>ERZ808054.310-NODE-310-length-53275-cov-12.698748_pt1 | contig 53275 bp, 50 predicted proteins | sample MGYA00380201_ERZ808054 | MGnify/ENA primary metagenome ERZ808054 (study PRJEB31490, sample SAMN06133419) | mouse gut metagenome | isolation source: Z5_2 | host: mice | place: China: Chengdu | collected 2015-05 ... | reverse complement strand
TAGGTCGCCTTTTTGTTTTCACCGAAAAGACGAAGAACCGCTTCATCACATGACAGTTCAATATCTCGATTTGCAAGAATATACATAGCCCAAACAAGAGGATTGAACCAATGCACACATAACACAATAATCAACGCAATTTTTTTAATACTGTCAAAACGTCGGATATGCACATATTCATGTTCTAAAACATATTGTAACGAAGCTGTATTTTCCCATTCGGTAGATGTTGGCACTAAAATCACAGGGCGCAAGATCCCATAAGTGAGTGGGGCAGAAAAACGGCTGGACTGTCGAATAGCGATTGTACGTTTCTGCTGGTGGCTATTCAACCATTTTGTGATAAAGTCATTATTCACTGGCAAAGACGTTTGAAACTCTTGTTGGCATTTCCAATATGCTATGGCAAAAACCATAACAGAGATTAGCATACCAATAGCCCAAATAACCGCCCACACAGAAACGGTATTTGCAGTGCTTGAAAGATTGTTGTGTATGGTGGTTATTTGTTCGGGCGTTTCAGTCTGCAGCACTAAGACTGCTTGTGATCCTTTTACAGCGTCTATGACAGGTATATACTTCCTCAATAGGGAATAGACGCTGAACACAGAGGGGAGAGAAAGCGGAAGCAACAGCCGCACAACTGCTATTCCCCAAAGTACCCCAAAAGTTTTTTTCGGTAATAAATTGATTGCTAAAGCGCGTATAACAATGATTGCCAAAATCATCACAGCCCCAACAAAGCTCATTTGTAACAGGCTCATTTGCTTCACCTCACTCCAAGTCACCGACAATCTGCTTTAACTTTTCGATTTGTGCGGCACTCAATTTTTTTCGTCCCAGCAAAGCCGCAAACAGCTTATCGGCAGAGCCATCATATATTTTGTTGATTAGTTCATTTGTTTCTGCTTCCTGTACCTCCTCTTTTGGAATAAGTGCATGACACATAAAGTTTGGGTCAGAACGTTCAATCGCCCCCTTTTTAATACAACGCTTTATTAGGGTATAGGTTGTATTTACATTCCAGCCTAATTCCTCGGTAAGTAGTTTAGCAATATACTTTGCTGGGACATCGCCATCGCGCCAAAGGACAGACATCACTTTCAGTTCAGAATCGAACAGCTTAATGTCCATTCGGTAACACCTCCTTTTTAAGACTGTGGTAGTATCTACACCCATATACTACCACAGTCTTATTCGCTTGTCAATACTACCCAGGTCACTTTGTTGGAGAACGCAACTTCCTTTCTGACACGCAGCCAAAACGGCAGGGCGCATAAGGAAAATGCGCCCGTTGAGCGCAAGAAAAGACGGTACAGCCCTGTAATTGGGGTTATACCGCCTTTTCTGAATAAAATATTTTATATTGCCGTACCGCCTGCCGCGGCACAGACGCTGCCGAAACCGATCAGCCGCCGATCTGGCAGTACAATGCCGTTTTCTTCTCCACGGCCGCCTTTAACTTCTCCATCCGGCCTTCCGCCAGCATCGGCGCGTCGCCCATCGGATAAGGTCTTCCAAGTCCCTCGTACTTTCCTTCCCCGTATTTATGATATGGCAGAAGGTGAATCTGCTCCACTCTCGGAAGCGACTCCGCATAAGCCGCAATCGCCGCAATCTCTTCTTCCGTATCGTTGAATCCCGGAATCACGGGAACACGGATGATCAGCTCACACTGATTGCTTTCCGCAATTTTCTTCGCGTTTTCGAGCATCTTCGCATTCTCTTTTCCGGTATATTCCTTATGTTTTGCCGCATTCATATGTTTGATGTCCATCAGGTATGTATCCAGATACGGCAGAAGCTTCTGAATCACGGAAAATTCCGCAAATCCCATGCTTTCAATCGCCGTATTGATACCGATGTCCTTTGCCGCCCGTAAAAGCGCCGCCGCAAACTCCGGCTGTAAAAGGCTTTCGCCGCCGGACAGGGTAAGCCCGCCGCCGGAACGTCCGTAATAAGGCATATCCCGCCGTACCACGTCCATAACCTCCGCCACCGTAACATCCCGGCCAATGGTCTTCGGCCTTCCGTTTACCATCATCGTCTGTATCCCGTATTCCTGGGACTCCGGATTGCAGCACCATCTGCACCGCAGGGCACAGCCTTTCAGGAATACGATCGTACGGATGCCGGTTCCGTCGTGGATGGAATATCTTTGTATATCAAAAATTCTGCCTGAAACGTTCCTATAATCGTTCATACTATCCTCCACGTCACAGCTTTGCCGTGACTCAAATCCGGATGAAAAATGCCTCTCATCTGTACGCCGCCTGTTCCGTTCTGCGGATGATATCGTCCTGCAGCGATTTGGACAGCGTCGTAAAGAGCGCCGAATACCCCGCTACGCGCACCACCAGCCCGCTGTATTTTTCCGGGTGTTTCTGTGCATCGAGCAGCGTTTCCCTGTCCACAACGTTAAACTGCATATGCATGCCCTTCTGGTCAAAATATCCCTGGACAAGCGATACGAAATTTTCAAGACCCTTCTGTCCGGACATCGCCGTCGGATGAATTTTCATGTTAAAAAGGGTCCCGTTGCTGGCGATCCCATGATCGAGGCGCGCCACCGAGTTGCAGGCCGCGGTCGGCCCGTTCGTATCTTTACCGGAAGACGGAGAAACGCCGTCCGCCACCGGCATGTGCGCCAGCCTTCCGTCCGGAGTGGCTCCGGTCTGCGCACCGAGCGGAACATTCGCGGATACCGGATACAATCCCGCCTGGAAAATGCCGCCCCTCGGATTTTTGAAAGTCTCAAGCGGCTTCGTATATGTATAAGCCGCATCTCTTGCCAGCTCATCCACTTCATCGATATCGTTTCCGAACTTCGGCAGTTCGTCGATCATGTTGAGAATTTCCTCATACCGCGCCTTTTCCCCGGCCGGAATCTGCATGGTAAGCACGCTGCGGATTGTCGTTTCGATAATATCGGGCGTAACGGTCTGTCCCTGTGCTTCCAGCGCCCTTGCGACCTGTAAAGCGATCTCTTTAGCCGTAACCGCATCGAATCCCTGGCCGAAATTCATCTCCAGCGCCTTCTTCAATTCCCCGATGGTCACTTTTTTCTCCTCATACACGAGCTTCTTCACCGTATACAGAGAGTCCGCCACATTCGCGATGCCGAAGCCCTGAGGCCCCGTAAAGTTATAGACCGCACCGCCCTCCTGAAGGCTCCTGCCCCGTTTGATACAGTCATCCACCATACAGGACTCAAACGGCAGCGGGCAGAGCGTCATATGCGCCATGTCGATCGCGTTATCGGCATTGACGAGCAGGGAAATATTGTAATTCATCTGCTTTTTATAAGCATCGTAAAATTCATCAAAAGTCTTAAAATCTTCCACATCGCCGGTCCGGATGCTGGCCTGCACGCCGTTATCACAGCCGTTGGAAAAGACCATTTCGAGCGGTCTGCACATATTGAAGAACGCCGCATCATGCCATCCTTCCGTTTTACCGGATTTCTGCGGTTCCACACAGCCGATGATATTATAATCTCTCGCATCTTCCAGCGTCAGTCCCCGGTTGATCAGCGCGGGGATGATGACTTCGTCGTTATAATAGGCCGGAAGCCCAATGCCGGTTCTCGTCAAATCCGCCGCATGCAGCAGCAGATCCTGCGGAGAACGGTTCCATACGCGGATCGATAAAGACGGCTGCGGCAGAAAGACGTGTTTGGAAGCCGTGATACACATGAACGATAAATCGTTTGTAGCGTCTTTTCCGTCCACGGTCTGCCCGCCGACGATCAGGTTCTGGAACAGAGAATACCCGGCAAACCCTTCCGCGCTCACCTCATCGCGGCATTTATTCAGATCGTTCAGCTTCACCCAGATGCAGTCGATCAGCTCCTGTGCATATTCTCTCGTCAGTTTTCCGCTGTTGAAATCCTTTTCGTAATAAGGATACATATACTGGTCGAATCTGCCCGGTGAAATGGAATGGCCGCTGGATTCCAGCTGCAAAAGCTGCTGTACAAACCAGAATGCCTGACAGGCCTCCTGAAAGCCCTCCGCACCGTGCTCCGGCACTTTCCGGCAGATTTCGGAAATCGTAAGAAGCTCGCTCCTGCGCTTCGCGTCCTGTTCCTGTCCCGCCATTTCCGCGGCAAGGCGCGCATATCGTTTCGCATAACCGATAACCGCGTCACAGGATAACATAACCGCTTCCAGAAAGACGCTCTTTACGGCATAATCCGCATCCCCGAACCGACAACCCGAAAGCTCCTTTTCCGCCTCTTCCTTAATGCCCGAAAAGCCGACTGCCAGCACCTTATCATACTGTACCGTAATATGCCCGACGCCGTTATAGAAATAATTTCCCGGCGTAAAAAAGTTGTGTTCCATCGCCCGGCGGGTCTCCGGCGCCATATAACTGTATGCGAGTTCGCTCGTCGTCTTTCCTTTCCAGTAACGGTCGGCCGCTTTCAGCCGCTTTTTCGTCTCATCGGAAATATAAAACGGATCCGCCGCCCGGTGTTCCACCGTATCAAATTCCGCTTCCATCCATTCATAGGAAAATTCCGGATAGGTCTGGCATCCTCTCGGCGCGATCGTGGAACTTCCCACGATCAGTTCTCCCGGCCGGATGATAATCGGAATATTTTCCAGTATATGCGCAAACGCCTTCGCTCTGCGCATCATGATGGGCTGGCCTTCGGTTTCCTGATAGGATTCCGTAATCAGTTCCGCCCGCGCCGCTTCGATCTCCGGCATTTTCGCGTACAGATCCGCTACCAGTTTCGGTATTCTCTCCGTCTTTTCGATCGGTTCCCTGTAATAAGTATTCACCATGCTATCCTCCATGTCAGAGTCTCAAACTGCAGATTGAAAACCGGTGCATCAGCATAATTTTTCAATCTGATAACCATACCCTTCTCTCGAATTCTCTGTTTTTTTCTGTGCGTTTTTAGCAGCTATTCTTTGTATAAACACTTTATTCCCATTTTCTGAAGCGTCTCCAGCCAGGAGGCATCCGGTTTCTGATCGGTAACGATAACATCCACTTCCGACAGGCCGCATATTTTGGAGAGCGCCGTTTTTCCGAACTTGCTGGAATCCGCCGCCAGATAGACTTTGTCCGCGGCGGAAAGCATATTCTGCTTTACGCCCCCGGTCTCGTCGCTTCCGTCGGTAATTCCCTTTTCCAGATCGATTCCTTTACAGGATAAAAAAGCTTTGTCCACATAGTAGGAGCTGATGCTGTCCGTCGCCTTTTTTCCGAGCAAAGACATGGAACCGGCCTTCAGAAGACCTCCCGTCGCGATAATATCCCATCCCGATACATCCGACAGCTCCAACAATATCTCAATGGAATTGGTGATGACCGTCAGGTGCCTCTTCTGCTTGATGTTCTTGGCAATAAAAACCGCCGTCGTGGACGCGTCCAGAATGATATGGTCGCCGTCCTCGATCTCCCGGCTGATCAGCTCCGCTATTTTCTGCTTGCCCCGGGTGTTGGATTTCCACCGGACGTTAAAAGGAAGATCAATACTGCCTTTCTCGTTGATCACCGCTCCGCCATAGCTTTTGATGACATGGCCGTCCTCTTCCAGCTTATCCAGGTCGCGCCGGATGGTCTCTTCCGAAACGTCGAACTCTTTGCTCAGCTCGCTGACGATTACTTTCTTATTTTCATGGACTTTCTCTAAAATCAGATTCCTTCTCTCGGCTGCCAGCATATTCTGCCCCCATGATTATCCCTGCTGTCTTTTTGTCTGTCATACCTCTGTGCCGTCCGCCTTCCGGCCGCCTGTAACCATCCCGCATCCGTAAACGCCGCTCATTCATCAGAATATGTACTTCATCAGCTTATCGGAAGGCCTTGCAATAACCGCACTGTCGAGGAACATGCCTTTGTCTCCGGCTTCCGCTTTTGCCCGGTCGATCGCCGCCTGCACCGCGGAAACGCTTCCGGTAAGCGTCATGTAACTCTTGCCGCACATGCCTTTTGCAAGACGCAGCTCGATCAACTCCACAGACGCCGTTTTGGCAGCCATATCCGCGGCCACGATCAGCGCGGCCACGTCATATGTTTCCAGTATGCCGAGGGCGTCGATCTGCTCCGGCTGTGCCGTCCCGTAAATCGCCGGAAAAATGGATTCATGAGGATTGCCGAGTACAAAGGTATCTATGACCTTATCCGCATATCTGCCCTCTGCCCGGTCAACGGACGCCCGCACCGCGCTCAGTTCTCCCGTCACAAGAATGACAAACTTGCCCGGGCAGGTAACTTCCGCCTGTAAAATTTCCACATCCGCCGCTTTGGCCATTTCGTCCGCCGCCAGATATCCCGTGGATACCGTTGTCATTTCCACCATACCGATTGCTTTCGCCATTGCTTTAACCATTCCCTTTCCCGATTCCCGTTTCCGGAAAATGCCCGTCAAAGGCATCCCCTTTACCGCGTTCCTCTTTATGCTTTCCGAATAACGATTTCCCTGTCACTCACTTTTTCCACGATACCGTCTATGGAACAATGAACCGCTGCGCCGAGGCCTTCCGCCGCCTCGCCGATTTTCTGCCCTTTTTTCACCGGACTGCCTTCCGTCACGACAGGCCTTGCCGGCGCGCCGATATGCTGGCTCATCAGAATCTTCACCCGTCTGACATCGGGCGTTTCATCGGTGAGCGGCGCCGGAACGTCATAATCAGACAATCCCAGTCTGGCCTTTAATCTCGCCACCGGAACCTTTTTCAGTTCCCTGTCCGCCGCCGTTTTCGCGGGTTCCAGCTTTTCGCCGCGGATGCCGGCCGCTCTTAAACCGTTCTTAAATTCCGCAATCACGCTTCTCGGCGAAAGTCCCTGGGGACAGGCATAATTTTCACACAGGCCGCAGCTGCTGCAATAAGCCGTATTCGTATATACGGATAAATCGCTCGTATCGTGATTCGCTGCCGCGCGCATGATGCGGTGCGGCTCGATCGGATGTCCCAGCGCATGTCTCGGACACATTTCCGTACAGGTCCGGCACTGACAGCAGGAAGAAGCGGCCCTGCGCCTTTCCAGCTCTAAATTTTTATTCATACGCATTACCACTTTATGATCTTCCGGTAAAATGATAATAGCATTTGTAGTCTTTGTTATGACGGTATTTTCCGTTCCGAGCCTTCCCATCATCGGTCCTCCCATGACGAAGGCCGGGTTCTTCACCGTCAGTTTCCCCGCCTGCAAAACCGCTTCCCCCACGGTCGTTCCGATCGGAACGCTGATCGTGACGGGGCGCTCGACTTCGCCGACGATTGTCACCAGTTTATCCGTAACGGGTTCTCCTAAATGAACCGCACGATACAGATTGTACATCGTTTCCGTATTATAAACGACAACATGCTCGTCGATCGGGAGTCCTCCCGGTTTGATGACGCGCCCTGTTGCCTCATAGATGAGAATCACCTCATCTCCCATCGGATATGTAGGACGCACTGAGCAGATCCGCACTTTGGGATAGTCTTTCAGGACTTCCTCCAGTATCCGAATCGTATGCCGGTGTTCGCTTTTTATTCCGATGACCGCCTCTTTTGCCCCGAACGTATTCCTTACCTCATCCAGCATCTGTACGATTTCTTCCGCATGAGAGGCGAGCAGCTGCTTATGCAGCTTCAAAAGCGGTTCGCACTCCACACAGTTAAGTATAACCGTATCCGCCTGGTCTGTCATTTTGGCATAGGACGGGAAGCCGGCTCCGCCGGCCCCCACTACGCCACTCTCTTTTGCAATTTTTTTCAGTTCATCAATCAACATGATTACCTGCTCCAATCCTGGCCCTCGTCAATGATGCCCACGATCGCCGCATCGACGGGCGCGTCTGCCATATCGCATCCGATTCTGGCCGCAGAGCCCTGTGCTACCATAACGTATTCTCCGATTCCGGCGCCGATAATATCAATCGCTACAAGGCGGTCTCCATTTCCCCGCATCGTTTCGACGGGTTCTACGATCATGAACTTGTTTCCGACTAATTTCTCACTTTTTCTCGTAGAAAACAAACTTCCTACCACTTTTCCAATTATCATAACGACCCTCTCCGCCAGGGCTGCCTATAAGATCACGGCATAATCGCCCTGCTTTACCTGACAGGCATTGGCCTCATCCGTGTCGATGTGCATTTCGAGAGAAAAGGACTCGTCAACACGAATTTTCACCTGATCGAGCACCGCGCCCCTTTCATTTCCCATTCTGACGGAAACGAAATCCCCGTCGTGCAGGGAAGCGGCTGCCGCCTCTTTCGGTGTCATGTGAATATGTCTTGCCGCAACGATACAGCCTTCCTCCAGATAAATGGCTCCTTTGGGGCCAACCAGCGCAACGGGCGCCGAGCCTTTTGTATCTCCCGACTGGCGCAAGGGTGCGCTGACGCCCAGCGTCCGCGCGTCCGTTGCGGATATCTCCACCTGTGATCTGCTCCTGACAGGCCCTAAAATGCGAACATTTTCAATCGCCCGCAGTTTCAGCCCGACGATGGTGCACTGTTCATTTGCCGCAAACTGTCCGCCCATCAAGTCCTTTTTTTTCGTCAGCTGATAACCCGCTCCAAACAGCTTTTCCACATCCTCCTGTGTCAGATGGATATGCCGCGCGGATACGCCGACGGGAACCGTCATGCGCTTCTTTTCCGCTCCGGCGTTTTCGATTGTCTGGAGCACCATTCTCGTAATTCGCTCTACCTCGTTATAAGTGTCCATAATTTACCCGTACCTTTCAGATTAACCAATCTTCGGTAAAATCATCTCCACGTCATTATGCGGTCTCGGAATTACATGGGTCGCTACCAGCTCGCCGAGTGCGCCCGCGCTGCTTGCGCCCGCTTCTACCGCTGATTTTACCGCGCCCACATCGCCGCGTACCATAACGGTTACGAGACCGGAGCCGATTTTCTCCGTTCCGATCAGCGTTACGTTTGCCGCCTTGCACATCGCGTCCGCCGCCTCAATCGCCGCTACAAGTCCTCTGGTTTCTACCATTCCCAATGCTTCGAGTGATGCCATAATTCATTTCCTCCTGTTTTCTTTTTGATAAATCCTGTTTTACTGTTCCAGATATCTTCCTGACTGCTTTAAACCTTCTTTACTGCATCAGAACTACTTCTCATTCTGTACAAAGTCCGGCGGATCTTCGCCCAGCATTTTTGCACCGGATGAAGGCTCCGTTTTTCCTTTAAAACGGCTTGCAGACAGTTCCACCATTCTGACAATTTCCGGATGCGGGTTGGGAAGCACTCCGGTCGCCGCAGGTTTTTTTATCGCCTGCGCAGATCCTGCCTCAACGGCCTGTCTGACCGCTGACACATCCCCTTCTATTACCAGCGTGACCAGCCTTCCTCCGAGTTTGCGCTCCCATGTTGCAAGCTCCACATTTGCCGCCTTGCACATGATATCCAGCGCATCCATTGCCGCCACGACTCCGGTTATCTCTATAAATCCATATGCTTTACCCATGCCGTTACTCCTTTTCATGCCGCATATCCATGCCGTCCTTCACCGTAAGAACACCGTATTTCTGCGTTCTTACGGTCTTATTTGAATTTCGGAAGAATCTTCTCCACATCGCTGTGCGGTCTCGGAATTACATGGGTCGCTACCAGCTCACCTAATTTGCCGGCCGCATTCGTTCCTGCCTCAACTGCCGCTTTTACCGCGCCCACATCGCCGCGTACCATAACGGTTACGAGACCGGAACCGATTTTTTCCGTTCCGATCAGAACGACTTCCGCCGCTTTGGTCATTGCATCAGCCGCCTCGATTGCAGCCGTAAGTCCTCTTGTTTCTACCATTCCTAAAGCTTCCTGTGCCATACTAAATCCTCCTTAAATATACGTTTACGTTTAATTTTTATCAAGTGCACTGATTTTCAGCATTTTTTCCGTATCCGATGTCGGTCTCGGAATAATATATTTACATACAACTCCTGTATTGGCAAGCGCAGTCTCTTCCGCAGCCCTCATGGCTTCTTCGACGTCCGCAATACTGCCTCTGAACTTGACCGTTACCAGAAGCGGTACCGGCAGAGCATCCGCATTGGCAGGCTTGTTTTTATCGAAAACTTCCAGACGGACATTTGCTGCCTTACAGCCCGCATCCGCTGCAAGAAAGGCGCATACGAGTCCGAATACTTCCAAAAGCCCTACTGCTTCCGCTTCCTTACGCAATGTTACTTCTTCCATAAATGATACCATGCCTTTCTTTCAGCCTGCGCTTATTTGTTTACGATTGCGATTTTCAGTCCCGTCATCGCGAGATTCGTTTTCAGTGCTTCGTTAATCTCCTCCAGCGGGTATTTATGTGTAATCAGATCGGCGAGCGGAAGTCCGATTCCTTTTGCTCTCTTTAAGAAGTCAAAAGTCGTCGCATAATCCCGCAGCGTGTATACCCAGGAACCTACCAGCGTAATTTCCTTCGAACACAGATCGAAATGCGGATTGATCGTCGCATCGCCGCCGTTTACGAAAAAGCCCAGTTCGCAGAGTCCGCCGCCGTTGCGGATGAACTTGTAAATATTCGCATGTGCCGCCGGATTTCCCGTACACTGGAATGCGAAATCTGCCAGATGCCCGCCGAATGATTCTTTGACCGCTCCGGTCAGCGCTTCGATTCCCTGATACTCCTTAAAGCTGACGTTATGGGAAGCGCCGAGTCTCTTCGCAAAATCAAGGCGCATATCGTTGCCGTCAACCGCCGTAATGTTCTCGATGCCGAGCGTGCGGAGCACCGCAATACAGATCAGGCCGATCGGTCCGCAGCCCTGTACGACAACACGGCTGTTAAACCGGAGGATTCCCGTCGTTTTTGCTCTTTCCACCGCATGTATGAGCACCGCACAGGGTTCGATCAGGATTCTGGAATCCAGATCCAGATCGCTAACGTTGAATACGGTGGAACCGCCGCGGATCAGAATATAATCGGAGAACCATCCGTTCAGATGTACGTCATCATCGGGAAGCAGTCCGTAAACATCCGCCGCACCCACATTCTGTTTGTTCAGATCATACATGGTGATTTCCGGGTCGTCCTGGAAGATCATGCAGGTTACGACTTTATCGCCGATGTGAAGCTCCTTGCCCGCGCTGTCCTTCTTAACGTTCTTGCCCATTTTGACGATCTCGCCGGTTCCTTCGTGTCCGAGCGCTACCGGAATCAGGCTGAAGGGATCGCGCTTGAACTCATGCGCATCCGTTCCGCAGACACCGCAGCCTTCCACTTTAACCAGTATATCATCATCGCCGACCTGCGGCATCGGAAATTCTTTTACCTCAAACTTTTCCAGTTCCGTCAGCATCGCCACATGTGCCACAGCGGGAATACCCGCTCCCGTCCGGCTTTGGGCCGGCGCGGCTGTCTGTGCGCTGACGCTGTTTCCTGAAAGCTGTCCCAGAATCTGTTTGACGATCTGTTCAACTTCCTTCTCATTTACTGCCATATTTCTATCATACTCCTTTCTGTCTGTTAAGACATGTGCATTAGAAATTCTTCTCATATTCCCCGCCGTGCCGCCAAAGGCAGCATAAGCAATCCATGCAGAATGGCCGTATGGACATTCTGCAGTGTGAGAAAGGTTCGCTCTGCGAACCGTAGAAGTTCTTAGCGAAACGCCCAATGGCGTGAGCTTTAGAACTTCTTCCCACACTTCACACTCTTAACGGATGCAGAGGCTGTCGGACATCGTGCAACGTCTTCTCTTCGTAAACGTCTGCGCGCTCGTCAGTCCTTCGCCCGTTCTGGATGCGATCGTAAAGGTACAATATCCTTCGCCGCCGAATCCAAGCGCCGCATAACTCGGTCCGTTCTTCACGAGAATTGCCGTATCGACTGCCTTTGCATATGTCGTGATGTTATCTACATTTTTGGAATGAATATGCGCTGAATGGCGGTTGCCGTGCTCCAGCCATACGGCCGTCTCCACGCCTTCCTCAAAACTCTTTACCCTGACCATGCCGAGAATCGGCATCATCAGTTCTTCGGCAATGAGCGGGTGCTCCTTAGGACCCTCAAATACGATACAGCGGATCTCCGGTCCGACTTCCACGCCGACCATGGAAAGCAGCGCCCGTGCGCTTCTTCCGACGCATTTTCTGTTCAACGCTCCCTTAGGAGTCAGTACGGTCGCGGTCAGCTTATCCTGAATTTCCTTACTTGCAAGATAACAGCCGTTCTCCTGAATCATATAGTGCATCAGTTCGTCCGCAATGCTGTCCATCGCCACGATTTCCTTCTCCGCAATACAGGGCAGATTGTTGTCGAACGTACAGCCGTTCACAATATCTTTCGCCGCTTTTCTGATATCTGCGGTATCATCGACCAAAGCCGGCGGATTGCCCGCTCCTGCGCCGATCGCTCTTTTTCCGGAAGAAAGAACCGCCGTTACGACACCGGGACCTCCCGTTGCAACGAGAAGCGGTATTGCCGGATGCTTCATCATAACCGCGCTCGTGTCCATCGTAGGCACTTCCACCGTCACCGCGATATTGTCCGGACCTCCCGCCTCCAGAGAGGCTTCGTTGATCATATTGATGGTAAAAATCGTTGTTTTCTTTGCATTGGGATGGGGATTGAATACCACCGTATTGCCGCCCGCAATCATGCCGATGGAATTACAGATAACCGTTTCCGACGGATTGGTTGCCGGCGTAATTGCGCCGATCACGCCGAAAGGCCCCATTTCGACTAACGTAAGCCCTCTGTCGCCGGACCATGCAATCGTGCTCAAATCCTCGGTTCCGGGCGTCTTGTCCGCCGTTAAATGATGTTTTAAAATTTTATCCCCCACATTACCCATGCCGGTCTCGTTTACGCCCATATTGGCAATGATTTCCGCATTTTCATGTGTTTTTCTTCTGATCGCAGAGATGATCTTTTCTCTCTGGTCCAGACTCAGATTGCGGACAACCTTCTGGGCTTCTATCGATGCTTTGACTGCGTCATTCATATCCTGAAATACGCCGTGCATCCCCTCCACCGAACCGGATATCTGCATATTTGCCATGACTTTCTGTACGATGTCATGAATCATGCTTTCATCTAAAGACACTTGATTACCTCCTTTAACATGGCTTTTCCATAAGCCGCCAGCTCCGTGTCCTGAACCGCCGTGCCGCCGGACACGCCCAGGGCGCCGATCATCGTACTGCCGACCAAAAGCGGTTCGCCGCCGCCGAGTATCATCACCTTCCCGTCGTTCGAAAACTGAAGGCCGTACAGATCATGGCCGGGCTGGCATAATCGTGCTAATTCGCTCGTTGACATCTGAAACGCGGTTGCCGTATAAGTTTTATTCAGCGCTACGTCAAAACTCCCGTGATAGGCGTTGTCCATACAGTGAACCGCAACCGGTCTTCCTGCCGCATCCGACACGGCGATCACGACCCGCATTCCCATCTCCTGCGCTTTCTGCTCCACCGCTTCAATCAGTTTTACGGCGAGCTGCAAAGACATGATCTCTTTCACGATCGCCTCGTCAACGAGGTTCTTTACTATTTTCTCAAGATTATATTTATCCATAGATTATTTGCCGAGCTGCTCTAAAACTTTCTTCGTGATCGCCGCTACCAGTTCCTGGCTGTCCTGGGAACCTGCGGAAGAAGAACAGGAACCGCAGTTATGGCAGTTCGCCTTTCCTTTGTTCTGGCAAAGATCAGCCGGATGACGTCCTGGCAGACCCATTTTCCTTCTGATCTCATATAACTTCTGAACGTTTTCAGGGCTGAATTCCTTCGGGCCGCCGAGCTGTCTTGCTTTGTAAAGAAGTTCCGCATAAAACTCAACGGATTCCATCTTCATATAGGCTGCCAGAAGGTCTGTTGACCATGTCAGCGCACCGTGGCTCTCAAGCAGTACCGCATCGAAATGCTCCAGATACGGTTCTACCGCATCGGGAATTTCCATCGTGGAAGGTGTGCCGTAAGGAGCGATCGGAACGCAGCCGAGTGCGATAACCGCTTCCGGCATGATCGGCTGTGTCAGCGGAATGCCCGCAATGGCAAAACTCGTCGCAAACGTGGGATGCGCATGAACTACGGAGCCTACATCCGGTCTTTTCTTATAGACACGCATGTGCATTTTGATTTCGGAAGAAGGCCTGAATCCCTTGTTCGCCTGGATTACATTGCCGTCCGCATCTACCTTACAGATAAATTCCGGCGTCATGAATCCTTTCGATACGCCTGTGGGTGTGCATAAAAACTCGTTGTCATTCAGCTTTACGGAAATATTTCCGTCGTTTGCCGCAACCATGTTACGGTCATAAATTCTCTTACCGATGTCGCAGATCTGTTTCTTGATTTCATACTCGTTCAATGCCATTTTTTTCTCCTTTTCTTTGCTTAATCATTATTTACAAATAGAATCCCCGCATTGCGTATCTCCTATTTTAGTTCCCCGCTTCCCCCGGCAAAGAGCTTTCCAAAGAATCGCCGGGTTCTCTCAGATAGTCCAAAATCTCGGCCACGCCTTCATTTGCCCTGGAATTGACGTAAAATATCTTCCGGCAGCCCGTCAGTCTGAGCCATCTCGCCGCCTGCTCCGGGTCGGCGCCCTCTTTGTCGATCTTCGTCACAATGCCGATCACGTCCCGGTTTACCATACAGGTAATGTTGGGCGGATAGAGGGAATAAGGCTCGTCTGCCGCGAGCAAAAGCCCCACCACGTCGGCCTCGTAAGAATACAGCGCCAGCGCTCTGCCGAGTTTCGCCGTCTGCGCATATTCGCCCGGCGTATCGATGATAACGTCAAAATAATTGACATACTGTGTCTTCTTATATGTAATTGTTTCGTTTCTCAGCGCCTGCGTCAGCGTCGTCTTGCCCGCTTCGCTGCGTCCCATCAGAATCAGTTTCTTCATGTTCTTGTAATCTTGCAGACGGTGTAGCCAAGCGTGTTCTCCGTATACAGCAGAATCGCCTGTATCGCCGCTTCCACCTGTGAAACCGTGCCCGTAACGATGAGCGAACCGGAAAACCTGTCCACGAATCCCAGATCCACACCGGAAGACTTCATCGCAATATCGGCAATGATAATCGCCGTTTCCGCGGGGCTGACCGTCAGCACGCCGATCGCGGATTTCGCATATTCCACGGCCGGATTCAGGCCCAGTTTTTCATAAAGAATGCTGTCCGGATTGGCGATGATATGCGCCAGCGTAATCTGTCTGCCCGGAACAAGTTCCTGTATGATTCTCTGTTTGTCTTCCATAAAAATTGACCACGCCCTTCCTGCTTTTACCGATATATCATATTATACGGTATGTCCCCGTGAAAGTCAATATAAATTCAACACAAAACAACACTTTACCCTTCCGTTTTTGCCCGATTTATGATTTGAAGCCGGAAAAAAATTCTGTTCTTTTCTGTTTTTGGTTGGTTTTTGTTGGTTTTGTGAGGATTTGCTCTGTGACCGCTCTGACTGCCCGCAGTTTCCTTTTGCAGAATCGCATCATTTGTGCCATAATGGATTTATCCCCGTTGATACGGGCACAGATTTTCAGCTTCGGAAAGGAGTCTTCATGCAGACAATTCCCATTTTGGCAGATATCCATACCCACTGTATCGCCAGCGGCCACGGCACACGGGACACCATAACGGAAATGGCGCGCGAAGCGGCGAAACGTTCTCTGCGGATACTCGGCATTTCCGATCATGCGCCGGCCGCTCCCGGTGCCGCCGACACCTCTTATTTCCGAAACCTTCTGCTTGCACCGCGTAAACGGTTCGGCATTTCTCTTTTATACGGCGCGGAACTGAATATTCTGAATGAAAAAGGGGACGTGGACATGGACGACAATCTGATTCGGGCGCTGGATTACGCGTTCGTCAGCATACATCCGCCTACCTTCCGCGCAGGAACGGTGGAATCAAACACCAACGCCTATATTCATGCGATGGAACATCCCGGCGTACGCTTTCTGGGACATCCCGACGACGGACGTTTTCCGGTGGATTATGAACGGCTTCTTTCCGCCGCCAGAACAAACCGCGTCTATCCCGAAATCAACAACGCCTCCCTGATGCCGGACGCCTACCGGACGGAAGGAAGGCGCAATTCCATGCAGATTCTCACGCTTTGTAAAAAAATGCGGCTTCCGGTCCTTTTATCCAGCGACAGTCACGGAAAGGGACATATCGGGGATATGAAATATATTCTGCCTCTGCTTGCGGAATGTGATTTCCCGCGGGAGCTGATTATCAATCATGATGCGGATATGCTGTATCGGATTTTGAAGGCAGACGGCTGAGGTGTGCCGGACGGCCGCCGGAAATATCCTTTTTACGGGCTTGCCGAAATTCCTTCGGCGTGACATTCAAATTTTTCTTAAATATCTTTCCAAAATAAGCGCTGCTGTGAAAACCGGTCATGAACGCGATATTTGTGACCGGCTCGTCCGTTTCCGCCAGCAGCCGTTTTGCCTGTTCAATGCGGTAATGAATCAGATAGTCCATCGGCGTCTGATGGAAGGTATTCTTAAAAGAGCGGATGCACTCTTTCGCACTGACTCCCACGCTGGCGGCAATATCCGCAATCGTGGTCTTTTCCTGATAATGTTGATGGATATAACTCAGAATATCTTTTGTCCTCTCATGATGTGAAGGCGTCTGAAACATTCTTTTCTGCCTCTGCGCCGTTATTTCCTGTGCGAGAACGCTCCACGCCTCGGATAACAGGTTCCTGATCTGAAATTCCTTATTTTCAGCCTGATACAGCCCGGTCAATGTATGCAGAATCTTCAAAAAGGCTTTCCCGCTCTCCGTATCTTCTTTCAGAATGATGACTTCAATCGACTGGTTTTTCAAAATCGGATTGAAATATTTCGTTTCAAAAATACTGCGGTAATGTCCCGTTAGCAAAATCGGGTGAAACAGGTGCGCATGTTCCACCGCAACGGAAGATTCGCACGCCTTTCGTTTCGTATTCATAACATTTGTATTAATAAAATAAGCCTCGCCCTGATGAATGGTATAAACGCGGTTTACCGTTTCCACGATGAGCGCGCCCCGATATACATAATTAAATTCCAGTTCCTCGTGCCAGTGCCACGGGACCGTGTAATTGCTCAGGTCCCTTTCGTGCATGGTATACGGAAATTCGTAGGTGATTCCGTCGATCAGTTCCACCGCGTTTTCATCCTGTATAAAAGAAAGATTCATCTCCGTTTTCCTTTCCTCATATCCTCTGCGACAGGGGAATGCGTATCCCTTTGGCCGTCGGAGGAAAATATAAAAAATATTCCCGTTTCTGTCTTTATTTTTATACTATACGTCCAAAAATTGATATTTTCAACACCACTTTTTATGATATGATCATCCTGTCACAGGAAACAGGCCCGGCAAACAGGGCGAGAAAACAGGAGCGGAAAAAATGGCAAATAATTTTAACTTTTATTCACCAACCGAAGTGATTTTCGGAAAGGACACACACAGAGAAACCGGAAAATATATCAGAAAATACGGCGGAAGCAGAATACTGATTTTGTACGGAAGCGAACGGGTTTTCACAACCGGCCTGATGGGGGAAATTACGGAATCCATCAAAAAGGAAGGGCTGACTTTTTCATTTTTAGGCGGCATCGTTCCCAACCCGCATCTTTCCAAAGTTTATGAAGGGATCGGGCTTGGCAGGGAAATGCAGGCGGATTTTCTGCTGGCTGTCGGCGGCGGCTCCGTAATCGATACCGCAAAGGCCGTCGCATACGGTCTGGCGGAACCGGAAGAAGATGTCTGGACGCTTTTTGAACACACCCGCACCGCGAAGAAATGCCTCCCGACGGCTTCCGTTCTGACGATTGCGGCCGCCGGAAGCGAGACCAGCATGAGCGCCGTGATTACCAACGAGAAAACGAAGGAAAAACGCGCCTACGACGATGATCTTTCCCGTCCCAGATTCGCGGTTATGAACCCCGAACTGACGCTGTCTCTTTCCGATTATCAGACGGAAAGCGGATGCACGGATATTCTGATGCACACGATGGAACGCTATTTTACGAACGGCGGAAACATGGAAATCACGGATTCGATTGCGGAAGGGCTGATGCGGATCGTCATCGCGAATGCCGTCATCCTGCACGGCAATCCGCAAAATTACGATGCCAGAGCCGAAATCATGTGGGCCGGTTCCCTGGCGCACAATAATCTGACCGGATGCGGAAACGACGGCGGCGATTTCGCCACACACATGCTGGAGCATGAAATCGGCGGCATGTTTGATGTGACGCACGGCGCAGGGCTGGCCGCCATATGGCCGAGCTACGCAAGATATGTATACCGGGATGCTTTACCCAGATTTGTGAAGTTTGCGGTAAATGTCATGCAGATTGAACGGGAACATACAGACGAAGAAACCGCCCTGAAAGGAATCGAGGCGATGGAAAAATTTTATCATGATATTAATATGCCGACAAATATGAGAGAACTCGGCGTCCAGCCGACGGATGAACAGATTCATGAAATGGCGGTCGGCGCCGCCAGAGCCTGCGGCGGCAGTAAAGGCTCCGCCAGAGTCCTGTATCAGGACGACATGGAAAAAATCTATCATATGGCCCGGTAAACGGAACGCATTCAGTCAGGAGTATCTGCAGTTTACGATTATTATGCCCGATGGGCCGTAATAATCGTATAACTGCCGGCATTCACCGTAATGACACATCCACATTAAAAATAATAAACCGGCATTTCATCACCAAGCCCGAAAATCTCATTTGAGCCGGGTTCCCGCTCCAGCATGCCGTTGCTTTTCTGATAAACGATTCTCTGTAAAACCTCTTCCGAAGGAGCCGCAATCACTTCCGCCGCCGCAACCGCTTCTGCTTTTACATCCGTTTTTGCCGAAGAACCCTTCGCGGCCGATGCCGCTTTTTTAGCCGGCGCCTTGTTTTCCTCTTTTTCGGACTCCGATGTTTTTTTCGCTCCGGCCGGCTTTTCTTTCGGCGTTTTCGCTTCCGCCGTCTTCGTCCCCGCCGTTGTTTCTTCCGGCGTTTTCATTTCCGTTGTCTTCACCCCGGCCGCTGCTTCTTCCTGCGCTTTCGCTTCCGTTGCCTTCGCCCCGGCCGCCTTCGCCGCCCTCTTCATACTTCCCTTACCTACTGCCATATCCGATGACCTCCTCTGTCAGTTTTTTAAATTCCGTTGCACTTCTCGTTGATTTTTTATAAACCGCTACCGGCTTTGACGCATCCTGCGCCCATTCGACCGCCGAATCCACATGGATAAACGTATCGAAGACATGGATTTCCTGATACTCTTCCAGAATTTCTTTTGCCTGCCTGTAATAGTTTTTCCGTTCATCGACTTTGGTAATCAGGACGCCCATGATTTGCGCATCCGTCACATCCTGAATGCGGTTCAGAAAATCAAACATATTAGCCAGTCCGAAAAATCCCCAGGGGGATGCTTCCACCGGCACGATCACATAATCGGAGGCACAGAGGATATTGATCACCCATGTGCCGAGAGTCGGCGGCGCGTCAATCAGAATATAATCATATCTTTTTTCTTCCCTGACTGTCCGCAGACATTTTTTCAGGATAAACTCTCTCTGCATTCTGGTAAAAAGCTCATATTCTACCTGGCTCATCAATGTTGAAGACGGAATCAAATCCAGATTTTCATAGTCCGTGGAAATAATATAGTCTTTCAGATCCGCTCCGCTTCGGATGGCATCATAAAGGTTCCGCTCGCTTTCCGCCATATCGAGCACCCGGTCTTCGTCAAAAAAGGACAGGGACAGGTTGAGCTGCATGTCGCCGTCGATAAGCAGAACTTTCTTCCCGGCCGCCGCGAGCCCATAGCCCAGATTGGCACAGGAAGTCGATTTGCCGCTCCCGCCCTTATTATTGGTAAAACATATCGTCCTGGTTTTCCGGTTATTGTCCATTGTCTGTTTCCCCATAGTCCGGGCGGGCGGCCGCTTTCCGCCGCCTGTCTTTCTCCGCCCGCCCCGCTGATGCCGAAATATTTGAAAGAATGCCATATCTCAGGCATTCCTTCATCGATTTCATTTATTCATATACTTTGATTTCGAAAGATTCCGCCACACATGCTCTCGCCTGTTTTAAATCTTCAAATTCCCCGCTCTGAATCATCTGTGTCAGAATATTGCCGATTGCCGTCGCTTCGCCCGGACCGGCATAAACCGGCACGCCCGTATATTTGGCGGTGAGTTCATTCAGATAAACGGCATTGGAGCCGCCGCCGATAATATGGATTCTGTCATATTGAACGCCGACTAATTTTTCGATCTCCTGCAGTTTCTCCGCATAACATTTGGCAAGGCTGTTATATACAACGGATGCGAGCTCCGGCAGCGTTTCCGGAACCGCCTGATTGGTTTCCCTGCAATAATCCTGAATTTCTTTTACCATATCGTCCGGAGATAAAAACCGCTCGTCCTGGCAGTCTACCACCGAAGCGATGCTCTCTTTGGAAGCCTGATCGCACAATTCGCCGTAGGACATCTCCGGCGCCAGTTTTCCGCGTACCGACTGTATCATCCACAGCCCCATAATATTCGCAAGATAAGTGATTTTTCCCTGATAGCCGCCCTCGTTCGTAAAATTGGCCTCTTTGCTCTTCATGGAACAATCCGCATCATCACGCTCCACGCCCATCAAAGACCATGTCCCGGAGCTGATATAACATACATTTTCGTCATTGGACGGAACCGCCATAACCGCAGACGCCGTATCATGTGTCGGCGGAAGCACAACCCGGCAGTCATATCCGACCATATTCTTGACTTCTTCAGTCAATGTTCCGACTACCGCACCCGGCATATACATCTTCTGAAAAATCTCCTTCTTAAACCCGAGCATCTCGATCAGCTCATAATCCCAATCCTTCGTTGCGGGATTGATCAGCTGTCCCGTCGTTGCCTCCGAATATTCCTGTACTTTATTCCCGCAGAGTCTGTAATGGAAATAGTCGGGAATCATCAGCATGGCTTCCGCCCGTTCCATATATTCGGGGTGCTGTTTTTTAACCGCCATCAGCTGATAAATGGTATTAAAAATCGCCTTCTGAATCCCTGTTCTCGCATACAGATCGTCTTCTTTGATGATCTTATAAACTTCCTCGTCCATACCGTCCGTGCGGTGGTCTCTGTACCCGACCGCCTGTCCGACGGGTTTGTCGTCTTTATCCAAAAGTACAAAATCCACGCCCCATGTATCAATGCCGACACTTTCCGGAATCTTTCCGATTTCGCGGCACTTCTTCATGCCTTCGATAATCTCGTGGAACAGTCTGTCTACATCCCAGCAAAGCGTTCCATCTATATCATCCATGCCGTTCCAGAAGCGGTGCACTTCCTCCAGCGCTATTTTTCCGTTTTCCAGGCTTCCCAGTATATGCCTTCCACTGGATGCCCCAATATCAATCGCAAGAAAATACTTACCCATCGCCATGCTCCTTTCTCCATCTGCCAATCAGAAAATACCAAATATTTTTTCACGAAAAGCGCCATAAATCCTGTCATAATCAGCATATTGAATTTTGCTGTCCTTAAATTTCGCTTCCCATGCGTCCCGGATGCTTCCGGCCGTCAGATCATTTACTTCGCTCTCTTCCAGCAGAATCGCCGGAAAAACATAGTAGATCATAAAAAAATTCATATCAATCTGTGTACGTGATCTGATTTTCCCTCTGACGGAAAATGTCTCCTTCACCGCATCGGTAAAGATATCCGCCACTTCCTTTGCCGCCGCCTCTTTATCTCCGCTCTGCTCCACATACTGAATCATCTCCCGGAAAAAATGACCGTTCCGCTCCCGAAACGCTTTCATATTGCTCTCGTAAGATGCTTTTTTCAGTTTCTTCATCATGTCGAGCATTCCGTCAAACATGCTGCCCACATTTTCCAACATATGCTAACCTCCATCCGCCCAAGCGGAGTCGTCCCGATCGGAACCCAGACAAATCCATACAGAAAATGCCCGTCAGGGGCATTCTCCATACACTATTTTATCATCAATAAACGTTATCGGTCAATCCGTTACCACACCTTTTTGCAGCATAACGTTAGCATAGAGCGCAGACTCTCCGGTAGCGATGATCGCATATGCGTCTCTGGTTTCATCGTAAAATTTGAAACGTTCGATCGTACCTACCGCCGCATCGCCGCGTTTATCATATTTTCTGACGATCTCTTTATAAGTCTCCCAGATGGGCGTCTCCACGTTATCGCCCGGCATAACTTCCATCAGGTTCATCGGATGTTCCACATAAGTATCCAGCGGAAATACCTGCAGAATCGCTTCCAGCAGTTCCGGAACCCCATGTCCGTCGCAGCGGACTACAATCGCATTTTTTCCCATGGACTCCGCCGGAAAATTACCGTCGGAAATGACCAGTCTGTCGCTGTGTCCCATTTCTGCCAAAACCTTCAGCAACTCCGGCGAGAGAATTTTCGGTATACCTTTTAACATGTTATAATCCTCCTTTTCGTATTGTAATACGACAAACTCTTTATTCAGGAAAAGGGAACAGGGCTTCAATATCCCTGTTCCCTTTCTGTAACTGCCATCTTTGTTTTCAGCTTTGATTGTTCTCTCAGCTTATCTTCGATTCAACGCTGTATGGAGAATGCCGCTTTGGCTGTTCTCACATTAGTCGTAAAGGTTCGGAGCGATGGAAGCGTCTTCCATATTTGTAGAATCATACCAGTAACCCTGTGTCGGAACATCGGATACTGTCTCGCCGTTAGCGATCTTGGTAAGAACTTCTACTGTCATCTGACCCATTGCCAGCGGAGACTGCGTAACCGCACCAAACATCTTACCGCTTGTGATAGCGCCCTTGATTACGGAACCAGCGTCAAATCCTGCTGCCAGAATGGATGTTGCCGGGTCTGTTCCGAGTACGTCGAGGTTCTCATTGGCTGTCAGAATACCTTCTGCAGCAACCTGGTTGGAACCGAACATACCGATCGTATCAGCTTTGTTCAGAATAACGGATGCTTCTGTTGCACACAGCTCAACGGTTGTCTGTGCCGGTACCGCAACTTCGATGATGATATCTGCGCTTGCTTCGTCGCCTTTGTCTTTACAGTTATTTACATAGTACTCGTTACCGATAACCGCTACCGTCTTGCCGTCTGCCGTTGCCAGTTCGATAAATTTGTCGATGAATCCGAGTCCGCGGCTCGTGATGGATTCGGAAGTAGCTTCCTGGTTTACTTCACCGATTCTGACGGGTGCGCTTGCGCTTGCGATCTTATCTTTCAGTGCCGGATAGAGATTCTCTGCCGCTGTTGCGCCTGCTGCGTAGTTATCCGTTGCGATTGTCGCATATACGGAGCCGGCCGGAGCGTCCGGAATACCGGAATCGAAACATACTACCGGAATACCTTTATCCATTGCCGTCTGCAAAGAGTCCAGACATGCTTTCTGGTCGCAAGCCGCAAGACCGATGCCGTTCGGTGCGCTGTTGATCGCGTTGTTCAGCATGTTTACCTGATCCGCAATATCGCTTTCCGCGTTAGGGCCAGTACAGTTCACGGTTACGCCAAGCTCTTCTGCCTTCTGGTTTACACCCGTTACGGCCGCCTGCCAATAAGATGACTGATAGCTCTTAACGATGATCTCAAATTTGTAATCTCCGCCTGTTGACGCTGTGTCCGTCGATGACGCATCCGTCGATGCGGATGAAGAGTCGCCTGAAGACTCTGTCTTGCTCGTGGATGAATCATTTGATGATGATGCAGGCGTTGAATCGGAATTACCGCATCCAACAAGCATTGCAGCTACAAGGCTTACGCTCATCAATGTTGCCAATACTCTCTTTTTCATTTTTTGTCCTCCTTTTGATTTGAAGTGAATCTATATGTAACCGCCTGAGACGGTTTCATATCTTTTTTACGGAACGGAAGTTCTTTGTGAAGTACCTTCGCCGCCCTCCGGATGCCGGAGCCGGTTTTCGGAACTTCCTTTCATCCTATGCCTGTTCTTTCTTCTTTTTCATGATATCGATCAGAACCGCTCCGATCAGTACAAGACCGGTAATGATCTGCTGCCAGTTCGCCTGTAACCCGATATAGGGAAGGCCGGTCTTCAACAGACAGATAACGAATACGCCGATCAGGGAACCTTCCACGCTGCCGACACCGCCGCTCGCCGATACACCGCCGATGATCGCGCCGCCGATCGCTTCCAGTTCAAATCCCGCTCCCGTACCGGGCTGTACCGTCGAAAATACCGCGGAATAAGCGATTGCCGCAAGGCCCGCGAAAAATCCGGAAATCACATACGCCATGATGTGATAAAATTTCACGTTGATACCGGAAAGAATCGTCGCTTCCTTATTGCTTCCGATTGCGATCGTATAACGCCCGATCTTCGTATGGTTTAGTACAAACGCCATCAGCACCACAAGGAGCACCACCCACAGAAATCCAAGCGGGATCTTCGTACCGTTCACCGTAATCTTGAAAATATTCCGGAACCAGCTTCCCGGCGCTCCGCTCGTCGGCCAGGAAATACCGAAGCCTTTCGAGAAAATGGAACCGAGTCCGCGGGTAATCATGCAGGTACACAATGTCGCAAGAAACGGCGGCAGATTCATAATTGCAACCAGAACGCCATTCAGCAGTCCGATTGCGATGCTGAGCAGAAGCGCAACCGCCATGCCGGCTCCTACCGGCCAGCCCTTCTGTACGATCAGATAACCGCCCGTCAGGGAATAACAGATCAGTCCGGTACCGATGGAAAGGTCAACGCCCCCCGTAATCAGCGGAAACGTAACGCCGATCGCCATCAGCGCTATGTAATAGGAATAGTCCAGAATACTCATGAATGTCGTATATTTTCGAAAGTCAGGACTAATCGCGCTGAAAAAGATAATCAACCCGATAACTACCAGAAGCACAATGAATTTCTGACCGCCCAGTCTGGAAATTACCGATTTATTCGATACATTGCTTTTACCCATGTCTTCTTCCTCCTAACTTATCTCTCGCGTCGCCATATTCATGATCGTTTCCTGAGAGGCTTCTTCAATGCTGACTTCACCGGTCTTTCTGCCCTCGCACATGATAACGATACGGTCGCTCATTCTCAATATTTCAGTCATTTCAGAAGAAATCATGATAATCGATTTGCCTTCTTCCGCCAGTTTGTTCATCAGCTTATAAATTTCATTCTTCGCACCGACGTCAATACCCCTCGTCGGCTCGTCGAAAATCAGGATATCGCAGTCTCTTACGAGCCATTTTGCGATAACGACTTTCTGCTGATTACCGCCCGACAGATTCACGACAAGCTGATCCACGCTCGGCGTCTTTGTCGCAAGAGATTTCACATACTCCTCTGTGATTTTTTTCTCTTTCTTCTTGTCAATGAACAGGCCTTTCATATATTTTTCGAGAGTAGCCATCGTGGAATTTTCGGCAACTGTTTTCTGTACGACGATACCGTAACGTTTTCTGTCCTCCGACAGATAACCGATACCGCATTTTACTGCGTCTTCCGGCGAATTGATCTCCACTTTCTTTCCGTTGATATAAATGTCGCCGCTCTCCTTCGGGTCGGCCCCGAAAATCGCCCGCGCGGTCTCGGTACGTCCCGCGCCCATCAGGCCTGAAAATCCCAGTATTTCTCCCTTGTGGAGTTCAAAACTGACATCCTGCACCATCTTGCCCGCATTCAGATGTTCCACCTTCAGCACGACCGGCGCATCGGGAGCCACCATGCTGTGCTCCTTCGGGTCTTCATAAATGACGCGTCCCACCATCATGTTGATGATATCGTCCTTCGTGCAGTCTTTCGTGATCAGCGTGCCTACATAAGTACCGTCGCGCATAACCGTTACCCTGTCGGTAATCACTTTGATTTCATCCATACGATGGGATATGTACACGATACCGAGCTGTTGTTTTCTCAAATCCTTAATGATTTTAAACAGCTCTTCAATTTCCGCTTCCGTCAGCGCCGCGGAAGGCTCGTCAAAAATAATGACCTTCGCTTTGTGGGAAATCGCCTTTGCAATTTCGCACATCTGCTGTTTGCCGACCGTCAGATTGCTCATCGTTTCCGTCGGGTCGATATCGATATGAAGCCTGTCGAAAAGCTTTTTCGCCTCTTCATTCATCTTTTTGTCATCGATGGAAATTCCCTTCTTAAATTCTCTTCCGATAAAAATATTCTGCGCGACCGTCAGATGGCCGAGCATATTCAGCTCCTGATGCACGATAACGATACCTGCATCCTGCGCTTCCCTTGTATTATGAAATTCTACTTCTTTTCCTTCATAGGTAATGGTGCCCGAATCCTTTTTATAAATACCCGTCAACACCTTCATCAGCGTGGATTTTCCCGCGCCGTTTTCTCCCATCAGAGCGTGTACTTCGCCTTTCTTTACTTCAAAGCTGACGTGGTCCAGCGCATGAACACCCGGGAAAGATTTATCAATTTCTTTCATCGTTAAGATTACTTCGCCCATATTCTTACCTTCACCTTTCTTAACGGTCAGCCGTTAATTCTTTCTGCGCCTTGCAACAACGTCCGCATATACCGCCACGATAACAATGATACCTGTAATGATAAGCTGGTAATCTTTCGTAAAGTGAAGCGCCAGAATGCCTTCCTGCAGAAGGGCGATGATAAATACGCCGATTACCGTACCGCCGATGGATGCCAGGCCGCCTGCCATAGAGGTGCCGCCCATAACACATCCGGCGATTGCTTCGTTATTATACTGATCGCCGTATCCCGGCTGAACAGTCGTATATGCCCCCACATAGAAAATCGCCGCAATCCCTACGAGAATACCGCAGATTATATATGCCAGCATCTCCCATTTCTTAATATTCACGCCGGAAAGCCTTACCGCCTCCTTGTTGCTTCCGAGGCTCAATATGTAACGTCCGGCTTTGGTCTTGTTCAGAATAACGGAACAAATCACCGCAAACACAAGGAAAATAACGAGCCCTGTCGGGATATCTCCTACTTTTACCAGATTGCGGAACCAGCCCTGTTCCGACACGCCCTGGGGCCAGCTGACCGACTGCGTTTTCGTAAAGACGGATGCGAGGCCTTTGGCAATGTTCATGCTCGCCATGGAAACAATGAACGGCGGAACCGACCAGTACGCCACAAGATAACCGTTAAACACACCGAACAGCATGCCCACCAGAACGCTGATCAGCAGACTCAGCGCCACCGGCACGCCATAAGACGTCAGGCAGTAACCCGATATCAACGCCGAACAGAACATAACCGGCCCGATGGAAAAGTCGATGCCCCCGGTAGCGATTACAAAGGTTACTCCAAGTGATAAAAACCCCAGGAAATACGCATAGTTAAGCGCGCTTAAAATTCTCGGAAGACCCGTAAAATTTTCGCTGAGCACCGCAAAAAGCGCATACATCAGCAGAAGCACGCAGCATAAGATGATTCTGTTGAACCCCAGTTTTTTTACAATTGGATTCTGTTTGATTTTTTCCAACTTTTCTTCCTCCCAACTACATGATCAAGTTGTTTCGTTAATACCCGCTTCGCGGCATTTAAGCCTTCCCTGCCGAACCGCATACCGTTATTTTTTCTTTTACGGTTCTGGTAACGCATTCCATACCGGCAATACCGTATTTCTTAGGATCAAATGCTTCCGGATTGTCCTTCAGGTACTGTCTGACGCCGTTCGTGTAAGCGATGCGCAGTTCGGTTGCAAAATTCACTTTGCTGATGCCCCGTCTGATGCACTCCCTGACCGCTTCGTCCGGAACGCCCGATGCGCCGTGAAGCACCAGCGGAATGCTGACCCTTTTCCGAATCTCGGAAAGCCTCTCAACGTCCAGTTTAGGCTCTCCTTTATAAATGCCGTGGGCCGTGCCGATTGCTACCGCAAGCGAACTGATTCCCGTCTCCTTCACGAATTTCTCCGCATCGTCCGGGTCGGTATAACCGGGATCATTACAGTCCAGATCGTCCTCTTTGCCGCCCACCTTGCCGAGTTCTGCCTCTACCGGTATTCCGGACGGCGCACACGCCTCGGCAACGCTTCGCGTCAGCAATATATTATCAGCAAATTCCTCATGGGAACCATCGATCATAATCGATGTATAACCTACCCGCAATGCCTGCATTGCAAGGGAAAAACTGTTACCGTGATCCAGGTGCAGCGCAATCGGAACCTTCGCCATTTTTGCCGCCGCTTTCACATTGGCATAATATAGTGGAAGTCCTGCGTATTTAATGGTAGAAGGCGTGGTCTGTAAGATCGCCGGCGCTTTCATCTCTTCCGCCGCTTTAATGACCGCCATGACCATTTCCATATTCTCCACATTAAATGCGCCTACCGCATAACCTTCCCGATCCGCTGTCTGCAACATCTGTTCCGTTGTAACAAATGACATTGAAATCCCCCCTTGCTTTTGTTATTGGTTTTTCGTAAAACAAAACGTTTCGCCCTAATCGATTTTTTTAATTATATCAAAAAATAGTATCAATGACAATGAAAGCCTATGAGACATTTGTGAAATTCTATGCAACAATATTCACTTTTCAGCAGCAAAAGGCATCTCCTGTCATATAATTCAATTTTGTCGCGTAATTGTAATCTTCAATTAAATGTACCACACAATCTTCCGCAAGTTCTCTGGCATTTCTCGGCAAAATTCCATCCCTGACCTTGATGTACTGCACAGGCATGTACTGACGGAGCATGCTGAGAGGAATTTCTGTTTCATCCAGATTTTGAAACAGCTTTTCAACGGCTTCCTTCATTTCCGGAAGCGCAAAATAGTACCGGCACCGGTCGGAAAAACTGTACTTTCTTTTATTCGCAAGCTGTTCTTCCGTTCCGCGGTAATGTTTCTGCCAGTTGGAAGGATTCTTCAGCATCACGTCTTCCATGACTTCTATAAATTTTGCCTGTTTTTCCTCGGAAACAAGCTGTTTTTCCATGAGAGACAGGGCAAAAAGACCTTCTCTGAGCGAAAAGGTCAGCGCCGGGCCGACTTTCAGAATCGCAATGCCGTCTTCCACCATCTCCTTCAGCTCTCTGGGAGACTGATAATCCGTGGAGTGCCCTTCCATGACAATATTGTTATACCGTTTCAAGGACTTCGTCAGCTTCGACGCGCTCACCCTGTCATAGTGAAAAATATCTTCATCCCCAAATTCCACGCCCGGCTGTACGACGATACCGATGATATTTTCAAATGCGTCTTTCAGTCCGCGCTTTTCAAACTCCTGCCGGTAAACGGCAAGCGTTTTCTCCACATCCGCCGGCTCCGTTACGGAAACGGAATCTTCCGCCTCCTGCGCGCCGCCCGGAATCGGCACTTCGCTTCCTATAATATAGACAGGCCGCTCTTCTTTTGAATTCGTTTGAAGCAGTTCCCGCCAGGCCGCTTCACAGGCTTCATACAAAACCGCGCCCCTTTCCGCAATCTTCTCATCCGCAAGCGGACGGTCAGCCGGGTCGTCCGCAACACGCATGCTGGTATCCAGATGGATTTTTTTAAAGCCGGCCAGCACAAACAGCCTGACCAGCTCGACCGCCTTTTCCATCGCTTCCTTTTCCGGTTCGTTCTGCCATGTCAGCGGCCCAAGATGGTCGCCGCCGAGAATAATCCTTTCTCTCGGAAATCCGATATTGTCCGCTATTTCATATACAAAATCCCGATAATCAGCGGGTTTCATCCCCGTATAACCGCCAAACTGATTTACCTGATTGGCCGTCGCCTCCACAAGCACATGATCGTCAAACCGCATTGCCTGCTTCAGGCAGGCCTCTATCACCAGATCATTTGCCGTACAAAAAGAAGGAATCCCGGCAAATTTCATGCCCCGTTTTCTTTTTTCCAGCATTTCTCTCATCGCATCCATTTACTTATCCTTCCAACCTTTCCATCGAAAACAGAATTTCTTCGGGCAATTCCGCATCCGTTCGTATTTAGAAATATTTTTTGCCTTCGTCAGGGCAATCGACAATTACCCCGTTTTCATCCCACAGATCATGCCAGTCCGACGCGCCCGGCCACAGGAATACCTGCCCCTTGACAAGACGGTTATTTTTCTCGAGCGTGGAAATGATCCGCATTTCCTCTTCCGTCAGGGGTTCTGTCACAGTCGCTTCCAGATTCGCTTCGTAATTATGCGTGGAAAAGGGAATCGGAATCTGTCCCCTCTGTATCGCCCATTTTAAGGCAATGATCGCAGGGTGAACGCCATATTTTTCCGCAATCGCCGCAAACGCGGGAACCTGCATATCCGCAATATCCTCCGGCTCCATATCCCGCTCCGGCCTCTGCGGGGAACCGATCGGCATATATCCTACCGGCTGGATGTCGTGCTCCGTCAGATAATCAAAAATTTCCTGTTGCTGGAAGCAGGGATGCAGTTCCAGTTCACAGGCCGCCGGCTTAATACGGAACTGATCGATAACGGCCTCCAGTTTGGGAATCGTCATATTGGAAATGCCGATATGCCGGATCAGCCCTTTCTCCACAAGCGCTTCACACTGTCTGTATGTATCCATGAATTCTTTCACCGAAAACGGTTTGGAATCCGGATTCCTGGAATCCACGCCGCAATGAGGCGCATGATAATTCGGGAACGGCCAGTGGATATAAAACAAATCGATATAATCACACTGTAAGTCCGCAATGCTCTGTAAACAGGACTTTTCCACCTCGCGGTGCATATCGTTCCATACCTTTGTCATGATGAAAAGTTCTTTTCTTTCCACAACGCCTTCGTCAAAAGCGGCTTTAAATACTTCCCCGATTTCTTTCTCGTTTCCGTAGCATGCCGCGCAGTCAAACATCCGGTAGCCTGCGCGAAGCCCGCCCGCCACCGCGGCTGCAACCTGTTCCGCGCTGAAACGGTCCGAACCAAATGTACCCATCCCGATACACGGCACTTTCTCCCCTGTATTTAATGTAACCTGTGGAACCTTTGAAGCCTCAACTCCCATATCGTTATCCTCTCTTTCCATGTTTTCGCTGTCTTCTCTACGTTATCTTTTCCGTTATTCTTTTCCCCGTCCTCTTTCCGGCCATCTTTTCGCTGCCGCGGCCGGGCAGGCGGAAAAGCTTTCCTCGGCAAGGCCCTTTAAAAGACGCCGGCACTTGGATTTTGGGGCGCCCGTGCCGCAAAATCCTTAGTACCGCTGCGTCTTTTTGCGGAGCGAAAGCGCGCCTTGCAGAGGAAACTTTTCCGCCTGCCCGGCCGCGGCTCAAAGCCCCGCGTCTTTTTTATCCCTCACTGTCAATCAGAATCTTCCCTTTCACGAGCCCCGGCGTCTTAAACATCTCGAACGCCTCGTCGATTTTGGAAAGGGGTATCTTCTTATAAATAAAGGACTCGTCAAACCGTAATTCTCCCGTTTTGAAATAATGCGCCGCCAGCTCCCATTCGTCGCCGGGGAACGGTGCGGAATAGCTCATCCAGGAACCGGTCAGCATAAATTCCTTCCGGTTCATATTTTCCCATTCTTCCACACTGAAAGAAAGATCCCTGGTCGGCGTTCCGATAAAGCAGACCTGCGCTTTGTTGGCCGCCAGCCGGAATGCGAGCTTCATCGTAATCGTATTGCCCGCCGTTTCATAGACATAATCGAAACCGCGGCCGTCTGTCAGCTCTTTTACCCGTTCCATAAAATCCTCTCTGCCGGAATTGATGCCGTAATCGGCGCCCAGCCTTTTGGCAAGCTCCAGCCTTTCATCCAGAATATCGAAAACCACCACTTGCTTTGCACCGAATATTTTCGCCCACTGCATCGTCATCAGGCCGATCGTGCCGCCGCCCAGAATCGCAACGCTTTTGCCGCCGCGGTATTCCACCCTGCGCAGTCCATGCAGCGCAACCGTTGCCGGCTCAAAGAAAGCGCCTTTTTCAAAACTCACTTCATCGTCGAATTTCACCGCGTTTTTCTCCGGTACGACCACATATTCGGCAAAACTTCCGAACTCTCTCGAACCGATAAAGCTGTAATGTCTGCACAGGGAATAATTCCCTTTCTGGCAGTCCGCACATTTCATGCAGGGCACGAGCGGTACGCCCGCTACGCGGTCGCCCGGTTTTAAAGACGTAACGCCCTCCCCGATTTCCTCAATCGTCCCGGAAAATTCATGACCGAGCACATTCGGAAAATAGTGGCAGGCATCGCCGTTTACCCGCGGGATATCGGACCCGCAGATTCCGGTATACTTCACCTTAATCAGCACCTTCCCCGGCTCCACTTCCGGTTTCTGAATCTCTTCGTAACGAATATCGTTCTTCGCATGTACTACTCCGGCTTTCATGTTTTTTTCTTCCTCCTCTAAATTTTTTATTGTCAGGTAATTGTGAAACTCATTATTTCAAAACAGCAATTATGCAAAACAGGCAGATCATAAGCGCCCTTTTATGCCGTAAAACTTTCCTTCAAATCCTCATACAGCCGCAGATACCGCTCCATCGCCCGGTCGTAAATTCCCCGGTTGTCCGGATTTGGTTCCTGTGTCCTCGTAATCCGTATCGTCCGGCTCACCGCCTCGTCATAACTTTCGTATACGCCGCAGCCTACGCCGGCCAGAATCGCTGCGCCGAGCGTTGTCGCGGTATCGGATGAAGGAACCTGTATTATCCTGCCCGTCACATCCGCCTTGATCTGCGTCCAGAGAACGGAATTGGACGCGCCGCCCATCGCATTCAGCGTACCGACGCAGACACCCGTCTCCGCCGCAGTCCGCAGATTATGTTCGAGCGAAAAAGCCACGCCCTCCAGAACCGCCCGGACCATATGCGCTCTTGTCCTGTCAAAAGACAATCCGTAGAAAATGCCTTTTGCGTCGGGATTCCAGATCGGGGAACGCTCTCCCGCCATATACGGCAGAAACAGCACGCCGTCCGCACCGGGCGCCACACGCGCCGCCTCCGCCGTCAACTCGTCAAAAGACAGGCCGCCGCCGAGTTCCTGGCGGAACCATTTCAGGGCCCCGCCCCCGCCGACCGTTCCTCCCTGTAAAAGCCAGCGGCCCGGAACGACATGCGCGCCGAGTATCAGCGACTTATGGGCCAGCGCCCTGTCGGTGCAAATGCTCATGCCGCCCGCCTGACCGCCCTGTTCCTGCGTTTCGCCCGTCCGGTACACGCCGGCTCCCAGCGCACCGCAGGCCGCATCCAGGCCGCCCGCCGCAACAGGCGTCCCGGCCTTTAATCCGGTTTTCTCCGCCGCTTCCTTTGTCACGCTTCCAATGATTTCGTCACAGCGGTACAGCTTCGGCATCAGTTCCGGCGGCAGGCCCATTTTCTCCGCCAGCGCCGTATCAAAGCACAGCTTTTCCATATTAAAGAAGTGGATGCCGTAACACTGGGAATACTCCAGGCTCATTTCCCCGGTAAGCTTCATCGCAATATAGCTGTTGCTCTGTAAGAATTTGTATGTCCGGCGAAACACGTCCGGCCTTTCCCGCTGAAACCAGAGCAGTTTCGGCGTCACATAAGACGGGAGAAAATCGTTGCCCGCCACCCGGAAAATTTCATCGGCTCCGATTTCTTCTTTCACGCTTTCGCAAAGGTGCCTGGCCCTCGTATCCATCCAGATCGGCGTATTATGTAAAACATTTCCGTTTTCGTCAACCGGAATGGCCGACCAGCTCTGCCCGTCCACACCGATGCCCCTGATCTGTTCCGCGTTTACCTCCTGTTCGGAAAGCACAGCCCGGACGGCGCCGCAGATCGCTTCCCACCATTCTTCCGGATTCTGTTCGGCCCATCCGCTCTGCGGATAATAAACCTGATATGGCCTGTTCGCCTGTGCCAGCACCTTTCCGTCTTCGTCAAACACCGCGACCTTGCAGGCGCTCGTTCCGATATCAATCCCCAATAATTGTCCTTTCATATCCCTCCACACAGAGCGAACCGTTTCGCTCTTAACCAAAAAAATAATAAAAGATTTCAAAGTCTCATAAATTCATTATATACACGGCTTTTACGGTTGTCAATGAAGTTTCACCTTTTCCGCTTGTTTTATTTCAGACGTTTTATCTGCGAAACGTTTTGTTCTTTTGCTCAGATTTATCCATAAACCCTCATGTTTCCCCATATCCGTCGGGCTGTCTTTCTTTTTCATAAAAACAGAGGTTTCAGGTCGGACGCTTCCACGGCTTCCCGCAGCATTTCGTCCGGTCAGCCGTCCACGACAGTCAATTCCTGCGGCAGCCGCGCCACCGAATTTCCTTCCCTGATTCGGGTTCCCATAATAATTTCCACCGGGATTTCTTCCCTCTTGTTCTTACCGCTCTTGCCCTGAATGTGATGGAGCAGAATTTCCACGGCCTTCTCGCTCATTTCTTTCATCGGCTGAACTACCATGTGCATCTGCGGTTTCAAAAGATGGGAAAGGATCAGATCGTCAAAACCGAACATGGAAATATCCTCAGGACACCGTATGCCGGATTCGTTCAGCGCCATAACCGCTCCCAGCGTAATCTCGTAATTGCTCATAAAGACCGCCGTGGGCCGGTCCTCTAACTGTAACAGCTCCCGCATGCTTTCCTGCCCAAATTCGATCGAATGTCTTCCCATTTTCAGATATTCCGGCAAGACCGCTATTCCGGCCTGTTCCATCGCGTCGAGATACCCTTTATATCGCTCGTACCCGGTATATTCATGTTCACTGTCCGAACAGATCACCGCGATTTTTCGGTGATTATTTTTCAGCAGAATGTCGACCGCGCGGAACGCCGCCATGCGGTTATCGATACGCACGCAGTCGAACTCCGCATTCCTGATAGACCGGTCCATCAGAACGACCGGCAGGCCGGCATCTTTCGCAGACTTTAAAAAGCGGGCTTTCTTGGATACCGGCATAACGATCATGCCATCCACCTTCTTATTCAACAGAAAACGGATATTTTCCGCTTCGATTTTTTCGTCGTTACAGGAATCGCAGATCAGAATACCGTACTTTTCCTTGCGAAGCGCATTGCCGATATGATGCAGCAGCGTTCCGCTGAAAAGGCTTTCCACACTGTATACGACAACGCCTACCGTCCTCGTTCTGTTCGTCACAAGTCCGCGCGCGATCTCGTTCACTTCATAATGAAGTTCTTTAATCGCCGCTTCAATCCGTATTCTGTTCTCCGGAAGCACATTGCCGCCGTTTAAATATTTGGAGATTGTGGCAAGGGACAGCCCTGTCTTTTCTTTTATGTCTCGTATCGTCGCCGGCATAGGTCTTCATTCTCCTTTTTCCGAATACAGCCGCCCGAAATGAATCGGGGAAGTTTTTCTGTAAAAAGCCGCCTGTTGTAAAAAAACGCCCCCTATGATATTCAAATCCGGTTTCATACCATTCATTATATCACAGGAGGCGTTTACTGTACTCATTTTCTTTTTTTCAAATTTTATTTAATCGTCTTATACATCGGACCATATGCGTCGCACGCTCTGAAGTCCTGTCCTTCCCTGTCGGAGCCGAACGCATTCCATGCCGCCGGGCGGAACAGTTTCTCTTCAGGAACATTGTGCATACATACCGGAATCCGCAGGATTGACGCAAGCGTAATGATATCCGCGCCGATATGGCCGTAGCTGATCGCGCCGTGATTTGCGCCCCAGTTATTCATTACATCATAAGCGGTCTTGAAATATCCTTCGCCCGTGCATCTCGGTGCAAACCATGTGCAGGGCCATGTATAATCGGTACGTTTCCAGAGGGTATCGGATACCTTCTCCGGAAGATGTACGGTCCAGCCTTCCGCAATCTGAAGAACCGGCCCTAAGTTTTTCACGAGGTTCAGGCGGATCATCGTAACAGGCATTTCGGCCTTTGTCTCGAATCTGGAGGAGAAGCCGCCGCCGCGGAAATAGCCGTTATCGGCCGCACACCATTCCGTCGCGTTCATGATCGCATCCTGATCTTCCTGTGTCACTTCATACCAGGGTTTTATCACGCCGCTGCCGTCCGCGTCTTTCGCTTCGCCGCAGGCATCCAGACACGCCGCGCCGGAGTTGATCAGATGGATAAAACCGTCGGCATCCTTCGCATGTCCTTCGATATCATAACCCGTTACACGCTTCACCGCATCGCCGCTCCAGTAAGTGCGGACATCCGCAAAGATCTGCGCGCGGTTTGTCAGGAGTTTCATAAACAGCATGCCCAAACCGTTCAGAACGTCGTTCTCCGTCGCCAGAATGTACGGCTCTCTCGCGCCGTTCCAGTCGAAGGACGTATTTAAAAGCGCCTCCGGGAAATCGCAGTTCGGATAGAAGTCCGTCCACTGGCGCTGTCCCTGGAATCCGGCCGCAATCGCGTTGTGACCTACCATTTCTTCTTCGCAGCCTTCCGGCAGATTCTGATTGCCGTTCATCAGATCTTTGATGATCACCATCATCTTAACGACAAATTCCCATGTCTTCTCTTTCTCTTCATCGGAAGCCTTCACAAAATCGGGATTCTTGTCGTAGCCTTCCTTACATTTTTCTTTCGTCCATTTCAACGCTTTTTCGTATTCGGCCTTGTCATAGATCTCTTCCGTCATCCGGCGGATTACTTCCACTTCATCCACGGATTCCACACGCATGCCGAGATATTCTTCGATAAACGCCGGATCGATAATGGAACCGCCGATACCCATCGTTACGGAACCGATCTGCAGATAGGATTTTCCTCTCATGGTAGCCGCCGCAACAGCCGCACGTCCGAACCGCAGTAATTTCTCCCTTACATCTTCGGGAATGGAAGTATCGTCCGCTTCCTGCACTTCATGTCCGTAAATGCCGAAAGCCGGAAGTCCTTTCTGTGCATGGGTCGCCAGCACGGAAGCAAGATATACGGCGCCCGGACGTTCCGTTCCGTTAAAGCCCCATACGGCCTTAATCGTCATCGGATCCATATCCATCGTCTCCGAACCATAGCACCAGCAGGGTGTTACGGTCAGGGTAATATCAACGCCTTCCTTCTTAAATTTCGCTGCACAGGCCGCCGCTTCGCCGACGCGTCCGATCGTCGTATCCGCAATCACGACTCTGACCGGCTCGCCGTTTGAATATTTTAAGTTCTCTTCAAACAATTTTGCTGCCGATTTCGCCATATTCATTGTCTGATCTTCCAGAGATTCTCTAACCTTCAATGCACCTCTTCGACCGTCGATCGTCGGTCTGATGCCAATTACCGGATAATCTCCAACCAATCTGTTCTCTGCCATTTGATAACCAACCTCCTTAAATATATTCATGATAACAGTTCCGCGGACATTCGGCCAAATCATGGTTCTCCGGCGGACGCCCACCGAAACGCTGCAATTTACTGTTATTTTTTATTATAAATACTGGCGAAAAAAAATAAAAGTGATATAATATAAAAAAATACAACAATATTCACCTGTTTGCACCACGAAAGGAAATACCGCAGTAAGATGAAATATCTTGATTATAAGGAGCAGAGACAGCAGGGGACTTTTAACTTTCCGATTGCTTTTTATCATGAAATGCCTCACAGCCCCCGTTACTATATGCCTTATCACTGGCACAGACATTACGAAATCATCAGAATTGTCTCCGGCGCCTTTCATCTGACCCTGAACAATGATACCCGCATCTACCGGGAAGGCGACGTCATTTTCATCACGGACGGCACGCTGCACGGCGGAAACCCGCACGACCACACCTGCGTCTATGACTGCATCGTTTTTGATTTCCAGATTCTGCTGCAGGATAACCACGCGTGTTCCAAAAACATTCATGACATCATGGATCACAAGATCACCATCCACAATCTGCTTTCCGAGCACAGCCCTTCCGTTCTGCCCATTGTGGACAGCCTGATTCTTGCTTTATCCGGCAAAAGGACCGGCTATGAATTTATGACCCAGGGTTATCTGTACCAGCTCATCGGCACGATTCTGGAAGAGCATCTGTATGAAGAAAACGTAAAGGACGTCAAAGAGGCAAGACATCTCAATTCGATTAAAAACGTTCTCGCTTATATTGCGGAAAATTATAATAACAGCATCAGCCTGGACAGCCTGGCCAGAATCGCCGGAATGAATCCCAAATATTTCTGCCGCTATTTCCGCAGCATGACGGAACGCACGCCCATCGATTACCTGAATTATTACCGTATCGAATGCGCCTGTGAAATGCTGTCCACGAAAGACATCTCCATCAAGGAAGCCGCGATTTCCTGTGGTTTTAATGACGAAAGTTACTTTATTAAAACATTCCATAAGTATAAGGGAATCACCCCGAAGCAGTTCATGAAAGCGGAATTTTAGTATTATTTTAGTATTAGTATAGAAAAAAACACCGCCTGACGGCGATCACGAGAAAGGCACATTATTTATGAAGAAAAAAAGAAAAGCACCAAAATATTTTTTATCCGTCCTGGCCGCTCTGCTGCTGTTCTGTTTCATGACCGCATGCGGGCAGGATGAAGGACCCGTGCTGGACTGTCCCTTTACCGAACTGACATGGAACAGCACGATAGACGACATGACCGCAGCGGAAGGCGAAAATTATTCCACTTATGATTCCCTGTACGGCGGGCTCTGCTACACTTATCCGAAAGAATATGAAGGCTGTTCCGGAACCGTCAAATATATGTTTGACGCCGAAGACCGGCTGATGAGCGTCGCCTGGGCATACAGCGCGGAAACCGCGGAAGAACTGGAAACGCTCTATAATTCGATCAGCGCATCCACCGTCGAAAAATACGGAGAAAGCGGCTATGATGCCAACGGCGTCGGCAATTACGGCGGCGTCTGGTACCGGGAAAACGGCGATATCATTTTAACGACGATGGTCACCACGGAGAACAAGGCTTTGCAATACGCGTATCTGCATCCGCTCGTCTCCAACACGGAAGAACGGTAACCTTATGGTCCGGCAGGCGGTATTCGCCCTTCGCCGGTCATAAACCATATTTAAATACAGGAGGTTTCTGCTATGAAAACACAGCACCAGGCATCGATCAGCGCCTATAAAGCTGACGGATTTATCGGGAAATACCAGCGGCTTGTCAAGGACGTCGTCATCCCTTACCAGTACAGCGTTCTCTGCGACCAGGCGCCGGATACCGAGAAAAGCCATGTGATTTCAAACTTCATCAACGCCGGAAAAGCGCTCCGGGGTGATCAGATTCCGGAAGACGGCTTCTACGGCATGGTCTTTCAGGACAGCGACGCCGCCAAATGGATTGAAGCGGCCGCCTATTCCCTTTCCCTTTTCCCGGATGAAAAACTGGAAAAAACCGTTGACGAGCTGATCGATATCATCGCCGCAGCACAGGATGAAGACGGATATCTGAACACCTATTATACGATCAAGGACAGGGACAAACGTTTTACCAATTTACAGGAAGGTCATGAACTATACTGCTCCGGCCATATGATGGAGGCGGCCTGCGCTTATTACGAAGCGACCGGGAAAGACAAGCTCTTACAGGTCATGTTAAAAAATATGGAACATATCTATCGGTATTTTATCACCGAAAAACATGACGGATATCCCGGACATCCCGAAGTGGAGCTGGCTCTGTTGAAGCTTTACCGGCTTTCGGGCAATCCACACAGCCTGGAACTGGCCGAACATTTCATCAATATCCGCGGTGTGGACCCGCATTTTTATGAAAAGGAAAAGGCCGGCCGTGACTGGAGCGTCTGGAACAACGATCCCACCGATACGGATTACCTGCAGGCATCCGCGCCCGTCCGCGAACAGAAAGACGCGGTCGGCCATGCGGTGCGCGCCGTCTATCTTTATACTGCCATGGCGGATCTCGCGGCATCCACGGACGATAAAGAGCTGTCCGCCGCCTGCCGCAGACTGTGGGAAAGCATTACCAGGCGCCGGATGTATCTGACCGGCGGCATCGGCTCCACCGTAATCGGGGAAGCTTTTACCGTAGATTATGATCTGCCGAACGATACCGCTTATGCGGAAACATGCGCCGCCATCGGTTTGATCTTCTTCGGCTCCCGCATGCTCGAAAACGAAGTGGACGGTGAATACGGCGACATCTGCGAACGCGCCTTTTATAACGCGGTTCTGGCCGGCATGCAGCTCGACGGAAAGCGGTTTTTCTATGTGAATCCGCTGGAAGTGATTCCGGGAATCTCCGGCGCCGCTCAGACTCACAAACACGATCTTCCGGTACGGCCCAAATGGTACGCCTGCGCCTGCTGCCCGCCGAACGTGGCGCGGCTCGTTTCTTCTTTCGGCAAATACGCTTACGGAGAAAACGAAGACACGGCCTTCTGCCATTTGTTCGCCGCCGGGGAAGTCAGCCTTGAAAACGGCATGAAGTTCACCTGTGAGACAAACTATCCTTACGATTTCGAGATTCTCTACCGGGTTGAAAAAGGTGGAAATCTGGCCCTGCGGATTCCCGGTTTCAGCAAAACCTGGCAGATCGATTTAAACGGCCGGAAACTGAGTCAAACGGATGTCACGCCAAAGAAAGGCTATGTATATCTTTCCGTTTCGGACGGCGACACCGTCAGACTGACATTGGACGGCACACCCCGTTTCCAGTATGCCTCCTCCAAAGTCCCTGAACTGACCGGCAAAACGGCAGTCTGCCGCGGTCCGCTTGTATACTGTTTCGAAGGCGTGGACAACCAGGACGACATACTCTCCCTTTCCTTACGGAAAGGCGGCACGCTTAACATATCGGATGGCCAGTCAGCGCTTCCGGAAGGCACGGTAACGATTACGGCGGATGCCCTCCGCACGCAGACGACGGACGACGCGGATTTGTATACGGACAAAGCCCCCTTCACAAACCCATGTCAGGCCGTGGCCGTTCCTTATTATACATGGGGCAACCGAGGCGAAAACCAGATGCGGGTATGGATGGATTATCAATAGAGGATTCCTTCATTCTTTGCATATAACGCTTTCTTCGCTTAAAATAAGCAGCAAAAATGGCGTTTTTCAAAAAGCAGAAGCTGTTTTGAAAAGCGCCGTTATATTTTTTCGGCCCTGTTATTACAGTAACAGATCGTTCCATAAAGGAACCACATCGATCATCGGTTCTTCATATGGATGAATCGTCCGGATGATCTGAACGGCCTGTTTCACACGTTCCACCGGACAGCAGACTTCCATCTTCATTTCACTCCCGCCGCACAGCTCTCCGATTTCTCCCCGGCCAGGCCTGCTGCCTTCCAGCGGCTTCCAATATCCCTTTGCTTCCTGGTAAAAAACAACATGGCTGTAATTGCCGGCCCTGCCGATACCCCTGTCAGCAAGGGCGTCCCGCATCTCCTCAATATATTCTTCCGGAACATAGATCTCCAGTTTGACTTCTTTTACATCTGCTTTCATTTGTTCTTTTCTCCCTTCAAATATCCTGATACCGGGCTTCCCGCGCCTGCCGCACAGCCGCCGGATTCTCCGGCCTCTGCCTGCCCGGGATTACCGGTATCGTATTATCACAGGAATATAATACTCCAGATTGTCATCCAATGCCAGACAATATTGAGGCTTTTTTTCATATTCTTTCGTTCTTTCTTTCATAGGAAATGACTCTTCCGACTCTTTCCATATCCCATATATTCTCAAGTGTATATCTGTCCGCATATATCCTGAGTATGTCTTCCGCAAAGGTATCAAATCCCAATGCCGCATATTCTATTCCAAAAGAATCGGAGATAATTCCCGCTTCTTTCAACTGCCGGCTGTTTCTATACAAAATGGGCCTTTCGGGCCGGAAATCAACTATCAGCAAAGCGCATCTCTCATACTTATAATCTTCTTCCTCCGGAGACCTTCCATTCATTGCATCTAAAAAGCTGATATACCTTTCAACATTTGTCATACCCGGCTTAAATCCAACCCTTTTAGATTTCACGAGTTTGTCATCATACTCAAATACCGGAATCAGAAGTACCTCCCCAAGAACCATATTGGGATATCTCCTATGTAAATTCAGGGCCTCAGCAAAAGTCCTTTCCAGTATCGTATCCGCATTCTTGGCCAGACTGCTCATCTGACTTCTGATATTAATCACCAGTGCATTCGTAGAATATTCAAAGCCATATGGATCCGTTTTATTTTCATATGCCATAGGCCCCCAATTAATAGGTACCGGCGTTTTCTTTATATTGTCCGGCAGCACACATACATCCTGATCTTTTTGTTTCAACCAACCAGCGAGTCTGATTTCCGGGCTTGTTTCCCCAAGAGGCGGTTTGATATTATTTGCATCCACTCCATGTGCTATCAGTTCTGCTTTTACCGCATCATGTATAAGATTAATCAATGCAGACGATCTGATACAGGATGTCTTTCCCTCCGCTCCTCCGGTCATAATTGCATTTTCTATCATGTGCTTAAATATTATCAGCTGTTCGTCTATATATGCCATCTTTCCTCCTAAGTCTAAATAACCAATCCGTATTTTTCCAGCAGCATTTCATCTATCACTTGTTTATTCCCTGTTCTCAATAAATTTCTTTCATTTTCATTGAAATCAGGTATTGAAAATTTCTCAATATATTTTTTTTGATAACAATAGTACCCCCCTTCAATCGCGTAACTGGTATTTGCAACATAATACTCCATAATCTTTGAATTAAGTACAGCAATTAATTCCTCTAAATCAAGACAGTCATTTTCAAATATTCCATACCCATTACAAAACAAAGCTTTCTCATCCTCAACCAACATAAACTTGGGCACATTGGTAAATGTCGGAAACAGGATTTTCCTTCCATATCTGTTTAACCCTTGCGTTCTTCCATACGCATACCACGCCACCGGATTTTTCTTTCCTTTGTCCCTCTTATCTAATTCTTCTTTCATCATCTGTAAATACTGATATGCTTTCGGATAATTTCTTCTGAAATTATCTTCCTCTATTATGCGGCAGCCTTGTTCACATTCTTCATAAGGAAAAATAATATATCTGCATACCTCTTCCAATCGATCGCTTTTTCTTAATTCAGGTATTTTATAAATCGTCTTTACAATATCGCTTTCAATCTCATACCTGATTCCATTGACCATTTTATAATATCCTCCGTCCGATTTGCTGACCATATAAACATTGTCTTTCAGTGTAGCAATCCCGGTACGGATATATTCTTTTATTGTCCTGAACTGTCTTTCAATCTTAACCAGATTACCATATGTCTCTTTATCAACCAGCTTCCATCCATTTTTATCCAGACGTTCTGCCGGCATAACATTATATATAATTTGCTCCGGCAGTTTTTCCAGATCATCTCTTTTCTCCAGTACCGAATACTTAAATATGTTATTTTCTTTCTTATCCAGTACGATAATACAATTGTATGTTCTCACGGGTTTAAACACCATATTATCCGCAAAATCAATAATTGTATCCAGTATTTTTTTCTTTTGAATATAGTTTCTTAAATCCGCCGCCGACTTAATTGTCAGAAAATTATTGGGAATAATAAAGCTTAACTTTCCGGAATTCTTTAAATACTTTATTCCATGTTCAATAAAAGCATAGTAAATATTATAAACCCCTGTTTGAGTCGTTCTGAAATTTTCTTTCAGAAAGCTGATTGTCTCTTTACTCATGTCATGAACATTCACATAAGGAGGGTTACCTATAATCAAATCAAAACCCTCTACGCAAAACAGCTCATTCCAGTCATGTTTCAAACTATCCGCATTTACGATATTAATTTCGGACTCCGCGATTTCATCGCCTTCCATTGCAACCAACATTTTAATAATTTTCCTGCATCTTCTTACATTATCGGCTTCCAGGTCAATACCATATATATTATTTATTACGATGTCTTTTGTCCGAACATGAAATCTGTTTTTCATATACCGTATTGCGGTTACCAAAAAAATACCACACCCACAGCCCGGATCAATAATATGAAGATCTTCGCTCCATTTCTCAACGCTGTCCAGCACATTTTTTCCAATGAAAGAAGCAATGTATTCCGGTGTAAAAACGATACCGTTTTCTATAATATTTTCTTTTTCCAGCAGCGCTTCAAATATATATGTCAGGATTTCTATATCCATGTTGATAAAAAACTGCCCGAATATTTCTTTTATTATGCTGCCGTTTCCGCTCTGCAAAGAACCGGTATAAATCGAAATCATTGCATCTTCAATTTCCTCTTTACCAAAGTCCCGCAATGCTTCTATAAGCTTCGGTATTGTAGTTTCCTTTATATATTCCTTCATCATACATCCTCTTGTTCCACGTTTCTTACTTCTCAGCACGATCATATTCCATAATAAAACTTCTGTCCGAACCGCAAAGTTAATCCCGGCTGCAGTTAGCCGCATCGATGGCGATCGCAAGCATCAGGCTGTCCAGTTCGTCCGCAGGGTCGGTAAAGTCGATCACATAAGTGTCTCCCCAATGGAATAATTCTTTGGAAATATGAACGACCCGGCTGCATCCGCTGTAAACATCGTAATCCCAGCCGGGAAAATCCCCTTCAACGCGCCAGCCGTTATAGTCGATTTCATATTTCGGCTTCAGAAACGTAAACTGTTTCTGAATCGTCCCTCTGACCGCTCCGCCGATTTCGATCTCGAACGCGGGCAGCAGCGTCAGGATTTTCTGGTGAATCACGCCGATTTCTCTGCCGCTTTTGTCGTATACATGGAGCTGATGGCCCAATGAAAGAAATTCCGCTTCTACAAAATATTTCGCTTTACAATCTTCGTCGTAGATGTCATACGAATCCGTCCATGAGAAAACACGTTGTTTGATCAGTAGTTTCATAAAATATCCTCCCCCTTTTATGACGGCTTATCCGGCCTTTTCAGCTTTTATCAAATACGATTTCATCCGCCTTTTTGGCGTTTAAAAGACTTTCGAGAAAAGTGTATTTTCCTCCCCCTCCTCTGAAAAAAATAGACGGTTTGTTCCCAAGCGTTATTTTATGGGGCAGTTCCACAGCCTTTCCTTCAAAATAGCATACTTTATATTCTTCATATTCTCCATTTTCACCGCGCCTGCGTTCCTTCTTAAACTCCTTTATTCTGGCATAATGCGTAATCGCAGAAACAGGCGTTCCCCGGTATATCGCAATGTATTCCAGATCGGGCTCCCGGATATCGCTTATTTTACACGGATACCAGCATGCGTGTTCGCTTTCTCCCAGAAAAACATCTTCAAATCCCCTCCCTGTCGATGAAAAAATGACCGTATCATATTTTTTGGAACGCTCTTCTTCCAACAGCATATCGATGTCAAGGCCGTGTTCTTCCAGCAAAAATTTTTCCGATTCTTCCAGAAATTTGTCAATCGCCTCTTCAATCAGGGTATTCCGCGAAAAACTTCTTGCATCGCTGATTGTGGAAAACTGTTTCACGATCATGTCTATCCGCTCAATTTTGGCTTCATCCAGATACAATGCAACCTGTTTTTTAACGGTTTTGCCGCTTTTTAATAATTTGCTGAAATAACTGTTTTGATTCTCCATCTCCGCCGTCCTCCTCTTCATGCTCCTTATGAAGATGTCATCCCCTCCGTAAACAGGGCGTGTATCCTCCCGTCCGCTGAGAATTTCTTCTGTGAATGAAGATTATTTAAAAGTATGTATCTTTTTCACAGGTCGATCTGATATTAATTTATAATATCAGATATAATATCATAAAACAATATCATTTTACTTTTTTGCTCCTGTTTCCACTCCCGTTTTGCCCGTATCTCCCAGGCCCGCCGCCATAACGGCAGAACCCCCCCCAGCATCCGTCCTGTCGATGATCTCCTGAATCTCTTTTACATCAATATCAAATTCAATCAGTTCATCCAATGACAGGCCGTACATATTTGCGAGTTTTTTGGACTGGCAGATATCGGGTAATGTTTCATCCAGTTCCCATTTGGAGATCGTCTGCCTGCTCACCCCCAGTTTCCCCGCGGCTTCCTCCTGTGATAATCCGCTTTTCTTACGGGCGTTAAAAAGATTGTTTCCTAAACTCATAAGCATTCCCTCCTTCGTTTTGTTCAGGTAAATTATAAAGAATATCCCGGCCAAAATCTACCAACGGCGCTTCTCATTTTCGCCCGTTTTATTACCATCGAAGGACAGATATTTCTTTAACAAAGCAACGCTTTTTCCTGGATACTGCTCGTTTGTATGCCGATTATTTTTCAAAAAGCATTGCAAACGTAGATGCCTTATCAGAATAGACACTTCCTGCAACATCCGCCCATACTCCGCAAAATCTGAATCCGGCCTCCTGCGCTTCACTGATCAAAGTTTCTTTTGTAAAGTATGTATTCCAGATATAATACCGGAATACACCGCTGTCTTTAATAATGGAAGCCTGTTCTAAAGTAACATTGGGCGCATACTTATAATTGCCATAAAATGCTATATATTTTTCATTGCTCCAAAATCCTCCGTTGCTGCAGACTTCCCATGTCTGTGTTTGCGGAAATGAATGATACCTTTCTGCGGAAAATACATCCAGTAAAAATTTTCCGCCGGATTTCAGGTGGGAATAAACATTCCGCATAAGCACTTTTCGGTCGGCTGTTGACAATGCTCCATAATCGCAATATATCATTGTTGCAAAATCAAAAGTTTTATTTAATTCCATATTCAAATAATTTTGATATAAATATGCAATATCCAGTCCCTGTTTTAACGCGGCATTTTTCGCATAGTCTATTGACCTCCCGGAAAAGTCAATCCCTGTAACACGGTAACCCTGTCTTGCAAATTTCTCCGCATAAAGTCCCGGGCCACATCCAATATCCAAAAGTAACGGATAATCTATTGGTGATACAAGCTCTGTTATCCATGCAGCAGATTTTTCAATAAAAGCATGTTTTCTGCTTGCTCCTTCCGATTCCGGATTCAGATGCGCCTTCAGCATTTGCATGGAAATATGCTCATCATTCCAAAATTCACCTTCCGTTTTTTTGTAAAGGGGCGGTTTTTCTAAAACCATTTCAACGTTCTTTAACATGATTTCTCCTTTCTGTGAGCAAAAAAAAGCCGTAGATTTTACTCTACGACTAATCACTCAAATGACGAAAACAGTTAAGAGTAAAATAAAATCAAACATTAGGCATAAAAACAAAACTGTAATAACAGTTCGTTTTAAGCTATTGAGTTGATCTTATCTACTCTTCTCCAGTCATATCCATGCCGCTGATTGTGTGACATCTGATACGCCGGACATTCATCACCTTTTCTTTTTATTTTTATAGGTTTATCTTACATGAAAGAATGTCCTTTGTCAATACCGAGGCATGAAAGTGAAAGATTATATGTAAAAAAACTCCCTTTTCGGAATTGTGTCCCCACTGAAAGCGAGCCTGTCAATATACATTTATGATGAATAAAAATATGTTCTGACTATTTTACATACATTGAAATATGCGGTAAAATAAAGTATGATATGAAAGATTTTTGAGGAGGACAGCCATGAAAAAGAAGATAAATCAGATACTAAATATTATCATGGGCGCGTTTATTGGTATGTTCATTGGCTCAGGACTCTATAAATACTGGCATTTTAGAAAATATCCGTATTTATATGCCATGCAGTCTGCTCCATGGTATACCGGCATTTTGATAAATGGATTATTAACGCTTGTATTATTGGCAGTCTGCATGATCGTAAAAGTCATTCTTATAGAAAAGATCGGGCTGCTCCAAAAAGCAGCTTTGATTTCAGGAATTGTTTTTCTGACTTTAACATTTACAGGTGGTTGTTATGTACTTGATAATCAAGGACAAGTAAATGCCGGATATGCAGTTGTGCCTGGGATTTGGACTATGATATGTTTTGGATATTACCAAAGTAAAAAACAGGACTAAATCCAATGAAAATACCCTCAGCGGACAGGGCGTGTATCCCCTTGTTCACTGAGGGTAAATATCTAAGAATCCTCAATCTGTCAAAGTGCTGTTGAATGGAAAAAACTTGTTATTCTGTTCTCAATCGCTCAACAATGCTCTGTTTTTCTAAATTCTTGAAACAGAAAAACGGGATAAGCACCGCAAAAGCCAAGAGGATAGGGGTACAAATTATCAGCGGCATCAGCGTAAAACGGAAAGTGCTGAACTCATTGGCGGTCATGGCACGAACTCCGATCCCAACGGCCAGAGTGCTGACAATATAAGAAACGATCAGCGTAATCGCTGCATAATCCAGACCTTCACAAATCAGCATCTTCCGCAGCTGGCACTTGGTCATGCCCACGGACTGAATCATGGCAAACTCCTTTTTACGGGAAACAATGGCCGTGACCATAGAATTGATAAAGTTAAGCACACCCACCAGAGCAATGATCACGCTGATAGTATTTCCCATGACTGCCGACGACCGTGTTTCTGCCTCATACTGCTCCGTCATGGTTTTGCGGGATGTCACAGGCAGACTGGTGTCAATGGTCCTGATATACGCATCGAGCATCTCCTGTGCTGCGGGAATATGTTCATCATCCACATTGAAGAACAGTCTCCGCAGCGTATTCTCCGGCCACTGATGCCGGAATACCGAAGCCGGAACAATAAAGCTCATGCAGTGCTGATTCTGTACACCGTCTTCATAAGCTCCTTCATCCACAGCTTGCAGCGGATATACAATCGCCATTACCGTATAGGTACGGTTTTCAAGTGCAATACTGCTTCCAACGGCAGGAACAGGTAATACGGCATTTCTCTCCGGGTCTGTGGCATCTATGGCAGGACCGATAGCCAACACATAGTCGCCGCCGGCAAATTTTTCCGCATCATAGCTGCCGGCGAGCAAATACCTCTCATGCGTAATTGCATCCAGCGGGATACCGTCCATTCCATACAGTATACCGACCGCTTCACGGGTTTCCATGGCGTTTTTTATCTGAGCAGGACCAGACGGATCGTAAGCTGCCCAATCATCCAGTATTTCCTGTGTATAGAAGGCGTCGATATTTTGCACAGTCTCATCATCCAGTGTCAGTTCAAATTGATGAGAATATTGATGGCCAACAGCTTCCAAACCAGCCAACCCTTCCACGGCTGCCACCAGTTCAGCATTCAGCGTGAAACCATGAGGGTCATATCCGCCAATATAGTCTGTACTGCTGCTATCATCCAGCCGGAAGTCACTGATCGTCAGCTCGGACAGGTATTTCTCCATATCAAAAGCAGCATTCTTAGCGTAGAAACAGCTGAGCAAAACCAACCCCAAGGTCAGAGAGCAGATGACTGTCACTGTCCGTTTTTTGTTCCGTCCCAGATTCGCCCAGGCCATACCGGTAATGGAAGCGCCATTCCGGGTGCGTTTGCTTTTCTTCTTGCTTGTGGCGGCAGCATCGCTCATCCGCAGAGCTTCGATAGGAGAAACCTTGCCAGCCAGCCTTGCCGGACGCAGGCAGGAAATCGTAACCGTCAACCATGCAAAAAGAGCAGAGCCAAAGAAGATCACAGGATGGGAGGAGACCACAGCATTGCCCTCCAGCTGCCCCATCAGCACAGGAACCAGCACCATGCCCAGCAGCCACCCCAGGAGAAGGCCCATCGGGATACCGATTGCGCACAGCCGGTTTGCCTGACCATAAATGAGTTTCTTGATCTGCTTTGTGGTCGTTCCCAGTGTTTTCAACTTTCCGTAGAACTGGATGTCGGCAGTAACGCTGATCTGAAAGATATTATAAATAATCAGATAGCCGGAAAGGAATACCAGCACCATGCCCAGATACATGGGAATGCTTTCCTGCGCTGCAGCAGCATTCATCTCTGGTGAATATGCCAGATTCACGCCAAATTTCAAGTCCGTCAGTCCGGCGTCTGCCAAAATATTCTCCATGGCGGCCTCAATATTGCGGTCACTATGCAGGATCACTTGTGCGGTATGCACGCCTAAAATACTCGTTTTTCCATCAGCAACATGGTCACCGATCATCTCATCCGCAAATTCCCGGCTTACCCAAGCCATGCTGGCATAGACAGATTCGTTGCCCTCCCAGAAACCACAGAGGGTAAAGGTGGAGGTGGTCACCTCATCCTTTGCAAGATCCTTGCGCCACTCCAGCGTTACAGTCTCCCCCAGCTGATGGGGAATACCCAGGCGATCGAGGGTCAGTGTGTCCAGAGCGATCTCATCTGCTGCCGTTGGCATTGTTCCGGTGGCAGGCATAGCAAAGGAATGCCTGGCATTGATGTCGCTGCTCCAACGGATCTCAACCTGTCTGCCGCCCAGCTTTTTGTTTTGCGCAAGACCAAGAACAAGACTTTCCCCGGCTTCCGCAACATCAGGGTGATTCGCGATCAATGAAAACTGCTCTGCGGTGATGGACTTAAAGGATGCCTGACCATCGTAACCAGTTTGCCGGAAAGCCATTTCCACCATGTTTTTGCTCATACTCTGTATCAGGGTAAAGAGGGTGGTAAACATGATCGTAGTCATCAAGATTGCGATGACCGCCACCAGGTTCCGGCCTTTATTTTTCTTAAAAATACGCTGATTCAGCGTTTGAATTGGTTTGAATACTGTTTTCATCCTGCCTCCCTCCCTTACTGAGACACGATGCGGCCGTCCTCAATTTGGACAATACGATCCGCCATCTGTGCAATTTCCGGGTTATGGGTAATCATCACGATTGTCTGGTTAAATTCCTTGCCCGTCATTTTCAGCAGGCCAATCACATCGTCACTGGTTTTTGAGTCCAGATTACCGGTTGGTTCATCAGCCAGGATAATAGCAGGCTTAGAAGCCAGCGCACGGGCAATCGCCACTCTCTGCTGCTGCCCGCCGGAAAGATTGTTCGGCAGACTATCCAGCTTCTTCTCCAAACCAAGCAGACGAACAACCTCCATGATAAACTTCTCATCAGGCTTACGGCCATCCAGCGCGATGGGAAAAACAATATTTTCCCAAACACTGAGTACCGGCACCAGATTGTAATTCTGAAAAATGAAGCCGATATGACTGCGCCGGAAAATGGCAGCCTGTTCGCTGCCCAGCTTTGCCAGTTCCGTATTTCCAATTTGAATACTGCCCTCGCTGGGGGTATCCAGTCCACCCAGCATATTCAGCAGCGTAGATTTTCCGGATCCGGAGGTGCCAATGATCGCAGTAAACTTACCACGCTCGATCTCCAGATCCATACCATCCAATGCCTTGACTAAAGCTTCACCCTTACCGTAATATTTTTTAAGACCGACGGCCTTCAAAATTGCTTCCATCAGTATTTCCTCCTTGTAACCGGGAATCCGTTTCCCTTTTCTGGCTATATTTTACCAGTTCAATGTCACAGGGAAGGTACAATAAAGGTACAGTTTTGTACCTTTTGAATTTCCTTACGCGCCCCTGTACCAAAAATCGCCGCTCGGTAGCGGCGATTACAAGAATGCTTCGCATTCTCCCCTGGAATGGTTTCTGCTGCGGCAATTTCCTATTATGCAAAAAACGGCTCCGCCTTTGCAGGCGAAGCCGCTGACTTCCATCCGCCTGCTTCAGCAGGCATACGCATCAGGATTGGGAAATTTCTAATTTCACGATATAATACGCAAACGCTCTGTAATGCTTCCTTTCTCAATAAACCGGCAACACATCAGGGGTACTGCAACTGCCAGGAACAGCATGAGAGGCAGGGCTGCCCATAGGGGAGCCAGCGTATAATGATAGGTCATACACCAAGTGTTAAGCTGTAAAAAAACTGCCGGCATCCCATACCAGGTCACAAAGAAGGTCACTGGCAGCAAAATTACCGTCAAAAGAACCGCATGAAGCAACCCCTCTGTCAGCAAAAGCCATTGCAACTGTCTGCTTGTCATGCCAAGACTCTGATAGACTGCAAATTCTTTTTTTCGTACCATCATCTTTGTAACCAGCATATTGGCAAAGTTCAGCAGGCCAATGGTCATCAACACGATCCCGACGATCAGCTCGGGCAGGCATTGACTCCACCTGGCGTTCCGGAAAGCTTCTTGATAATCGCTGCGCATCCAAACACCAATCCCGCGATTCAACCCCTGCTTATACGAGCTGAGATAGTGTTCAAATTCCTCCTGCCCGCTATGGTCAATGTTGACTGCCAGCTGACGGATACCCTCATCAGGGAACAACTGATCAAATAAGGACAGTGGCACAAAATAAGCCAGATGAAAGCTGGACTCCGAGCTGTTACGTCCGCTTAAAAATGAGGTATCCCCCATAACAGAAGCCAGCACGGCAAGCTGTTCTCCCCCCAGCTCCACGGTCTCTCCGGCAGCAGGCGAGGACACGCCCTCCCCATAGGCGCCTGCAGCCACAACATACCGCCCATCAGCAAACTGTTCCGCATCAAAATCACCGCTGGTGACCGGGCAATTATCCAGTACATACCGTAGATAGGCATCCTCCAACGCAATCACTATGCCGTAATAGCTGCCCGTCTGTTCCAGACAGTCCAAACCGGCACACCAATCAGGGTAGGCAGCCTGACTTTCTCTGCGGGTCATGGTTTCATCATAAGGTTCATTGTAAAAGTCCACGATTCGCTGGCGCAGCTCGTCAGAAGCCGTCAGAACCACTTCCTTTGATTTCAGGACGCTTACTTCCAAAACTTCACTGCGTCCACGCAGATCGCTGACGATCTGTTCCGTGATCGCCCGGTTATTGGGGTTATACCGCTGTCCGGTGGAAGCCGCAGAGCCGTCTTCGATGGTATAGTCCCACGGAGACATCCCGTTTAAGTACAGTCCTTCGTCGTAGCTGATGTAACGAATCCAGGTAGCGCAGAGCAACAGAAGGGCGAACAACAAAGACAGCAATGAGAGAAGTGTACGCCTTTTATTTCTCCACAGGGAGCGAAAAGCCAGACGAAGAACACTGACTTTCCCTGTATTGCTGCGCCTCCGTCCTTTCGGCACCCGTTCATCCGAATTCCGCAGCATCTGTGTTGGCATCATTCCGCCTGTCCGGGCAGCAGGCAGAAAATACGCCAGTAAAACCGTTCCGAAGGTACTGAGTGCTGCCAGAGCGAACGGCTCCCAGGACAGGAAGTAGATTGCCGGGTTTTGCTCCATGCCGGTCACAATCCGCGGTGTAACCAAATATTGGATACCAAATCCCATCAGCCAGCCGGGGAGCAGGCCAAAAAGAGAGAGCAGCGCGGCCTTTTCCAACAGAAACCATCGGATCTGCCGCGGTGTCATGCCCAAAGTTTTCAGACCTGCAAAAAAGCGGCTATCCTGATCCATAGCCACATGAATGATACTGTAAATCATCAAAAAACCACACAAAAGAACCACCAACGCGGGAATGTAGAACGGTGTTGCCTGCTGACTTGCCATTTCCATTCTGGCTTCGTTATAGGCCAGATTGGTAGTGTAAGTAACCTGATTTACGCCCTGATCTGCCATGATCTGCTGCGCCTGCTGCTCCAATTCCTTTGGCTGATGGAGATCGACCCCCATCGTGACGGATGCCGTATCCG
>ERZ808054.309-NODE-309-length-53290-cov-30.510120_pt1 | contig 53290 bp, 71 predicted proteins | sample MGYA00380201_ERZ808054 | MGnify/ENA primary metagenome ERZ808054 (study PRJEB31490, sample SAMN06133419) | mouse gut metagenome | isolation source: Z5_2 | host: mice | place: China: Chengdu | collected 2015-05 ... | reverse complement strand
TCCCCGGCGGCGAAGCAGTCTTCGCCGTGGGCGTGGCCCTCGGCCTCCTCCTGGCCGCAGCTCAGCACGGTTTCGGTAACGAAGCACGCCTCGCCGTGCTCATGCTCCTCGGAAACTTCCAGATCGCAGACCTGGACCGTCTCCCCGGTATAGCACGCCTCACCGTGCAGGTGGCCTTCCGACTCCGCCAGTCCGCAGACCGGCTCCTCGGAGGCCTCGCTGGCCGTCCAGCAGGTTTCATCGTGGGTATGCTCTTGCTCATATCCACAGATCAGCTGGGACTCTTCCACGCAAGCCCAGCCGTCTTCATTGTGGGTATGGAGCGCTTCCGCCGCTTCCGCCGCGAGAGCGGTGGCGGGCAGAAGGCTTACGCACATCGTCAGGACAAGAAACAGGGCAAGGCCGCGTTTGCTCAGGGTTCTAAAAATCTTCATGCAATCAATTCTTCCTTTCTTTGCGTTATCGTTCGGATGCAAAGGTATCCGGCAGCCGGGCTGGCGTGTCGCCGTCATTGAGGGAATGGTTACCCCAAGAGGACGATTTAGCCCCCACATACAGCCGGTTCCAACGGCTGTACTAGCTTTGCGTCCCGCGATTTCTCGACGGTTTGCTAAGTTTGCAACCCGGCCAACATAGTGTGAAAAGTTCAAAGGTCATAAAAACACACCTTAGTTCCGTGGGCTTTGCCGTCCCGCAGTTTCCTGCGGTTTGCCGAAAAAAATGGGTAAAATGAATTTTGCGGTTGCCCAAATTTTTGATTAGCGCATTCAGTTGTCATGTGGACCCTCTTGTCCTTCGTGCTCCGTTCCGCCGCCCGATGCGCCAAGCAGACGGTCCGGCCGACCGGGTTCGCCCGTCCGGCGCCCCACCACCCATGGGGCCCTCCTTCCTTTGCCGTATTTGCCGGGAAAATCTATGTCAGCCGTTCCCGCATGGCTTGCGGGCCGGCGGACAAGCTGTCAAACTGCCGCCTGATCCGTTGAAACGAGCCCCTCGTCGAACTCTCGGACAAAGCTGTCGTGATATCGCTCCTCGGCCATTTTCCTGGCCTTCACCGCGTCCTCGAAGTTTTCGTAGCAGCCCAGATAATAGCGTTTGCCCTTGAAGCAGATGCTGGCTTTCCACTTGTTTGCGCTTGGGTGCCAATCCACCCCGGTCACGCCGCTGGTGTTGTTTTTCCGGATGGTCTTGGCCCGCAGCAGCTCGATGCACGTGCCGTCTACATAGGTGCAGGAGGGCTTGCAGCCGCAGCTGGTCTGCCCGCTCCGCAGATGGCCGGTCATGACCACGAGCTCCTTGCCGCAGTCGCACCGGCACCGCCACGCGGTCATGGCTCCGATGTTTTCCGCAGGCTCCAGCACCGTCAGCATACCGAACCGCTCTCCGGCCAGCTCCAGCCGCTGATCGCTGTAATCTCTGGCAACAGGGGGGCAAGCCTCCTCGATAGAACGCAGCCCGCTTGGCGGCAGCTCCCCCGCGCAGGCGTCCAGGAAGGGCTCGAACACTTCTTCCTCCGCCCGCTTCCTGGCCCTCACGGCATCCTCCAGCTTTTCATAGCTGCCCAGGTAGCGGCGCTTCCCCTTGAAGCAGATGGTAGCCCGCCAGCGCCCCTTGGATGCCAGCCAGTCCACCCCGGTCACGCCGCTGGTGTTGTTGCTGCGGACCGGCCTGGTGCGGAGCATCTCCACGCAGGTGCCGTCGATATAGGTCAGGCTGGCCCGGCCGATGGCAGACGGGGGCTCTCCGAAAAGCTCCTTGTCGCAGCCGCAGGAGGTGCGGTGTCCGTCCCGGAGGCGCTGGGTAGTGACCACGGCTTCCTTCCCGCAGTCACAGCGGCATAGCCAGGCGGTTTTGGTACTGACATTCGCCGCCGGTTCAAGGACGGTGAGCTTTCCGAACCTCTGGCCGGTCAGGTCCAGCTTTTTGCGTGAGTATCCCACGATGCCGCTCCCCTTTCAGTAGACAAAATCAATATTTTGTCATAAAAGGGCCGCACCGGTCACATAAGCAGCACTTATCACAAGCGAAAAAGGGCGCAAAAACGGGCCTGCGAAGTAGTTGTCAAAAAATTAACTATCGCAGTCTTGGCTTTTTACGCCCTTCTTCGTGATTTCGCTGAATTTTGGAAAATGACTTCCTTTTTTTGCTGACTGTGATTATAATAAAGGTGGCCAAAGAGGCGATGAGAAGAAGACCCGGTTCTCTTCCCTTGCCGTTGGTCATGTTTATTTTGAAGACAAAATATTGATTTTGTCTATTTTGCCGATTTCGCTACAGAAGCAGGCCCAATTCTTCGATCTGCCGTGCATGTTCCGCGCCGGTGGTCATCAGGTAGACGCGGGTGGTGTCGATGGAGCTGTGTCCCAGCAGATCCGCCAGCTTCGCGATGTCCCGGCAGGCCCTGTAGAACACGGTGGCGAACAGATGCCGCAGGTTATGGGGAAAGACCTTGGATGGGGCGACCCCCGCCGCCTTGCAGACGGATTTCATTTCGCGCCAGATCTGTCCCCGGGCGATAGGCCTGCCGCTCCTGGTGCGGAAGATCGCGCCGGAGGTGATCTTGTGCCGTTTGGCGTACTTGAGCAGCTTCCGGCAAAGCTTTTGGGGCAGGAGGATGCTGCGGACCTTGCCCTTGAGCGTGATGTCCGCCCGCAGCTCCCGCAGGGCCTCCACCGTGATAAAGCGCACCTCGGACACCCGCACGCCGGTAGCGCAGATGGTCTCCATGAGCAGCTCCAGGCGGTCACGGCCCTGCCGCTGGGCGGCGTTCAGCAGGCGGTGGTACTCCTCTTTGGTCAGCTCCCGGGAGGCGTTCCGGAAAACGCGGTGCTGGAGCTTGAGGAATTTCACCCGGCAGTCCTCCCAGCCCAGGAACCGGAACAGGCCGTTGACGGCGGAGAGCTTGGCGTTGACCGTGGTCGGGGACTGACCGCCCTCCAGCAGGCTGGCTTTCCATTGGGACGCCAATTCCTTCGTTACCGGGCGGAGCTCCAGCCAGGCCGTAAAGCAGCGGATGTCGCGGAGGTATTTTTTAATGGTAGCGGGGGCGCGCTCCTCCTCTCGGAGGAAGCGGGCGTAGGCGGTGATGTGGGTGTTTGTCAAGGCGCGTTCTTTCATGGTCGTGTCCTCCGTGAAAAGTAATGGGTCCATTTTACCTTTTTACGGGGGAGTATTTCCAGTCCTGTAGTTACAATTCTGTAAAATTTGGAGGAAATTGCAATCATTTGCGAGAGCGGAATGGTGATTTTTGAATAGCAGGGATCGCAAAGGCCTTCAAAAACTGCAAGTTCATGAGGCAGATTCCATACGGGTGGAAGCGATCATATTCAACCTGATGCAAATCGGGGAGTTGCCAAGGCATCGTTAAGGAATGTGGTCATGTGCATTGTGTGGGATAGTGTTTCAGAGGATATTCTGTAGTTTTGGGTGGAGCTGGTTGCTGTCAACCGCCCGACCCACGTCCGCAAAGATTTGGGCGGACACAGCGGAAGGAATAGTACCACGCTGCATCTCAAATCGACCCAAACCGCTCCACCTGGACACAAAAGCGCTGGTTAGGACTGCGCTCCCAATCTTCGTAATCAGCAGGCCGTCAGTTTGAGTCTGATTTCTAGCTCCAAAAAGTCCCGGAAAACCGAAGGTTTTCTGGGACTTTTGTCATTATCTTGGGCTTTCGTGGCCGAGAAAAGAACACTGGCTGATCCGAATTGCACGGAAGATGGATGGTATACAAAAGCAAATTGGGAGTTATAGAAAGGAGCATTTATGACGAAATACAGACAAATTTCCGCGCTTCTGCTGGCGCTGGCCTTGTTGCTGTGCGGCTGTTCTTTCACCGCCGGGGAAGGGGAGTCGTCCCCCGATGAATCGGGACCCGCTGTGACTGACATCGCTCCGGCGGAGATCGCCCCAGTGGAATCGGAAGAGCTGGCGGAGACTCCGGATCGAGGATATCAAGCTGGCGGCCCTTAACGAGTACGTGGAATTTCTCGAGGTACAGATCAACGACCCGGAAACCACCCGGGAGGAAGTCGAAGCAGATTTCTACTACCGCCGTGCCGTGGAGACGGCCAAGCATATCATATGAAAAAGCGCCCGGTTCCCAGCCTTAAAGCTGGAAACCGGGCGCTTTTATGTACTCAGTCCACTACGATTCCATTTTCCGCAAACGCCGTCAGCAGCCGCCCCATATCGCCGGGAATGGAGATGGGCTCCCCGCAGGCAGCGATGGCGTTGGCCACGTCCTTCAGGCCGTTGCCCGTCACCACGGAGACCACGGTCGCGTCGGGGGCGATCTTCCCCTGCGCGCAGAGCTTTTTCAGCCCCGCCGTTCCGGTGACGCCCGCGGGCTCGCCGAACACGCCACAGGTCCGGCCCAGCAGCTTCTGGGCCGCCATGATCTCCTGGTCGGAGACGTTCACCACCAGCCCATTGGACTCCCGGATAGCCATCAGCGCCTTGTCCGCGTTCCGGGGCACGCCCACGGCGATGGAGTCCGCCAGGGTGTTCTCCTCCATGGGCCGCCAGTCCTCGCCGGTCTCGATGGCCCGGTTCAGCGGGCAGCAGCCCTCCGCCTGGGCGGAGATGAGCCGGGGCAGCTTGTCGATGAACCCGATGGCGTACAGGTCCTTCAGCCCCTTCCAGAGTCCCGCGATGGTGCAGCCGTCCCCCACGGAGATAGCGATGTAATCGGGGACCTCCCAGCCCAGCTGCTCCATGATCTCCAGCCCGACGGTCTTCTTGCCCTCGGAGAGGTAGGGGTTGATGGCGGCGTTGCGGTTGTACCAGCCCCACTTCTCGATGGCCTGTTTGCTCAGCTCGAAGGTCTCCTCATAGCTGCCCTGGACGGAAATGACGGTGGCCCCGAAGGTCATCAGCTGGGCGACCTTCCCCTTGGGGGCCCTGCTGGGCACGAAAATGTAGGTTTTCAGCCCCGCCGCCGCGGCGTTGCCCGCCAGGGAGGAGGCGGCGTTGCCGGTGGAGGAGCAGGCGATCACCTTCGCCCCCGCCTCCATGGCCTTGGCGACCGCCATGGAGCTGGCGCGGTCCTTGAGGGAGGCGGTGGGATTCACGCCGTCGTCCTTCACGTACAGCCGGGCAATGCCCAGCTCCTTTGCCAGACGGCTGGCCTTGTAGAGGGGGCTCCAGCCCACCCGCAGGGGAGGCGCGGGGGTGGACTCCTCCACCGGGAGGAGCTCCCGGTAGCGCCACATGGAGTTGTCCCGGCGGGAGGCTAGTTTTTCTTTGGTCAGCTGGGTTTTGATGTAGTCGTAGTCATAGATGATATCTAAAATTCCCCCGCAGGTGCAGTTGGTCAGATCGGGGGTTGACTCGTAGATTTTTCCGCATTTTACGCATTTGGCGTGGATGACGTTCTTCATGGCAGTCTCCTTCTTCGCGCCCTTTGGGCGCGAGAGATCATTTTTTCTTGAATTGGCCCGGTGGCTTCTCGCCCCCGGACCCCTCGCCTACTTTTCGCACCCGCGAAAAGTAGGCAAAAGCGGGCTCAAGGGGGAGGGGACTCCCCCTTGAGAATCCCGCTCCTCATCTGTTTAGTTTGCGCCCGAGGCACAGTTTTGTTTGGCCTAAACCTTACTGCCGTCCGCTTCGAAGGTCTTCTGCGTCTATTTTAACGTGTTTGCCGGCAGTCCCTACCGTCTGGCGGGGCAAACTCCCCGGGGTGCTTGGGGGTGGGATTTTCTGTTCTATTCCTTCTGGGCTTCCGCTTCGTCTTCCTTCAAATTCTCCAGGGCAACCCGGGTTGCCTCAATAACAAAGGCGGAAAAATTGCAATTTGTACCGCGAATTGCCTCTTCAACCTCCGCAATCACATCGTCAGGAAATCGGATGGTTTTATTCGTCGTAGTATACATTTTGGGAATCTGGAATTTTCGCATATTGCACCTCGTCATATAAGTATATGACAAATGTATTGCAATATGTGTGTCAGATAAGCCTTGCAAAAGTCTTGCAAAAAGAAGTGCAATGTGTTACCATACCATTATCTTGGTAAAGGTGGATAATATAATGGAAGATTTCCCGAAATACTACACCCGCTTGTTCAATGGGATCACAGACGCTATCGAGGCGCTGCAGAAACAGAAATATGAACAGGCACAACTGATCCTGATCCGCGCCCAGCAGGACGCGGAAGAGATGTACTTGGCAGATGGTGACGAAGGCAGATAAAAAACCGGGCGGGGCGGTCAGCCCCGCCCGGTTTGCGGTACTTTACAGATTCTTCAAAAGCCCGGTGGCTTCATTAAATTCGTTGATCAGCTCGTCCAGCTCGGACGCCTGCTGGTGGACGGCGTCCCACGTGCCCTCGGTGTCGTACCACAGGGCGTTGAGGTCCTGGACATCCCGCGCCTGCTGCTCCACCCAGGTATAGTACTTGAGGTTGTGGACCCGCTTGCGCTCCGCGTAGGTGAGCTCTAACATGTTGTCCGTCCTGAGGCCCAGGATATGCAGGTTGTGGTCGATGGCCGCCTCGGTGGCGTTGTAGGCTCCGTGCATCTGGTCCAGCTCCGTGATCCGGCTCTGGTACATGGCGGCGGAGTCCGTCAGGACCGTGCCCACCACGTCGCGCTCGGTAAGCTCATAATATTTCGCCATCTTGATGCAGCACAGCACGTTGGCGATGCCGGAGATGCCCAGCCAGCTCAGCTTTTCGATCAGCTCATCGTCCAGGCCCAGCTCGTTTTTGAGGTAGGCGTGGCCGTCGGGGGTATTGAACAGGCGCAGCAGCCGCTGGCTGTCCTCGTCGTCGATGGCGATGGCCATGTCGGTATTCTTCACGTTGTGGATCCAGGGGATGTGCTTGTCGCCGATGCCTTCGATCCGGTGGCCGCCGAAGCCGTTGTTCAGGATGGTGGGGCACTGGAGGGCCTCGCCCACCGCCAGCTTCAGGCCGGGGTACTGCTCCTTCAGGTAGTCGCCCGCGCTCATGGTCCCGGCGGAGCCGGAGGTGAAACAGGCTCCCGCGAACCGGTCGCCGGGGCGCTTCACGGCCTCGAACAGGTCCTTGAGGGCGTAGCCGGTGACGTTATAGTGCCACAGGGGGTTGCCCATCTCCTCGAACTGGTTGAAGATCATGTACTGGGGATCGGCCCGCAGCTCCCAGGTCTTGTCGAAAATTTCCTTCACGTTGGACTCGCAGCCCGGGGTGGCGATGACCTCGCCTGCGATGGACTTCAGCCAGCTGAACCGCTCCTGGCTCATCTCGGCGGGAAGGATGGCCACGCTCTCGCAGGCCAGCAGCTTGGAGTTGAACGCGCCGCCCCGGCAGTAGTTGCCGGTGGAGGGCCACACGGCCTTGTGCCAGGTGGCGTCGAACTGGCCCGTCACCAGCCGGGGGGCCAGGCAGCCGAAGGACGCGCCCACCTTGTGGCACCCGGTGGGGAACCACTTGCCGGCCATGGCGATGATCCGGCAGGGCACGCCGGAGAGCTTGGAGGGGATCTCCACATAGTTGGGCACCGCCTGGAACAGGCCGCCGGACTCCTTGGCCTCGTTCTTCCAGGTGATGCGGAACAGGTTCAGGGGGTTCACGTCCCACAGGCCCACGCCCTTCAGCTTCTCCTGGATGGGGGCGGGGATGGTCTCGGGGTCCTGCATCTGGCGGAGGGTGGGGATGATGACGTTGTTCTCCCTGGCCTTCTGGACGTTCTTGTCCAGGACGGCGCGGTCGATGGCGAGGTTAATTTTGCTCATGTCGTTTTTCCTCCTGTTTCAGGTCGATGTAAGAATAAAGCGTATACTTGGATATCCCGAAATGCTTCGCGACCTTATCGCCGGACTTGGTGATCAAAAACGCCCCGTGCTGGCTCAGGAACTGGATGGCCCGGACCTTGTCCTCCTTGTTCATCAGGGCCACCGGCTTGCCCACCAGGGCCACGCTCTGCTCGATGAGGTCCTCCAGCAGATCGCTGACGTTCAGCACGGTGATCCGCTCCTCGTGGCCCCGGGCCTCCTCCTCGACGGTGTGGACCATGCCGCCGATGGCGTTTTCCACCATCAGCAGGGAGGAGATGTCGTAGTTGATCGCCAGGATGGCCGACACCCGCCCCCGGCCGTCCCGAATGTAGACGGTGGAGGACTTCAATATCTTCCCGTCCGGTGTGCGGGTCAGGTAGCCCAGATGGTCGGTGGGGTCCTCCTGGGCGTGGAGCAGCTGCTCCATGACCACGGTAGACGGGCCGTCGCCCAGCCTGCGCCCGGTGACGTGGCCGTTGACGATGTAGACGATGGAACGCTCCGGGTCCCTGGCGGTGAGGTCGTGGATCACCACCTCGCAGTTAGGCCCGAACTGCGCCGACAGGGCGCGGGCGATCTGCTTGAGCATTTCCAGACGTTTTGCGTCCAATCCATTATCACCTCCCGGACGGCATCCTTATTTAAAACGTTTCCACTATTATCATAACAGCATTCTTTCCGGATTGCAAGAGGGGGATGCAAAAAAATTTTTAGGTTTTCAAAAATTTTGTTTGACAACGGCGTTTTCTGTGTTATGATAGGAGGTAGAGAAGCGATCACCCACCGAACATATTTTTGATGGAGGATATTCATTATGGACTTCGAAGCGATCAAGAAAGCGGCACAGGGCTATCAGGCGGACATGAGCCGGTTCCTGCGGGACATGATCTCCCATCCCAGCGAGAGCTGCCAGGAGAAGGAAGTGGTCATGTGCATCAAGGCCGAGATGGAGAAGCTGGGCTATGACAAGGTCGAGATCGACGGCCTGGGCAACGTCATCGGCTGGATGGGCCAGGGCGAGAAGATCATCGCCATCGACTCCCATATCGACACCGTGGGCATCGGCAACATCAACAACTGGGAAGCCGACCCCTACAAGGGCTACGAGACGGAGGATATCATCTACGGCCGGGGCGGCTCCGACCAGGAGGGCGGCATGGCCTCCGCCGTGTACGGCGCCAAGATCATGAAGGACCTGGGACTGATTCCCGCCGGGTATAAGATCATGGTGGTTGGCTCCGTCCAGGAGGAGGACTGCGACGGCATGTGCTGGCAGTACATCGTCAACAAGTACTTCCCCAGCAAGGAAGAGGCCCAGAAGCAGATCGAGTTCGTCATCTCCACCGAGCCCACCGACGGCGGCATCTATCGCGGCCACCGGGGCCGCATGGAGATCCGCGTGGATGTGAAGGGCGTCAGCTGCCACGGCTCCGCTCCCGAGCGCGGCGACAACGCCATCTACAAGATGGCCGACATCCTCCAGGACGTCCGCGCCCTGAACGAGAACGACGACGCCGACGCCACCGAGATCAAGGGCCTGGTAAAGCGCCTCAATCCCAAGTTCAATCCCGAGCATTGGGAGGACGCCCGTTTCCTGGGCCGGGGCACCTGCACCGTCAGCGAGATCTTCTACACCTCCCCCAGCCGCTGCGCCGTGGCGGACAGCTGCGCCATCTCCATCGACCGCCGCATGACCGCCGGCGAGACCTGGGACAGCTGCCTGAAGGAGATCGAGGACCTGCCCGCCGTGAAGAAGTACGGCCAGGACGTGAAGGTCAGCATGTACATGTACGACCGTCCCGCGTGGACCGGCACCGCGTATGAGACCGAGTGCTTCTTCCCCACCTGGATCAACAAGGAGACCGCCGCCCACGTCCAGGCCCTCATCGACGCCCACCACGCCCTGTGGGGCGACAAGCGCATCGGCCACAAGGACGCCGATCCCAAGCTGGACGCCATGCGCCTGCGGGAGCGTCCCCTGACCGACAAGTGGACCTTCTCCACCAACGGCGTTTCCATCCAGGGCCGGTACGGCATCCCCTGCGTGGGCTTCGGGCCCGGCGCGGAGAGCCAGGCCCACGCGCCCAACGAGATCACCTGGAAGCAGGACCTGGTCACCTGCGCGGCGGTGTACGCGGCTGTTCCCGGCCTCTACAAGGAGGAGAACAAGTCCGCCGACGTGGCACAGTTCCGTCAGAGCCTGACCAACAACGAGATCCAGTAAAGAGCGCGCCGTCTGCCCGGACTGTTTACCTAGTTGCGTATCATAAGGAGTTCATATGGAGATCATTGGTTTAGGCGTGTGCCTCGTGACGGCTCTTTCGCTGATCACCGCGATCCTGTTCCCCGTGGACCGGGAGGGAAAGAGTTTTTCCGGGGCGGTCCAGGGCGGAGGCCTTTCCCTGGCGGGCATCCTGGTAGTAGTGCTGATTGCGGAACGTATCGCGGCGGACTCGCCCGAAATAACGGGTCTGATCCAACTGCTTTATGGTTTCCTGCTGTCGTTCTGCCTGTTCTGGCTCTTTTTCATTCTGTGCCTGGTCATTAAATACGGCTGGGCCCATCGGAAGCGGCGGGGGCCGCGGGACGAACCCGGCAAATAAATTGTGTACCGATTGCCGCCGGAGGCGGCAGAGAATAAAATCTATTTTTAAGGAGAATATAGCGATGAGCAAGACTGAAAACCTCGTCCAGCATCTGGAGAAGCTGCATATCAACAACATGTACAAGAACGACTTCTACTGGACCTGGGACAAGACCGACGACGAGCTGGACGCCATCTTCACCGTGGCCGACGCCCTGCGCGACCTGCGGGAGCGCAACATCTCCACCAAGATATTCGACTCCGGCCTGGGCATCTCCATCTTCCGCGACAACTCCACCCGTACCCGGTTCTCCTTTGCCTCCGCCTGCAACCTGCTGGGCCTGGACATCAAGGACCTGGACGAGAAGACCAGCCAGATCGCCCACGGCGAGACTGTCCGGGAGACCGCCAACATGGTCTCCTTTATGGCCGACGTCATCGGCATCCGGGACGACATGTTCATCGAAGAGGGCCACAAGTATCAGAAGACCTTCATGGACGCCCTGGACGAGGGCTATGAGAAGGGCATCCTGGAGCAGCGCCCGACGCTGGTGAACCTCCAGTGCGACGTGGACCACCCCACTCAGGCCATGGCCGACATGCTCCATGTCATCCATGAGATGGGCGGTGTGGAGAACCTGAAGGGCAAGAAGGTCGCCATGACCTGGGCCTACTCCCCCAGCTACGGCAAGCCCCTGAGCGTGCCCCAGGGCATCGTGGGCCTGTTCACCCGCTTCGGTATGGACGTGACCCTGGCCCACCCCGAGGGATACGAGATCCTGCCCGAGGTGGAGGAGATCGCCGCCAAGAACGCCGAGGCCTCCGGCGGTTCCTTCAAGAAGGTCACCTCCATGGAGGAGGCGTTCAAGGACGCCGACATCGTGTATCCCAAGTCCTGGGCTCCCTTCAAGGCCATGGAGAAGCGCACCCAGCTCTACCGCGAGGGCGACAAGGCCGGCATCGACGCCCTGGAGAAGGAGCTGCTGGCTCAGAACGCCGAGCACAAGGACTGGTCCTGCACCGAGGATATGATGAAGCTCACCAAGGACGGCAAGGCCCTCTATATGCACTGCCTGCCCGCCGACATCACCGGCCTGAGCTGCACGGAGGGCGAGGTGGACAACTCCGTGTTCGACCGCTATATCGAGCCCCTGTATAAGGAGGCGTCCTTCAAGCCCTATATCATCGCCGCCATGATCTTCCTGAGCAACGTGAAGGACCCCGTGGCCGTGCTGCGCGACCTGGAGAAGCGCGGGGACAAGCGGAAGGAAGTCTGATCCCCTGGACGGCAAGTTTTAGAAGATCGAGGATTGAGGAATTATGAGTAAACGCATTGTCATCGCCTTGGGCGGCAACGCTCTGGGCAGTACCCTCCCCGAGCAGGCGGCGGCGGTGAAGATCACCGCCCGGGCCATCGTGGACCTCATCGAGGACGGCAACCAGGTCGTCGTGGCCCACGGCAACGGCCCCCAGGTGGGCATTATCAACAACGCCATGTCCGCCCTCCAGAAGGAGGACGCCTCCCAGGGGTACACGCCCCTGTCCGTCTGCGGGGCCATGAGCCAGGCGTATATCGGGTACGACCTGCAAAACGCCTTCCGGGAGGAGCTGCTGGACCGGGGCATCACCAATATGCCCGTGTGTTCCATCGTCACCCAGGTGGAGGTGGACCCGGCGGACCCCGCCTTCCAGGACCCCTCCAAGCCCATCGGCAAGTTCATGACCGAGGCGGAGGCCAAGGCGTATCAGGAGTCTACCGGCAACCTGGTCAAGGAGGACGCGGGCCGGGGCTGGCGGCGGTATGTGGCTTCCCCCAAGCCCAAGCACATCATTGAGGCCGGCGCCATCCGGGCGCTGAGCGAGGATGGGCATCTGGTCATCTGCTGCGGCGGCGGCGGCATCCCCGTCTACCGCACGGAGAAGAACCATCTCAAGGGCGCGGCGGCGGTCATCGACAAGGACTTCGCCTCCGAGCTGCTGGCCGAGCAGCTGGACGCGGATATGCTCATCATCCTGACCGCCGTGGAGAAGGTGGCCGTCAACTTCCGCAAGGAGAACGAGCAGTGGCTGGATACCCTGACGCCGGAGCAGGCCAGGGCCTACGCCGCCGAGGGGCAGTTCGCGCCGGGCTCCATGCTGCCCAAGGTGGAGGCCGCGGTGAAGTTCGCCGAGTCCAAGCCGGGCCGGGAGGCCCTCATCACCCTGCTGGAGAAGGCCAGGGACGGCATCGCCGGGAAGACGGGGACGATCGTCCGGCAGTGATACTTTCAAAAGTATCAAAAAGATCTTTAATGCGAGTCTGGAAGCGCTGCTATTCCTTCATTTTTGCCCGGTGATGAAATGGAGGGTTTGATTGAGGAATAGTATAGGGACGAATAGACCGATATGACAAGACCAGAGCCCCCTCTCCGGACGAAAATCCGGAGAGGGGGCTCTGCCTGGACAGCCAGAGAGGGAGGATCCTGCTTTATTTTTTGTAGTGGATCCGCACGCTGGCGGGGAGCTCATCGAAGCTCACTTCTTCCCAGGAGATGACGCCCCGGAGGGGCGCGACGCGGACAAGGACGTAGGCGCCGTCCCTCAGCTCCCGGGAGGTGTCCAGATCCAGATTTTTGCCCGCACCGCTCTCGGTGTAGGCCTGGAGGGTATAGCGGTAGTTCATCCCTCCGTGGGGTGTGATAGGGGCGATCTTTTCGTTGTCGATCTGACTGTACAGGTTCTCCGCGTTGTCCGTCGTGGACTGGAAAAGAAGCCCCATGGAACAGATCCCTGCTACCAAGATCAGCGCCAGTGCGCCGGCGACGAGAAGAACGGTTTTGCCTTTTTTCACAGAAAAGCCTCCTTGCATGGGTGATGAGGCTATTATATTGCACGGGCGCGCTGCGTTCCATCGCTTTACCTTACAAAACGGGCGGGAAACTTACAATCCTGTAAGATTCCCGCCCTGCTGCGCTTTTTTATACCTGCAAAAACTTTCTTATGGCGCTGAGGCTGCCGCCGACGCCGATGAGCATCCCGGCTCCGGCGAAGATGGCGGCTACATAGGTCCACATACTCTGGAAGGGGACCACGCTGATGAGGTTGATGGTGTCGTTGCTGGTCACCGACCGGGCCACCGCTTCGTAGAGGCCCCACTGGAGAAAGAAGCCGATCACCGCCGAGAACAGGCCCAGCAGGAAGCCCTCGTAGACAAAGGGCCAGCGGATGAAGCCGTTGGTGGCCCCCACCATCTTCATGATGGCGATCTCGTCCCGGCGGTCGAAGGTGGTCAGCTTGATGGTGTTGGCGATGATGAACACGGAGACCAGGAAGAGGATCGCGATCAGGACCACGCAGACCACCCCGGCCACGTTGCGGATGGTGATGAAGCCCGCCGCCTCGTCTTCGTAGGCGTTGACCTTGTCGATGTGGGGCAGGGCGTCCAGGGCCTCGCAGGTCTGGCCCATATAGCCGATGTCCACCAGGTCGATGGCGTAGCGGTGGGAGAAGTTGTCGTCCGGCAGGCCCTGGAAGAGCTCGTCGTTCTCGTACCGGGCCCGGAAGGCGGCGGCGGCCTCCTGATCGGAGATGAAGTGGACGTCCCGTACGTTGGGGACCCGGCGCAGGGCCGGTTCCATTTCACGGGCCTCCTTCTCGCTCAGGCCCAGCTCCACGAAGGCCAGCACCTGATTCTGCTCCTCCAGGTCCGCCAGCATGGCGTTGGCGTTCACCGCGACCAGGGTGAAGGTGCCCATGATCAGCAGGCAGGCTACCGTGATGCCCACGGCCGCGAAGGACATGAAGCCGTGGCTGAACATGTTCACAGCGCCTTCTTTGATAAAATAGAAAAAATTGTGCTTGTTCACAGTGTCTTCCTCCCGTAGTACCCATGGCCGTCGCTGACCACCCGGCCCCGCTCCAGCATGACCACGCGCTTGTCGAAGCGGTTGACCAGATCCTTCTCGTGGGTCACCACCAGCACCGTGGTCCCCAGGGCGTTGATCCGCTCCAGGAGCCGCATGATCTCCAGGGAGCGGGCGGGGTCCAGGTTGCCGGTGGGCTCGTCGGCGATGATGGTGCTGGGGTTGTTCAGCAGGGCCCGGGCGATGGCGACGCGCTGCTGCTCGCCGCCGGAGAGCTCCGAGGGCAGGCGGCGGCCCTTGTTCTCCAGGCCCACCAGATTCAGGCAGTAGGGAATGCGCTTTCTGATCTCCTTGGGGCCCGCGCCCACCGCCCGCATGGCGAACACCATATTATCATACACGGATTTGTGCTCTATCAGACGGAAATCCTGAAAGATCACCCCGACCGTCCGGCGGAGGTGGGGGATCTGCCACTCCTTGATGTTCCGCAGGGAGAAGCCGTTGACCATCACCCGGCCCTCGGTGGGTTCGATCTCGCCGATCAACAGCTTGATGACCGTGGATTTCCCGCTGCCAGACGGTCCCACCATGAAGACAAATTCCCCGTCCATGATCTCCATGGACAGTCCGTTGAGGGCGTGGGTGCCGTTTGGGTATTCCTTTACTACATCTATCAGTCGTATCATGCTTTTTTGCGTACCCTTTCCGACCGGGAGGCCGTGTTCCTGTGTCTTCCAGAAATGGACAAAATGCTACATCTATATATCATACACATTGTTTTGGCTGGAGTCAAGGGTGAAAACGATGGTTTTCCGCAAATTACAGCAAGAGGCGACCCTGACTGGCGCGATACCGGTCGATTTCTGTCGAAGACCTGGGGTTCCCGCCTCCGGACGCCTTTGTTCCCGGGCGTTTTTTCGCGCGCTGGAGGTGGTTTCAAAAAAAGAGATATATTTGTCATATTCCCTCTTGACAAGCGAGATCGGAAGTGATATATTTGTCTTACGGAGTGACAAATAAATCACATCAACATCTTAGGAGGAATCGATCATGGATACTCAAAAGAAAGCGGCTTCAAAATTTCCCAGATGGGCGGCATTGACTTTAGGCGGCGCGGCCTGCGCGGCGCTGACGGTGGCGGCGGTGTGGTACGACCTGACATATAATGGTGGGAAGCTTGTCTACCCCATACATTCCTATGCCTTTGCGCCAACGGATATTCCCATGCTCCTGGCCGTAGGGCTGGACGTCCTCTACGCGCTGTATCTGGCGTTCCTGCTGGTGCGGGGCATCCGGGCGCAGAAGGAGCGTGTGGCAGAGACGGGCCGCACCCGGCGGCTGAGCCCCAAGCTCGGGTTTTTAGGATTCTGCGGGTTCCTGGGATTTGCCGGGTTCTGGACCTATGGAGCCATGGGGGACCTGACGGGCTTCATGTTCTTCGCCTTCTTCGGATTTTTCGGCTTCTTCTTCGAGGGGAAGATGTCCAACACCCTCATGGACGAGCGGTATAAGGAGAACGCCGTCAGAGCGGAGCTGAAGGCCCTGCGGATCGGGTTCGGGATCATCTTCTTCCTGCTGCTCTTCGCGGGGCAGGCCAGACGGCTCACGGCGGAGCTGGTGGCTCCCATCCTGATCGCCGGCATCGCGCTGACGGTGGCGCTGACCATATTCCTCTCGGAGTACCTGCTCTACCGCTACGACCACGACGACGCCGCAGCGATGGAGGAGGACGGGTGATGGACGGCTTTACCTGCAACCTGAAGACCTACCGGGTGCTCAAGGGGATGACCCAGGGGGAGCTGGCGGACATCGTGGGGGTCCGGCGGGAGACCATCATGCGTCTGGAGAAGGCCCAGTACAACCCCTCCCTGAAGCTGGCGGTGGACATCTCCAGGGCCGTGGAGGCCCCCATCGAGGCCATTTTCGTATTCGACTGAAAAAGTCAAGACCCGCGCGGCACTACGGCGGCAATGCTTTCCGGCATTGCCGCGACTTTGTTTTTCGACCGGAAATTTCCGAACTTAAGTATCACATTGCACAAGGCGTATCCTTTCGCCTTCTGTAATCTTGCACAAATTGACGCTTGCTTTTTTATGGAAATCAACTATAATCAGCGTAAGCTTCCAGAGGGTGCCTCGGCTGGAAGCATGAGGAAAACGTACAGCAATTCTATCTGTGAGGTGATTCACAATGACAAAAGACCTGACGAAGGGCCGTCCCATGCCCCAGATCCTGAGCTTTGGCATCCCGGTCCTGCTTGGGTACCTGTTCCAACAACTGTACAGTGTGGTGGATACCGCCATTGTGGGAAAGACGCTGGGAGGCGCGGCTCTGGCGGCGGTAGGCTCTACCGGGTCCATCAACTTCCTGGTGGTGGGCTTCTGCTGCGGCGTGTGTGCCGGATTCGCCATACCCGTGGCCCAGCAGTTCGGCGCGGGCAACAACCAGGAGCTGCGCCGGTATGTGACCGGCGGCGTGTGGCTGTCCGCGGTCATCGCGCTGGTGATGACGGCTGCGATGGCGGTTTCCTGCGACGGGATACTGACCGCCATGAATACGCCGGGAGACATCTACCAGCAGGCTTACGCCTATATTCAGACCATCTTTCTCGGTCTGCCTGCCTATGTGCTCTACAACTTCTGCGCGGGGGTGCTCCGCTCCCTGGGCGACAGCCGCACGCCGGTGATCTGGCTGGTGGCCGCGTCCCTGACCAACATCGTGCTGGACATCGTCTTCATCCTGACGTTTCAGCTGGATGTGTTCGGCGCGGCGCTGGCCACCGTCCTGTCCCAGGCCCTGGCGGGCGCGGGATGCCTGATCCGGCTGGTGCGGGGGTACCCTGTGCTGAAGACGGAGCGGGCGGATTGGTACCCGGACCGGGGCCGGCTGGGGGAGCTGTGCCTGATGGGCCTGCCCATGGGCTTGCAGTACTCCATCACCGCCATCGGCAGCGTCATGCTGCAGACCGCGGTCAACGGGCTGGGGACGGTCTATGTGACCGCCGTTACCGCTGCCAGCAAGGTCTCCATGTTCCTGTGCTGTCCCTTTGACGCCATGGGATGCACCATGGCTACCTACGGCGGACAGAACGTGGGCGCGGCCAAGTGGGAGCGCCTGCACCAGGGCGTGCGGGCCTGCGTGACGCTGGGGGCGGTGTACTCCGGCATCGCGCTGGCGGTGCTGCTGCTGTTCTCCGACCCCCTGACCATGCTGTTTCTGGACGAGGGCAGCGCGGGGCTCCTGCCCCTGGCGCGGCAGAACCTGCTGGTCACCGCGTCCTGCTATTTCCTGCTGGCGCTGGTCAACATTTTCCGGTTCCTGATCCAGGGCATGGGCTTTTCCCCGCTGGCTACCCTGGCCGGCGTGCTGGAGATGGCCGCGCGGGCGGGGATATCCTGCCTGGTGCCCCTGTTCGGGTTCGCGGCGGCCTGCTTTGCCTCGCCCATGGCGTGGCTCATGGCGGACGCATTCCTGGTACCCGCCTACTTCTACTGCTACCGGCGGCTGACCCAGCCCAATACCGGGCGGCGGAAGCTGGCCGCGGCGGCGCGATGAGCCGCCGGTCTTGAAAAACGATGTTTCTGATGAGGAGATCTCAGTATGCTGAACAACCGTAATATCAATGTTTCCGGCAAGCCGGAGACCATCAGCACCGCCCGCCGCCGTATGGAGGCCGTGGCGCTGCTCCGCGAGAAAAGAGACCAGGCCCGGCAGCGCTTCGGCGCGCTGGAGGCACGCCTGAAGGACCTTTCCAACGCCAACGTGTCCTATGTGTCGGTCAACGGCATCTCGATGCCGGTGCCCCGGTAAGGAAATAAGGCAAAAAAACTCCCCGGAGGATCGCCTCCGGGGAGTTTTCTTATACCTTGATCAGATCACTTCAGGCTCTCGGCCACTGCCACGGCTACGGCGACGGTGGCGCCGACCATGGGGTTGTTGCCCATGCCCAGGAAGCCCATCATCTCCACGTGGGCGGGGACGGAGGAGCTGCCGGCGAACTGCGCGTCACTGTGCATCCGGCCCATGGTGTCGGTCATGCCGTAGGAAGCGGGGCCGGCGGCCATGTTGTCCGGGTGCAGGGTGCGGCCCGTGCCGCCGCCGGAGGCCACGGAGAAGTACTTCTTGCCCTGCTCCACGCACTCCTTCTTGTAGGTGCCCGCCACGGGGTGCTGGAAGCGGGTGGGGTTGGTGGAGTTGCCGGTGATGGACACGTCCACGCCCTCCAGGTGCATGACGGCCACGCCCTCGCGGACGTCGTCCGCGCCGTAGCAGCGGACGTTGGCCCGCTCGCCCTCGCTGTAGCGGATCTCCTTGACCACGTTCACCTTGCCGGAGGCGTAGTCAAACTGGGTCTGGACGTAGGTGAAGCCGTTGATGCGGCTGATGATCTGGGCGGCGTCCTTGCCCAGGCCGTTGAGGATGACCCGCAGGGGCTCCTTCCGGGCCTTGTTGGCGTTCTTGACAATACCGATGGCGCCCTCGGCGGCGGCGAAGGACTCGTGGCCCGCCAGGAAGGCGAAGCACTTGCTCTCGTCGCTCAGGAGCATGGCGCCCAGGTTGCCGTGGCCCAGGCCCACCTTCCGGTCGTCGGCCACGGAGCCGTCGATGCAGAAGGCCTGGAGGCCCTCGCCGATGGCGGTGGCGGCCTCGGCGGCGGTCTTGACGTTCTTCTTCAGGGCGATAGCCGCGCCCACCACGTAGGCCCAGCAGGCGTTCTCGAAGCAGATGGGCTGGATGCCCTTGACGATCTCATAGGGGTCGAAGCCCTTGGCCTGGCAGATCTCCCGGCACTCCTCAACGCTCTTGATGCCGTACTGAGCGAGGACGCCGTTGATCTTCTCGATTCTTCTCTCGTAGCTTTCAAACAGAGCCATACTATTTGTCCTCCTCTCTTACTCGTGCCGGGGGTCAATATACTTGACCGCAGCGTCAAACTGGCCGTAGTGGCCCTTGGCCTTCTCCAGGGCGGTGTTGGCGTCGTCGCCCTTCTTGATGAAGTCCATCATCTTGCCCAGGTTCACGAACTCGTAGCCGATGACCTCGCCGTCCTTGTTGAGGGCCATGCGGGTGCAGTAGCCCTCGGCCATCTCCAGGTAGCGGGGGCCCTTGGAGTGGGTAGCGAACATGGTGCCCACCTGGCTTCTCAGGCCCTTGCCCAGGTCCTCCAGGGAGGCGCCCACGGCCAGGCCGCCCTCGGAGAAGGCGGACTGGGTGCGGCCATAGACGATCTGCAGGAACAGCTCCCGCATGGCGGTGTTGATGGCGTCGCACACCAAGTCGGTGTTCAGGGCCTCCAGGATGGTCTTGCCGATGAGGATCTCGCTGGCCATGGCGGCGGAGTGGGTCATGCCGGAGCAGCCCAGGGTCTCCACCAGGGCCTCCTGGATGACGCCCTCCTTGACGTTGAGGGTCAGCTTGCACGCGCCCTGCTGGGGAGCGCACCAGCCCACGCCGTGGGTGAAGCCGCTGATGTCCTTGATCTCCTTGGCCTGGACCCATTTGCCCTCCTCGGGGATGGGAGCGGGACCATGGTACGCGCCCTTAGCGACGGGGCACATGTGCTGGACTTCGGTAGAATAGATCATGGCGAATCTTCCTTTCCTTTTATTTGAACAAGCAGGTACTTTTTGTTCTTTCCTAGTATTTTCCAAATACGCGCTTTCAGACATGCTAAATTATAGAGAAATTCGGGACGCTTGTCAATCCCCAGTTTGGGCGGCGGGAAAACCGGGGGAAAGGTTGACAGAAGGGTGGGAAAATGGTAGAATTTTGGCAGAAATCCAAAAAATTTTGGGGAGGAAAGGGCGATGGGACTGTTTGACTGGAGCGAGGAGAAGGTGGAAAAGGTCTATCGAGAGGGAACAGCGGCTTTCGAGGAGAAGAACTACGCCGCCGCGCTGAAATTGCTGACCAAGGCGGCGGAGCGGGGTCACGCCGGGGCGCAATTTCACCTGGGGCGCATGTACAGCGCAGGCATGGGGGCAGCGCAGGACAAGGCCGAGGCCCTGCGGTGGTATGAAAAATCAGCGGAGCAGGGAGTTGCGCAGGCGCAGCATTCATTGGGGGACTGCTGCAGCAGCGGGGCGGGAACAGAGAAGGATCCCCAAAAGGCTCTGCAATGGGACCTGAAAGCTGCCCGGCAGGGCCTTTCCGGCGCTCAGTACGACTGCGGCTTGTGCTATCAGGAGGGGCGCGGTGTGGAAAAGGATGAGGACAAGGCTCTGGAGTGATATCAGAAAGCCGCTTCCCAACGGCACAGGGGCGCGGAGAGCAAGATCAAAGCGATCCAGGCCCGCCGGGAGGCGGAGGCGCAAGTCAGGCCATACCTTGACCGCGGAATGGAAGCGTTCAAAGAAGAGCGGTACCAGGATGCCCTGCCGGACCTGCGGAAAGCCGCCGATCTGGGAGACGCAGAGGCGCAATACCGGTGCGCCCTGATGTATCTCCAGGGGATGGGTGTAGAGAGGAATGGAAAAGAAGGTATCGACTGGCTGATAAAAGCCGCCAAGCAAGGACATGAGCAGGCCAGGGCGGCCAGCGGCAAAATGTTTGCGAAGAATGGTTTGGCGGCTTACAACGCGGAAGACTATCAAAAAGCCATTCCGCTTTTGGAGAAAGCCGCCATGCTTGGAAATGCTGAGGCACAGAACCTGCTGGGCCTCTGTTACGGCGCTGGCAAGGGGGCAGAGAAGGACTGCACAAAGGCGCTCCACTGGTATCTGAAAGCGGCGGAGCAGGGATACACCTCAGCTCAATATAATTGCGGCTTGTACTATCGGGAAGGCTATGGCACGGAAAAGGACGAGGACAAGGCGTTTGAGTGGTACCAGAAAGCCGCCGCACAGGGACATGAAAAAGCAAAGAAGGAGGCCGAAAAAATACAGACCCGCAGGGAGAAAGAGAAGAAGGAGGATGAGATATCAACAATGATCATGCTGGGGATCGCTGCTCATGGTACAGGTAAGTTTGATGTAGCCTTGCGGGCATATTTGAAGGCGGCTGAACAGGGGCATGTTTTAGCCCAATTCCAATGCGGCTTAATGTACTACTATGGCGAGGGTACAGCAGTAAACAAAGAAAAAGCTCTGTATTGGACTGAAAAAGCCGCTGAACAAGGAGATACTGCCGCTCAGCTCCTATGTGGTATGATGTATAATGACGGCGAGGGCACAGCGATAAATAAAGAAAAAGCCCTGTATTTGATCGAAAAAGCCGCCGAACAAGGGGTGGCTGAGGCCCAATTCCAATGCGGCAAGTTGTACCGCCGAGGCGATGGTACGGCGGTAAACATGGCGAAAGCCCTGTATTGGTTTGAAAAAGCTGCTGAACAGGGAGTTGCTTGGGCCCAACTCGGCAGCGGTGCGATGTATTACCTCGGCGAAGGTACAGCAAAGAACGTATCCAAAGCCCGCTACTGGCTCCAGAAAGCTGCCCAAAGTGATGACAAGGAAGCTGCAGCAAAAGCCCGGGATATCCTGCGGGAGCTCTGACCTCCGCGCCCCGGCCCGGAGAAAGAAGCAGGGAAAATCCATTTCGCGCCCCGCAAACGCGGCGTCATTTTCTCAAATCGATTTCCCCGGGGAAAGAGACAGGAAACCATTGACAAGGGGCGGTGGGTGCTCTTATAATAGGGAAGGCCGTCTCAGAGGGAGAGGGCGCAGTTCAATGACTATAAAATTATTGAGGTGCAAAGAGATGAAAAGTATCCGCAAAAAAATCACCGTATGCCTGATCGCGACGGTCGTGATCACCATGGTCGCGGTGGGAGCCGTCAGTATCTCCCTTACATACCGCAGCACCATCGCCACAGTGGACCAGATGCTCAGCGAGACCGCCGTGCTGGCGGCGGAGCGCGTCGAGCAGGAGCTGACTGCCTACAAGAACGTGGCGATGGACACCGGCTGTATCCCTCAGCTGTCTGACTCTTCCGTGCCGGTGGAGGAAAAGCGGGCCATCATCGACGAGCGGGTCGGGATGCACGGCTTCCAGCGGGGCAACATTATCGGGCTGGACGGCGTGAGCATCTTTGACGGGAAGGACTACTCCGACCGGGAGTACGTCCAGCAGGCCATGAGCGGCAGCGTCTACGTGTCCGAGCCCCTGGTCAGCAAGATCACCGGGGAGCTGTCCATCATGGTGGCCGCGCCCATCTATTACAAGGGCAGCCGGAGCGCCGGGATCGTGGGCGTGGTCTACTTCGTGCCGCCGGAGACCTTCCTCAACGACATCGTCTCCTCCATCCAGGTCAGCGATAACAGCAGGGCCTATATGATCAATAAGACCGGCGACACCATCGCCGACACCACCCTGGACACCATCACCACCCAGAACGTGGAGCGTGAGGCCCAGAGCGACTCCTCCCTGAAGGAGCTGGCGGCCATCCACGGAGAGATGCGCCAGGGGAAGAACGGCTTCGGCAGCTTCCACACCGCCGCCGGTCCCTGGTACACGGCCTACGCGCCGGTGGGCGGCACCGACGGGTGGAGCGTGGCCGTGACCGCCATGAAGAAGGACTACCTGACCGATACCTACGCCGGGATGCTGGTCAACGTGCTGGCCATCGTGGCCTCCGTGCTGGCCTCCATCGTGGTGGCCCTGAAGCTGTCCAGCAGCATCAGCGATCCCATGCAGGCCTGCGTCCGGCGGATGCGGCTGCTGGTGGAGGGCGACCTGACCTCCCCCGTGCCCCAGGCCACGGGACAGGACGAGACGGCGGAGCTGACCCGCACCACGGCGGAGATGGTGGCGGGGCTGAACACCATCATCAACGACATCGGCTACCTCCTCACGGAGATGGCCAACCAGAACCTTGATATCCAGTCCGCCCACCGGGAGGCCTACGTGGGCGGATTCCAGAGCATCCTGCAGTCCATGCGGACGCTGAAGGTGGAGCTGAGCGGCACCATGCGCCAGATCGAGGGCGCCGCCGGGCAGGTGTCCTCCGCCAGTGGCCAGGTCTCCATGGGCGCGCAGACCCTGAGCCAGGGGGCCATGGAGCAGGCCAGCGCCGTGGAGCAGCTGGCGGCCACCATCAACGACATCTCCAACAGCGCCGGGAGGACGGCCACCGCCGCCGAGGAGGCCGGCCGGTTCGTGGGCCAGGCCGGCGGCCAGCTGGGGGTCAGCGTGGAGCACGTCAAGGAGCTGAACGCGGCCATGGAGAAGATATCCAGATCCTCCGAGGAGATATCCAAGATCATCGCCGCCATCGAGAACATCGCCTTCCAGACCAACATCCTGGCGCTGAACGCCGCCGTGGAGGCCGCCCGGGCGGGTACCGCCGGGAAGGGCTTCGCCGTGGTGGCCGACGAGGTCCGCAACCTGGCCTCCAAGTCCGACGAGGCCGCCAAGGCCACCAAGGAGCTGATCGGCGGCTCCATCGCCGCCGTCGAGGAGGGCAGCCGTGCCGTGAGCATGGTGACGGAGTCTCTGGAGCAGACCAGCGCCTACGCGGGGAACGTGACCACCCAGATGGACATTGTGGTCAAGGCCGTGGAGGAGCAGACCGCGTCCCTGGCCCAGGTGACCGAGGGGGTCGACCAGATCTCCGCCGTGGTCCAGACCAACTCCGCCACCGCCCAGGAGAGCGCCGCCGCCAGCGAGGAGCTCTCCGCCGAGGCGGGCAGCCTGAAGCAGCTGGTGGACCGCTTCACCCTGGCCAGAGACTGAGGGACCTCCCAGGCGGGAAAAAATTAGTAAAAATAATCTGCATTTTATGGTTGAAACTGGGATGGATTTAGGATATGATATAATGCGTATCTAACCGTCCCGACGTCCTATAATTTTTCCGTCCGGCGCTGTCTGGGAACAGCCCGCGGCGCGCCGCCTCGGGACGGGCGGCGCCGTTCCGGACGAATCAGAAAGAAGAGGGGAAAACCATGGGTAAGAGTATCAACAGAAGCGTATGGATCCGGGTGGCCTGCGCGCTGCTCGCCGTGCTGCTGTTCAGTGTGATGATCACCATCAGCATCATCCGCATGGACCGGGCACAGACTGCCAATGAGAAGGCTACGACCCTGCTGACACGCTGCCATCAGGCGGAGACCGCCCACTACAAGTGGGCCAGCAATCTCAGCAACGCGCTGTACGCCGGCGCGGAGTTCACCGGCAGCACGACGCCGGATACCTGCGTGCTTGGCCAGTGGATCTACGGCCCGGCGGACACGGACGACGCCGCTATCCTGAAGCTGCGCAGCGAGATGGAGCCTCTGCACAAGGAGCTCCACGAGTCCGCCGTCTACGTGCTGGACCTGCTGAAGACTGATCCCCAGCAGGCCAGAAACTACTACCAGAACGAGCTCCAGAGCAATCTGTCGGTCCTGGTGAGCAAACTGGATCAGGTGGTCTCCCTGCTGGGCGACGCCAAGACCGCCAGCGAGGCCAAGATGCAGAGCATCATCAGCATCATGCACGGCACGTCCATCGTGGGCCTGTCTCTGGCGCTGATCGCCCTGATCAGCCTGGTGATGTATGTGCTGAACTACGTGGTCAAGCCCATCCTGATCATCACCGAGAACAGCAAGCCCCTGAACGAGGGCCGTCTCGACCTGGACCTGCACTATACGTCCAAAAACGAGCTGGGCCGTCTGGCCAATGATCTGGAACAGTCCATGGCCCGAATCAACGGGTATGTGGAGGACATCAACCGGATCATGGCCCAGTTCTCCGAGGGCAACTTCGACGTGCGCACCAGCACGGCCTTTATTGGCGACTTCCAGTCCATCGAGACCTCCATCAACAGCTTTACGGCCAACATGACCCAGGCTTTCTCCAAGATCCGCAGGGCGGAGCAGCAGGTCTCCAGCAATGCCGAGCAGCTCTCCGGCGGGGCCCAGACCCTGGCCCAGGGCGCTACCGAGCAGGCCAGCGCCGTGGAGGAGCTCCAGGCCACCCTGGAGGAGCTGCGCAACACCGCCCAGTCCAACGTCCGCACCGCCGCCGAGGCCCAGCAGAACGCCCGGCTGACCACCCAGCAGGTGGAGGTCTCCAGCGAGCAGATGACCCAGATGGTCTCCGCCATGGAGGACATCACCCACGCCTCCCAGCAGATCGACAAGATCATCGCCACCATCGAGAACATCGCCTTCCAGACCAACATCCTGGCCTTGAACGCCGCCGTGGAGGCCGCCCGGGCGGGCGCCGCCGGTAAGGGCTTCGCCGTGGTGGCGGACGAGGTCCGCTCCCTGGCCGCCCAGTCCGATCAGGCCGCCAAGGCCACCAAGGAGCTCATCGAGAACTCCGTCCAGGCCACCCAGCGGGGCCGCCAGATCGTGGGCGGCGTGTCCGAGAGTCTGGAGAAGACCCTCAAGCTGGTGGTCCAGTCCAGCGAGGGCATCGGCGTGATCGCCGGGGCCGTGGAGGGCGAGGCCATGGCCATTGCCCAGGTGGCGGAGGGCATCGCCCAGATCTCCGCCGTGGTCCAGAGCAACTCTGCCAGCAGCGAGGAGTCGGCGGCCGTCAGTTCCGAGCTGTTTACCCAGGTGCGGGTGCTGTCCGACCAGACCAACCGCTTCCGCCTCCAGGGCGAGGGGAACGGACCCCAGAGACAGGCTCTGCCCTACTAAGTTTCAGCGCATACATAATAATGTGTGAGGGACCGCCCGGAGCGCAGCGCTCCGGGCGGTCTTTTGCTGGGAAATCGAGAGTATTACAAAAGTGTTAATTTCTGTGGGGAAGACTTCCTTTCGGGAGCCGGTTATGGTAAACTATTGCCGAATTTCCTCTATCCTTGTAGAAAGCGAGACATCTTATGAAGATCGAAACGTTCTTGAAAAAGCTGCTGTCCCTGGGACTGTGCCTGCTGCTGGCAATGACGCTGCTGGTGGGGGACGCCGTGGCGGTGGAGACCTTCACCACCAGCGACGAGGCGGTGGCCATGATCGAGGAGCTGGAGGGCTTCCGCCAGATGCCCTATGTGGGTACCAACGGCAAGTGGTATGTGGGCTACGGCCTGGAGTGCGACCCGGCGGACTATCCGGAGGGCATCAGCCCCGAGGAGGGGGAGCGCCTTCTGCGGGAGCATCTGGTCCAGGACGAGGCGTGGGTCAACGGGTTCCTGATGCAGTACGGCATCTCCGTCACCCAGTACCAGTTCGACGCGCTGATCAGCTTCACGTACACCCTGGGGACCCAGTGGATCAATCCCTCTTACCGGCTGTGCGCTTACCTCATCAACGGCATCGAGAACTATTCCGAGGCTGAGGTGGTCAACGCCATCGCCACCTGGTGCCACTCCGGCGGGAATACCATTCTGGAGAACCTGGTGGAGCGGCGGCTGCGGGAGGCGTTCCTGTTCCTCTACGGGCAGTATGAGAACGACGGGCCCCAGCGCTACTGCTACATAGATTACGAGCCCAACGGCGGGACCAGCGATCCCGCCCAGGACAGCCGGACCGTCTTTTATCCCATCGGGACGGTCTACGGCGCTCTGCCGGTCCCCGCGATGGCGGGGCGGTCCTTCCAGGGGTGGTACACCGCCGGAGGCGTGCAGCTGACGGGGGAGGAAGTGGCCATGGGCTCCCTGTACGTCTATGCCCGGTGGGGCGAGGGGGACGGCACGGGCCCTGTGACGCCGTCCGTCACGCCGCCCGCTGAGCCGAAGCCGGACTATTCCACCTGGGTCAATCCCTATAAGGACGTGAAAGAAGGGGACTGGTATTATACCTACGTTCGGGAGCTGAGCTATCACAACATCGTGAGCGGCTATCCTGACGGCACCTTCCAGCCCAACAAGGAGCTGTCCGCCGGTGAGGCGCTGAAGCTGCTGCTGGTGGCCGCCACCAAGACGGATCCCGGCGCGTCCGCGTCCGGGCACTGGGCCTCCGGCTATCTGGGGCTGGCGGAGAGCCTGGGGTGCGTGACGCCGGGAGGGATCGCCGACCTGGACGCGCCCATCGACCGGCTGTCCATTGCCGGAATCGCAGCGATCGCCATGAACCTCCAGCCGGCGGAGGGGATCACGCCTTTCTCCGATGTGGACGACGGGTACGTGCTGGCCCTCTATGAGGCGGGGATCATCACCGGCGACACCCAGGGAAGCCAGCGGTTCTATCATCCCGGCAGCGGCATCACCCGGGCGGAGATGTGTACCATCGTCTCCCGCATCAGGGGGTACGAGCTGCCCAACGATCCCAGCCTGTCCGGATATATCGAGTACGGCGGCAAGCAGATCCCCGTGCTGTGGGATGTGCCGACGGCTCCCTACAACAGGGACCTGTTCGTCAAGGACGGCAGCTGGATGTATTACAACGACCCCGCCTATACCACCGCCATCGGGATCGACGTCTCCTCCCACCAGAAGGAGATCGACTGGGAGAAGGTGGCGGCGTCCGGCGTGGAGTTCGTGATGATCCGGGTGGGCTACCGGGGCTACGGCGCCGAGGGGACACTGAACCTGGACCCCTATTTCCAGCAGAACATCCTGGGGGCCTCCCAGGCGGGACTGAAGATCGGCGTCTATTTCTTCTCCCAGGCCATCACCGCCGTAGAGGCGGCGGAGGAGGCCCAGTTCGTGCTGAACGCCCTGGGGGGCTTCCCGCTGACCTACCCGGTGGTCTACGACTGGGAGACGGTCAGCTCCTCGGGGGCCCGGACCAAGGGGCTGGACAGCACCATCCTGACGGACTGCGCCGTCACCTTCTGCGAGATGGTGGCCGCGTCTGGGTATGAGCCCATGATCTACTACAACCTCCCCGTGGGCTACAACCACTATCAGCTGGACCGTCTGACGGCCTACGACAAGTGGTTCGCCCAGTACACCAGCAAGAACAAGCCGGACATGTACTACGATTACCGCATCTGGCAGTACACCGACAGCGGCAGCGTGCCGGGCATCGAGGGCAAGGTGGACATGAATATCGCTTTTCTTCCGTATTGAGGGGGAGGCTAGGTGTGAGCGTATACATGCTTCTGTCCTCCGACATCCCGCTGGAGGAGGTCCCCGTTCCGCCCGGTTTGGCAATCGCTCGGGAACCCGGAAAGCAGGAGGCCGAATACCGGAACGCCGGAAGAGGCTTCGCGGTTTCCGCGCTGCCCTTGTTCCCTGAGATCCACACGGAGAAGGAGTATTTGTTTAACCTGGACATCTATGGCGGGGAGGAGGCGGTAGCCGCCTACCTGCGAGAGCAGCTGGAGGAAGCCGGCGAGATCGAGCTCTGGCACGTCTGGCTGGACGGAAGCTTCGACCACCGGGTCCGGAAGGTCGGGATCGGCACGGACGAGCTGACGGCGGAGGACATCCGCGAGTTGGAGCGGCTGGAGGTCTGGCGGGAGGACCCGGTGACGGAGAGGCCGGTGGACTACTGCTTCCTGCTGACGAAATAGCGCTTTTGGCCCGGGCGGAGACGCCCGGGCCTTCCTTTGGAGATTCGACCAAAGATACAGAAAAAATTTATGAAAAAAGGAGAAAAAACTACTTGACAATTTTCTCCGGATACGGTACAATAAGCAAGCTTGCGCGGAGACTGCCATCAGGCGTGCTCCGCCGGGAACTGCGATGATGCGGGAGATTGCGGCGTCAGCCGGTAACTTCCGCGGAGTATGTCCGATAATCGGGCGGCTGAGAAAGTCCTTTCCACAGCGTCTATCGCTGTGCCATGGACAGGTACCGGCCTTTTGCGCCGGTATTTTCTATGAGCCGGAATGATACGCATGGATAAGTGGAAAGAAAATTTCTCGCCGTACAGAGTAAGGAACAACCCAAACTGCTTTGTACAACAAAATGGAGGAACAAACCATGGCAAAAGAAACGATCCGCATTCGCCTGAAGGCCTATGACCACCAGGTCATCGATCAGTCCGCTTACAAGATCGTCGAGACCGCGAAGCGCACCGGCGCTTCCGTCTCCGGTCCCATCCCCCTGCCCACCAAGAAGGAGGTCGTCACCATCCTTCGCGCCGTCCACAAGTATAAGGACAGCCGTGAGCAGTTCGAGCGCCGCACCCACAAGCGCCTGATCGACATCAGCAATTCCAGCCCCAAGACCGTGGAGGCCCTGATGAGCCTGGAGCTGCCCGCGGGCGTGGAGATCGAGATCAAGCTGTAAGGGGAGGAGCCCCTTCAAATGGAGCGGCGCGGCCGTTTCGTTTGGCTAACTTTGTTACCCATCAGCCTGCCGGCTTGCGTGAGGCGGGCGGGGTCAAGTCGCCGCAGCCATGGGAGCCAATGCCCATCCAACTGCGCCGACCAATAACCTTATTATAAAGGAGAATCACAATGGAGAAAGCGATCATCGGTAAGAAGGTCGGCATGAGCCAGATCTTCGACGCCGACGGCAAGGTGATCCCGGTTACCGTTATCGAGGCCGGTCCCTGTGTCGTGGTGCAGAAAAAGACCGCCGAGAAGGACGGTTACGAGGCTGTGCAGCTGGGCTACGAGGATGTCCCCGAGCGTAAGCTGACCAAGCCTGAGAAGGGCCACCTGGACAAGGCCGGCGTGTCCCCCAAGAAGCACCTGAAGGAGTTCAAGCTGAACAAGGCCGCCGAGATGAACGTCGGCGACGTCATCAACGTCGGCACCTTCGCCGAGGGCGACCACGTGGACGTCACCGGCATCAGCAAGGGCCACGGCTACGCCGGCGTCATCAAGCGCCACGGCGCCCACTCCCTGAAGGCCACCCACGGTACCGGCCCCGTCGCCCGTCACCAGGGCTCCCTGGGCTCCGGCACCGACCCCAGCCGTATCTTCAAGGGTCTGAAGATGCCGGGCCACATGGGCGTGGAGCAGGTCACCGTCATGAACCTGGACGTTGTCAAGGTCGATCCCGAACTGAACATGATCGTCGTGCGCGGCGCGATCCCCGGCCCCAAGGGCGGCCTGGTCACCATCCGCTCCACCGCCAAGACCATCGTCGTCAAGAAGGGCGAGGCCGGCATCAGCGCCAACCCGCAGAAGGCTTCTGCCCGTGTCAACCCGCAGAAGGCCTCCGCGAGACGTTAAGGGAAGGGAGCGTGCTGAGAAATGGTAAAAGTTTTGAATATGGCCGGCAGCGAGGTCGGCGAGGTGGAGCTGAACGCCTCCATCTTTGGCATCGAGCCCAACATGCACGTTGTGCATGAAGTAGTAAAGAACCACCTGGCCAACTGCCGTCAGGGCACCCAGAGCGCCCTGACCCGGGCCGAGGTCTCCGGCGGCGGCCGGAAGCCCTGGCGTCAGAAGGGTCCCGGCCGCGCCCGTCAGGGCAGCACCCGCGCCCCCCAGTGGACCCACGGCGGCATCGTCTTTGCCCCCAAGCCCCGCAGCTACAGCTACGTGGTGAACAAGAAGGTCAAGCGCCTGGCGCTCAAGAGCGTGCTCTCCGCCAAGGCTGCCGAGGCCAAGATCATCGTGGTGGATTCCATCAGGATGGACGCCATCAAGACCAAGGCTTTCAAGGGCTTCCTGGACGCCGTGAAGTGCGACGGCAAGGCCGTCGTCATCACCCCCGAGGTCGACCAGACCGTGGTCAAGAGCGCCCGGAACATCCCCGGCGTGGTCACCACCACCGCCCGGATGCTCAGCGTCTACGACCTGGTCAACGCCAAGTACCTGGTGATCGACAAGAGCGCCCTTGACACGATCGAGGAGGTGTACGCATAATGGTCTCTTATGATGTCATCATTCGCCCCATCATCACCGAGCGCTCCATGGCCGGCGCCGCTGATAAGAAATATGTCTTCGAGGTAGCCCCCGGCGCCGGTAAGATCGAGATCAAGAAGGCCGTGGAGGAGATCTTCTCCGTGAAGGTCGCCAAGGTCAACACCATGATCGTCCCCGGCAAGGCCAAGCGCATGGGCGCCGCCCGCCCCGGCCGCACCAAGGACTGGAAAAAGGCCATCGTCCAGCTGACCGAGGATTCCAAGACCATCGAGTTCTTCGAGGGTATGGTGTAAGGAGGAAGTGAACCATGATTAAAACATTCAAGCCGACTACCCCGTCCCGCCGGCATATGACCGTTTCCGGCTTCGACGGCGTGGATAAGAAGGCCAAGCCCGAGCCGAGCCTTACCGAGGTCCTCAAGAAGAACGCGGGCCGCAACAGCTACGGCCGCATCACCGTCCGCCACCGCGGCGGCGGCAACAAGCGCAAGTACCGCATCATCGACTTCAAGCGGGACAAGATGGATATGAGCGCCACCGTCCTGCGTCTGGAGTACGATCCCAACCGCAGCGCCAACATCGCCCTGGTGGAGTACGAGGACGGCGAGCGCCGCTACATCCTGGCTCCCGTGGGCCTGGCTGCCGGTGACAAGGTGATCTCCTCCACCGCGGCGGACATCAAGCCCGGCAACGCGCTGCCCCTGGCCAACATCCCCGTGGGTAGCGTGATCCACAACATCGAGATGCACCCCGGCAAGGGCGGCCAGCTGGTCCGCTCCGCCGGCACCAGCGCCCAGCTGATGGCCAAGGAGGGCTCTGACGCCCAGATCCGTATGCCCTCCGGCGAGGTGCGCATCGTGCGCCTGAACTGCATGGCCACCATCGGCCAGGTGGGCAACATCGATCACGAGAACATCCAGATCGGCAAGGCCGGCCGCAAGCGCAACATGGGCTGGCGTCCCACCGTCCGCGGCTCGGTCATGAACCCCTGCGACCACCCCCACGGCGGCGGCGAGGGCAAGAGCCCCGTGGGCCGTCCCGGTCCTGTGACCCCCTGGGGCAAGCCCGCCCTGGGTTACAAGACCCGCAAGACCAAGAATCCGACGGACAAGTTCATTGTCAAGCGCCGGAACGTGAAGTAAGGAGGCAGGAGAGATATGAGCAGATCCATCAAGAAAGGCCCCTTCGTTGCTCCCGAGCTTCTCAAGCGGGTCGAGGAAATGAATTCTTCCGGCAAGAAGACGGTGCTGAAGACCTGGAGCCGCAGCTCCACCATCTACCCCGCCTTCGTGGGCCACACCATCGCCGTCCACGACGGCCGCAAGCATGTGCCCGTGTATATCCAGGAGGATATGGTGGGCCACAAGCTGGGTGAGTTCGCCCCCACCCGGACCTTCCGCGGCCACGCCAAGGGCAAGTAATGAAGGAGGATGCAGATTAAAATGGAAGCAAAGGCTTATTTGAAATATCTCCGCATCGCTCCCCGCAAGGTGCAGATCGTTGCCGATCTGATCCGCGGCAAGGATGTGAATACCGCTATGGCCATCCTCATGCAGACCCCCAAGGCTGCCTCTGAGCCCATGATCAAGCTCCTCAAGAGCGCCGTGGCCAACGCGGAAAACAACAACAACATGGATGTGGAAAAGCTCTATGTGTCCCAGGTGTTCGCCACCCCCGGCCCCATCCTCAAGAGAGTGATGCCCCGGGCCCAGGGCCGCGCGTTCCGCATCAACAAGCGCACCAGCCACGTCACGCTGGCGGTCGCAGAGAAAGAGTAAGGAGGGAGTCAGGTTTTATGGGACAGAAAGTTAATCCCCACGGTATGCGCGTGGGCGTCATCAAGGACTGGGATTCCCGTTGGTATGCCAGCAGCGAGAAGGTGGGCGATCTGCTTGTCGAGGACAAGAAGATCCGCGACTTCCTGAAGAAGAAGCTCTTCAACGCCCAGGTGCCCAAGATCGAGATCGAGCGCTCCAACGGCGGCGTCACCATCTTCCTGCACTGCGCCCGTCCCGGCATGGTCATCGGCAAGGAGGGCAAGGACATCGAGGCCACCCGTCTGGAGGTCGAGAAGCTCACCGGCAAGCCCACCAAGCTGAACATCGTCGAGGTCCGTTCTCCCGACATGAACGCCCAGTTGGTGGCCGAGAACATCGCCCAGCAGCTGGAGAAGCGCATCTCCCACCGCCGGGCCATGAAGAACGCCATGGGCCGCGCCATGCGGGCCGGCGCCAAGGGCATCAAGTGCTGCTGCTCCGGACGTCTGGGCGGCCGCGAGATCGCCGGCGTGGAGCACTACCACGAGGGCACCATCCCCCTGCAGACCATCCGCGCCGACATCGAGTACGGCTTCGCGGAGGCCGCCACCACCTTTGGCCGCATCGGCGTGAAGGTGTGGATCTACAAGGGCGAGGTCCTCTCCCAGGCCCTGCGCACCACCCCCCGCACCATCGACACCTCCAAGCCCTATGAGGAGCGCCGGGAGCGCCGTCCCCGCCGGGATGGCGACCGCCGTGGAGGCTTTAACCGTGACAACAACCGCGGCGGCTTCAACCGGAGCGGCGACAGCCGTCCTCCCCGCCGTGATGGACAGGGCACTGGCTTCAACCGCGGCCCCCGTCCCGAGAAGAAAGAAGGAGGCGCTCAGTAATGCTTCTGCCTAAGAGAGTCAAGTACCGCAGAGTCCATCGCGGCCGCCTCACCGGCAAGGCCATGAGAGGCAACACCATTACCTACGGTGATTTCGGCCTGGTGGCCACCGAGCCCGCGTGGATCACCAGCAACCAGATCGAAGCCGCCCGTATCGCCATGACCCGCTACACCAAGCGCGGCGGCCAGGTGTGGATCAAGATCTTCCCCGACAAGCCCATCACCGAGAAGCCCGCTGAGACCCGCATGGGTTCCGGTAAGGGCTCCCCCGAGTACTGGGTCGCCGTGGTCAAGCCCGGCCGCGTCATGTTCGAGATCGCCGGCGTCTCCGAGGAGATCGCCCGGGAGGCCCTCCGTCTGGCCAGCCACAAGCTGCCCATCAAGACGAAGATCGTCGCCCGGGAGGCCGCCCCGGCAGCAGAGGAAGTAGGTGAATAAGATGAAGGCAAGTGAAATCCGTAAGATGAGCGAGGCTGAGCTGGGCGAAAAGCTGGTCAGCCTGAAGAAGGACCTCTTCTTCCTGCGTATGCAGCACGCCACCAATCAGCTGGACAATCCCGTGAAGATCGCGGAGGTCAAGCGCGATATTGCCCGAGTCAAGACCATTATTCGCGAGCAGCAGACCGCTGCCGCCAAATAAGAGAAGGAGGTAAATCGAAATGAGTGAAGCGAGAATTTCCTCCCGGAAGACTAGGGTAGGCAAGGTCGTGTCCGACAAGATGGATAAGACCGTCGTCGTTGCGATCGAAGATCGGGTGGCCCATCCTCTGTATAAGAAGATCGTCGGCCGCACCTATAAGCTCAAGGCCCATGACGAGCAGAATGCCTGCGGCGTGGGCGACAAGGTCAAGGTCATGGAGACCCGCCCCCTGTCCAAGGACAAGCGCTGGCGCGTGGTCGAGATCATTGAGAAAGCGAAGTAAGGAGGTGCCGTTATGATTCAACAGGAAAGTTATCTGAAGGTCGCTGATAATACCGGCGCCAAGGAGATCAAGTGCATCCGTGTCCTGGGCGGCTCGAAGCGCAAGTACGGCAGCATCGGCGACGTGATCGTCGCTTCCGTGCGCAAGTCCACCCCCGGCGGCACGGTGAAGAAGGGCGAGGTCGTCAAGGCTGTCATCGTCCGCAGCGCCAAGGGCGTGCGCCGCGCCGACGGGACCTATGTCCGCTTCGACGACAACGCCGCCGTCCTCATCAAGGACGACCGGAACCCCAGAGGTACCCGTATCTTTGGGCCCGTTGCCCGCGAGCTGCGCGATAAGGATTACATGAAGATCCTCTCGCTGGCTCCCGAGGTCGTGTAAGGAGGAGCGGAGAGAAAAATGGCTATGAATGTGAAGAAGGGCGACACCGTGGTCGTCCTGTCCGGCAAGGACAAGGGCAAGCAGGGCAAGGTGCAGTCCACCATCCCCGCCGAGTCCAAGGTAGTGGTGGAGGGCGTCAACATGGTCACCTGCCACACCAAACCCCGCCGTCAGGGCGAGGAGGGCGGCATCGTCCGCCGCGAGGCCGCCCTGTATGCCAGCAAGGTGCAGGTGGTCTGCCCCAAGTGCGGCAAGGGGACCCGCGTGGCCCACAAGATCGCTGACGGCAAGAAGACCCGCGTGTGCAAGCACTGCGGCGCCGAACTTTAAGAAAGGAGTAGGAAGACATCATGCCGAATCTCAAGACGAAATATACTGAAGAGGCCGCTCCTGCTCTGATGAAGAAGTTCGAGTACAAGAGCGTCATGCAGATCCCCAAGATCGACAAGGTGGTCGTGAACGTAGGCTGCGGCGAGGCCCGGGACAACGCCAAGGTGCTGGAGGCCGTGGTCCGCGACCTGACCGCCATCACCGGCCAGAAGGCCATCATCACCATCGCCAAGAAGTCCGTCGCTAACTTCAAGGTCCGCGAGGGTATGCCCGTGGGCGCCAAGGTGACCCTGCGCAGCGACAAGATGTGGGAGTTCCTGGACCGCCTGTTCAACGTGGCCCTGCCCCGCGTCCGCGACTTCCACGGCATCAACCCCAACTCCTTCGACGGCCGGGGCAACTACGCCCTGGGCATCAAGGAGCAGCTGATCTTCCCCGAGATCGAGTACGATAAGATCGACAAGATCCGCGGCATGGATATCATCATCTGCACCACCGCGAAGACCGACGAAGAGGCCAAGGCGCTGCTGGAGCTGGTTGGCGCCCCCTTCGAGCGCTGATTGGGAGGATTAAAAAATGGCAAAAAAGTCTATGATTCTAAAGCAGCAGGCCGAGCCCAAGTTCTCCAGCCGGAAGTATAACCGCTGCAAGATCTGCGGCCGCCCCCATGCTTATCTGCGCAACTACGGCGTGTGCCGTATCTGCTTCCGGGAGCTGGCCTATAAGGGCGAGATCCCCGGCGTGCGCAAGGCTTCCTGGTAAAGCAGGCCGCGCGTGCGCGGCCGGGGCCGGTCGTTCGGCCGCAGGCCGAATGATGGCCCCCGCGTGTGTTGTTCCCAGGCCGGATCGCGCCCCCCGCGCGTGCGCCCCGGCCACGCCGGCTTCCGAAGAGAGAAGCCGGACAACTATGTGAAACGGACGGCGAAAGGTCACCGGGAATGCCCCGGTGAAGACCGGAAATTCGTGGTGATACCTCGCCGCCTGAACAGCTATATGCTGTAACTTCGAATGAGGAGGAAAACATTCCATGCACATCACAGATCCCATTGCGGATATGCTCACCCGCATCCGCAACGCGAACAGCGCCAAGCATGAGACCGTCGACGTCCCCGCTTCCAACATGAAGAAGAGCATCGCTCAGATCCTGCTGGACGAGGGCTATATCAAGAGCTTCCAGCTCGTCGACGACGGTACCCAGGGCGTCATCCGCATCACCCTGAAGTACAACGCCGGCAAGGAGAGGGTCATCTCCGGCCTTCGCCGCGTCAGCAAGCCCGGCCTGCGCGTCTACGCCGGCGCGGACGAGCTGCCCCGGGTCCTGCGCGGCCTGGGCATCGCCATCATTTCCACATCCAAGGGCGTCATGACCGATAAGGCCGCTCGCGCGGCCCACGTCGGCGGCGAAGTCCTGGCGTTCATTTGGTAAGGGGGGTATTTGACATGAGTAGAATTGGAAGAATGCCCATTACCATCCCCGCCGGTGTCGAGGTCGACATCGCCGAGGGCAACGTGGTCACCGTCAAGGGCCCCAAGGGCACCCTGACCAAGAGCCTCCATCCCGCGATGATCATCGAGAAGGAGGGCGCGGAGATCGTTGTGAAGCGCCCCTCTGACGCCAAGGAGCACCGCTCCCTCCACGGCCTCACCCGCACCCTGCTGAACAACATGGTGGTGGGCGTCCACGAGTGCTACAAGAAGGAGCTGAACGTCAACGGCGTCGGCTACCGTGTCAGCAAGGAGGGCAAGAACCTGGTGATGAACCTGGGTTTCTCCCACACCGTGACCGTTTCCGAGGTAGAGGGCATCACTATCGAGGTCCCCAACCCCAACACCATCGTCATCATCGGCTGCGACAAGCAGCAGGTCGGCCAGTTCGCCGCCGAGGTCCGCGAGAAGCGTCCTCCCGAGCCGTATAAGGGCAAGGGCATCAAGTACGTGGACGAGGTCATCCGCCGTAAGGTCGGCAAGACCGGCGCGAAGAAGTAAGGAGGCGAGCTGAAAAATGATCAAGAAACCCAATACCAACGCTCAGCGGCTCAAGAGGCACAAGCGCGTGCGCGCCAAGATCTCCGGCACGGCCCAGCGCCCCCGCCTGAACGTGTTCCGCAGCGAGAAGAACATCTATGCCCAGGTGATCGACGACGTGGCCGGCGTGACGCTGTGCTCCGCCTCCTCCCTGAAGCTCGACAACGGCGGCAACAAGGACGCCGCCCGCGAGGTAGGCAAGGCCGTAGCCAAGGCCGCTCTGGCCAAGGGGATCGAAGAGGTCGTTTTCGACCGCGGCGGTTACCTGTATCACGGCCGCGTGGCTGAGCTGGCCGAGGGCGCCCGCGAGGGCGGTCTGAAGTTCTAAGGGAGGAGAGAGAATATGCCTAGATTTGAAAAACCCCAGAGCGAGTATATTGAGAAGGTCGTCCATCTCAACCGCGTCAGCAAGACCGTCAAGGGCGGTCGCGTGATGAAGTTCTCCGCCCTGATGGTCGTCGGCGACGGCAAGGGCAAGGTGGGCTTCGGCCTGGGCAAGGCTGCGGAAGTTCCCGAGGCCATCCGCAAGGGCCTGGAGGACGCCAAGAAGAACATGATGACCATCACCACCTCCGGGACCACCATCCCCCACGAGGTCATCGGTGAGTTCGGCGCCGGCCGGGTCATGCTCAAGCCCGCCGCCGAAGGTACCGGCATCATCGCCGGCGGCCCCGTCCGTGCCGTCATGGAAGCGGCCGGCATCAAGGATATCCGCGCGAAGTGCCTGCGCTCCAACAACCCCCAGAACGTGGTCGCCGCGACCTTCGAGGGCCTCAAGAGCCTGCGTGGTCCCGCCGAGGTGGCCCGTATCCGGGGCAAGAGCGTGGAAGAGATCGTTGGTTAAGGAGGGGTTGTGACATGGCAAATCTGAACATCAAGCTCGTCAAGAGCCTCAACGGCAGATTGGATAAGCACATCGCCACTGCCAACTCCCTGGGGCTGCGCAGGATCGGTGATTCCACCGTGCAGCCCGACAATGCACAGACGCGGGGCAAGATCGCCAAGATCGGCTATCTGCTCAGCGTGGAAGAGACGAAGTAAGGAGGTACCGGATCAATGAATCTGCATGAACTGTCTCCCGCCGCCGGCTCCACCCATGTTGGGAAGCGTAAGGGCCGTGGCGCCGGTACGGGCAACGGCAAGACCGCCGGCCGCGGTCACAAGGGCCAGAAGGCCCGCAGCGGCGGCGGCGTCCGCGTCGGGTTCGAAGGCGGCCAGATGCCTCTGGCCCGCCGCGTCCCCAAGCGCGGTTTCAACAACATCTTCGCCAAGCCTCTGGAGATCATCAACCTCAGCGCCCTGAACGCCTTTAACGACGGTGAGACCGTCACCGCCCAGGCGTTGCTGGAGAAGGGCATTCTCAGCAAGTGCACTTATGGCTACAAGGTGCTGGGCAACGGAAAGATCACAAAGAAACTCACGGTGGAAGCTTCCGCATTCTCCAAGTCCGCTCAGGAAGCGATCGAGGCGGCTGGCGGGAAGGCGGAGGTGAGGTAGGATGATCCAAACAGTACGCAAAGCGTGGGGCATCCCCGAGCTGCGGAAAAAGATCCTTTTTACCCTGCTGATCCTCGTCATCTACCGTATTGGAAGCGCCATCCCCGTTCCCTATGTGGACACCCAGCTGCTCAACCAGTATCTGGATGGCATGGGGACCACCATCCTGGGGCTGTATAACGTGATGAGCGGCGGCGCCTTCGCGCAGGCCACCGTCTTTGCCCTGGGTATCCAGCCCTATATCAACAGCTCCATCATCATCCAGCTGCTGACCGTTGCCATTCCCGCCCTGGAGCGGATGCAGCGGGAAGGCGGCGAGGAAGGCAAGAAGAAGATCCAGTCCATCACCCGCTACTCCACCGTGGCCATCGCGTTCCTGCAGGCCCTGGGCTACTATTTCATCATGAAGCGTCAGGGCATCCTGACTCAGGATAACATCTGGGTGGCCCTGGTCATCATGGTCTCCTGGGTGGCCGGTTCCAGCTTCCTGATGTGGCTGGGCGAGCAGTGCAACGAGTTCGGCGTGGGCAACGGCATCTCCATGATCCTGATGGCCGGTATCATTTCCCGCGTGCCCAGCATGATGCAGCAGCTGTACTACTATGTAGTCAACTGGAACACCAACCGTACCGGCGGCACCCTGCCCGCGACGGCTGTCGCCATGAATCCCTTCGTGGTGGCCCTGATCGTGGTGGGCATCCTGGCCCTGGTGGTGCTCATCGTCTTCGTCAACGACGCGGAGCGCCGCATCCCCGTGCAGTATGCCAAGCGCCAGGTGGGCCGTAAGATGTACGGCGGCCAGTCCAGCACTCTGCCCATGAAGGTGAACATGTCCGGCGTTCTGCCCATCATCTTCGCGCAGTCCATCGCCACCATCCCCGCCACCATCGGCGCGTTCCTGCCCGCTCCCACCGAGGGTTCCTTCGGCTACGCAGTGCTCAACGCCATCGACAGCAAGAGCTTCCTGTATCTGGTGATCTACTTCGTGCTGATCATTGGGTTCAGCTATTTCTATGCCAGCATCCAGTTCAACCCCGTGGAGATCTCCAACAATCTCAAGCGCAACGGCGGCTTCATCCCCGGCTTCCGTCCGGGCAAGCCCACCAGCGACTTCATCGCGCGGGTGCTGAACAAGATCACCCTCTTCGGCGCCATCTATCTGGGCATCGTCGCCATCCTGCCTCTGCTGGTGGATAAGTTCACCGCGGCCAGCATCGGCATCGGCGGCACCTCCGTCATCATCGTCGTGGGCGTGGCCCTGGAGACGGTGCAGGCCCTGGAGAACCAGATGCTCATGCGGCAGTACAAGGGCTTCCTGGATTAAGGAGTTGGATATGAAGCTGATTTTATTGGGCGCCCCCGGCGCCGGTAAAGGCACGCAGGCGGAGGTCCTCTGCAAGAGGCTGGGGATCCCCACCATCTCCACCGGCAACATCCTCCGCGCCGCCATCAAGGACGGCACCCCCACCGGTCTGAAGGCCAAGAGCTATATCGACGCCGGCGCGCTGGTGCCCGACGAGGTCATCATCGGCATCGTCGATGAGCGGCTGGCCCAGGACGACTGCAGGAACGGCTATATCCTGGACGGGGTGCCCCGCACCATCGCCCAGGCCGAGGCCCTGGAGAAGGCCGGCATCCAGTTCGACGCCGTGGTCTCCATCGAGATCTCCGAGGAAGAGATCATCCGCCGCATGTCCGGACGCCGCGTGTGCGCGGCCTGCGGGTCCAGCTATAACGTGGAGTTCGTCCCGCCCCTGCGGGAGGGCGTCTGCGACAACTGCGGCGGCAAGCTGATCCAGCGCAAGGATGATACGCCTGAGACGGTCCGCGAGCGTCTCAAGGTCTATCATACGGAGACGGAACCCCTGGTGGGCTTCTACGCCCAGCGGGGCCTGCTCCGGCCTGTGCAGTCCGCCGATACCAAGGAGGGGACTACCCAGGCGATCCTGGCCGCTTTGGGGATCGAAAAATGATCACCCTGAAGTCGAGCCACGAGATCCAGCTGATGCGCCAGGCGGGAAAAATTACCGCGGCGGCTCGCGCCTTGGCGGGAGCTATGGTAGCCCCTGGCGTAACAACCCGAGAAATTGACAAAGAGGTCAAGCGGTTTATCAGATCCAATGGCGCCGAGCCGTCCTTTCTGGGATACAACGGCTATCCGGCCAGCGTGTGCATCTCGGTGAACGACGAGGTCATCCACGGCATCCCGGGGAACCGGGTGCTGAAGGAGGGCGACATCGTCTCCATCGACGTGGGCGCGTACAAGGGCGGGTATCACGGCGACTGCGCGGGGACCTACCCCTGCGGACAGATCTCTGAGGAGGCCCGGCGGCTCATCGAAGTCACCCGGCAGAGCTTCTTTGAAGGCATCCGGTACGCCCGCGAGGGCTACCGCCTGCCGGATCTGTCCGGAGCCATCCAGCGTTACGTGGAGCGCAACGGCTTTTCCGTGGTGCGGGAATACGTGGGCCATGGCATCGGGACCCGGATGCACGAGGCCCCGGAGATCCCCAACTACGTAGAGCCCAAGGCGGGCCGCCCCCGCTTCCTGCGGGGGATGACCATCGCCGTGGAGCCCATGGTCAACGCGGGCAGGGCCGGCGTCGTGGTGATGCCGGACGGCTGGACGGTCAAGACGGCCGACGGCCGGCTGTCCGCGCACTATGAAAACTCTATTCTGATCACCGACGGGGAACCGGAACTTCTGACGGACCCTGAGGCAAAGGCGGAGTAAATTGGATATGGACATTGCGCGATCAGACATCGTAAAAGCGACCGCCGGCAGGGACGCGGGAAAGCTCTTCTTCGTCCTTGACGTGGAAGGGGAGTTCCTGTTGCTGGCGGACGGCAAGACCAGGCGTCTGGAGAAGCCGAAGCGGAAAAAACGCAAACATGTGGTTTTTCAGGCACGCTTCGACTGCCGGACGGCCGAGAAGATCCGAAGCGGAGAGAAGCTGGCCAACAGCGACCTCCGCAAGACCCTCGCCCAGCTTGGCGGGGATGGTAATCCAGACCAGGAGGGATGAGCACTTGGCAAAATCCGATATGATCGAGGTTGAGGGCGTTGTCGTAGAGGCGCTCCCCAACACGAAATTCCAAGTAGACATAGGAAACGGCCATACCATTCTGGCCCACATTTCCGGAAAACTCAGGATGAACTTCATCAGAATCTTGCCGGGTGACAAAGTCACGGTGGAGATGTCTCCCTATGACCTCACCCGTGGCCGGATTACCTGGCGTACGAAGTAGGAGGAATAGCAACATGAAAGTTAGACCGTCCGTGAAGCCCATGTGCGAAAAGTGCAAGATCATTCGCCGCAAGGGCCGCCTGATGGTGATCTGCGAGAACCCCAAGCATAAGCAGAGACAGGGCTAAGTGAATTTGGAGGTGCAAAGTTAATGGCAAGAATTGCCGGTATTGACCTGCCCAAGGATAAACGCATTGAGATCGGCCTCACGTATATCTACGGCATTGGCAGAAAGAGCGCCAAGGACATCTTGGAGAAGACCGGGGTCAACCCCGATACCCGGGTGAAGGATCTGACCGAGGCGGAGGAGAACAAGCTCCGTGAGGCCATCGACCACGAGTATACCGTGGAGGGCGACCTGCGCCGGAGCGTGGCTCTGGACATCAAGCGCCTGACCGAGATCGGCTGCTACCGCGGCATCCGCCATCGCCGCGGCCTGCCCGTGCGGGGCCAGCGCAGCAAGACCAATGCCCGTACCCGCAAGGGTCCCAAGAAGACCATCGCCAACAAGAAGAAGTAAGGAGGGAGAATAGAAAATGGCTGCACCGAAAACTGGCAAGCGGGTCATCCGCCGCCGCCGCGAAAAGAAGAACATCGAAAAGGGCCAGGTCCATATCCGTTCTTCCTTCAACAATACCATGGTGACCGTCACCGACACCCAGGGCAACGCCATCTCCTGGGCTTCCTCCGGTGGACAGGGCTTCCGTGGCAGCAAGAAGTCTACGCCCTTCGCCGCACAGACCGCCGCCGAGGTGGCCGCCCGGGCCGCCATGGAGCACGGCCTGAAGACCGTGGAGGTCTTCGTCAAGGGACCCGGCCAGGGCCGTGAGGCCGCTATCCGGGCGCTGCAGGCCGTGGGCCTCGAGGTGACCATGATCAAGGACGTCACCCCCATTCCCCACAACGGCTGCCGGCCCCCCAAGCGCCGCCGCGTCTGATGAAGGAAGAAGGAGGAATATTTTATGGCTAAGAATATGCAGCCTGTAGCCAAGCGCTGCAAGGCTCTGGGCATCTCCCCCGCCGCCATGGGCTACGCCAAGAAGACCACCGAGCGCAACCCCGGCGGTCAGATGCGCAAGAAGAAGAGCGAGTACGCCCTGCAGCTCCAGGAGAAGCAGAAGGTCAAGTTCGTATACGGCATCATGGAGAAGCAGTTCCGGATGTACTACGAGAAGGCCGCCCGCAGCCAGGGCAAGACCGGTGAGGAGCTTCTGGTCCTCATCGAGCGCCGCCTGGACAACGTGGTATACCGCCTGGGCTTCGCCTCCACCCGCCGGCAGGCCCGGCAGCTGGTGAGCCACGCCCATTTCACCGTCAACGGCAAGAAGGTCAACATCCCCTCCTATCTGCTCAAGCCCGGTGATGTGATCGAGGTGCGGGATACCAGCCGCTCCTCTGCCATCTTCAAGCGCCTGGTGGGCGAGGACGCCCCCGTGGTGCTGGTCCCCCAGTGGCTGGAGCGGGAGAAGAACGCCCTGAAGGGCACCGTCAGCCGCCTGCCCGTCCGTGAGGACATCAACGATATGCCCATCGAGGAGCATCTCATCGTCGAGTTGTACTCCAAGTAATCGGAGTTTACCCTTGATCGATAGAGGCGGAGCCGCGCCGCCTGGATGGAGCCGCGGCTCTTCCCTGGAAGTGAATTTCGCGCGGGCCTGACCCTTTGGGCCCGCCAAGAAGAAGGAGGGTACTGGATGATTGAAATTGAGAAGCCCCAGATCGAATGCATCGAGACCCCTGGTGATGATTCTTACGGTAAATATGTGGTAGAGCCCCTGGAGCGGGGCTACGGCACCACCCTCGGCAACGCGCTGCGGCGCATCATGCTCTCGTCCCTGCCCGGCACTGCCGCCACCAGCATCAAGATCGCCGGCGTCCAGCATGAGTTCACCACGATCCCCGGCGTCAAGGAAGACGTGACGGACATCGTGCTGAACATCAAGCAGCTGATTACGAAGCTGCACAGCGAGGGCGTCAAGACGGTGTTCATCGAGGCGGTGGGTCCCTGCGAGGTCACGGCCGGCGACATCAAGAGCGACGGCGAGGTGGAGGTCCTCAATCCGGAGCTGCACATCGCGACTCTGGGCAGCGGAGCGACGCTGAACATGGAGATCACCCTCAGCCATGGCCGGGGCTACGTGCCCGCCGACCGGAACAAGCCCCAGCAGAGCATTATCGGCGTCATCCCTGTAGATTCTATCTACACGCCCGTCTACAAGGTGAACTATACGGTGGAGAACACCCGCGTAGGGAACATGACGGACTTTGACAAGCTGACCATTGAGGTCTGGACGGATTCCACCATTTCCGCCCGTGACGCGGTGAGCCTGGGCGCCAAGATCCTCTGCGACCATTTCACGCTGTTCACCGACCTGAGCGACACGGTGGGTTCCAAGTCTACCGTGGTGGAGAAGGCGGAGACCCAGCGGGACAAGGTCCTGGAGCTGACCATCGAGGAGCTGGATCTCAGCGTGCGCAGCTTCAACTGCCTCAAGCGGGCCAACATCAACACGGTGGAGGATTTGATCTCCAAGACCGAGGATGAGATGATGAAGGTCCGCAACCTGGGACGCAAGTCCCTGGAGGAGGTCATCAACAAGCTGTCCATGATGGGTCTGTCCCTGGCGGACGAAGAAAGCAACTAATACGATTTTGATCGATACGCCTTTTGAAGGAGGAAACCTACAATGCCCGGAACTCGTAAGCTCGGTAAGACTACCGACCAGCGTAAGGCGATGCTCCGTCAGCAGGTGACCGATTTCCTGGACAATGGGAAGATGGAGACCACCGTCACCCGCTGCAAGGAGATCCGGCCCCTGGCTGAGAAGATGATCACCCTGGGGAAGAAGGGCGACCTGGCTGCCTACCGGCAGGCCATGGCCTTCGTGACCCGGGAGGACGTTGTGAAGAAGATCTTCAAGGAGATCGCTCCCAACTACGCGGAGCGCAACGGCGGCTACACCCGCATCACCCGTACCGGCATCCGCCGCGGCGACGCTGCGGAGACCGCGATGATCGAGCTGGTCTAAGCCGATAAAGCAATAAAAAGCCCTTTCGCGTGTGGGAGTACTACACATACGAAAGGGCTTTTTGCTATTTTCGGTAGAATTTTGTCCGGGAAGGGGAAAAAGGGCTTTTCAAACGGGGGACGGTGTAGTATACTGGAAGGGAAGAAGCGCACTATTGGAAAGGGAGGGAGCCAGATGCGGCGGATCGTGTGTGAGGACTGCAAACGGGTCTATGATTGTGATAAGGACGATTTCTGCCCCCGGTGCGGGGCGTTCAACCAGCCGGTGAAGACCTGGACGACGGACGATCAGGGGAATATCCGCCGGGTGGACGGGGTGAACGAGGCCAACCACGCCGGGTCCTTTGTCCACAGCGAGGTACATAGGGAGAAGCGGATCCGTCAGGCGAAGGGGATGGATCAGAAGAAGAGCACCCGCCGGCAGCCAGCCGCCCGCCCGGCAGCCAAGCTGCCTTCGAAGCGGGAAAACGATCATATGGGGCTTATCAAGGCGATATTTATTTTCATTGCGGTGAGTATGCTGATCTCCTGGATCGTTCCGTGGATCGCGCTGTTTATGTGACGCCGGATATTTTTGAGCATAAGAAGCGCCCGGAGGCTCAGGCCTCCGGGCGCTTCTTATGCAATAAAACGGATCATCCCAGTCCCCGGGAGCTGATGCGCAGGCGGTTCAGAGCCCGGGCCAGGTTGCCTTGGGCGATCTGGTACTCCTGACGGCTCTTCTTCTGGAGGATGATCTCCCGGGCCTGATCGGCCTCCCGCTGGGCGCGGACGGCGTCGATCTCCTCCGGGCGCTCGATGGAGTCCACCAGGACTAGCACCACGTTCTTCTCCACCTTCACCATGCCGGGGGAGATGGCGGCGATCTGGGGCTCCTGGTCCGGGAGCTGGAAGCGCAGCATCCCCGGCTGGACGGCGGCGATCATGGCGCTGTGGTGGGCCCAGATGCCCATCTCGCCATCGCTGGTGGGGATGGTCAGGCTGACGCAGGGACCCTCGTAGAAGGTTTTGTCCGCCGCCAGGATGTGTACCTGAAAAGCTTCCATCAAAGTTCACCCGCTTCGATCTTCTTGGCCTTTGCCACCACGTCCCGCCAGGAGCCCACGTTGTAGAACGCCGCCTCCGGGTACTGGTCCAGCTCGCCGTCCACCAGGGCGGCGAAGCTCTCCAGGGTATCCTTCAAGGGCACATACACCCCGGGCAGGCCGGTGAATTTCTCCGCCACGTGGGTTGGCTGGGCGAAGAAGCGCTGGAGCCGCCGGGCCCGGGCCACGGTCTTCTGGTCCTCGGCGCTGAGCTCGTCCATGCCCAGGATGGCGATGATGTCCTGGAGCTCCGCGTATTTTTCCAGGATCTCCTGGGCCTTCCGGGCCACGCGGTAGTGCTCCGCGCCGACCACGCCGGGCTCCAGGATGCGGGAGGTGGAGGCCAGGGGGTCCACCGCCGGATAGATGCCCTGCTCGGAGATCTTCCGGCTGAGGACGGTGGTGGCGTCCAGATGGGCGAAGGTGGTGGCCGTGGCCGGGTCCGTCAGGTCGTCCGCGGGGACGTATACCGCCTGGACCGAGGTGACGGAGCCGGACTTGGTGGAGGCGATGCGCTCCTGCAGTTCGCCCATCTCCCCCGCCAGGGTGGGCTGGTAGCCCACGGCGGAGGGCATCCGGCCCAACAGGGTGGATACCTCGCTGCCCGCCTGGACGAAGCGGAAGATGTTGTCGATAAAGAGGAGCACGTCCTTGTGCTCCTTGTCCCGGAAGTGCTCCGCCATGGTGAGCCCCGCCAGGGCCACCCGCATCCGCACGCCGGGGGACTCGTTCATCTGGCCGAAGACCAGGGCGGTCTTATCGCTGACGCCGCTCTCCCGCATCTCCCGCCAGAGGTCGTTGCCCTCCCGGGAGCGCTCGCCGACGCCGGTGAAGATGGAGTAGCCGCCGTGCTCCATGGCCACGTTGTGGATGAGCTCCTGGATCAGCACGGTCTTGCCCACGCCGGCGCCGCCGAAGAGGCCGATCTTGCCTCCCCTGGGGTAGGGCTCCAGCAGGTCGATGACCTTGATGCCCGTCTCCAGGATCTCCACGGCGGGGCTCTGCTCCTCGAAGGTGGGGGGCTTGCGGTAGATGCTCTGGACCGGGACGTCCTCCGGCACCGGGCCGCCGCCGTCGATGGGCTGGCCCAGGACGTTGAACATCCGCCCCAGGGTCGCCGTGCCGACGGGGACCTGGATGGTGTGCCCGGGCACGTCCACGGCCAGGCCCCGGGCCAGGCCCTCGCTGGGGGAGAGCATGATGCACCGGACGGTGTTCCGTCCCACGTGCTGGGCCACTTCCATGACCCGGACCTCGCCGTTTTTCTCCACCGTCAGCTCTTCCCGGAGCCGGGGGAGGGGGCCCTCCTGGATCTCCACGTCCACCACGGGGCCGGAGATCTGTACGATGATGCCTCTTTCCATGATCTTACCTCCTCACGCTTTTCTGCGCTCTTGCGCCTGCGGAGACTTCCGTGATCTCCTGGGTGATCGCCGACTGGCGCACCCGGTTGAACTCCAGGGACAGCTCCCCCAGCAGCTTTTCCGCGTTCTGGTTGGCGCTGTCCATAGCGGCCATGCGGGCGTTCTGCTCGCAGCAGAAGCTGTCGATCAGGGCGCTGTAGATGAAGCCGGAGACGTAGCTGGGCATCATGCTGTCCAGCACCGCCCGGGGGTCCGGCAGAAACTCGAAGGACTCCGTGATGGGCTCCTCCGCCTCCACCGAGAAGTGGGTCCGGTGGAAGGGCAGCAGGCGGGTGGACCGGGCCTGGAAGCTGGCGGCGTTCTCCATGTCGGTGTAGACGAGGAAGATCTTCTGCAGCTCCCCGTGGTCGTACCGGTCCAGCAGCAGGGCGCTGATCTCCCTGGCCCGGGCCATGGTGGGGTTCTGGGCGGTGTAGAGGAAGCTGTGCTCGATGGGGATGTTCCGGTGGGAGAAGAACCGCCGCCCGTACTCGCCTACCACGAACAGCTTCGTGTTGGGGTGCTGCTCCAGCAGCTTCATGGCCTCCCGGATGGCGTTCTGGTTATAGGAGCCCGCCAGGCCCTTGTCGGCGGTGATGACCAGGCATCCGTAGGTCCCGTTATGGCCCGTCTCCCCCTCGGCGGGGTAGAAGTAGGGGCTGTCGATATCGCTGACGGCCCGGAAGATGTGCCGGATCTCCCCCCGCAGGGCCTGGAAGTATGGCCGGGTGTTGTCCAGCTCCAGCCGGGCCCGGCGGAGCTTGGTGGAGGCGATGAGGTACATGGCGCTGGTGATCTTCCGGGTCTCCTGGATGCTGCCGATATGGGCCTTGATCTCTTTCGTTCCCGCCATGTCAGCCGCCCTGCTTTCCGCTCTGGAACAGGGCGAGATAGTCCCGGGCCAGCGCCACGATCTGCTCCCGGTCCGACTGGTCCAGGTGCCCCGTGATGTCCACGCCCCGGCAGACGTCCGGCGCGTTCTCCTCCACGTGGGAGAGGAGCCCGGCGCGGAACTCCTCCATCCGGTCCAGGGGCACGTCCTGCATCACCCGTCCCATGACGCACACCAGGAGGATCACCTGCTGGTGCTGGGCCAGGGGGGCGTACTGGGTCTGCCGGAGCAGGCGCATGAGGCCCTGGCCGTAGGCCAGCTGGCGCTTGGTGGCGTCGTCCAGATCGCTGGAGAACTGGGTGAAGACCTCCATCTCCCGGTACTGGGCCAGATCCAGCCGGATGGTGCCCGCGGCGGACTTCATGGCCTTGGTCTGGGCGTCGCCGCCCACACGGGAGACGGAGATGCCCACGTTGACGGCGGGCCGCTGTCCGGCGAAGAACAGGTCGCTCTCCAGGAAGATCTGCCCGTCGGTGATGGAGATGATGTTGGTGGGGATGTAGGCGGACACGTCGCCCGCCTGGGTCTCGACGATGGGCAGGGCGGTCATGCTGCCGCCGCCCAGCTCGTCGGAGAGGTGGGCCGCCCGCTCCAGCAGCCGGGAGTGAAGGTAGAACACGTCGCCGGGGTAGGCCTCGCGGCCCGGGGAGCGCTCCAGCAGAAGGCTCAGGGCCCGGTAGGCGATGGCGTGCTTGCTGAGGTCGTCATAGACGATGAGCACGTCCTGCCCCTGGTACATGAAGTACTCCGCCAGGGCGCACCCGGCGTAGGGGGCGATGTACTGTAAGGCGGCGGAGTCTCCCGCGCAGGCGCTGACCACAGCGGTATACTCCATGGCCCCCCGGCGCTTCAGGTTCTCCACCAGCTGGGCCACGGAGCTGGTCTTCTGCCCGATGGCCACATAGACGCACACCACGTCCTTGCCCTTCTGGTTGAGGATGGTGTCCAGGGCAATGGCGGTCTTGCCGGTCTGCCGGTCGCCGATGATCAGCTCCCGCTGGCCCCGGCCGATGGGGAACATGGAGTCGATGGCCAGCAGGCCGGTCTCCATGGGGGTGTTCACCGGCTGGCGGTCCAGGATGCCGGGAGCGGGGGCCTCTATGGACCGGTAGGACTGGGCGTGGATGCGCCCCCGGCCGTCGATGGGCACGCCCAGGGCGTCCACCACGCGGCCCAGGAAGCTGTCGCCCACGGGCATCCCGGCGGTCTTCAGCGTCCGGCGGACGATGCTCCCGGCGCTGACCTCCTCGCCGCCGCCGAAGAGGATGCAGCTGAGCTCCCCGCGGCGCAGGTCCATGACCATGCCCTTCACCCCGTTGACGAAGAGGAGGATCTCTCCATACTGGGCGTGCTCCAGCCCGCCCACGGTGGCGATCTCGTCGTCCACGGTGAGCACCTGCCCGATCTCCTCGGACACCACCGCCAGGGACCAGTCCTCCGTCGCCTGACGCATCAGGGGCAGAAGATCGTTCTCTCCCGGCTGGAGCTGGCGGAGGTAGTCCGTAAACTGCCGGATGCGCCCGTCCAGGGTCCAGTCATACACGTCGGACCCCACCTGGAGGCGGAAGCCGGAGCGCATGGCCTCGTCCTGCTCCCAGTGGAGGGGGACCTTCCGGTCATACTTGCGCTGGAGGAAGTCCCCGAAGCGCTGGAGCTGTGCCTGGGAGGGCTCCCTGGCGCTGCGCAGCTCCGCCGTCAGGCGGCCTCTAGCGCTCCTCATGGCGGGCCTCCTCCTCTGCGAGGTCTAAGAACTGGTCGAAGGGGTCCCTGTGGAGGGCCAGGCGCTTGGTGGCCTCGGCGGCCAGCTTCCGCAGCTCCCGCTGGGAGGAGCGCAGGATCTCCTCCTTGTCGTGCTCGGCCTCCGCCCGGGCGTGGGTGAGGATCTGCTGGGCCTGGGCCTGCACCCGGGCCAGCTGCTCCTCGGCAGACTGCTGGACGGCCTGCTGGGCCTTGGCCCGGGACTGGCGGATCTCCTCGTCCGCGCCGTCCAGCTTCTCCTGGGCCTGGGAGAGCTTCTCCTGGGCCTGGGAGAGGGTCTCCTGGGCCTGCCGGTCCAGGGAGCGGTAGTGCTCCTCCCGCTTCTCCATGAACTGCTTGACGGGCTTGTAGAGCAGGAAGTACAGCCCGCCGGTGAGGATGGCCAGGTTCATCCAGTGCAGCAGGATCTGCTGCCAATCGATATTCAACGGCATTTCATCCACCTGCCTTACAATACGAAGATGATGAGGATGACCACCAGCAGGGCGTAGATGATGGCGGTCTCGATGAAGACCAGTCCCAGCATCATCATGGTGCGGATCTTGCCCTCGGCCTCCGGCTGGCGGGCGATGCCCTCGGCGGATTTGGCGGTGGCGAGGCCCATGCCCACCGCGCCGCCGGCGGCGGCGATGCCCACGGCCAGACCGGCGGCGAGGGCCTTCATGCCGGTGGAGCTCTCCTCGGTCTCCTCCTGGGCGGCGTTCTGGCCGTCCTCCGGAGCGGCGGCGTAGGCGGGGGCGGCCAGCGCCAGGAGCAGCAGCAGGGCGCCGGTGAGGGTCAAAAGCTTTTTCATCAGACGGTTCATAGTGGAAGACCTCCTAAATAATTTGAAAGATATGTGATGTGTGGAGCGGTCAAGGGCGGGCCTTGGCCTTCTTGGGCTTGTGGTCCGGCTCGGAGACCTCGCCGTAGTACAGTGCCGTCAGCATGGTGAGCACGTAGGTCTGGACGAGGGCGTGGAGCAGGGTGAACAGCACGCCTACCACCACGGGGAGCACGAAGCTCAGGCTGATGAAGTAATACACCAGCTCGGTGACCAGCAGGCCGCTGAGCAGGGCGCCGAAGAGCCGGAAGCTCATGGAAATGGGCAGGGAGAACTCCTTCAGGGATTTTCCGATGCCCTTTACGCCGTTCCCGGCGATGCCGCCGGAGATGATGACCAGATAGGACAGGGTCCCCAGGGCGATGGCGGCGTTGATGTCCGACAGGGGGGCGGGCAGGGTGATGGCATGTCCGTGGATGGTGACCGCCTGAGCTCCCAGAAGCTCGAAGAGGGTCCCCACGAAGATGAAGCACCCTACGCCGAAGATATACATGCCCACGAAGCCGTAGCGGTGGGGGCTGCTCCCCTTGGCCATGCCGTCAAAGAGGCCCACGGCCTCCTCCAGGAGGAGCTGCAGTTTCCCCGGTATGTACTGGAATTTGGGGATGACGAACAGCCGGATCAGGGCGGCGGCCAGCAGCAGCACCGCCGTCACCAGAAAGGCGGAGATCAGCCCGGGATTGACCGCCTTCCAGCCCAGAAGGCTGATGCGGTTGACGTCGTGGAGCACGGCGTCCCGCATGGCTTCCTGGACGGTCTCCGTTCGGCCCGGCGATCCGGTGAGCAGCGCTCCGGCCAGCAGGAGCAGGATCGCCGCAAGCCACAACGCCAAGCCTTTTTTGTGTTGTTTCATTCAGCATTCCTTCTTTCGTTGTTTCCACATGCGTCCGGGGGGACACATATTATATAGCGATACAATTATACCACCCTTGTCAAGAGCAGGAAATGGACGGGCGGACGGATATTTTGGGGGAATTTGAGCACACTATGGCCATAAAAAATGGGGAGGTTTCAAAGGATGATCGAACCGGATACCATCCGGCTGCTGCGGGAGTGCGACGCCGGGGTCAAAATGGGCGCGGCGTCCATCGGCGGCGTGCTGGAGCACGCGCGTGACGAGGGGCTCCGCCAATGCCTGGAGGGCGGCAAGAAGGCCCACGAGGCCCTGCAGGCCGAGCTGGAGGGCCTGCTGGCGGAGTACCACGACCAGGGGAAGGAGCCCCCCGCCGCCGCCAAGGGCATGTCGTGGCTCAAGACCAACTGGAAGCTGGGCATGGAGGACTCGGACCGGACGGCGGCCGGCCTGATCACGGACGGCTGCGGCATGGGCGTGAAGACCCTGTACCGGTATCTCAACCAGTACCGGGCGGCGGACGAGGCCTCCAAAAGCATCGCCCGGCGGCTCATCCGCCTGGAGGAGCAGCTGACCGCCGACATGCGGCCCTATTTATGATGCGAAGGACCTGTATTCATAGGCGGAAAAAGCCCGGCCGGCTTTCAACGCCTGTGGATACAGGTCCTGGTATTTCCGATCTATGCCCCGACATAAACTTGAAGCTGGTATTTCCATTGCAGGATGCCGGAAATCACCACGAGCTGTAAGGAGAAAGAGGGGGTTGCATGGTATTCCGTTCTTGCGATGTCCAGCAATTTTTCCAGAGTTTCCTGCCAGTTTTCCTCGGTGCAGTCCGCACACAGGTATACTCCAGCGGGAATGGTCTTCAGTCCGTCTATTTCCGTATAACGAGTACATACCGCAAAATAGCGAGCCGAAGAATTGTCCCGATATACACCGGCCAAATCTTCAAAGGCAAATTCCTTTTCCTGCTCGGGGGCTAGACGCTGATAAAAATGGCGTTGATAGCTCCACAGATCATCTGCCGTAATTTTTTCAACAGGGTCGGCCAGCATGATCATACGTTTTGGCAGCTTCTTTGTAAACGTCCCCTCTGGGGTCTGCCAGTGGTGGAACTTTTTCTCATAGTCAGCCCTTGCCAGCTGAATTTTTGCTTTGCTGTGCCGCAAGGCAGCAATTTTTTCGTCTGCCTTCTGCTCTGCCTGCTCCAAAAATGCGATGATCTTTTCCAGATCGTCATATTCCAGGACCCGCTTGATCTCCTGTAATGACAGGTCCATCTGTTGCAGGGCGTGGACCGTGTTCAGCCGGACGACGTCCTCGGCGGTGTAGTACCGGTATTGGGTGTATTTGTCCACCTTGCTGGGTTTGACCAGCCCGATACGGTCATAGTGGCGGAGAGTTTCGCTCGTTAAATGCGCTTGCGCAGCCGCCTCTCCAATCGAAAAATATTTCTTCTGCATACCACGTTCCCCTCTTGACTTTTGTGTAACACAAAGGCTTATGCTATTATAGCACCGGGGGAACCAGTATGCAAGTCCCTGGTCCTCTGGTGCAGTCAGTCCAGTGGTATGAAGTCAAGGGGTGATTGAAGGAAAAATTCAGAGGAAACCAGCGGAAATAGCGTAGAGACACAG
>ERZ808054.306-NODE-306-length-53837-cov-4.916722_pt1 | contig 53837 bp, 59 predicted proteins | sample MGYA00380201_ERZ808054 | MGnify/ENA primary metagenome ERZ808054 (study PRJEB31490, sample SAMN06133419) | mouse gut metagenome | isolation source: Z5_2 | host: mice | place: China: Chengdu | collected 2015-05 ... | reverse complement strand
TCTGATGCCGGAAGACAATTATGCACAGTGGACCAATCATGGTTTTGCATATCGCCTTGACTGGGCTAAGGAAGCAGGTCTTGCAGACGGTGTACACAGCTGGGAAGACATGACAACTTATTTTAAGTATGTAAAGGAAGCTTATCCTGACATTATTCCATGGGATTCCGATGGTACACAGCAGGGTCAGTTAGCAGGCGGATGGATTGCATCTCACTCTAACTATGTTTCTATCGACGGTATCAATGCAGGCGCTATGTGGGGCGGCACCAAGGATGACCTTTATACTGTATATTCACCTTATCTGACAGAAACGGATTCTTTAGTAGAATTTGCTAAGATGATGAAGGAATGGGACGAGATCGGTGTATGGCAGACTGACGTATTGAACAACAAAGCATCAACAAACCGTGATGATTTCAGAGTTGGCAAGGTTGCAGCAGAGCAGCATCACACCCAGACATGGACAGGTCTTTGCAGTCCTAATTCACCTGGAAACACAATTTATCAGGATGATCCTGATTGCGAGGTAGGCTTCTTCTACTTTGGTGAAGAGACTCAGAACGTGGTAGCTCTTTCTATTACCCACGGTGCAATGGCAATTTCTGCAGGCAGTCAAAATCCGGAAAGAGCATTGATGGTTTATGATTTGATCAGAAACGATCCTGAAATCTACAAATTGTTCAACTATGGTATTGAAGGAGTGTCCTATGAAGTTACTGCGGACGGTCTGAGAACAACTCCTGAAGGTTATAATTCTGACACTGATAATATCGGCGGTACTGTAAACTTCTGGTGGGGACGTAACGATGACCTTGAGATTCCTGACGCAAACCTGAACTGGGATGCAATCAATGCATTATATGATGAGTATGACAAGATTAAGATTGAATACCCTTATGGTCAGTTCGTAGCAAATGTGGACCCGATTCGGTCACAGATTGACAATATTAGTGAAATTCATGACAGGTACATGAAGCAGATTGCTTTCGGTAAGTACTCCGGAACAGCAGAGGATATCGTAGCAGAGTATCAGGCAGCCCTTGAGGCAGCAGGCATCAATGATGTTACCGCAGAGCTTCAGAGACAGTTTGATGAACTTTACAAATAAGAGAACAAGCTAGAAAGTTTCAATGAAGAGGTAAGGGTCAAATGCCCTTGCCTCTTTTTGGCGCAGAGGAAATTTTATGAATGGCAGATTTGAGATAAAAGACGACTTTTATTTAGATGGAGAAAGATTAAAAATTATTTCAGGCGGTATCCATTATTTCCGTATCGTTCCTGAATATTGGCGTGACCGGCTGGAAAAATTAAAAGCCCTTGGATGCAACACGGTGGAAACTTACATTCCATGGAACCTTCATGAAAAGGAAAAGGGGAAATTTGATTTTTCAGGTATTCTGGATGTGGCAGGCTTTGTGAAGACTGCTCAGGAGCTGGGACTTTGGGTGATTCTGCGGCCTACGCCTTATATCTGTGGCGAGTGGGAATTTGGCGGGCTGCCCTGGTGGCTTTTGGCGGAGGAAGGAATGCGGCTTCGCTGCATGTACGAGCCTTATCTGAACCATGTGCGTGATTACATGAAAAGGCTTTTTGAGGTGATCGCACCGTTGCAGATCACGGAGGGCGGTCCGGTCCTGATGATGCAGGTGGAAAATGAATACGGCTATTATGGGGATGACGGTGAATACCTCATCTGGCTGAAACAGCTCATGATCGACTGCGGATGCAAGGTGCCTCTTTTTACTTCCGACGGACCTTTTGGCGATGCCTTTGACTGCGGTAAGATAGAGGGCGTATTGCAGACCGGAAATTTTGGATCCAAAGGAAAGCAGCAGTTTGCGGTGATGAAACAGAAGATCGGGGATAAGCCTCTGATGTGTATGGAGTTCTGGGTGGGCTGGTTTGACAATTGGGGAGCAGAAAGCCACCGGACTGGAGATTTAAAAGAGCATGTGCAGGATTTGGACGAGATCCTTTCAGAAGGGCATGTAAATATTTATATGTTTATCGGCGGAACCAATTTCGGCTTCATGAATGGGTCTAATTATTATGACGTGCTGACACCGGATGTGACTTCCTATGATTATGATGCCTTGCTCACGGAGGATGGGCAGATTACGCCCAAATATGAGGCTTTTCAGGAAGTGATCGGGAAATATGTCAAGCTTCCTGAAGTCCGGCTGACGACAAATATCCAAAGGAAAGCTTATGGCACTTTGCAGGCAGTGCGCAGCGCGGGTCTGTTCGACAACCTGGACCGCCTTGCAGCGCCAGTGAAAAACCTTCATCCCCTTTCTATGGAAAGGCTTGGCCAGGGGTATGGCTATACCCTTTATGAAAGTATTCTGGAAAGGGAAGGAGATATAGAAAGAATCCGGCTTTATGGGGCAAATGACAGGGCTAACTTCTTCATGGATGAAAAGCCTGTCCTTACCCTGTATGACAGGGAGCTTCTTTCGGAGTATGTATTTGAAACGCCTGTGAAAAAGGGGAAAAAGCTTTCCATTCTGATGGAAAACATGGGACGTGTAAATTTCAGCCCGGTCATGGAGGTGCAACGCAAAGGAATCGACCGCTGCGTGCAGATCAATGGGCATCAGCATTATAACTGGGATATGTACTGTCTTCCTATGGAGGATCTGTCAGGGCTTTCCTTTGATACCCCTGCGAAGGAAGGGCAGCCGGGATTCTATGAGTTTGCTTTTACAGCGCAGGAGCCGGGGGATACCTTCCTTGATTTTGCCGGATGGGGGAAGGGATGTGTGTTCGTGAATGGCTTTAATATAGGAAGATTCTGGGAGCTAGGTCCCCAGAAGCGTCTTTATATTCCGGCACCGTTGCTGAAAAAAGGAGAAAATACGATCCTGATTTTTGAAGCGGAGGGAAAAGCGCCCGGTGAAATCTGTCTGTGTGATGAGCCAGATTTGGGGTGATCAGTGAGAAATCGGCACTTTGTGTGCATAAACTCCCGGCGGGCATCCGCAATAGGCTTTGAAATAGCGGGTGAAATGGGATTGATTTTGAAAACCGCAAAGCTGTGCGACCTCTTTTACCTGCAAAGCTTCATTGCTTAATAAATTCTTGGCCTTCTCCAGACGTGCGCGGAGAAGGTCATTTTTAGGCGTGGAGGAAAAAAAGCTGCGGTAATAGGCATAAAACTGGCTTTTCTCCAGATTGACACATTTACACAGCCGTTCCATGTCCCAATGTTCTTCGCATTCCGTAAGCATTTGCAGGCGCAGACTTTGGAACAGAGGATAGAGATGGCCGGTGTCCTCCTTTTGCACAGTTGCCTCGTTCATGTCCCGGGCAATAGAAAGGAACATCAAGGTGATCAGGGCATGGATGGATTCTTCATGAAAAGGAAGATTGGAAAAATATTCCTGCTGCAGCCTGAATATATAGGAATCAACCTGCATCGGGTCATTTGGGTAAAAAACCGTGTTTTCAGGAATCTGAAAGCTGATGGCAGGATTTTCATCGGAAGAAAAGTGAAGATAGCTGTTATAAAACCTGCGCACTGCCTGATAGTGCTGGGGTGTTCCGGGGGTATAGAGGATACAGGCATTTTCCCGGGTGATGGTGAGCTTGTCGTTTAAATAGACCTTCATGGGCGCTTTGAATTGGAGAAAGAGATAGTCACCGCTTCCGGAAGGGCGGAATATGGTGTCATAGTCATGATTGGAACGGCTGTATTCACAAAAATTTATACTGTACATGGCAGGCGGCTCCTTACGCAATTGGATCAAACAAATAGATGATATCATATGACCGGAAGAAAAGTCAAACAAATCGGAGAAAAGGAGATGGGAAACCCTGTCGACAGGTCTTATAATGGGGTCATTATAGGAACATAGCTGCAAAGCGGCAAACGGAGGTAATGATGAAAAAAGCAGAGATCATTGTAGACAAGTATTATTTGACAGGTGCGGTGGATAAGAGGATCTTCGGTTCCTTCATCGAGCATTTGGGACGTGCTGTGTATGAGGGCATTTATCAGGAGAACAGCCCTTTTGCAGATGAGCAGGGGATGCGGAAGGATGTATTGGAGCTGGTTCGAGAGATCCAGGTTCCCATTGTTCGTTATCCGGGCGGAAATTTTGTTTCCGGTTATCATTGGGAAGACGGTGTGGGTCCTAAGGCGGAACGTCCTTCCAAGGTGGATCTGGCATGGCATGTGATCGAGTCCAACCAGTTTGGGCTGAACGAGTTTGCAGACTGGGCAAAAAAAGCAGGAACAGAAATCATGATGGCAGTGAACCTGGGAACCAGAGGACCGGAAGAAGCCAAGGACCTGCTTGAATATTGCAACTTTAAGAAAGGCACTTATTATAGTGATCTGAGAAGAAAGCACGGATATGAGGAGCCGCATAACATTAAGCTCTGGTGTCTGGGCAATGAGATGGACGGACCCTGGCAGATGGGTCATAAGACGGCAAAGGAATATGGCCGTGCAGCAGCAGAGACTGGCAGGCTGATGAAGTTTATGGATCCTGATATCGAGACGGTGGCTTGCGGAAGCTCTTCCCTTACCATGGACACTTTTGGCTACTGGGAAGAGGAAGTTTTAAGCGAATGTTATGACCAGGTGGATTATTTGTCCCTCCACCAGTATTATGGAAACAGAGAGAATGACACACCGGAATTTCTGGCAAATTCCAAAGGAATGGATGAGTTCATCTCTTCTGTGTTATCTATTGCGGATTGCGTAAAGGCAAAGAAACGCAGCAAAAAGCAGATCAATCTTTCCTTTGACGAGTGGAATGTATGGTATCACAGCAATGAAGCAGATGAGCAGCTGGAAAAGTGGGTACAGGCTCCTCATCAGTTGGAGGACGTTTATAATTTTGAGGATGCATTGCTGGTAGGAAGCATGTTGATCACCATGCTGCGTCATGCAGACAGAGTGAAGGTTGCCTGCCTGGCACAGCTTGTGAATGTGATCGCGCCGATCATGACCTCTGATACCGGGGCATGGCGCCAGACCATCTTTTATCCTTATATGCATGCCAGTGTATACGGAAGAGGAACGGTTCTGAACACATTGGTGAAAGCGCCTTCTTACGAGAGCAAGACCTATGGGGATGTTTCTTTCCTTGACAGTGTCTGCATCTGGAATGAAGAAAACGAAGAACTGACCATCTTTGCAGTGAACAAGAATCTGGAAGAGGATATGGAAGTGAGCTGTGATCTCAGGCAGTTTAAGGATTACAAGGTTGTAGAGCATATTGTGCTGAGCAATGATGATATGAAGGCGGTAAATACGGAGGCTGACCCGGACTGTGTAGTGCCTGTTGCAGGGAATGCTTCCCATATGGACGACGGACATTTTACTACAGTATTTGGCAAGCACAGCTGGAATGTTGTCAGGTTAAAAAAATAGGCAAGCAGTGGAAATAATGTGATGAAGGTGGGGGTCCGCAATGCCGGATCCCCTATTTTCTATATGCGCAGGGGCGCGTATTGAAGTTTGCTGCCGGGGCAGCATTCGCTTTACGCGGCGGGCAGGGGGAAATCTTCCCTGCCAGATTCGTATTAGAGATATAGAGGTGAAGAAATGGCAGCAGAAGCCTGATCATATTTGGTATTTTTCGCTTCCCTGACACGGTCTGGACAGGCGGTGGAAACAGCCTGTGGAACAATGTATCAGGCGCAGGAGGAAGATGCGGGAGAAGGAAAGCATAAAATTTATGCTGCATATACGAAAGACTTCCATACATTTTCAGAAACGTTTCTTTTTATGGAGAGGGAAAACCATGTGATCGACACAACTATATTGGAAAGTAGTGGCCGTTATTACCGAATATCCAAGGATGAAGTGACGAAGCATCTGATTTTGGAGGCTTCTGATTCTCTTTTAGGAAGTTTTAAACAGATAAGTTCCCCTGCGCTTGATGCATTAAAAGGGGTGGAAGGACCGGAAGGCTATCTTTTGCCGGATGGGGAGACCTGGTGCCTGATCGCAGACCAGTTTGCATCAGGGAAGGGATATCTGCCTATGGTAACTAAGGACCTTTCATCTGGTGACTTTAGGATTCTGGAGCCGGATGAGTATGACATGGGGGAAAACAAAAAGCGTCATTGGGGTATCCTGCAGATCACAGATGAGGAATATGAAAGGGGAATATCTTATTTTTTTGGAAAAACCCGGTGACAGAAGGGCTATATGTCTTACGTTGATAAAGAAGGATATCTGATGCCGGTGATTGTGCTGTAAAAGCAAGAAAATGTAATGAACATTAATAAGAGATGTGAAAATATTAATGTTCATTACATTGGTTTTTGTTTATGTTATGATTCATACCCATTCTTTTTTGCCCAGGCAAGAAGCTTTTTCATTTCAGATTCGAGTTCTGCGTTTCTTGATTTGAGGCTTCCTATTTCGGAGGTCAGCTCCTCTATTTCGGAAGTTAATTTGCTGTTCTGAGAAATTAAATCTGCGTTTTTAGCCTGGAAATTCGCATTCTTAGCTTCAAGTTCAGTGTTTTTAGTCTCAAGCTCCATACTTTTAGCTTCAAGAGCGGAATTTTGGTTCTCGAGCTCCGCACTTTTAGCTTCAAGAGCGGAATTTTGGTTCTCAAGCTCTATACTTTTAGCTTCAAGAGCGGAATTTTGGTTCTCAAGCTCCATACTTTTAGCTTCAAGAGCGGAATTTTGGTTCTCAAGTTCCACACTTTTAGCTTCAAGAGCTTCGTTCGTAGTCTCCAGAACGCCAAGTCTTTCCAGTCTTCGCTGGATACCGAGCTGAGTACGATATAAGTCTTCTCTTGCTTCACATTCCATTCGCACGCGTTCATCCTGGGTGAGCCGGTAAACAGTAGCAGCCGTTTCGGCAATGTATTCATTTTTTTCTGCTAACATAGTGATTTCCTCCCATGTCGTGGCTTTAAAGAGGGATGCCCAATAATCAACCTGATATAATTTATCTTCTTCAGTGGCCATATTTATATGAGTTAAGTCTAACACAGACAGGCGCAGCTTGTCACTATATAATGCGTAATTTTTAACATTTAAAAGCTGATAAGTTGCATAAAATTCCGGGCGGTCTTCAAACAGAGGAAAATTTAAAATCCCGATTTGCACTACCGGATGGATATCTTCATATTCTGCGCCTGTTCTCAAATGGTCGAAGTTCCGGCACAGATAGCTTAATGAGCGATCCGCCCAGTTAAACTGGTTGATTACCTGCATTTCAAGGTTGATGATAGTACTGCCGTTTAGCTGGACGCGGATGTCTAAAATGAATGTTTTGTCATTGGTGGAATCACCAAGTACAATAGGATTTGTAATCTCAACAGAGTATATTTCCCGGGGATCTAAGTGTAGAAGTGCGCTGATTAGTCCTTTAAGTGCTTTGTTATTCTGTTGTAGAAAGGCCCGGAACAGGTAATCGTTGGTCATGGGAATGGTGACAGCTCCGGATGATGGGAAAAGTAGTGTTGGCGAGTGGCTGTTAAGAGGACAGGAACCTCCATGTGTAAAATGTTGGATTTGATTCATTAGAATTCCTTTCTTGGTGAGAGAATCAGATGTAATAGAAATTAGAATCTGACATGAATACAGTTATGATTATGAGAACCCGAAAAAGTGATTCGAGTAGATTCATAATCACTTATAACATAATATTTGAATATTAACAAGAAACTTTTTCTAAAAAGATTATAAACTTTGTTGTTAAAAATAGTCAAATGATATTGACACGCGATATACTGTGTAGTACGATATACATAAGGAGACACGGTATATGAATATAGATGAATGGAAGTCACAGATTAAAAGGGGAACTCTTGAATATTGTATTTTAGCCATGATCAGTAAAAAGGAACGTTATGGTTATGAGCTCATCAGCGAATTGGAAAAGTGGCCAATCCTCTCTGCCAGGGAGAGCACTATTTATCCGCTTTTAAGAAGGCTTTTGAAGGAGGAATGCCTTTCATCCTTCTGGCAGGATTCGGCAGAGGGGCTTCCGCCGAGGAAATACTACTCGATCACTGACAAAGGCAAGGAATATTTGGGAACTATGAGATTAGAATGGGATAATCTGCTTTGCGCAATCGAAGCAATAGCAATAAATAATTAATTTCAAAATGATACAAAAATATGAAATGAAGGGAGAAGGGTGATGAATAAACGTTTGATTTCCTATCTGGATAAGGTTGACAAATATTTAAGACCCATGTCAGCATCCGAGCGGGCGGACATCATTAATGAGATCAAAAGCGAGATGGTGGAATTAGAGGCAGGAGGACGCCTTTCGGCGGAGCAGATTACAGAAAGGCTGGGAGATCCCGGGGAACTGGCGGGAGCCTATCTGGGAAAGGCAATTTCCAAGAGTGCAGGCTTCAGTTTAAAAAAATTTTGTGAAGTGGTGGCATTTTACAGTTTTGCCGGGGCAGGGAGCCTGTTTGTGCTGCCGATTACCAGTGTTTTAGGGGTTGGCCTGATGTTTTGCGGATTGATTGCGCCCATTGCAGGTCTGGTCAAAGCTCTTGGTTATATGGCAGGAATTGATATTCCATGGGTGAGTTTTCAATTTGGCGCTTATACGCCCCATCCATATCTGTCATTTCTTTTTTCGGTGATACTGGGAGGGTTGTTGCTGGCAGCAGGAATGGGATTCTGGAAAATTACGATCAATTTTATCCGCATGGTAAGCAGAGGAAGATTTCAAAAAGAGGTGAAAATATGAAATTAAGTGTTAAAGACATGAAATTGACGAAAAAAACGGTATTATTAGAGCAAAAAGAAGATGCTTTAGAGCTTTGCCTTGCTGCTCCCGGCTCCGGGGTGGAGCTGCCGCATCTTGCAGGCTGCAGGGAGCGGTATTTAACCCTTTGGCTGGAGGGGCTGGAGGATCACAGTCTTGCCATGCAGTTTTTGGTCTATGGCCAGGAAGAAAAACCAGTGATGACCATACGCTTTGGGATCCTGCCTCATTCAGCAACCGGTATCTGCATGGATATGGAGTGGCTTAGCGGGAAGATTTTATTTCCGGAATCATTACCAGGAGGTCTGAAAATTGTCTGCCATGGCAGGCGGATCGACAGGGAACAGGTGAGCCGTGTGGAACTTGTATCACTGCCATGCTTCCATGATGTGAAGATCAGACTTTCAAAGCCGGAATTGACAGATGACTGTCCGGAAATAGATTCAGTCATAGCAAAGCTGTCGGAAGGAAGATATGTGGACTGCTTTGGGCAAAATAAGCAGAAGGAGTGGGAAGGAAAAATCCATAGTCTTGAGGAACTGAAAGAGCTTTTAAACAGACAGGCAAAGGAAGGCGAGGATGATGATTATCCATTCGCAGACTGGACTTCTTATGGCGGCTGGAAGGGAAAAAGGCTGGGGGAGGGAACTGGTTTTTTTACTAAATATAAGAATGAAGAAAGATGGTGGCTGGCTGATCCGGAAGGCTATGCATTTTTGAGTGTAGGACCGGATTGTGTGGGTACTCCTATGGATTGCCGTGTGGATGGTGTGGAAAAATGGCTGGACTGGCTGCCGGATGAGCAGGAGAAGCCTTATGATGAAATGTTTGCCAAACACAGAAAAGGTCATGAAGGAACAAAGACGAGGAGAAAGGCGAAACTGTTTTCTTATATCCAGGCCAACTTATACAAAGCTTTTGGTGAGGACTGGTACAAAATCTGGAAAAAGATGATGATCGGGCAGTTAAAGCGTTATGGCATGAATACGCTGGGAAATTGGAGCGATGCCAGATTGTTTGACCATGCGTCGATACCTTATGTTACTTCTTTGCCGGAGTTTCCGGCTACCAGGGAAAAGATTTTCCGGGATTTCCCAGATGTGTTCAGTGAGGAATATCAGTCGGAGGCTGACAGATGCGCCGAAGCTTTAAGAGCGCGCAACGAGGATCCTATGATGATAGGCTATTTTCTCAGGAATGAACCGGGCTGGGCATTCGTGGATAATCTGGTATTGGCTGACGAGGTATTGTATAACCCTGCCAGAACCGTGTGCAAAGAAAAGCTGATTGCTTTTTTGCAGGACAAATATTTATCCATTGAGGAACTGAACAAGGTGTGGGGATGTGGGCTTGCAGGCTTCGATGATTTTTATGAGCCGAAAAAGGATGTTTCCGGCTGGTCTGAGGCAGCTGAGGCGGACATGAAAGAATTTTCGAGGAAGATGCTTCGGGCTTATGTGGAGATTCCGGTATCGGCATGCCGCAAGGTGGATCCGAACCATATGATTCTTGGCATGAGATGGGCATGGATATCGGATCCGGATCTGGTGACAGGATGGGAAAATTTTGATGTGTTTTCCATTAATTGTTATGCCATAGACCCTGCGCCTGCCATTCAAAACATTGTGGATCTGGGTGTGGATCTTCCTGTGATGATAGGAGAGTTTCATTTTGGCGCGCTGGATGCCGGACCTACCGCTACAGGATTGGAGGGTGTGCTGACACAGCGTGACCGGGGACTGGCTTATCGGTATTATTGTGAGAGAGCGGTAAAACATCCAAATGGGGTAGGGTGTCACTATTTTCAGTGTTATGACCAGTTCATTCTGGGGCGGTTTGACGGCGAAAATTATAATATCGGGCTTTTTGATATCTGTTCCCGACCCTATAGCGCCATGCTTGACCAGGTGAAAGAATGCAGCGGCAGGATTTATCGGGTGGCATCAGGAGAGATAGAGCCTGCAGAACATAAGGGCAATTCTATCCCCATGATCGCGTACTGATAATTATAGCAAACGACAAAAATATTTATAACATCAGGAACGGTCAAGGTTCAGCACCTGAAAGCTTTTGGGTGCAGTCTGCAGGGAGGGCAGAGCGCCCTTGTCCTCTCGGGGAGAATGGCCAAGGATCCGGGTGTATGCCCGGTAAAAGGCAGAATAATCCGAAAAACCGGATTTCAGGCAGGCTTCCTGGGCGCTGGCGCCATTGGCAAGAAGCTGCTGGGCGGTGACAATGCGTTTGCGTAGCAGATAGTCGAAGACCGTGGTGCCGGTTGCCCTGCGGAAAACTTTGTTTAAATGGTGCTTGCTGATATAAAAATTTTCTGCCAGCTGCTCTAAGGAGATTTCTTCCCGGAGATGGCAGTTTAAATACCAGATGATCTGTGAAATCGTGTCAGAATGCTTTTCGTCCGCAGGAGGAGATTCCTGACCGCAAATTTGGACAATACGGAAGAGCAGTGCTTCGATGGCAATTGGAAGCATCTGCTCTTTTATTTGTTCGCTTTGCGCACGGCAGTCGCTGATCGACTCAAAATAAGTGGTAAGCCCGAAAGCTTCCAGATTTTCAAAATAACTGATATGATCCGGTTGTTTTTCAAAAGAGGAAAAGGAGGAAAGGAGAAATGACCTCCGTTCCATAGACAGGATATGGGGATTAAAATGCAGGGAAAAGCGCCGGTATAACTGTGTGTCAAGGATTTTTACCCCATGGAAAGTGTTGGGGGAGAGAAGCAGCAGGCTGTGGGGAGCCGGTACATATTTGTGCCCTTCCACCTGATATTCTACATTCCCTTCCAGAAAATAGTATGCCTCGTAAAAATTATGGCAATGGAGAGAAAAGTCAGCAGTAGAATCCTGCGTAGCATCGTAACCAAAGCTGATCTTGTCTGTATAAATATGTCTGTGTTCTTCCATTTTATTCCGCTGCCTTTCATTTTATTCCCATGTGCAACGAGCCAAGTGACTGCTTATAGGGATGCAGGCATCTCGTAGGCATTTGGCAATTTCTGTTGTGAAAAAGCATACAACAGAATCGCTATATTTGCAATAAAAATGTGATTGCCTGCAATGTTCATATGCTGGCAGGCGAGTTATATTAGAAGAAAATAGTAGTAAAGAAAGGATGGGGTAATATGGGAATGAAAACAGGGGCGCAGCTCTACACGATAAGGGCTTATACGCAAAATGAGAAGGATTTTCAGTGCAGCATACAGAAGGTTGCCGAAACAGGATACCGGACCGTGCAGCTTTCTGCAATAGGAAAGGACTTAAAGCCGGAGTGGATCAGGAAGGTCTGTGACGAGGCGGGGGTGGAAATCGTATTGACCCACAGCGATGTAAACCGGATCTTGTATGATACAGAACGGCTGATAGAGGAGCATGATATTATGGGCTGCAAATATATTGGTCTTGGGGCAATGCCGGACAAATACAGGACGCCGGAATGGATCAGCCACTTTGCCGACGATTTCAGGGAGCCTGCCAGAAAGATTGCGGCTGCGGGAAAAAAGCTGATGTACCATAATCATGATTTTGAATTTCGGAAATTTGCTGCCTGTGATGTTCAGGATGCTTCCCCGGATAAGTATATGATCGAATATATGCTGGACTGGTTTCCGGCGGCGGAACTGGGGTTCACTTTGGATACCTACTGGGTACAGGCGGCAGGCTGCGATGTGTGCCAGTGGATAGAAAAGCTGAAGGACAGGATTCATTGTGTACACCTGAAAGACATGGAAATGACGGAGCATGGGCAGGTAATGGCACCAGTGATGGAAGGAAACATGAACTTTGGCGGTATTTTGAAAGCATTGGAGGATAGCTGCTGTGAGTACCTGCTGGTGGAACAGGATGTTTGCAGAACCAGTCCTTTTGAATGCCTGAAGATGAGTTATGACAATCTGGCAAAAGCCGGATACAGATAAAGGAGACAGACATGGAAAGGATCAGAATTGGAATAATTGGTGTAGGAAATATGGGTTCAGGCCATTGTAATAATATTGTAAAAGGGGAAGTGCCGGAGATGGAGCTTGTGGCAGTGGCTGACCTGCGGGAATCCCGCCGTCAGTGGGCAAAGGAAAATCTGTCCGAGCAGGTGCGGATTTTCGAGGATGGGGATCAGCTGATCACATCCGGGTGCTGTGATGCCGTGCTGGTGGCAGTGCCCCACTATGATCATCCACGGTTTGTGGTCATGGCTTTGGAAAACGGACTTCATGTGATCAGCGAAAAGCCCGCCGGCGTGTATACGAAGCAGGTGCGGGAAATGAATGAAGCTGCAAAGAAGTCGGATAAAGTATTTGCCATGATGTTTAATCAGCGCACAAACCATGTATACCGGAAGATGAAAGAACTGGTGGCTGGCGGTGAATATGGAAAGATCAAGCGTGTCAACTGGATCATCACAGACTGGTACCGGACTCAGGCATACTACAATTCAGGCGGCTGGCGTGCAACCTGGGACGGAGAAGGGGGCGGCGTGCTTTTGAACCAGTGTCCTCACAATCTGGACTTGCTACAGTGGATCTGCGGTCTGCCAGTGAAGGTGCAGGCATTCTGCCATAATGGCAAATGGCATGACATTGAGGTGGAAGATGACGTGACCGCATATCTGGAATTTGAAAACGGCGCTACCGGCGTGTTTGTCACCTCCACAGCAGATGCGCCTGGTACCAACCGGTTTGAGATTACTTTAGAAAAGGCGAAGCTGGTGTGCGAGCATGATGAGCTGTCTCTTTTTGTGCTGGATGAAAATGAACGTGATTATTGTTTCAGTGCAACAGAAGGGTTTGTGCCTCCGGCAGGTCATTTGGAAAAAGTGGAAACAGACGGCGAGAACCTTCAGCATGTGGGCGTGCTGAGTGCCTTTGCCGGCAATATCCTGTGGGGAGAACCGCTGGTGGCAGCAGGCGAGGAGGGGATCAATGGACTGATGCTTTCCAACGCCATGCATTTGTCATCCTGGCTTGGCAGGGCGGTAACATTGCCGATTGATGAAGACCTCTTTTTGGAAAAGTTAAATGAGCTTAGAAGGAATTCCAAAAAGAAGGAAAATGTTCAGGAGACGACTTTTAACACTGAAGGGTCTTACGGAACAAAGTAGAAATGGGGACTAAGATGATGAAAGCAGCAATTGTAGGATGCGGGTGCATTGCTTCAGTCCATGCACAAAGCATTGCAAAGATGGAAAATGTGGAACTGGCTGGGTTTGCAGATATCAGAAAGGAGCGTGCCGGGGAGTTTGCAGCACAATATGGGGGCAGGGCATACAGTTCTCTGGAAGAGATGGTTTCTGGTGAAAGACCGGATGTGATACATATTTGTACGCCTCATTATCTGCATGTGCCTATGGCTGTTTACGGACTTTCCCAGGGGGTGAACGTGTTTATGGAAAAGCCTCCTGCCATTTCCGGGGAGCAGTGGGAACAGCTTTGCAGGGCAGTAAAAAACGGTAAAGGAAGGCTTGGGTTTTGTTTCCAGAACCGTTACAATCCCAGCATCCGGACGGCAAGGGAGCTGATCGGATCTGGAAAAGCGGGGAAGGTCAAAGGCGGCAGAGGGCTGGTGACTTGGAACCGGAGCCGTGGGTACTATGAGAGCAGTGACTGGAGAGGGCGGGTTGAGACGGAAGGCGGCGGCGCGCTGATCAACCAGTCAATCCATACGCTGGATCTTTTGGGATACTTTCTGGGAAAACCGCATTATGCTGATGCCCGCATGTCCAACCATCACCTTCCCGGCGTGATAGAAGTGGAAGATACAGTGGAGGCTTACATCAACTATGAGAAGGCATCTGCCAGCTTTTATGCTACAACTGCTTACTGCGATGATGCACCGCCGATCATAGAGATTGTTTGTGAAAATATGACTCTCCGGATCGAGGAACCGAATCTAACCTTGCTTTATAAGGATGGCAGCATAGAAATGCCTTCGCTGGAACAGTCCGCTGTAAAAGGCGATGTCCCGGCAGGGAAAAGCTACTGGGGCAAAGGTCATGCCGCCTGCATTGGGGAGTTTTATGAATGTCTGGAAAGTGGAGAAAGGTTCCCACAGGATTTGGAAGGCGTGGCGGATACGCTGCAATTGATGCTTGCTGTCTACGAATCTGCAAGAACCGGAAAAGGGATTTTTTTATAAGAAGCAGTGTGTCAGAAGAAAGGAAAAATAATGGAAGAAAGAACAATGTTAACGAAGTGTCAGATCAGTGGTTTTGCGGATGAGATTGCCCCGGGGCTGGACCGGCAGATCCAGGTGTTAAAGCAGCTTGGGATTTCATGGCTGGAATTTCGCAGCGCTGACGGAATCAATGTGGCAGACTATACATTGGAGCAGGCAGCGGCAGTGAAGGAAAAGCTGGACCAGAATGGAATCCGGGTTTCAGCGATCGGTTCCCCCATTGGGAAGATTGGCATTGAGGAAGCTTTTGAGCCCCATTTGCAAAGCCTGGAGCATGTTATGGATGTGGCGGAGGTGATGGACTGTAAATATATCCGCATGTTCAGTTTTTTTATCCCGGAGGGAAAGGATCCCGGAGAATACCGGGATGCAGTTATAGAACGAATGGAGAAGATGGTCAGGGCGGCGAAGCGGAGAGGCTTTGTCCTGCTGCATGAAAACGAAAAAGAAATTTATGGGGATACAGCTCCTCGGTGCCTGGAATTGCTTAAGCGGTTTGGCGGGGATAATTTTAAGTGTACTTTTGATTTTGCAAATTTCGTGCAGTGTGGTCAGGATACTTTGGAAGCCTATGAGCTTTTGAAATCCTATATTTTCTATGTTCATGTGAAGGATGCCAAAGCGACCGATGGGGAAGTGGTGCTGCCCGGTGAAGGCGGCGGGCACCTGGCACAAATACTGAAACGCCTGGATGATGACGGCTATAACGGCTTTTTAAGCATGGAACCCCATCTGGTGGATTTTGATGGGTTTGCTGCGCTGGAAAAAAGCGGAAAGCAGATGAAAGGCGGCGACGGCGCAAAAGCGTTTGCAGATGCCTATGGGGCATTGGAACGGTTGCTGGCATAAAAATAGAATATCTGTTTAATTGACACCTCTCATATCTGATGTTAAAATGATGCACAGTAGATAATTTGGACAGAGTTTGGAAGCAAGAATGGAGGGTATTTATGCCGCGCAGAACAGACATAAACAAGGTGTTGATTATTGGTTCAGGACCGATCATCATAGGACAGGCCTGTGAGTTTGACTATTCAGGAACGCAGGCCTGCAAGGCGCTTAGGGCGCTGGGATATGAAATCGTGCTGGTCAATTCCAATCCGGCAACGATCATGACAGACCCGGAAACAGCAGATGTTACTTATATTGAGCCGCTCAATGTAGAGCGTCTTACACAGATCATTGAAAAGGAGCGCCCGGATGCACTGCTTCCCAATTTAGGAGGACAGTCGGGCCTTAATTTATGTGCAGAGCTCAGTAAGGCAGGCATTCTGGACAAGTACAATGTAAAGGTCATTGGCGTGCAGGTGGATGCCATCGAGCGGGGAGAGGACCGGATCGAGTTTAAAAAGACCATGGACAAGCTGGGCATTGAGATGGCACGCAGCGAGGTGGCATATTCTGTTGATGAAGCGCTTGCCATTGCGGAAAATCTGGGGTATCCGGTAGTGCTTCGTCCTGCTTATACCATGGGAGGCGCAGGCGGCGGTCTCGTATATAATAAGGAAGAATTAAAGACGGTATGTGCAAGAGGACTGCAGGCAAGCCTTGTAGGGCAGGTTCTGGTGGAAGAGTCGATCCTGGGCTGGGAAGAGCTGGAGCTTGAGGTGGTCCGGGATGCGGATAATAATATTATTACCGTTTGCTTTATAGAAAATATTGATCCTTTAGGCGTGCATACCGGAGATTCTTTCTGTTGTGCCCCTATGCTGACGATTTCCGAGGACTGTCAGAAGAGACTGCAGGAGCAGGCATATAAGATCGTGGAATCGGTGCAGGTGATCGGAGGTACCAACGTGCAGTTTGCACATGACCCTGTGACTGACAGGATCATTGTCATTGAGATCAATCCCCGTACCTCCCGTTCTTCAGCGCTTGCTTCCAAAGCAACAGGGTTCCCCATTGCGCTGGTATCCTCCATGCTGGCAGCGGGGCTTACGTTGAAGGAGATTCCCTGCGGAAAGTATGGAACGCTGGACCGGTATGTGCCGGACGGCGATTATGTGGTGATCAAGTTTGCCCGCTGGGCATTTGAAAAGTTTAAAGGGGTACAGGACAAGCTGGGTACGCAGATGCGTGCCGTAGGCGAGGTCATGAGTATCGGTAAGAATTATAAGGAAGCTTTCCAGAAAGCAATCCGCTCCCTGGAGACAGGCCGTTACGGACTGGGGCATGCTTCCGATTTTGATACACTGCCCAAAGAGGAATTGCTCAGAAGGTTGAACACGCCTTCCAGCGAGCGCCATTTCTTCATGTATGAAGCATTGCGCAAAGGCGCATCCGTGGAAGAGATCCATGAGATCACCAAGGTAAAGGCTTACTTCATTGAACAGATGAAGGAACTGGTGGAGGAAGAGGAAGAGATCCTGAAGCATAAGGGAAGCATGCCGGAGGACGAAATGCTGATCCGGGCGAAGAAGGATGGTTTTTCTGACAAGTATTTGAGCCAGCTTTTGCAGATTACGGAGACGCAGATCCGTAACCGCCGGATGGAGCTTGGGGTGAAAGAAGCCTGGGAAGGTGTCCATGTCAGCGGAACGCCGGACAGCTCTTATTATTATTCTACCTATAATGCGCCGGATCACAGCACAGTGAACACGGACAAGCCCAAGATCATGATCTTAGGCGGCGGTCCCAACCGGATCGGACAGGGAATCGAGTTTGACTATTGCTGTGTCCATGCTGCAATGGCATTAAAGAAACTGGGCTTTGAAACGATTATAATCAATTGCAATCCGGAGACGGTGTCCACGGATTATGATACTTCCGATAAGCTGTATTTTGAGCCCCTTACGCTGGAAGATGTACTTAGTATTTATGAGAAGGAAAAGCCTGTGGGCGTGATCGCCCAGTTTGGCGGTCAGACTCCTTTGAATCTGGCTTCCCAGCTTGAAGAAAACGGAGTGCGTATCCTGGGTACGTCCCCTTCGGTCATTGACCTGGCGGAGGACCGCGACCAGTTCCGCACCATGATGGAAAAGCTGGATATTCCCATGCCCGAATCAGGGATGGCAACTACCGTGGAAGAAGCCCTTGCCATTGCCAGGAAGATTGGCTATCCGGTTATGGTGCGCCCTTCCTATGTGCTGGGCGGCAGAGGCATGGAAGTGGTTTATGATGACGAGAATATGGCAGAATACATGAATGCGGCGGTAGGCGTGACGCCGGACAGACCCATTCTCATTGACCGGTTCCTGAACCATGCAATGGAATGCGAGGCGGATGCCATCAGTGACGGAGAGCATGCTTTTGTACCTGCGGTGATGGAGCACATTGAGCTTGCAGGGATCCATTCCGGGGATTCTGCCTGCATTATCCCGTCTGTGCATATTCCTGCCGAAAGCGTGGAAACCATTAAGGAGTATACCAGAAGGATCGCAGAGGAGATGCATGTAAAGGGTCTGATGAACATGCAGTATGCCATTGAAAACGGAAAGGTCTTCGTGCTGGAAGCAAATCCCAGGGCATCCCGCACAGTGCCCCTTGTGTCCAAGGTCTGCAATATCCGCATGGTACCTCTGGCAACGGAGATCATTACCGCAGAGCTGACCGGGCGTCCTTCGCCGGTTCCGGGGCTGAAAGAACAGGTGATTCCCAATTATGGGGTAAAGGAAGCGGTGTTCCCCTTCAATATGTTCCCGGAGGTAGACCCCATTTTAGGACCGGAAATGCGTTCCACCGGTGAGGTTCTTGGTTTGTCCAGATCTTATGGGGAAGCATTCTTTAAGGCGCAGGAGGCAGTACAGTCCAAGCTGCCCCTGGGCGGTACGGTGCTGATTTCTGTGAATAAGAAGGATAAGGATGAAGTGGTGGAAGTAGCCAGAAGCCTGGCGGAAGACGGATTTAAGATTGTAGCAACGGAAGGAACCTGCAACCTGATCACGGCGGCAGGCATCCCGGCAGTGAAAGCGAAAAAGCTTTATGAAGGACGGCCAAACGTGGGGGATATGATCACCAATGGTGATTTTGACCTGATCATCAATTCCCCGGTGGGCAAGGACAGCGTGCATGATGACAGCTATTTGCGGAAAGCAGCCATCAAGGCAAAAGCGCCTTATATCACCACCGTTGCTGCCGCGAAAGTAACCGCGGAAGGAATTCACTATCTGAAAACCCATCAGGGCAGCGAGGTCAAATCTTTACAGGAACTGCACAGCGAAATCCATGATAAATAAAATGCTGCTAAGGCAGCACGCGCCCCGAGCCGCGAGCAAGGGAAGATGAATCTTCCCCTGCTCGACTGGATACAGGACCGGTGGAATTCCGCACGATCAGGGTTGCACGGAGCAAAATAGAGCCGATGGCAACCTTGTTCAATAAACAGGACAGGGCATAGAAGCCGCATTTTCCAAGGGCGATACGGTCCTGTCTGACGGTGGTTAAAGGCGGTATGGTGTAGGCGGTCATGGGCAGATCGTCAAAGCCTACAATGCTTACATCCTCGGGGATGCGGATCCCTCTGTCGTTGCACTCCGTGATGGCGGATATGGCGCGGACGTCATGGGAAAAGAGGATGGCAGTAACGCCATGTGAGAGCAGCTTGGGGATGTATTCTCTGGTGGATTCAGATACATAATAGCCTAAACCGATATAGTCTTCGTTTACTTCCAGACCAAATTTATATAAAGCATTTAAATAGGCATTATATCTCTCTTTCAGGATATAGGATTCCAGAGGACCGGATATAAGCCCTATTTTTTTGTGTCCAAGGGCAGCAAGATGCTTGACCGCCAGCTCAAACCCTTCCCCGCTGTCACAGCCTACGGATGCAATGTTTGGATTTTCTTTAATTGTGTTGTCATAAAGCACGGTGGGAATTTTGCAGCTACGAAACTCTTTCATCCAGGGATCCAGAAGGGAAAGTCCTAAAATAAAGGAAGCCTGATAGCCGTTTTGCATCATAAAAACGCCATAAGGGGTTAATTTTTGAAAGTCAATGGTAATGGGGACGATATCCACGGTCCAGCCTTCCGGTTCAGCCATCTGCTTAAACCCAAGGATAATGTCATGTCCGAATTGGTTTGGAGTGTCATAATCCATGTTTTCTACCAATATGCAGAGCTTTTTCTCCCTTTTTTGCAGGCGTTTATTGACATATCCCAGTTCTACAGCCGTTTCGAGAATTTTTTTGCGCATTTCGTCGCTGATATCAGTGGCATTATTCAACCCTTTGGAAACAGTGCTTTTGGATATTCCCAGTTTTGCGGCGATATCATTGATCGTGGCCATAGGCATCCCCCTTTTTGCCAAAAGTTTGTTAAAGATGACAATAAATGTTTTTTTGAATAAGAAAATTATAGCAGGATAAAATATGAAAAACAAGACAGACATCTAAACTTTGACGCAGGGCTTAAATGGGTATTTCAGAAAAAATCCAGAAAAATAAATATTTTAAAGATAAGAAAAAACGAAACTATAAAGGAATTAGTTTCGAAACTACACTATCTAAAAAGTTTCGAAATGATATACAAAGTGCACAATGATAAGGAATATAAATAAAAAATAAGACAATAATGCACAAAATTAGCTCTTGCAGGACAATTTTACTTATGATAATATCGACTTAACGAAACTTAACAAAACTTTTACAAACCAAAGGAGGTAAGTACAATGAAAAAGTTTATAGTCGCATTATTGCTGGCGGCAATGACCGTGGGCGCAGTGACTGGGTGCGGAAAGAGCGGAGATTCCTCTCAGGGCAGTTCTTCCACATCAGATGCGGGAGCAGCAGATGCCGGATCGGAAAGCGCAGGATCAGAGAGTGCAGGATCAGAAAGTGCAGGAGCAGCATCCGGCGAGGTACAGGATATCACGTTGAAGGTATGGTGTCCGCAGAACCAGGTAGATACCGGAATCATGGAACAGCAGCAGCAGGCTTTTGCAGCAGAGCATCCGGAGTATAATATCACATGGACCACAGAGATCGTAGGTGAAGATAAGTGTCAGGAATCTTTGCTTAAGGACGTAGGGGCAGCAGCCGATGTATTCATGTTTGCAAGCGACCAGCTTCCGGCTATGGTAGATGCAGGAGCAATTGCAAGATTAGGCGGAGCAACAGAGGAAATGGTTAATTCCACCATTGCAGAATCCGTTGTTGCAACAGCAAAGGTGGATGACGCGCTTTATGCGATTCCTTTTACACACAATACATTTTTCATGTTTTATGACAAAACGATCCTTGATGAATCAGATATCACCAGTTTAGAGAAGATCATGTCCAAGGAAACCGCTGACAATGTATATAACTTCTATTTTGAATCAGCAGGCGGATGGAAATTAGGATGCTATTATTATGGTGCAGGCTGCAGCATTTTCGGACCTGACGGAAGTGATGTATCGGCAGGGGTTGACTGGAACAATGCAACAGGGCTTGCAGTTACCAATTACCTGATTGACCTGATCAATAACCCTAAATGCGCATATGACGGCGAGATTTCCGTATCAGAGCTGGCAGGCGACCACAGAATCGGCGCATGGTTTGACGGTTCATGGAACTACGATCTGTACAAAGGGATCCTGGGGGACGATTTAGGCATGGCTATCATTCCTACCTTTAACCCGGACGGAACAGATCATCAGCTTCTTGGTTTCTATGGCTCCAAGTGCATCGGTGTTAATGCACAGTCACAGAACATGGCAGCAGCAGTAGCTTTTGCAGCATTCCTTGGCAATGAGGAAAACCAGGTTCTCCGTTATGAGCTTTCAGCACAGATTCCTGCAAATATAGCAGCAGGTGAGAGCGATGCGGTTAAGGCAGATCCTCTTGCAGTAGTTATCGTAAAAGAGGCTAATGAGGCGAGTGTGGCACAGCCCGCAAATGCAGAATTCAGTGCAAGATACTGGACTTATGCAAATGCAATCCCGACAGAGATCAGAAGCGGGGAAATCACAAAGGATAATGCACAGGCTAAGCTGGATGCCTTTGTTGAATCTATGACAAAATAGTAGATTTTTGAGGAGGGCTCAGATGGGAATCTTTAAGAAAAAAGACCAGTCTGTTTACACAAAGCCATCAGATGCCAGCACATCGCAGGCGTTTAAAAACGGTAACGCGATGACCAAGTTGTCCTTCTTTGTATTTGGTCTTGGCAACATTGCTAATAAACAGATTGTCAGGGGATTAATATTTCTGTTAATAGAAATTGGATATCTTGTTTACTTGTTCTCCTTTGGAATTGGTGCCTTGGGTGATTTTATCACCCTTGGCACTGCAGAACAGGGGCAGGTATATAATGAAGCATTAGGTATTTATGAATATTCAACAGGTGACAATTCCATGCTGTGCCTGTTGTATGGTGTTATTACATTAGTACTGACTGCTGCAGTTATCTTTGTGGCATGTATGTCAGGAAAAAGCGCTTATTGTACGCAGGTGCGTAAAGAAAAGGGAATGCATATCCCTTCCTTCAGGGACGATCTGAGATCCTTATTGGAAGAAAATCTCCATGCATTTTTGCTGGCATTCCCGATTTTTGGAATTATCTGTTTCACCATTGTACCATTGATCTTTATGATTCTGATCGCGTTTACCAGCTATGATCATGAGCATCAGCCGCCCGGAAATCTGTTTGAATGGGTGGGGCTTGAAAACTTCAGGGCAATGTTCTCGCAGGGAAGCAAGCTTGCATCTACTTTCTGGCCGGTTTTGTCCTGGACGCTGATCTGGGCCGTTATGGCAACGGTAAGCTGTTATATTCTGGGGCTTTTGCTGGCGCTTCTTATTAACAGGAAAGGAACCAGGGCAAAGGGCTTTTGGAGATTCATGTTTGTGCTTTCCGTAGCAGTTCCCCAGTTTGTTACTTTGCTGAGTATGAGGACCATCTTCAATGCCAATGGACCGGTAAATGTCATATTGAGGGAAATTGGCATAATCGGGGCGACGGAGTCCATACCGTTTTTTACCAATCCGTTGTATGCGAAGATCACGATCATCTGCATCAATATCTGGATCGGCGTACCTTTCACTATGCTGTCCACCACGGGTATTTTGCAGAATATACCGGAAGAATTGTATGAAGCAGCGAAGATCGACGGGGCAAGTGCACCTACGATTTTCAGGAAGATCACCCTTCCGTACATGTTATTTGTTATGACGCCGAACCTGATCACTTCCTTTACAGGAAATATCAACAACTTTAACGTAATCTTCCTGCTGTCAGGAGGCGGACCGGATTCTCTGGATTACTATTATGCAGGAAAGACGGATCTTTTGGTTACATGGCTCTACCGTCTGACGATCACGCAAAAGGATTACAATTTAGGCGCCGTAATCGGTATTTTGGTATTTATCATATTAGCAGTATTGTCACTGATCACCTATCGCCGTACAGGCTCTTATAAAGATGAGGGGGCGTTCCAATAATGAAAGCAAAGAGATTTATTACGAATACAGCCTGCCATATTTTGCTGGCTGTCCTGAGTATTATCTGGGTGTTGCCGATCTTTTATGTCATATTGACCTCATTCCGTGCTGAGAGCGGATCCTATAAGAGTTATATATGGCCGAGAGGCTTTACACTGGATAACTATATTAACCTGTTTCATGGAAACAGCAATATTGATTTCACCAGATGGTTTATGAACACGCTTGTGATCGCTATATTCAGTACCATACTTTCCGCGTTTTTCGTGCTGTGCGTATCCTATGTTATGAGCCGGCTTCGTTTCAAAATGCGTAAAAAGTTTATGAATATTGCACTGATTCTGGGAATGTTCCCGGGCTTCATGTCCATGATCGCTGTTTATTACATTTTAAAAGGTCTTGGATTTCTGGAGACCGGCGTGTTAAAGCAAGTGGCGCTGGTGCTGGTATATTCCGGCGGCGCGGGGCTTGGCTTTTACATGGCAAAGGGATTTTTTGATACGATTCCCAAGAGCATTGACGAGGCAGCTTACATTGACGGTGCAACGAAATGGGATACCTTTATCCAGATCACCATACCGTTGTCAAAGCCGATCATTACTTATACGCTGATCACTTCCTTTATGGGACCATGGGTAGACTATATTTTTGCAAAAGTTATTATGGGGAATGAGACACCATACTATACCATTGCCATTGGTCTGTGGACCATGTTAGAGCAGGAATTCGTGGAATATTACTATACACAGTTCTATGCAGGGTGTGTGGTCATTTCCATTCCAATCGCAATCCTGTTCTTGCTGACCCAGAAATGCTATGTGGAAGGTGTATCCGGGGCAGTAAAGGGCTAAGACTGATCAGACAGAGTTTTGAGTAAATCAATTGAAGGAACTGATAAATTTGTTTCTAAATAGTTCCTAAGGGGCAGCTGCAAAATAGAATAAATATTTTGTGGCTGTTCTTTTTTAAATTCAGGGAGCATTGTGCGTGTATGATAAACAAAGAATTTGAAAAAAAGTTCAGATATGACGGCAAGGATTTGGGCGCTGTCTGTAAAGGAGAAAAAACTGTTTTTAAGGTATGGAGTCCTTTGGCGGACCGGATCTGGATCCGGATTTACCGGAATGGCGAAAAAGAGCCCTGTGAAACCAGAAAAATGCTGTCAGGGGAAAAGGGCGTGTGGAAACAGGAATTTCCTGCAAACCTACATGGCATGTATTATGATTATCTTGTGGAGAGGGAAGGGCAAAAGATTCAGACGGCGGATCCTTATGCAATCTGCTGTAACTGTAACGGAAACAGGAGCATGGTAGTGGATCTTTGTCAGACAGACCCGGAAGGCTTTTCCACAGATAAGGCACCACAGTCAGCCGGGGAGCAGATTATTTATGAGCTGCATATCAAGGATTTTTCATATGATGAAAACAGTGGTGTGCCGGAAAAGTACAGAGGAAAATATAAAGCATTTACGGTTATGGGAACCAATGGAAAATATCCTACCTGTATGGAATATCTGAAAGGGCTTGGGATTACCCATGTGCAGTTAATGCCCTTTTTTGACTATGGTTCGGTGGACGAGGCGGGAAGCGGAGAGCAGTATAACTGGGGATATGATCCTCTTAATTATAATGTGCCAGAAGGTTCCTACGCCACAGACGTGTCGGATGGCACTGTCCGGATCAGGGAGTGCAAAGAGATGATACAGGCGCTTCACCGGAATGGTCTCCGTGTGATCATGGATGTGGTCTATAACCACACTTACCGGGAGGACTCCTGGCTGCAGAGAATGGTGCCGGGCTATTATTACCGCTATCAACAGGACGGCAGCCTTTCGGATGGGTCAGCATGCGGAAATGATATTGCAGCCGGGCGCGTTATGGTGGATAATTATATAGCGGATTCGGTGATGTATTGGGCAAAGGAATATCATGTGGACGGTTTCCGCTTTGACCTGATGGGGCTTTTGACGGTGGAACTGATGAACAGGATCCGGCGGGAGCTGGATGAAGAATTCGGAGAAGGGGAAAAGCTGATCTACGGTGAGCCCTGGCGTGCCAATACATCGCCCATGGAAAGCGGCACAAGGGCTGCCCTGAAAGAGAATACCGGATGTCTGGATAATGGAATCGGTATTTTTAGCGATGATACCAGGGATGCCATCAAGGGGCATGTGTTCCAGGAGGAGGAGCCGGGGTTTGTAAACGGCGGAGCCGGGTTTGAATCCCTGATCCTTCATGCAGTGACCGGCTGGAGAGACGGTGGCGCGGATTTCCGTCCCAGAAGCTGCGCCCAGATCATGAATTATGTGTCTGCCCATGACAATTTTACTCTTTGGGATAAGCTGGTGCTGTCCATGCATAATGGGGAATCGGATTTTACCGCCCGGTATGAGGACGTGCTGGCGGCTAATAAGCTTGCCGCTTTTATCTACTTTACCTGTCAGGGAAATTTGTTCATGCAGGCAGGGGAAGAATTTGCCCGGACAAAATTTGGAGATGAAAACAGTTTCCGTTCCGCACCGGAAGTGAACATGCTGGACTGGCACCGGACGGTGGAATACCAGGAACTGGTGGATTATTATAAAGGGCTGATAAGCCTTCGGAAGAAGCTTCCGGGGCTGTGTGATAAAAGCAAGTCGGCTGCGCTGCGTATCAGGAAAAAAACCATCCATGCAGAAAAGGTGGTTTCCTTCCGGGTGGATAACCGGGATTTTGATGAAGCCGGGAAGTGGGAAGAACTGTTCATTATTTATAATGCATTACCGGAGGCTTATGCGATTGAACTGCCTGACGGAGACTGGGAGATCCTGGCTGATGGCAAAAGGGCGGATTGCTGTATGAAAGCAATAGAGGCAGACTCTGTGTTTGTAATACATGAAGAGAATATGGCAGCAGGAAAAAGAGGGATCACTGTAGAAGCCGGAAGCGGACTGCTGCTTGGAAAGGTATGGATAGAAGAATGAGATTTGTGTATGGTAAGCAGGATTGGAAAACCTTTGAGAGAGGGGAAGAAAATTGTTTTCTTATGACCAATGGATTAGGAGGCTTTTCTTCCCAGACCATGATCGGGTCTTGCAGCAGGAATGACCACGCCCTGCTTATGGCCTGTGTCCATTCGCCCAACCACCGTTATAATATGATCCACCGGCTGGAGGAAATATTGCAGATTGGAACGGAACAGGTGCATCTTTCCAGTCAGGATCATATTTCTCACGAAAACAGGGAAAAAGGGTATTTGTATCAAAGCGGATTTTCCTTTGAGGATTATCCGCAGTGGACTTATCTGGTAAAAGGGGCGGAAATCAGGAAAACAGCAGTTCTTGGGCAGGGTGTTAACACGGTAGGCGTATCTTATGAAATATGCAATCGTTCCGGTCAGGATGTGAATTTGGAGGTAATTCCCCATTTACAGTTTGTGCCGAAGGGGGCATTGCTGGAAAAGGAAAGAGCGCTTAATGGGGAGAGTGCGTTTACGGTGAAAATTTATGGCGGCATGGCAGGTGGAAAAGCGCCTGTGGATGCTTGTCAGGTCAAGGGACAGATCAGCGCCAACGGACAAACGCTGTATTTTTATACCAATGGGGAGCTGGAAGAACTGCCGCTTAGGTTTTGCGAGAACCTTTATTATGCCTATGACGTGATAGATGGCAGGAGGGAAAAGGGATGCACGGCAGTTAATCATAAGATTTCCGTCAAAGTGCCGGCAGGGGAGAAGAGGATCCTTAACATGGTGTATGGAATGGAAAGGGAACTCCCTGCGGTAGAGAAATTGTGTCGTGAGGTAAGTCGCTGCCGGGCGGGGCTTCGCCGGAGGGCAGGTTTTTCTGACCGGATCGCACAGGTCTTGTCGGCAGCGGCAAATCAATTTGTATCTTTCCGTGAATCCACAGGGAAACAGACTATATTGGCGGGCTTTCCTTTCTTTGAAGACTGGGGAAGAGACACCATGATCGCTTTGGGAGGGTGCTGCCTTGCCACCGGTCAGTATGAAGATGCAAAATGCATTCTGGAAACCTTTATGGCTTATTGCCAGAAAGGACTGATGCCAAATCTTTTTCCGGAAGGGAAGCAGGCACCGGGCTATAATACGGTGGATGCAGCGTTACTGTTCATATTGGCAGTGTATGAATATTATCAGAAAACCCAGGATAAGGAATTTGTCAGGTCTGCATACCGCGTCATGGCGGAGATTGTGGAGTGGTATCAAAAGGGAACGGATTTTGGCATCAGGATGGATACGGACGGACTGGTCATGGCGGGACATGATTATGACCAGGTTACCTGGATGGATGTACGGATCGGAGATATCCTGCCCACGCCAAGGCATGGAAAGCCTGTGGAGATCAATGCGTATTGGTATAATGCGCTGCGGATCATGGAGATATTCCAGAAGCTGTGCGGACCGGAAGAATGCGGTTATGGGAAGCTTGCAGAACGAGTGAGAGCCAGCTTTGAGGAAAAATTCTGGAATGAGGAAACAGGCTGTTTAAAGGATGTGCTTTCGGGAACAAAAGCAGACAGCCAGATCAGGTGCAACCAGATATGGGCAGTGTCTTTGCCTTTTTCGGTGCTTTCGCCGGAAAGGGAAAAGCAGGTGGTGGAAGTGGTTTTCCGGGAGCTGTACACGCCTTATGGCTTGCGGACACTGTCGCCTGCGGACCGGGAATTCCATCCCTTTTATGGCGGGAAGCAGTTTGACCGTGATCTGGCTTATCACCAGGGAACCGTGTGGGTATTTCCATTAGGCGGTTATTATCTGGCATATTTAAAGGTAAACGGATATTCCGAGGAAGCGAAAGCGCATGTAAGGACGCAGCTGGAGGCAATGGAAGGGGCGCTTCGGGAAGGCTGCATTGGGCAATTGCCGGAAATCTATGACGGAGAAAATCCGACCTCGTCCAAAGGATGCTTTGCCCAGGCGTGGAGCGTTGGAGAGATTTTGCGGGTGTATGATGCGCTCCGCTAAAAAAGGAGATGCTATGGCATCTCCTTTTTGGATGAGTCTGTTGTAAGAATCAATATTCAAGTTCTGAAAAATCAATGCCAAAATTTTGCAACATTACTTTTGCAACTTTAATTTGATAATCAAGTTCTTTATTGTCGCTTTTTTCGCATGCCTTAATCCGCATCAGATTGACATACGTGATAATGGCAGCTTGTCTTTGCTCTTCAAGTGTCATATCATCACCTGCTTTCACATTATAGCTTGTGTTATTTGTTTCAATTTTATTATATAAGATTGAATAAGATGTGTAAAGCCTAATTCTTTGGGTGTATTAATAAGAATGGGCGTTACTATGAGCGGTCTCCAGCACGTAAATAATAACGAATGGGCATTATCTACAAAAGTTGTGAAGAAAAAAATTATGGAAAACAATCAATATCTTGGTACAGAAAAGGTGGGAAATCTGTTTGACTATATAAAAGCCTTAGGCGAAGCTGACTTGGACCGTCTTATACGTTTTGTGCTTGGCCTCGTATCGCTAACCCCGACAGATGACAGACCGGCATGCCCCCATTGTGGCAGTCGGCATGTGACAAAAAATGGGCATGTCCGTGGAAAGCAGCGCTTCGTCTGCCATGAATGCAGCCGCTCTTTTTCACATACGACCAATACATTGATGGCGCAGCCGCATTACCAGGCTTCTGTGTGGGCTGATTTTATCAGGGACACGCTGGATGGCGAGTCCCTGGACAGTTCGGCTGAAAAATTTCTTTTTCGCACCAGACTGCTTTCAATATGCGCCATAAGGTCCTTATGGCGCTCCGGGACCTGGGCGGGCAGCAGCCGACCATCCTGTCAGGGACGGCGGAATGTGATGAAACTTTTGTCCTTGACTGTTACAAGGGTGCCGCCGTTCCTGAACGGGCATGCCGTGAAGCACGCAAACACGGCGCAAAAGCCAGCAAGCGGCATATCCAATGAGTACGTTGCCATTTGCACAGGCATCCAGCGTGACGGCGGCGTTATTGCAGAGACCGTAAACCGGGCAAAGCCGTCAGGGGAGGAACCGGGGCAGGTATTCCGTAACCGCATAGCCCGGGATACACTTTTTTCTGCTCTGTGCACCATTGGCAAAACCTGCCATTGGCATGGTGTAAAGGAAATTCGGAGCTATCAGCTTGTGATATTATAAGATTTCACCACTACACTTATTGACTAACACCAATCCTATTATGAGAGCATTACCAAGAAAAGATGGGGTGATTCCCACAATTACGAACTGTGCATTGACAGTTCCATGGGGGTGGAAGAAACGGCAGATCTGGTTTCCGCTTATGTAAAGACGGTTTCTTCTGTCCTGCCACTCATTCTTCCGTTTTCTTCCTCACGGTTTATAATCATGATACAGTTCTCTGCCATCTTTGTCAAATCCTTTTTCAGGGCTTCCACTTCTTCACGGGCTTTTGTTGCTCTGGTCTTGTCCGGGCTGTCCATCCTTTTTAAGACTGACTCAAACCGGTTCCGGAAACGGATCATCAGGAAAGGGATTTTGTGCCGTCCGGGTAAACGATAATGCAGCTTTCCGTGCCGGATGTGGATATATTCCGGGCACCGTCCAGATACAGGATTGCGGAATGGGGGAAGTTCACCTCAAATTTCACGGTATGGCTGCTTCTGCCGGTATGCACCTGTTTCAGCCCATGCACCAGTGCGGTATTCAGGTCGTATTCCAGCATTCTGACAGCGATATCACCGCCACGCTCCATCTGGCATTCCATGTGGTAGAGGTCATCCCCGATCTGGATCAGTAGGTCGGAATGGATGGATTCCAGCAGCTTCTTTCCCTGCCCATATGATTTTTCCACAACATATTCTGTGGACAGGAATTTGATGTCTGTGCCATCAGGGTATTCCTTCCCGAAGATTTCCTTAATCAGGGGAATAGCAGCACAGGGTATTTCTCAATCTGCCGTTTGAGGATTTCGTCCCAGATGAAGTACTGCCTGCGGACTTCAGGTGTCAGCTTTTTCAGTACTTTTTCGGGAACTTTGTTGCGGTACTTTGTCCTGCCATTTTTTGATTCTGCCTTTTGTTTCTTTGTCACCATAATTTAGTGCACATCTGTTCTGCAGGAATTAGTGTAGAAGATTTACCGTTAATATGCAATACAAAATGAAAACAAGCTAATGGTTCCAAACCGGTTCCGGGATCAAATCATATCCAATGTGCAATATAAAATTTTGAATATGACGAATTGACTTTTATTGATATTGTGTACTTATTAAAAGTAAATTATAATTATAGGTACAAACAAGTTTTAACAGGGATTTTGCGCCTTTATCAGAAAAAGGACAGGCAGAGCGAGGGTGTTCGTTTACATAAAAATCAGGAGGTAAAGAAATATGAGAAATATCAGTTTATTTATTGCCATGAGCCTTGACGGATATATTGCAGATGGGAAAGGTGGTGTCGATTGGCTGGAAGGTCAGGGAAACGATAATGAGAATATTGACACCTATTCTGAGTTTGTAAAGAATATTGATACGATTTTAATGGGATGGAATACTTATCATCAGATTGCCACTGAACTTTCGCCCCAAAAGTGGATATACGAAAATTTTATAACGTATGTTATTACACATAATGAGAATACCTCCTCTGAAAAAATCAGATTTGTAAATGTGGATCCTGTCAGTCTGGTGAAAAGGTTAAAAGAAGAAAAGGGAAGAGATATTTGGATGTGTGGCGGAGCTAATCTTGTTCAGCAGTTGGTAAATGAGGATTTAATTGATTGCTATTATATTACGGTAGTTCCAACATTACTGGGTTCTGGCATTAGACTTTTTGAAAATACAGAACGCGAGATTAAGTTAAGATTGCTAAATACACAGTCGTATAACGGAATGACAGACTTAATCTATATACGAAGATAACTTCCGTTATGTGAAGAATTTGGCAACAGTAAATCATGATTTGAGAGAAGTGGAAACATATATAACTGAAAAATTTTGTAAAAAACTTGACATTTAGTGTTTACCATGTTGTCTGTCATGACCATGATGTGTCATTTGCCATGCCCAAAGGTGGTCAGACCATATGGAGAGGTTCCGGTGTCAGCGTGCAGTGCGAGGGGGAGAGGGAACGAAGAACACTACAGGAGCTTGACGAGAAAAATGTGACTGGGGATGACTGCGAGGAATTTAACGAGAGTATGGCAAGGACAAGGCAGTTGATTGCGGGGGGCTTTTTGCAGGATGAGTTTGTGAAATATTTGTCCCAATTCCCGGAGCTTCAATTGGAAGATACGGAACTGATTTTGGAGCTGGTTAATGCGCAGCGGACCGACCGCACGGATGACAATACAAGCTGATGGGAGATGGATTATTGTCTGACAGCAGGGCTTGAGGATGGCAGCAGGCTTACGCTGGCAACAATGGATATTGCAAAAGTGTTTCTTGTGCAGGGAGAGGAAAATACCTGGGATGACGCTCACTACCGGATCTGGGGATATCCGTCTGCCATGTGGGAATTACTGGAACAGCCCGAGGAGGACCAGGGAGAAACATTTCTTACGGTATTGCCGGAAGGGACTTTTACAGATGAAGAGTCGGTCTTTGACTATATGGAACAGTACGCTGAGGAAAGGCAGATTACATGGGATTGCAGATCCTGATCTGATCTATGAAGGACAGATGGTCGAGATCCCGCAAATGTAAATCAGAGGTTGCAGATAAATTTCTTGAGTTTTCGGATTCCCACCATATAAAATAGATTGTTTTCTAGCTAGAATATGAATATAATATAATTGAAAGCGAGGTGCATACAAAATGATAATAGATACAAACACAATGATTTCAATTACAGAAGCGAACCAAAATTTTTCAAAAGTAGCCAAAGTGGTCGATGAACACGGAACAGCGGTTATTCTGAAAAATAACATACCCAGATATTTGGTCATTGATTTCAGCAGGGCGGAAAAAGAAAAAGTTGCCAATAGTGAGGATGTTATTGCAATATCTGAGAGGCTAATAAAACAAAACATGGAAGCATATGAGGTTCTTGCAAAATGAATATTTTGAGTAAAGAACAGATATTGGAGATTCTGCAAGATTGATAGAATCTACTGGAGGAAGTAGCGGTATTCGTGACGAGGGAATGTTGGACTTGGCACTAAATAACCCATTTCAGTCATTTGGTGGAAAGGAGCTTTATTCGAGCATTCAGGCAAAGGCAGCACGGCTTTGTTATGGATTGGTAAAAAATCATGCAATGCTGGACGGAAACAAAAGACTGGGTGCGCATGTTATGTTAGTTTTTCTTGCATTAAACGGATATGAATTGCTTTACAGCCAAAAGGAGTTAAGCGATGTGATTCTTGCATTGGCATCCGGTGATATTGGCGAAAAGGAAATTTTACAATGGATTATTGAGCATCAAAAATGAGGTTTGGTATATGAGGGCGAAATTAATTGTGGCAGAAACAGAAAGGCTGGTTTTAAGGGGATACAAAGAGGAAGATCTGCAGGATTTATTTGAATATTTATCTGATAAAGAAGTTGTTGAATATGAACCATATCGACCGCTGACTCTTAATGAAACAAAAGAAAATCTTGAATGGCGTATCGGAACAGACGAAATGATTGCTGTTGAATTGAAAAGCTTCCACAAAATGATTGGTAATGTATATATGGGGAAGCGTGAATTTGAGGCACTGGAAATAGGATATGTATTTAATCGGAATTATTGGGGGCATGGCTATGCCGTTGAAAGCTGCAAATGGTTAATTCAACAGGCATTTTTAAATGGCATACACAGGATATATGCGGAATGTGATCCACGCAATAAAAATTCATGGAAATTACTTGAGACATTAGGATTTGAGCGTGAAGCCCATTTAAGGAAAAATGTATATTTCTGGAAAGATGAAAATGGAAAAGCGATTTGGAAAGATACATATATTTATGCCAAACTGAATGTTGATGAATAAATTCAGGTTTGTAAGTTTTTCTTAACATTATAGTAGTAGGAGAATATTATGCCGCAATCGAATATAATTATGTATACTACAGAAGACGGTATCACAAAAATAGAAGTAACATTTGACCATGATACGGTCTGGCTTTCCATAGATCAAATGGCTGAATTATTTCAGCGTGCTTTAGATGATAATCGACTTAAGAATCTCGGAGGCGATGCCTTAAATAAAATCATTACGGCATATTTGGATATTGCGGAAGTTCATGCCCTAAATCAAGACCCCATGTATATGAGACTGGTTGGAAACAATTGATGATTATCTGAAAATGACGAGAAGAGATATTTTAACTACGAAAGGAAAGATTACTCATAAACAAGCTCTTAAGAAAGCGCATGGAGAATATGAGAAATATCAAAAAAGACAGAAGGATTCTCTATCTCCTGTAGAATGCATTTTTTGAAAGTATAGAAAAATTACGTGAGTTGGAAGAAAAAATAATTTTTGGCGTGGGCTTGACATACGGTGCCTTAATGTGTGGAAATGGAAATCCTCTGACTCTGGTAAGGAGATTTTTATTCCAACTTTATTCCCAATGCGTTATAATTTAGAAAAATTGGGAATAAAGTTGGGAATAAATCTATATCGAGGAGTATGCTAATGGATAGCCTTGCCATATTAGCTTCACAATAGGGGACAGTGGGGCTGATTGTAAGAAATACGGAAATATAAAATTGCTTGCAATGGGGGATATAATGGAACGCTTATTGAGGTTTGGTAACAATTTTGATGCTTTCATGAAAGCATCAGGCAGACATTATATAGAAGCACAGCTTTGGACAGATAAATATATCACAGAAAAATACTTAGTTCAATTATAATTGTAACTTCGAATCTGGAATTTGTTAAAGGAATGATATGGGAAAGCTTATTATACTTAGAGGTAATTCAGGCAGCGGAAAAACTACGATTGCCAAGGAATTGCAACGGAGATTTGGCAGGAACACTATGCTTATCTCACAAGATGTAATTAGAAGAGACATGCTCAGGGTTAAAGATGGAGAGAATACACCCGCGTTGCCACTTATGAAAGAACTTTTATTTTACGGCAGTAACCATAGCGATATTGTGATCTTAGAAGGGATTATGTATGCAGACTGGTATAAATCATTGTTTGAACTGGCTGTTCAATTATATGATACAAGAGTATATGCATACTATTTTGACATACCTTTTGCAGAGACATTAAAACGACACCAGACAAAACCTAATTGTAATGACTTTGGTAAAGAAGAAATGCTTAGATGGTGGCGGGAAAAAGACTTTTCTGATGTATTAAATGAGGTCAGCATTACATCTGAAAGAGATATTGAAAGTATTGTCAGCGATATTTATAATACTGTTTTAAACGAAAATTAGCAGGTGCGAAAATCGAGGTGCAATTATGAGAACAGAAAATGAAATGTATGACCTTGTCTTAGGCATTGCAAAAAGTGATGACAGGATCAAAGCTGTTTATATGAACGGTTCAAGAACAAACGAAAACGTTCCAAAAGATATTTTTCAAGATTATGATATTGTTTATGTTGTGGAAGACATCAAAAGTTTTATAGAGGACAAAGACTGGATTAATCTTTTTGGGGAGATTCTTTACATGCAGTATCCTGACGAAAACCCATATTATCCAAGCGACAAGAAAAACTCGTATGGATGGCTGATGCAATTTGCAGACGGAACCAGAATTGACTTGACAGTGCAGCCTGTCGATTACACACTACAGCATATTCACGATGATAAACTTTGCAAAATTTTGTTAGATAAAGAAAATATATTGCCAGAAATAGAAGCAGCAACAGATTGTCAGTATTGGGTTAAAAAGCCAACAAAAGAGCAGTATTTTGCAGTTTGTAACGAGTTCTGGTGGTGTACCAACAATATAGCAAAAGGATTATGGCGGGAGGAGATCCCTTATGTGCAGGATATGACAAATTATGTTGTAAGACCTGAACTGATCAGAATGTTAAACTGGAAGGCTGGCATTTTAACAGGATGGTCAGTAAGCACCGGGAAATCATCAAAGTATCTGTATAAGTGGCTTTCAAAGGAAGAATGGCAAATGTTTATGGCAACTTATTTTGATGGTAATGTTGATAATGCATGGAAGTCTGTTTTGGGTATGTGTGAGTTGTTTAAAAATGTGGCACAGTTTGTCGGGGAGAAATCAGGGTGGGAGTATAATGAAAAAGAGGGAAAAGCAGCCCGGGATTTTTTAGAATATGTGCATCAATTATCAATGGACAGATAATAAATATGTTGCTGCTTTAACGAAAAAAATCCGCACTTCTTTTTTGTCAGAAGCTGCGGATTTTTATAAAATTTTTCTTTTCCGAATCGGAAAGCTGGCGTATGTTTTGTGTTTATGCAGTTGGAATCGTTATTCCTTAATTTTGTCAAGTTCTGTCAGATTAACGCCGGAAACTTGTAATAATGCTTTGATGGTCAAATATTCATCTCTTAATTTTGCATATGTTTCAGTTGCATTTTCTTTTTTGGCTAAAAGCATATACTCTTGAACCTTTTTAAAATCATCAAGGGCTTGCTTCATTACTTCAATACCAGTTGGCATATGTTTCATCTGCTTTCTGTATAGTGGCTTGTATTGACTGCTATAAGTTTATTATATAGGATTGTAAGGAAAGTGTAAAGTAACCGATTTTATCATCTTCAAATGTGTGTGTCATACGATCACTCCGTCTTTTTCTATATTCATAAAAAAAGATATACATTTTTCCATTGCTCATAAATCTTGATACTTTGAACGGACGGATTTATTTCCATCCATACTGCAACTCAAAATCATATGTGATATCGTATCTTATATTAGTTTGTTGTTGTGTTCTTGTTAAAAGTAAATTATAATTATAAACGTAAATCTGAACTTATAAGGAAGGGTAAATAAGTTAAAATGAACATTCGCAATAATGCCAGGGCATTTATACTGAATGAAGATAATGAAATTCTTTTGCAGAAGTTTAAATTCAACTTTACAGGCGTATCGAAGGTCCTTTGGGTTACTCCAGGAGGCGGTGTAGAAGATGGCGAAACTTTTAAGCAGGCACTGGAAAGAGAACTATTTGAAGAGTTAGGCATAAATATAGAAATCGAAGATGACAGTGTTTTATTACTAGATATTCCATTTGATGGAAAAGGGGGAAAGTTTATAAGTCACGAAGTATACTTTTTGTTGCATATTCCTAAGAGTACTGCCTTTTCTTTAGAAAATATGGAAACAAATGAAAAAACACATTTTATAACCTTAAATGGTGGAATTTAGCTCCTATTGCGCAGAAATATGGTGCGGAGAAAGTGGCATTGTTTGGCTCTAGGGCAAAAAACACAGCAACAGAAACAAGTGATTATGATTTTGTTATATCAAAAGGGAATATAAAATCATTGTTTCAGTTGGCGTCTTTTATTGATGAATTGGAAAAAGCATTTGGTGCAAATATTGATGTAATCACAGATACATCAAACAATATCGAAATTCTGGAACAGATAAAGAAAGATGAGATTGTTGTTTATGAATCAAAAAATAATGCAATACTGATAAAAATAATGGATTATTGTCTGGAAATGAGTGTGTGAAATAATTTCTGTAAATTAAGATCTTCTATGATAAGTTAATAAGAAAGGTAGGTGCTTTTTAACTCACCTACCTTTTACTATATCTATATAATATCTTCCTGTCAAGAAATATTGGAAATCATTTTGAGATGTGTTACACTTTTTATATCATTTTTTTTACAATCATTCCAGGAGGCATCAGATGAAACTCAAAACAGACGTACCATCCGTACCAGAAGATATCCGGAAAAAGATTACCGTTCTCCAGTATTTACTTGACCAGGCAGAAAACCTGCGGGATGAGATTCTTACATGGTATGGGGCTGAACTGCATTCCTACGATCCCAAAGCTGATCCGGAAAGTGAATTGTTTGACCCGGGGACAGGAATCGTTGTAGAGGGAATCTCATATACTGCTGTTATGGAATCTCTTTCTGAACTTCAGGCTTTTCATGAAGCCCGGGCTGGGCAGCGGCATTAAGCAGGCTCTCCTGCCTTGCGATGTCTTCCCGGATCAGCGCCTTTATGGCTCCCTGCACGGAAGATTCCCGCGCGTATTTATGCTTTTTTATCCAGGACAGGATATCCTGGTCTGTCTTATTGTTCAGTTTCAGCTTGATCTGGGTAGTGTTCCATTCATCATACCTGTTCTGGGCATCATATTTTCCACTATAAAACATATCCGGCTCCTTTCCGTAGGTGTACACCTATGTCGGGATATAGGTGTACACCTACACTGTTTTTAGGCTTACTGGGGCAGCCTTCCTTCATACATGACGGACAGTTCCCCATAGACTTTTCCCCAATTGCGAATGGGAACTGTCCATTTCTTTGCCACTTCAAAAGTTGACAGATAAAGGGATTTGAGCAATGCCTGGGGGCTTGGAAACACGCTCCGCTGCCTGTTCAGCCTCCGGTATGAAGCATTCAGCGATTCTATGGAATTTGTGGTATAAAATGCGGCTCTGGTATCTTTTGAAAATTTGAAGATTGTGGCAACGGCATCCCAGTTGTCATGCCAGCGCCCCATCGCACCCGGATACTGCCCTTCCCATTTCTCCGTGACCTCCCCTAACCGCTTCTGTGCCGCCTTCTCATCCGCCGCCGTATAGATCGTTTTCAGGTCCTTTGCAAACGCCTTCATGTCTTTGTTGGCTACATATTTTAATGTATTCCTCACCATGTGGACGATACAGCGCTGCTGCTCCGTAGCCGGAAATGCAGCTGATATCGCTTCTTTGATCCCGCTGAGCCCGTCAGAGCACAGGATCAGGATATCCTTAACCCCGCGGTTTTTCAGTCCGTTAAGGACACCCAGCCAGTATTTGCTGCTCTCATTCTCGCCTATAACTATGGTCAGGACTTCCTTCCTGCCGTCCACGCTGATACCCAGCACAACATAGGCGGCAAGTTTGCGTATGATGCCGTCATCCCGGACTGAAAAATGGACTGCGTCTATGAACACGATGGGATAGACCTCCTCCAAAGGACGGTTCTGCCATTCTTCAATCTGCGGAAGGAGCCTGTCTGTTATGTCTGATACCATCCCTTCGCTTACCTCAAAGCCATAAATGTCCTCTACCGTCTCGGATATCTGGCGTGTGGTCATGCCTTTTGCATACATGGAGATGATCTTGTCATCAATAGCAGAAATATCCTTCCTGCGTTTTGGGACTATCTGCGGTTCAAAAGAGCTCTGGCGGTCCTGGGGGACATCCACTTCGAATTCGCCATATTTACTGCGGACACGCTTGGTTTTTGTGCCATTCCGGTAATTATCCTCTTCGGAACGCTCATATTTCCCATAGCCAAGGTGGTCATCCATCTCTGCCTCGAGCATTTCTTTTACCGTGCCGGAGAGCAGGTCTTTGAGGGCATCCTGGATATCCTCTGCGGTCTCAATGTCATACTCCCGCAGTAATCCCTGGATAAGGTTGCGCTTCCCTTCAGTCATTGGTTTTGGTTTGTAAACTTCTTTTTTTCTGTTTGCCATAAATTAAGGCCTCCTATGATTTAGATTTTATCATAGAAGACCTTATTCTTATAAAATATTTACAGACTTTTTTTCACAGACTCCTGGAAATCAAAGATTCACATGAATATACAAAAATCCCAATTCCAGAACTTTATCTGGGAATAGAAAAAATATTGAAAGGATAAGCATCCCTTATTTTGAAATCTCTATATTTCAGCTTGAATTAAGTACCCAAATTTTCTTTCATCCTGAAAAAGACTATAAACATATGCCGGGCTTTCAAGGTATAATCCTGTCTCAATATCTATAAGTTTATCAAAGGTTTTTGAATTATAGAATAGCTGCATAGCCTTGTCATATTCAATCTGTATATCCGTAACTATATAATCAATAATATCCTGAATCTGATATTCAACAAGCTGTTCCTGTTTTGTCAAGATAAAACACCAACTTTCTTCAAAAATTTTACTGCTTTTTCTGTATGAAATGAATATTGGCTGGTTGTTTTCTTATATGTCATTCCTTTTAATAACATATCCAGAGAAATCATCCCATTCTGATATTGCCGAAACAGCATGGTCATATCATCGTCTGCAATTGGCCCGGAAACAATATCATATTTACAATCCAAATTACAATTCGCCTTTTCATAATCCGTAAAATCCTTATTGCGATTATTCATTACAAACAATGCCCAATCTTTCGATGGTACATTTCCAAAATCCATAATATTCAATTCGGTATTTCTCAATAAACCATCTGGCACCTCATAAACATTTACGACTGGAGTACCTCCGTAAATTCTTGCAACACGATTTGCCATTTTCTGCGCCTGTTTTAACAGCTCCGTAGTATAAAAGCCTTTGCCAAAATCCTTGTAGGGGCGGCATAATGTTAAATCAATTGACTGTATATCAAGATTTGTTCCATGATACAAAGTCATAAGAGCGTACCTCCGTTCTTTCTGCAAACCGTCAGCATATCATCAAGCGCATCATCCAGTGACAATGTATGCTCTATATCATAATTTTCTTTCAGAAACTCAATCGCTTTATGTTGAAATAGAAACTGAAATGCCTCTTTCATTTTCAAGTTGTGCTTGCGCGCAAATTCATTAACGCAAACAACCATATAATTTATTTGCCTTCTTTCTTCACTCATACCATGCCTCTTTTACAGCCTGATCATTTGCAATTGCCCAATATTGTTAATGATAAGTATACAAAAAAAACTGCATTTTAACAATGCAGTTTTTTAAAATTTGTTTTCCTATTTTCTATGTTCCCGAAACTTGTGTTCCATCCGCCACTTATCCTTGTAAACCAACTGCGAAATGGGAAGAAGCTCATACCCCTTCTCCTGCAGGTCCGTGATCACGGAATCCAGTGCGTCCGCCGTGTACTTCGCGCCGTTGTCCAGCTTGTCGGACTTCGCCACGCGCTTGACGATATCGTCCACGTCATAATCCTTTCAGTCCAGAAAGTCCACACTTGTAATAGATATAAGACATAGAATAAAATAATCAGCAGCCTGAAACTGCCATTTGAAAAACTTTTCTTATCTTACTTTGTTGTTGTGTCTTTGTTTAAAGTAAATTATAATTATATATGTAAATCGAGATTTTTAAAGAAATGGAGAGCAAAATCGGGATTTGCGGAGAGGACTAAAAAATGGAGTACGAAATAAGATTGGCGATGGATGATGATATTGCGCCAGCGCTTGATTTAGCATGGCGTATATTTGTTAAGTATGATTCGCCAGATTATGGAGTTGAGCATACAGAACATATGCGAGTGGCAATTGAAGATAGATTAAAGAATTTAAGTATTTATATTCAGCGGTTGATGGTGGTTGCATTAGTTGACGATAAAGTTGCAGGAATGCTTGAAACATATGGAACAAATAGAATTTCTTTACTATTTGTTGACAGTGAGTATCAACGTAAAGGAATAGTTTGATTGGCTTATACATTAATACCAAGCCATAAATTGTGAAGGAGATTATTATGAAAACAATCATTACTATTCAACACACACAATCAATGCACCATACAAATGGTATGGTTGGCTCTTGGACCGATTGGGAATTATCGGAATTAGGAATGCAGCAAGCAAATAGAATTGGAGAAAAGCTAAAAGCAGAGTTGCTTGATAAGAAGTTTGTAATGTATTCATCTGATTTATTGCGAGCAAAACAGACGGCTGAAAATATAGGTAAACATTTAGGAATAAGCCCTATTTTAAGAATTGAATTGCGAGAAAGAAATCTTGGTAGATGTTGTGGTAAATCGGTCCAATGGCTTCGTGAAAATCTTGAAATGCAGGAGAAAACTATTGATGATAGATTGTTTTCCGATGCGGAAAGCCGTAGAGATGAGTGGAACAGGCTGAAACCATTTTTTGATGAAATAATGACAAGTGATAATGAAAATATAATAATTGTTTCTCATGGTGATCTGTTAAGTGTTTTCAATACGATGTTTTTGGGGTTAAATGTTGAAACTATAAATACAAGTGAAATGTTTGGCTTAGCTGGCGGAGTTTCATACATGTTTGAAAATAATGAAGGAAAAAGATTTATTAAAAAATTAAGTGACATGTCTTATGTTAATTAAATTTCAGTGTATGAATATCAAATTTCTGGAACAGATAAAGAAAGATGAGGTCGTCGTTTATGAATCAAAAAGATAAAATAATACTGATTCAACCGCACTCTACCTAAAAATCCGCACTTTCTGTTTATCAGAAATTGCGGATTTTCCATAAAAAACTGTTAATTGTATCGGCATGTTAATTTTTAATCTGTCGCCCTTCATGATTTATGTGGTACTTATCTTTATAAATCAATTCTGATATAGGCACAAAGGTATAACCCTCATTTTTCAGCTTGGCAATCAGCATATCAAGAGCCTGTGCGGTATATTTCGCACCATTGTGGCAAAGAATGATGGATCCGTTTCCTAAATGCTTGTGCTCTGTCACGGTCTTGATGATAGAGTCCACTCCATAATCTTTCCAGTCCAGAGAATCCACATCCCATTGAATTGTATAGTATCCGCAATCTTTTGCCACATTTACTACCGCATTGTCGTAATCCCCATAAGGCGGTCTGAAAAGGAACATTTCATAGCCGGTCAGTTCCCGCACCTTTTCATGAACCTTCATCAGTTCTTCCTTTTTTTCTGCATCGGAAAGCTGGCTCATGTTTTTGTGGTTCTCGCTGTGGTTGCCAAGATCGTGACCTGCCGCAAGGATGGCTTTCACGTCATCCGGGTAGCTTTCTACCCATCCTCCGGTCATAAAAAAAGTAACTTTTACATCCTGTTTAGCCAGTATTTCCAGTATTTTAGCGGTGTCTTCGTTACCCCAGGCTGCGTCAAAAGAGAGTGCAATCTTTTTTTCATCGGTCTCCACGCAATAAATAGGTAACTCTCGTCCGTTTACACTGCTGGATGTAGCCACGTTTTCGCTGACCACTGTATAGCCGCCCCGGAGCACTGCAAGGGTGGCCAGCGCCAGTGCACCATATTTTACAGAAAGCATCAGGTTCTGGCGCATATAAGAATCGCGGCTTTGCCCGGATTCCTGCTGGGGAAAAAGTTTCCTGAAAAGGGAATCCTCGGTATTTTTGGCATTTGTCCGTTTTTTCCTGCTGTTTTTATTCACATTGATCTTTTGCTGAAATTTTTCTATGTATTCCTTCATTGTCCGAACACCACCACAAATGTTACTACAGTGTATGTTTGGTATAGGTTGTCACATGCCTTTTTGAGGTGGTAAACAAGGAACAATAATAATAGATGTGCTGGATAGAAATTTATTGAATAAAAAAAGAATTAAAATCGCATGAAAATATATCAGTCAGAGCGATTAATAAATCAACAGTTGGATTGTTACGTCCATTTTCTATTTTAGAATAAGTACCAATATTTATAGCGATTCCTCTGAGCTGCAACTGCGTGATTACATCTACGGATTTCATATTTTTTTCAAATCGTAATCTTTTAATGTTTTTTCCTACTAAAGGATTTTTATGTTGATTTATTCTTTCCGCCATATCAAACACCTCATAAAAAGATTATCTAAAATGGCATATTTTTTGTGTCCGAAATGGCATATAGAATGTTTAGATGTGAAAGACGTTGATAAGGAAATTAAGGAGTAAAAAAGGAATTAAAGTCACATGAAAATATATCAGTGAGTGCAATTAGCAAATCAACGGTTGGGTTATTGCGTCCATTTTCTATTTTAGAGTAAGTTCCAATATTAATAGCAATACCTCTAAGCTGTAGTAGGGCAATGACTTCTGTTGATTTCATATTCTTTTCAAATCGTAGCCTTTTAATATTTTTTCCAACCAAAGGATTTTTATGCTGGTTTATTCTTTCTGCCATATCAAACACCTCATAAAAAGATTATCTAAAATGGCATATTTTTTGTGTCCAAAATGGCATATGAATGATATAATAAAAGAATAATTGAAGAAGAGGGAGATTATGAAAACAATCAGTGTAGTTTTGACAACAGATGATAAAAAATTAGCAGAAAGAATAAGTAAGCTTGAAAATCAATGTGAAGATTTAGGCGGCACTATGCCTTTTGAGTCATTGATGCAGATTAGTGCAGGTATGATTCCGCCATCTTCTGTAAAAATAATGATTGATGTATTATTAATGTATGCAGAAAAAGAAATGATTGACTTAGAACATCAAAAGAAAAGCAAGGATTTGTTCAACAAATATTTTGGTAAGAAAAGAAAATAGTATTAAAGGGAAATAGTTTACTTTCTATCTATATGTTTACCGTGTAAAAATAACAGGGAATTTGCACAATGCTGCTGCCTGTCATCCTTAGTATTTGCAAGAAAATTAAGAAATGTTTGTTTTTCTCTGAGTATTGCGATTTTTTGCTGCCAAACTAAATGCTCCTTTCTGCCTTGGTGGCAAGTCTTGCCGATATTAAACGTACCAATATTTACAGCGATTCCCCCTAAATCAATTGCGTGATTACCATATGGCATCTGCTCCACAATTCATTTTTATATGGAAATACATTGTTTGCGATGCTTTCCTCAATAAAACCGACTTTTTCATAGCAGCGTTTTGCCGCAATGTTTTCTTCAAACACATTTAGCTGGACGAATCGCACCCCTGTTATTTCAAAAGCATATCGTAAAGCTAATTCTAACATTTCTTTTCCGCAGCCGGTTCCTCGTTTATTGTGGTCAACTATAACAAATTTGAGAAAGCCTGTATTGTCATCAACGTTGATCGAATAGCAGAAAAAGCCCATAATTTTTCCGTTAGCTTCTGTTGCCACATAGGCACTGTCTGTCCATTCTGTCGCATTTTTCTCCAAGAGATCATGAAGCTTTTCTTTTGTAACCGGATATGAAATAAGATTGGCACACCATAGGGCGTGAGTTTTTTCATCATCAATCCACTTTTCAATATATTCATAATCCAGATTCTCTATGTACGGTCTTATCCTCATATGGAAATTCCTCCTGCTGTTAATCTTATTTTTTCAAACAATACAGACTTTTAAACTGGATAATACCCCCTGATTGTGCCATAATGAAGAACAGAAGTAAAGGGAGGAATGAAAAAATGATTGCAAACTATCACACACATACCTGGCGCTGTAAGCATGCGGAGGGAACAGAGCGGGAATACATAGAGAGAGCCATTGAAGGAAAAATGAGGATACTTGGTTTTTCCGACCACACGCCGATGCCTTATGACGGTGGTTATGTCAGCGGTGTCAAAATGGATATCGGGCAGTTGGAGGAGTATGTGGATACGATCCTGAAGCTGAAGGAGGAATACAGGCAGGATATCGAAATCCATTTGGGACTGGAGGTGGAGTATTATCCCAAATATTTTGAAAAATTGCTTGCAATAACCGGTCAGTATCCCATTGAATATTTCCTGCTGGCACAGCACTATTTGGGGAATGAGATCAATGATTATTTTTGCGGCACGGCGACTGATGATGAGAAGCTGCTGAAAAGATACTGTGAACAGACAAAGGAAGCATTGGAAAGCGGGCGGTTTACTTACTTTGCGCATCCCGATTTTTTCAATTTTACCGGAGATAAGGGGATTTATGACTACTGGATCCGCCAGCTTTGTACTTGTGCCAAAACCCTGGACATCCCTTTGGAAATCAACTTTCTTGGTATCTGGGATAAAAGGCACTATCCCAATCCGGAATTTTGGAGGATCGCGGGCGAAGTCGGAAACAAAGCGATCTTTGGCGCGGATGCCCATCAGCCGGAAAAGGTTTGGAATCCAGAAGCGATTTGTGTAGCAGAGGAAATAGTAAGCCGGTATAATCTGACACTGATAGAAACCGTCGATTTTCGGTGATCATAGGAATTATTTATTAGCTGCCCTGAATCAAACATCTGTGAAAGCATATTGAGCAGATGTTTCATTCAGGGCATTTTAAAACTCCTGCTATTTTTAAATTTTAAACTAAAGGTACCTTGACAAATTCAAACCTGCTGTGCTACTATATCAAGGTACCTAATAATATGCATATAAAAACTTAGACTTGAGCCTTAATTTAAGGCTCCTAAGCAGAATGGAGGAAGAGTGAAAAATAAATTTTTCACTCCAAGGAGTTTGTGTCTGCGCTGCATCCACAAACTCTTCCATGCGCAAAAAGCAGCGCAGAAATGAGGTAAAAGATGAGAGAACATTATAATTCAGAGGATGTAAATGGGAAATTGATCATGAACCTGCGTGACATCAGCCATACCATGCGGGCGCTTTATGAGGGAAAAGGCAGTCAGAAACGGATCCTGATGGTTTTAAACGAAGTTGGAACCATTACCCAGAGGGAGCTTACGTTTCGGCTTGGCATTCAGCCTGGTTCAGCCAGCGAGGTGATTGCGAAGCTGGAGAGCGCCGGGCTGCTGGCGCGCTCAGCCAGTGAGACAGACCGCAGGACGTCCGATATCTCCCTTACAGAAGAAGGAAAAAGACAGGCCGAAGAAGCGATCAGACAGCGCAGGCAGCGGCATGAAGATATGTTTTCCCTTTTAAGCGAGGAGGAAAAAGTGCAGCTTCTTTCCACGCTGGAGAAGATCAATGCCGACTGGGAAGAACGCTATGGGAAACAGCGCAGAGAACATTGCGGGCATCATCATGAACATCATCACGACGGACATCATCACGGTGAGCAACACCACGATTGTAATCACGATTGTGAAAATTGTCCTCATCCATGCGGCAGAGGGCGGAACAGGTAGGGCAAAACTATGTGGAGCTATGTAAAGAAATACTTGCATTTTGCAGTCCTGGCAGCGTTCTTTATGGTGGGCGAGGTGATGATGGATCTGCTACAGCCAGAAATCATGAGCCGTATTGTGGACGAGGGTGTGTTAGGGCTGGATCATGGCGGAAATGCGGATCTGCCGCTGATCTGGAATCTGGGGATCAGGATGATCGGGCTGGTTTTGTTCGGGGGACTTTGCGGTTCCCTGAACAATGTATTTGTACATTTATCAGGACAGAATGTCGGCAATGAAATGCGGAAGGACTGCTTCCGCAGGATCATGGGCTTTTCGTTTTCGCAGCTTGACCGCTTCGGGAACGGCGCACTGGTCACAAGGGTGACGAATGACATTACCCAGGTCCAGAATTTCGTGTCGCAGTTTGTGAGAGGGATGATCCGTACTTCCATGCTGATGTTCGGAAGTATTTATTTTATGTTCCGTTTAAGCCGTGACTTTGGGATGGTGGTACTTTGCGCTTTTCCTCTTATCGTGGGATGCCTTGGCGTTTGCCTTGCAAAAGCCAATCCCTGGTTTTCCCGGCTGCAGGAACAACTGGAGGTCATTAATTCCATGATGCAGGAAGATATATCCGGGATCCGTATTATCAAGGCCTGCGTCAGGGAAAGCTATGAGAAGCTGCGGTTTGGGAAAGCGAACAACGACCTGATAAGGACGCAGCTTCACGTACTGACCATATTTGCCTTTATGAATCCGGTGGTCAATGCCTTGATGTATATCGTGGTTGCGATCATCCTGCGGATCGGCTCCGTGGAAGTGGCATCTGGCAGCGTGACACCGGGAACGATCATGGCGGCGATCACTTATACCACACAGCTTTTAAACGGTATTTTGATGCTGACCATGTTGTTTCAGAATATTTCCAGAGGATGGGCTTCCTGGAAGCGTGTGAGGGAAGTGTTAGCGAGCGGACCGGAACTGGAAGATGGCAGTTTCGACGGCGGGACGGAAAAGAAAGGGGAAATCGTATTCCAGGATGTCTCTTTTGCTTACCCGGGAACGGACCGGCTGGTGCTGAAGCATATTGACCTGACCATAAGGCAGGGGGAAACGGTTGCGATCATGGGAGCTACCGGCTGTGGGAAAACCACACTGACAAACCTGATCCCCCGGTTTTATGATGTGACCGACGGCAAGGTGCTGGTGGACGGCGTGGATGTGCGGGAGTACAGGCAGCAGGCGTTGCGGGGAAAAATTGCCATTGCATTGCAGGAAAGCGAGCTGTTTGGGGAATCCATTGAAGAAAATATTGCATGGGGTGCGCCGGGGGCAGCTTTGGTGGAAATTAAAGCGGCAGCAACGATCTCACAGGCGGACGAATTTGTTTCCGCTGCCAAGGATGGCTATGCATCCATGGTGGCCCAGAGGGGCAGGAGTTTGTCCGGCGGGCAAAAACAAAGGCTTTCCATTGCAAGGGCAGTCATCAAAAAGGCGGAAATACTGATTTTTGATGATTCCACCAGCGCGCTGGATCTGAAAACGGAAAGCAATTTTTATGATGCCTTAAGTAAGTCCGGGCAGGGCGCTACCAAGATCATCGTTGCCCAGAGGATTGCTTCTGTGAGGCGGGCGGACCGTATTGTTGTGCTGGAAAAAGGCAGGATCGCGGCGGTGGGAACCCATAAGGAGCTGCTTGAGCAATGCAGCATTTATCAGGATATTTATCATTCCCAGATTGGTAAGGAAGGTGAAGAGGATGGACAGTCGTAAAGAACAGAAACTGGAAATGAAGGGCATCCCGGGCATGAATCCCAGAGAACGGTTTCAGGAAGTACAGCATGCGGAAAATCCGGGGAAAACCTTAAAACGCATAGCCGTATATTTCTTTAAAGAAAAGGGGATGGTGCTTTGCATGATGGCGGTGGTGGTTTTTGGCACGCTTTGTGGTATTTATGCCCCGAGCCTGCAGAGCAAAGCCATTGATATTATCGCCGGGGCAAGGAGCGGCAGCCTGACGGGAACCTTGTGCCTGATGCTTGCCGTCTGGCTCTTGTACAGCGGCGGACAGCTATTGCAGGGGTTGTTTAGCGCGCAATTGAGCCAGCGTATCGTGAAGCGGATGAGGGAAGAATTGTTTGGGAAGATCCTCGACCTGCCGATCAGCTATCTGGACACCCACTCTTATGGGGATGTGATGAGCCGGATGACCAATGATGTGGAAAATATCTCTGCTACGGTTTCCCAGTCTTTGCCATCCCTCTTTTCCGGCTGCCTGACGATCATCGGCACAGCCGCCATTATGCTGTGGTACTGCTGGCAGCTTGCCCTGCTCAGTTTTGTAACGATCATCTTAACGCTGGCGGCGACTAAGATTTTGTCCGGGAGAGTGAGAAAATTTTCCAGAAAACGGCAGATGCTTTTAGGGCAGCTAAACGGCACAGTGGAGGAGATGGTAGCCGGATACCGCACGGTGGTGGCTTACAATCATCAGGATATTACCACCGAAAATTTTTGCAGCGTTTCGGATACCCTGACGAAAGCCGGAATCAAGACAGATATTTTCAGCGGGGTCATGGGTCCGATCATGAACTGTATCGGGAACATTGGGTTTGTGGTCATTGCAGCCTGCGGGGGATATTTTTCCGCCTATGGGATGATCTCCGTGGGAGTGATCTCCGCTTTTATTGTTTATGCCAGACAATTCAGCCGGCCGATCAATGAGATTGCCCAGGTTTACGGACAGCTTCAGACGGCGATTGCAGGAGCAGAAAGAGTGTTTGTGGTATTGGATGAGTGCAGTGAGGAAAAGAGCGGGGAAGAACTGGCAGAGGAAAAATCGGCTACAGTGACGTTCAGGAAAGTACAGTTTTCTTATATCCCGGACCGTCCGGTGATAAAGGATTTCACCCTGACGGTGCCCTCAGGGAAAAAGGTTGCCCTGGTAGGTGCCACGGGAAGCGGGAAGACAACCTTGGTCAATCTGCTGATGCGCTTTTATGACATTGACAGCGGGGAGATATTTGTTAACCAGCAGAATATCCGGGAAGTTTCCAGGGAGAGCCTGCGCCGTAATATCGCAATTGTTTTACAGGATACGGTACTGTTTAGCGATACGGTGCGGAACAATTTGAATTATGGTAAAGAAGATGCCACAGAAACGGATATAGAAAAAGCAGTAGAACTGAGCCGGTGCAGTGAAGTGATCGGGATGCTGCCGCAGGGATATGATACGGTATTGACCGGTTCCGGTGAAAATATCAGCCAGGGACAGAGACAGCTTTTGGCTATTGCAAGGGCATTTATTGCGGATCCTAAGATATTGATCCTGGATGAAGCAACCTCCAATGTGGATACTCGCACAGAAACAGCGATCCAAAAGGCTATGCAGATGATCATGAAAAACAGGACCAGCATTGTGATCGCCCACCGTCTGTCTACCATCCGGGACTCGGATCTGATCGTGGTGATGGACCATGGAGAGATTGTGGAGATGGGCGATCATGAAAACCTGCTTGCACAAAAAGGAAAGTATTATGACTTGTACATGACACAGTATGCAGGGTTTGCAACCTGAGGAACTGCAGTTCCTCAGGTTTTACTTCTGCTTTAATTCTTTATAAGTATGGATAATGATCACAGCGGAAACAATCGCGGTGAGGATATCGGATACCGGCATGGAATAAAGCACCCCGTCAAGATTAAAGAACACAGGGAGCAGCAGTGCAAAGCCTACGCCAAACACAATTTCACGGATCATGGACAGGGCAGTGGAAGCAGCGGCTTTCCCCATTGCCTGCAAAAAGATAAAGGTAGCTTTGTTTATGCAGGCAAAGATGACCATGCACAGGTAAACGCGGAATGCCTTTATGGCAAAGTCCGTATAGTACACGCTTTCGTTGGCGGCGCCAAATATGGCGATCAGTTGTCTGGGAAGAAGCTCAACGATCAGAAAAGCAATAACGCCTACGGTCGCCTCTCCGATCAGAAGCTTGGTAAAGAGGTTTTTTACCCGGACCTTTAATCCTGCCCCTATATTAAATCCGACGATGGGAATGCATCCTGCCGCCATACCTACCACGATGGAAATGACGATCTGGAAAAATTTCATTACGATCCCTACTACGGCCATAGGAATCTGTGCATATTGTTCCTGGGCAAAAACAGGGTCTAATGCGCTGTATTTCCTGATCATGTTATTGATGGCTGCCATAGCGGCTACAAGGGAGATCTGTGAAAGGAAGCTGCAGATACCCAGGGTAAGTGTCTTGCTTACGATATGGGACTTTAGCTGAAATACAGATTTTGAAAACTGTATGCTTTTCGTGTGTCCAAGATACCATACGGCAAGGACGGCTGTGGCGATCTGGCCAAGCACGGTAGCAACGGCAGCGCCCATCATTCCCCATTTAAATATAAAAATGAAAACCGGGTCAAGAATGATGTTGATCACTGCCCCGGCAAGGGTAGAGACCATTGCAAATTTGGGGCTTCCGTCTGCACGTATGATCGGATTCATTGCCTGACCAAACATATAAAAGGGGATACCGATGGAAATATAAAAGAAATATTCCTTTGAGTGGCGGAATGTCTCTGCATTTACGGTACCGCCAAACATAGAAATGATCGGTTCCTGAAAGATGATATAGACAGCGCATAGCACGATTCCGCTGGCAATTGTCAGGAAAATGGAATTGCCCACGCTGCGGTTCGCATCATCAGGATGCCCCTGCCCCAGGCTCAGGCTTACAAAAGCGCAGCATCCGTCTCCAATCATTACGGCAATAGCCAAAGCGATAACGGTAAGGGGGAATACCACCGTATTGGCGGCATTTCCGTAGGAGCCAAGGTAATCCGCATTGGCAATAAAGATTTGGTCGACAATATTATACAGTGCTCCCACAAGCAGAGAAATAATGCAGGGAACCGCATATTTCCGCATAAGTACGCCTTCTTTTTCAGTGGCGAGAAAAGATTGGTTTGTTTGTTCCATATTATGTTACCTCCATTCAAATCGAGCCTCGCCGCGCGGGGCGCACGTTGCGCATGCAACAAATTCCTCTGTGCGCCCCTGTGCATTAAAAAAGATGCAAGCCCATAAGTCTGGACTTACACCTTTTCGGTCACTCGATCAGGGATATTATAACTCAAATTTTTTTTCTGTGTCAAATGTTTTTTCTGATGCGGCAACAGTCCTTATCTCATGATCATGACCTTTACATTTCCGGGATCATTGTGTTATAACAAATTTATCAGAATGAAAGAGCGGAGCAGGCAGATATGGAACATTTTTTTACGGCGGTAAATGCTGTGACCCCTTTTTTGGTTTACATAGCATTTGGGTATGGGGTGAAAATATTCAGGCTGGCCGATGAAGCTTTCCTGCGGAGGCTTAACAGTTTAGTATTTCAGGCATTTTTTCCCATTATGATGTTTTATAACCTATATAATAATGAAGAAACACATTTGCAGATTGGCAGGCTGGCATTGGTCGGGCTGCTGGGGGAAGCATTTTTGATCCTGTTTTTGATGCTGGCTGTTCCAAGGCTGGTCAGGGACAATGCGCAGCGAGGGGTACTGATACAGGGGATTTACCGCAGCAACTTTGTGCTGTTTGCCCTTCCGCTGACGGAAAGCATTTTCGGGCAGTCCGGGGTGGCGCTGGCGTCAGTGATGGTAGCGATCGTGGTTCCTTTTTATAATGTGACGGCAGTGATCATTTTGGAATATTTCCGCGGCGGCAGCCTTGATTTATGGAAACTGGTCAAAAAGGTGCTGACAAATCCTATGATCTTAGGCGCGATAGCGGGCGGGCTGTTTTTGCTATTGGGAATCCGGCTGCCGGATTGTGTGGAAAAGCCTGTATCCCAGTTTTCGGCGATGACTACGCCGCTGGCGTTGTTTATTCTGGGCGGAACTCTTCAATTTTCTTCCCTGAAAAAGAACCTGCATTTGATCGCGCCAGCAGTGCTTATGAAGCTGGTGGCAATTCCAGCGGTGATGGTGGCGGTTTCTGTTGCGGCGGGCATGGAGCCTGTGGAACGCTTTGTACTGCTTACGATGTTTGCAACACCTACGGCTGCAGCTTCCTTCCCTATGGCACAGAATATGGGCGGTGACGGCGAGCTTGCAGGAGAATTGGTGGTATGCAGCACTGCCGTATCGGTATTGACGATTTTTTGGTGGGTGTTCGGGCTGAAATATACAGGGCTGATTTGAAAATCAATTTGCTGGTGACTCGACTTGCAGGAGTTGGCAGTATGGGTGATTTTATGATAAAATGGCTTTATAAGTAAGGGCAAAGAAAGAAATCAAGGAGGAACACAAAATGGCGCTGTTACATGTAAATTTTTTTTCGGATGTTTTGGGTATGAGCTGCAACATGGATGTGATCCTGCCCCAGCAGACCTATGGGCAGATCGGCATGGAGGGGAAAGGGTCAGACGGAAAGTACAAGACGGTATATCTTTTGCACGGCATGAGTGATGACCATACCGTCTGGCAGCGGCGGACTTCCATTGAAAGGTATGCCAGCAAGCTGGGGATCGCAGTGGTGATGCCTACCACCCATTTGGCTTTTTACACGGATACGACTTATGGAATGCATTATTGGACGTTTATTTCCAAGGAACTGCCGAAAATATGCCGGGAGTTTTTCCCGCAGATGTCAGATAAAAAAGAGGACACTCTGGCAGCAGGACTTTCCATGGGAGGATACGGCGCATGGAAGTTAGGATTTGGCGCCAGCGACACCTTTGGGGCGGCGGCATCTTTGTCCGGTGCATTGGATATCGTTGAGGATGTAAGAAGAAATAATAATGAAAACGAGCATTTAGTACAGCTTTTTGCCGGAATTTTCGGGGGCGAGGAAGATCTGGTCGGTTCGGACAATGACATCATGGCACTGGCAGAGAAGCTGGCAGCGCAGAAAAAGGAGCTGCCAAGGCTTTATGCATGGTGCGGCACGGAGGACTTCTTGTACAAGGGAAATCTTGCGGCATGGGATTATGTGAAAAAGCTGGGTTATGACCTGACCTGTGAGGAATCCGCAGGCGACCACCAGTGGAAATACTGGGATGCGAAGATCCAGGATGTGCTCAGGTGGTGGCTGGGAACGGATATGGATCTGCAGTAAGAATCTTTACACTTTATAAGCTGTTTGGTACAATATAATTGTAGCTTGTTACTTGATAGACACATGGAAAGCAGGTGATAGGATGACGGAAAAAGAATTGCTTAAAATATCAATAGAAGAGTTCTCAAGAGTACAGGACTGGATACTGTTATCTGACAAGGATTCTGAAGTATATAAATCTTTAAAGAAGAGATATACGGATTTGAAAGTTATACTTACGGCATCGGGTGTTAATCTTACAGAAATTGACAGGATAAAAGAATAAAATGACAGTAAAAGGAAAAAAGAAGCAGTCCGGTTCCTGCGAGCAGTGCAATAATTATGTTTATGACGAAGATTATGAATGCTATGCCTGCGAAATGGATCTGGATGAAGACGAGAAAGAAAATGAACAGGATTATGAGAAGATTTGTTATATGTGTCGTCGACCGGAGAGCAAAGCGGGCAGCATGATTGTCATGCCAGGGAATATGAATTTGTGTCATGACTGCATGCAGAAGGCATTTGATTCCGTAGTGGGAGGAAATCTTGATTTGTCGAAAATTGATTTTTCTCAATTGTCAGGAATGCCTTTTATGAATCTGAATTTCGTACCGACAGGAAACAGTGAAGAAGAGGCAGCAAAGATGCAAATTCCCAGGCGCCAGCAGGTGAAGAAAAAGAAAAAAGAGAATGCTGGGCCTGCATTTGAACG
>ERZ808054.305-NODE-305-length-54217-cov-8.316679_pt1 | contig 54217 bp, 42 predicted proteins | sample MGYA00380201_ERZ808054 | MGnify/ENA primary metagenome ERZ808054 (study PRJEB31490, sample SAMN06133419) | mouse gut metagenome | isolation source: Z5_2 | host: mice | place: China: Chengdu | collected 2015-05 ... | reverse complement strand
TGGAAAAAGGAATGCGCATGCGTCTTGCCTTTGGCGTCAATGACGAGCCTGCAAGCGTGCTTGACACGGTCTCATCGTCGTTTCATACGGATAGCGCGTGTGAGGAGTGGAGCCGCGGCGTGCTTGACAATGTCCGTATTATCGAGTCTAGCATTTCTGTTAGAAAGGGCGAAAACCAGTTGTATTTCTATGCGGCGGACCCCGGCATTGTGCTGGAACGGATTGTTTTGTATCCTGAGAATACAGTGCTGCCAGAGTCCTATCTTGGACCAGCAGAGAGCTGGCGGACGGGAAATATTTAGCGATATGGAGGTTAGAGTGTATGGTAGGACCGAAAGCACCAAAAGATCCTGAAAAGAAGCGGTCAGGCTTTTATATAATGAGAGACAAACAGATCTCAGGCTCGCCGCAGCCAGACGGAAGTGGTGTGCAGTTTATTTATTTAAATGACGGGCGCCTGCTGTCAAGTGCGCGTATCGTTGGAAATATCACAGACGAAGAAATGCTTGGAATGCTCACGACGACAGAGGGATTTCGGCGCGTAGTGCACAGTATTGGCGTCAGCGTGGAGATGGACGCGCATGACAAGACCGTGGAATTTGTCTTTCAGATGTATGGGAAGTCAGACATGTATGGCTCTGGAACGACACTTCGCATGGCAGTTCCAGCGGACGGCATGGAGTATATGCTGAACTTGTCAGCGTGTGACTGGTCAGCGGATGATGACATACCGGGGCAGCTTCGCTTTGTGTTTGATGAGCCGCAGAAGGACGGTGCAGCAGCGCAGGCGTCTGCGACAGTGAAATTTTATTTGAATGATGGCTTCACGGCACCAGAGCCGGAGGAGGAGACGCGCGTTGATTTTTCGTGCGCTGAATACAAACAAATGCTTAGCAAATCGCTGGTGCAGACTGGGAACAATGCGCGCCTGAAAGCTGCCATAGAGCGGGCAAAAAGAGGTGAGGATATCACCATCGCCTTTATTGGCGGTTCCATCACGCAGGGCGCGGGCGCTGTGCCCATCAACACCAAGTGCTATGCCTATCAGACCTTTGAGGGGCTTTGCCGTCTTGCGGGAAAAGGCGTAGATGAGAACATTCACTATATAAAGGCGGGTGTGGGCGGCACGCCCTCCGAGCTTGGCATGATACGCTATGAGCGCGATGTGTGCAGGGACGGCACCGTGACGCCGGACATTGTGGTCGTGGAGTTTGCAGTCAATGACGAGGGAGATGAGACAAAAGGTGTCTGCTATGATTCATTGGTCAGAAAGATATTATTGGCTGAGAATCGCCCCGCAGTCATTCTGCTGTTTGCTGTGTTTGCCAACGATGAAAATTTGCAGGAGCGTCTCTGCGTGGTGGGAGAGCGCTATCAATTGCCGATGGTCAGCACCAAAGACTGCGTGGTGGAGCAGTTTTACAAAAAGGCGGGCGAGGGCAGAGTGGTGACAAAAAATCAATTCTTTTACGACTGCTATCACCCGACGAATATTGGGCATAAGATTATGGCGGACAATCTGCTTCATCTGATGGAGGAGGTGGACAGCAGCTTGGCTGATGTGGATACATTGGAGGTGGCAGCAGTTCCGGCGCCAATCGGAGATTGGTTTGAGGCCGTATGGCTGTATGACCGCAGCGGTACTGTGGACAGTGTCCGTGTGATTTCTGTCGGGGACTTCTCAGAGACGGACGAGGAACTTCAAAGTGTTGAGATGGACAGGAATCTGACACAGACCAAGGAGTTTCCATATAATTGGAAGCATGAGAAAGGTACAGAGCCGTTTGCCATGGAAATCTGCTGTACCAGTCTCGTGCTGGTGTACAAGGACTCGGGCGCGCCCAACGCCGGCTGTGCACAGGTGTTTGTGGACGGGGAAGCGGTGCTTCTGGCAGACCCGAAGCAAAACGGGTGGACACACTGCAATCCGCTGATTTGTTTTCAGGGCAGAGCGCGCAGGACATGGCATGTCGAGATCAGAATGCAGCCGGGTGATGAGGACAAGGAGTTTACAATCCTCGGATTTGGCATTGTGAGCTGACAAGCAGCCAGCTTTGCAGAGAACGCAAGAGGAGTGATACGATGGTAAATCCAATATTAAAACTGGACTATCCCGATCCGGATGTGATTCGAGTCGGAGAGATTTATTACATGGTGACAACCACCATGCATTTCATGCCGGGCGGCGAGATTCTGCGCTCGTATGATCTGGTGAACTGGGAACACGCGGCTTTTGTGTATGACTGGCTGGACAGCACGCCCGCACAGCGGCTTGAACAGGACCAAAATATATATGGCAAGGGCATGTGGGCAGCTTCACTGCGCTTTCATGGCGGCATGTTTTATGTCTGCTTTGCGGCAAATGACACAGGAAAAACGTATCTGTATACTGCCGAATCCATTGCAGGGCCGTGGAAAAAGCGTTGTATCGAAGGCTTTTATCACGACTGCTCGCTCTTGTTTGATGAGGAAAAGGTATATATCGCATACGGAAATAAAGAAATATACATCACACAGCTCAACGAGGATTTGAGCGCGCCGCTTCCGGGCGGACTTCACCGTCTGGCAGTCTGCGATACAGGACATCCCGGACTGGGCTATGAGGGGACGCATTTTTATAAAATCAATCAAAAATACTATTTGTTTTTGATTCATTCCCTGAGAGACAGATGGATGCGCACGGAGGCATGTTTCGTGGCAGATTCCATTGACGGGGAGTTTGTCGGTGGAGATGTGCTGATCGACGACAGAGGATACTGCAATCAGGGCGTCGCGCAGGGGGGAATTGTGGACACGCCGGCGGGAGACTGGTATGCAGTATTGTTTCAGGACCACGGCGCAGTCGGCAGAATCCCGGTGCTGGTGCCTGTCACTTGGGACGCGGCTCTGCCTGTCTTTGGGAAAGACGGGCGGATTCCCGCACAGTTTAAACTGCCCTGTAAAAAAGCGGATGATCAAATGCAGCCACTGGTGCAGTGCGATGACTTTAAGAAGCCGGCACTCTCAGAAGCACAAGAGCGCGAGCAGTACGGCTGTTATGGGCTCAAAAGTATCTGGCAGTTTAATCATGAGCCTGATCTGCGGTTTGTGAAGGCGGACACAGAGCAGGGGATTCTCTGGCTCACGGCTGGGAAACGCTGTCAAAATCTGCTGCAAGCTGCCAATATACTGACACAGAGAATGTATTTTCCGCGGTGTGCAGGGTCAGTGACCGTGGACGCCCGCGCATTAAAAGTGGGCGATTATGCGGGAATCTGTGCCTTGCAGGGCTGTTATGGCATGATTGCCATCACGCGAAGAAGCGATGGATTTTATGTTGTGATGCGAAGCAGAGCAGCAGACAATGCGTCCTTGCAGGCGATGCCGGAGGACAATGCAGATGGGGTGGAATGGGAGGCAGTGCCGGTACAGCAGGGGATTGTGCACTTGAAGATCGAAGCGGAGTTTATGAAGATGCAGGACGAGGCGCGGTTTTTTTATGCGCAGCCCAGTGCAGACGCAGATTGTCAGGATACAGTTCACCGTGATAAAGATTCTTGGCAGCAGCTTGGCATCACACACAACTTGTATTTTAAGATGGACCATTTTTCCGGCTGCCGTTTTGGGCTGTTTGTCTATGCCACAAAGGAGACTGGCGGCAGGGCAGGATTTTCAGCCTTTCAGTATCATATAGCACACAACGCGTAAACAATCGTCTCTCGGAAGTAAAAAAATCTTTTCGAGAGCATAGAGCGTGTTTGAAAAATGCGCTACAATAAAATTTAGGAGGATAACAGAATGAATGAGACAGGAACACGCAGACAGGCTTTGAATCCCTATCTGCCTTCATGGGAGTACATACCGGACGGGGAACCGTATGTGTTTGGGGACCGGGTCTATATATACGGCTCCCATGACTTTTATAACGGATATGTATTCTGTATGGGAGATTATGTGTGCTGGTCAGCGCCGGTGGACAACCTATCAGACTGGCGTTATGAGGGCGTCATCTATCCCAAAGATGCAGATCCGCTCAACAAAGACGGGAAAATGTGTCTGTACGCGCCGGATATCACGATCGGACCAGACGGCAGATATTATCTGTATTATGTGCTGGACAAGGTATGCGTCGTGTCGGTTGCAGTCTGCGATACGCCGGCAGGGAAATTTGAATTTTATGGGTATGTGCATTATGACGACAATACCCGCCTTGGAGAGCGGGAAGGCGACGAGCCGCAGTTTGATCCCGGCGTGCTGACAAGGGGGGATAAGACGTATCTGTACACAGGCTTCTGTTCGCGCGGAGACCGTTCGAGAAGCGGTGCTATGGTGACAGTGCTGGATTCAGATATGCTCACGGTAGTGCAGGCGCCAAAGATTGTGGTACCGGGCTGTGAGTACGGCAAAAACACAGGTTTTGAGGGGCATGAGTACTTTGAGGCAGCCTCAATCCGCATGGTGGGAGAGAAATACTATTTGGTCTACTCCTCTGTCGTGATGCATGAACTGTGCTATGCAGTCAGCGAAAAGCCGGACGAGGGATTTGTCTATGGCGGTGTCATCGTCAGCAATTGCGATCTGCATATAGACAGCTACAAGCCAGCGGACCGTCCAATGGCATACGGGGCAAACAATCATGGAAGCATTATAGAAATTGGCGGCGCATGGTATATTTTTTACCACCGTCACACAAACGGTACATGGTACAGCCGTCAGGGCTGCGCTGAAAAAATAGAACTGCTGCCGGACGGAACTATTGTTCAGGCAGAGATGACCTCCTGCGGTTTGAATGGCGGACCGCTCGCGGGCAACGGGGAGTACGGGGCATACATTGCCTGCAATCTGTACACGGACACGCCGTCAATGTATGTGGGGGACGACCGCTTCCCGAAAATTATGCAGGATGGACGCGACGGTGACGAGAATCCGGGCTATGTCGGCAATATGAAGGACTCGGCAACGGCAGGATTTAAGTACTTTGACTGTAAAAATGTGACGGCGATTGCCATCAAGACGCGCGGCTATGCAGAAGGCTGCTTTGAAGTGCGGACGAGGTGGGACGGGGAGGTGCTTGCCAAAATCCCGGTCCAGAGTACAAATGTCTGGGAGGAATTCAGCGCACCGCTTGCGCTGGAGGATGGCGTACATGCGATATATCTCACATACCGCGGAAGCGGGAATGCATCGCTTTTGGCGTTTTCGCTGGTTGCGGGGTGAGAAGTCAATTAGAATTTAACAAAGGCTTATAAAAAACAGGGACGATCAGGAAATGCAGTTTGCCAGTTCATCAGATGGCATTCTTTCCCGAGCGTCCCTGTTTTTAGAATTATATTTGAATGACTGCCACCGCAAGAAGGAGCTGCAAAATGAAAATCGCCGGCATTCCAACCACAAAATACCAATGCTTCGTCTTATGATGGAAAGTGCGCATTCCGATCATGCAGCCAACACTTCCGCCAATCACGGCAGTTAGAAAAAACGTGGACTCTCGGACGCGCCAGCGTTTTTTGACGGCTTTGCGTTTATCAATGCCCATCATGGCAAAACCAGTCAGGTTGATGACTGCCAGATAGAGTGCAAGGATTAGATAGAGTGTATCACTTTTCATTTTCCTGCATTTTCATTGCACGCACTTTGCATGACAGACCAAAGAGATTGATAAAGCCCTCAGCGTCATGGTGGTCATACAAGTCGCCAGTTGTGAAGGAGGCAATGCTTTCGTTGTACAAAGAATACGGACTTGTCTCACCAGCCTTGATGATGTTGCCCTTGTAGAGCTTAAACTTCACTTCGCCAGTCACGTACTCCTGCGTTTTTTCAATAAATGCCTGAATCGCTTCGCGCTTTGGTGTGAACCATTTTCCCTCGTATACCGTGTCAGCGAGCTTGTTGCCCATCTCTTTCTTTAAGGTGTATGTATCGCGGTCAAGAATCAATTCTTCAAGCTGCTGGTGTGCTTCCATCAGGATTGTTCCGCCCGGTGTCTCGTAGACGCCGCGGGACTTCATGCCGACAACACGGTTCTCCACGATGTCCACAATGCCAATGCCATGCTTTCCGCCAAGTTTGTTTAATTCCCGGATAATGTCGGAAACTTTCATTTCCTTGCCGTTTACAGACTTTGGAACGCCCTTCTCAAAGGTCATTGTCACATACTCGCCCTCCTCAGGCGCCTTCTCTGGTGTACAGCCGAGTACGAGCAGATGATCGTAGTTTGGCTCGTTTGCAGGGTCCTCCAGCTCAAGACCCTCATGGCTGATGTGCCAGATATTTCTGTCGCGGCTGTATGAGCTGTCAGCGGAGAACGGAAGGTGGATGCCGTGTGCCTTGCAGTATTCAATCTCAGATTCGCGGGAATCCATCGTCCACTTGTCGTTTCTCCAAGCGGCGATAATCGTAATGTCAGGAGCCAGCGCCTTGATGCCAAGCTCGAAACGAATCTGGTCATTGCCCTTGCCGGTCGCACCGTGGCAGATGGCGGTAGCGCCTTCTTTTCTGGCAATTTCCACAAGTTTTTTCGCGATCAGCGGTCTTGCCATAGATGTTCCTAGAAGGTATTTATTTTCATAGATGGCGTTTGCCTGTACGCAGGGAACGATATACTCGTCGCAAAATTCGTCGATTACATTTTCAATGTAAAGCTTCTCTGCACCGCAGGATTTTGCGCGTTCTTCAAGTCCGTCAAGCTCCTCCTCCTGTCCGCAGTCAATGCAGACACAGATAACCTCATAGTCAAAGTTCTCCTTTAACCATGGAATGATTGCAGTGGTGTCAAGACCACCGGAATAGGCAAGTACTACTTTTTCTTTCATATGAATGTATTCTCCTTTTTGTAAAAATTAGCATAAAAATTTAGAGCATGTTCAAATACTCTATTGCTACTATACATCATTGTACTGTATAAATCAAGTGTAAAATTATACAGTTTTTAATTGACAAAAATGAATAAAGGTGTAAAATATAGAAAAACAAGTGAATAATATTCGGAATATAATGCATAAAAATTCATAAATGCATCACGGTTTTGCATATTCAGGCGATAGGGTATTAGGAGGAGAGGCATATGATCAAGGAAAAGTATCATGAACTTTTGCAGATCATGGAGCCCTTTTTCGCGCTAGAGGGTTATCAAAAAAGCAGAAAAAGGGGGTTATTTCAAAAGACGGTATCTGGTAAAATAATTAAAATAAGAATGCTGCTCAGGTCTGTCAGAAGAAGTGGGGAGCTGGGAGAAATCGGGGCGTTTGCAGAGGTTGAATATCCAGAGCTGGAAAAGATTTGTGCGGCATTGAAAGGAGAGACATACAAAAAGGGGGTCAATTTTTTTTCGGAGGATATCGCGCTGTTTTGCGGGGAGAAGCATTTTGCAGCATTTCATTTTACCTGCGGCAGCAATATGGAATATGTCAGCGCGGTAATCAGAACGATGTTGACAGAATCAGTATTTCCACGTTTGCGTGATTATGAGGAGGATGAGAAAATATTGGACAAATTCGGGCGGTATGATACGCCATGGCGGCAGCAAGCTATCGCGCAAAGGAGAGACAATATTGATTTTTATATCAGATGGAGTGCTCTTTGCCTCTTAAACGGGTATCTTCGTGAGGCACGCCTTATTTTGAAAAATGAAAGGACTCATATTCGTCCGAATGACGGACTGCCCGTCCTCAAAGAGCGCATGGACGCATGGTGCGCCGGCGAAAAGCAAAAGCCTTCCTGTATAATGCTGGCGGGCAGTTTTTTGAAGATCAATCCCCAAAAAGAGGAGATCTTCAAGGCGCTCCTGAGACTGGACGGCGAGTGGACGTATTATCTGATTTTGGAGGATTCTGTGAGCGGCGATTATCTACAGATTGCGGGCGGTTCTGGGGAATACACGCTGGAAATCAGGCTGTATCAGGGGCAGGAGTACATACATTATCGGGCGGAGACGATGTGCGAGGACACGTGGGAACGGCGGATTTTATACGGAGTGGGTCACATGACAATGCAGACCAATCAGGTATTGTCTTATGCGCAGGTTCATGAGATCACTTGTTATTATCTTGCAGCGCATAAGCTGCACAGCGCGTATCGCTGGATAATAGTGTGAAATATAAAATTTCACCATCCTGATTCGTACGCCTGCTGAAGCAGGCAGATGGGAGTTAGTGTGAAATATAAAATTTCACCATCCTGATTTGTATGCCTGCTGAAGCAGGCAGATGGGAGTTAGTGTGAGAAGTACCTGAAATACGGCATTTCTCATCTTGATTTGAGTCGCGGTAGGGCCGCGACATAGCGGTTAGGGAGATCTGATATTGGCTGAGAACGAGATTGTGCCGTCACTTGGCGGCGGAAGGGAGATTACAAAGGAGAAACAACAATTTCAACGAAGTATCGCAGGTTTGGGAATTATTTTTTATTCGCCGCATGCGGTAAGGCATATTGAGGAGGGAGAGGATTATCTCGGGGAACATTATTGGGAACCCAAAGATGTCCTTCCTCATATTTTATGAAGGTTCGATTGTCGGAGTGGCGACCGGTACACCGGGGAGCTTTCACTTGAATTTATATCAGAATGTACAGCCGGATTTGGACGCATTACAGCCTTATTATGCGCTGCGGGCTTTATGATTTTTCACGGATTTAGCGAGAAGTCTTTTGGCATGATTTTAGAATATTTTGGTGAAAATGGTTGTATTTCTTCCTATAATAAATTATGATGGTAAAGTGGTCAAACAGTCCGCAATAGGGCATGAAGGCGAAAGAGATTGCGTACAAGGGTGCGTAGTGAGATTGAGAGGATAGCATTGAAATATGGTTAGATTGATGACAATAGAGGATTACGATCAGGTACGGGCATTGTGGATGACGATCAAGGGATTTGCCATCCGAAGTATAGATGATTCGCGGGAGGGCGTGGCGCGCTTTCTGCGAAGAAACCCTACGACCAGCGTGGTCGCGGTGGAGGACGGCTTCGTGGTGGGCGCAATCTTGTGCGGACATGACGGCAGGCGCGGCTGTCTGTATCATGTGTGTGTCAATCCGGCATACCGCAGACGCGGCATTGGCAAGGCGATGGTGGTGTTCTGCATGGATGCCCTGAAAAATGAAGATATCAATAAAGTGAGCCTGATCGCATTTACCAAGAATGATATCGGGAATGCGTTCTGGCACAGTGTCGGCTGGAAACAGCGCGAGGATTTGAACTATTATGATTTTGTGTTAAACGATGAGAATATTGAGGCATTTAACCAGTGAGCTGGTTTTGTTGGAATGTGGGTCGTGGCAAACTATTTGCGTATATAGACAATATTTTACAAGGAGGATTTAAAATTATGAAACAGATACAGGGCGGTGTGACAGCGGCAAAGGGATTTGAGGCAGCGGGCACCGCAGCAAATATCAAATACAAGGACAGAATGGATATGGCGCTGATCTACAGTACCGCGCCGTGCAGAGCGGCGGGCACGTTCACGACCAATGTGGTAAAAGCGGCGCCTGTGATGTGGGACAAGGAGATCGTGGAGAGCAGCCCTTATGCGCAGGCGGTAGTAGTCAATGCGGGAATTGCAAATGCGTGTACAGGAAAGCAGGGTATGGACTACTGCCGCGAGGAGGCACAGACCGCGGCAGGTCTGTTGCAGATTCCTGAAAATGCAGTGCTTGTCGGTTCGACTGGCGTGATCGGCATGCAGCTTCCGATGGAGCGCATCAAGGAGGGAATCAGAAAGCTAGTATCGGCAAAGGGAGACTCAACTGAGGCGGGAACAACGGCTTCGAAGGCAATCATGACGACGGATACCATCAACAAGGAAATCGCTGTGACAGTAGAGCTTGGGGGCAAGACTGTGACCATCGGCGGTATGTGTAAGGGCTCTGGCATGATTCATCCCAATATGTGTACGATGCTTGCCTATATCACCACTGATGCGGCAATCAGCAAACCGCTTTTGCAGGAGGCTTTGAGCACCAGTATCATTGACTCCTATAATATGATCTCCGTCGATGGAGACACCTCGACAAACGACACTTGTCTCGTGCTGGCAAACGGTCTTGCTGGAAATGCAGAAATCATCGAAAAAGGTGCAGATTATGAGGCATTCTGCGAGGCATTGAACTTTGTCAATACCGATCTTGCGAAAAAGATGGCAGGGGACGGAGAGGGGGCGACGGCGCTGTTTGAGACGACCGTCATTCACGCTGCAACCAAGCAGGAAGCCCGCATTCTGGCAAAGTCGGTGATTGGTTCGAGCTTGTGCAAAGCGGCAATCTATGGTCATGACGCGAATTTCGGCAGATTTCTGTGTGCGCTTGGCTATTCCGGCGTGAACTTTGACCCGGAGAAGGTGGTGCTTTATTTCGAGAGTAAGGCAGGAAAGATGCTGATTTACAAAGACGGTGCAGCGACAGACTACAGCGAGGAGGAAGCGACAAAGATTTTGTCCGAGCCGGAGGTGACGGTGCTGGTTGACATGAATATGGGGGCAGAGACCGCGACAGCGTGGGGCTGCGATCTGACATATGATTATGTGAAGATCAATGCGGACTACAGAAGTTAGATTGAAAAGGGAGTAGAAAAATGAACGAACAAGATATGAACAAGGTTCTGTCAAAGGCGGAGGTGCTGATCGAGGCGCTTCCCTACATACAGAAATTTAACAGGAAATATATTGTTGTGAAATATGGCGGAAGCGCGATGAGCAACGAGGAGCTGCAAAAAAATGTCATCAAGGATGTCACACTCCTAAAGCTGGTAGGTTTCAAGCCGATTATCGTGCATGGCGGCGGCAAGGAAATCAGCCGCTGGGTGGAGAAGGTCGGCATGGAGGCGCAGTTTGTCAACGGTCTGCGCGTCACAGACGGCGACACGATGGAGATTGCGGAGATGGTGCTGAATAAAGTCAACAAGAGTCTTGTGACAATGGTGCAGGAGCTTGGCGTGAAGGCAGTCGGCGTCAGCGGCAAGGACGGCGGGCTGTTGAAGGTAGAAAAGAAGTATGCAGACGGGCAGGACATTGGGTTTGTGGGCGATATCAAGGAAGTCAATCCCAAGGTGCTGTTTGATTTGATTGAAAAGGATTTTCTGCCCATTGTGGCGCCCATTGGTCTTGACGAGCATTTCCAGACCTACAATATCAATGCAGATGATGCGGCGTGTGCCATTGCAAAGGCAGTCGGCGCGGAGAAGCTCGCCTTCTTGACAGATATCGAGGGGCTGTACAAAGACATTCATGACAAGTCCTCATTTATTTCAAGAATTACTGCGACGCAGGCGGATAAGCTGATCGAGGACGGCTTTATCGGCGGCGGTATGCTGCCCAAATTAGGCAACTGCACCAGCGCGATCAAGAACGGCGTCAACCGCGTACATATCCTTGACGGGCGGATTCCACACTGTCTGCTGCTTGAAATCTTCACTAGAAATGGAATTGGTACGGCGATTGTCAAGGACGAGGACTTGGAGCATATGGACGCAGAGTAAATGGAGGACAAATTTTCATGAATATGAAGGAATATATCGACGAGGCGGAGTCCGCGCTGCTTCACACCTACAATCGCTACCAGATTGTGTGGGAGAAGGGTGACGGGATGTACCTGTATGATATCGAGGGCAGGAAATACCTTGATTTTGTGGCGGGCATCGCAGTGTTTGCGCTCGGCTACAACAATAAGGCATACAATGATGCATTGAAGGCGCAGATTGACAAAGTGATTCACACGTCAAATTATTATTATAATATTCCTGCAATCGAGGCGGCAAAGAAGCTGAAAAAGATTTCGGGCATGGACAGAATTTTTTATACCAACAGCGGTGCTGAGGCAGTCGAGGGTGCGTTAAAGGCAGCTCGGAAATATGCGTTTCTGAGAGACGGGCATACAGACCATGAGATCATTGCGATGAACCATTCGTTCCACGGCAGGACGATGGGCGCGCTTTCTGTGACTGGAAATCCGCATTACAGAGAGGCGTTTGAGCCGCTGATCGGCAACATCAGGTTTGCGGACTTCAATGATTTTGAGAGCGTCAAAGCGCAGGTGACTGAGAAGACATGTGCGATAATTTTTGAGACGGTTCAGGGCGAGGGGGGCATCTATCCAGCGGACGAGTCGTTTATGAAGCAGGTGCGTGCACTCTGTGATGAGAAGGATATTCTGCTGATTCTGGACGAGATTCAGTGCGGCGTGGGAAGGACAGGCACCATGTATGCATGGCAGCGCTACGGTGTAAAGCCGGATATTATGACAAGCGCAAAGGCGATTGGCTGCGGCGTGCCAGTGGGGGCATTTATGATGACGGAAAAGGTGGCGCAGCAGTCACTTACAAGCGGCGACCACGGAACGACTTACGGCGGTAATCCGCTTGCGTGTGCGGCGATTGCAAAGGTGCTTGATCTCTTTGAGGAGCAGAATATTTTAGCAAACGTAAATGAGACTGGTGCATATTTATATGAGAAATTAGACGCATTGACAGCCAAGTATGACCAGATCAGGGCACATAGGGGCATCGGTCTGATGCAGGGCTTGGAATGCGATATGCCTGTAAATGATATCATTCATAAGGCAATCGAAAAAGGGCTTTTGCTGATTAACGCAGGCACGAATATTATCCGGTTTATTCCGCCGCTGATTGTTTCAAAGGCAGATGTAGACAAAATGATCGAGATTGTGGACGCATGTTTTGCAGAGCAGCAGTGATGTGAAAGAAGTGCAAATAGTAATAGGCATGAATTTTGCAGAATGGCAGTTTTGCATATAGATCTGGAAACAGCAGAAGCGCATTGGATAGGCAGCTGAGCGCTTGGATAAAATGAGGAATATAGAAGAGGAATGTAATATGAGGAAATTTCATGAGGCATGATAGGATAAAAAAGAGGATGTTTGGCGTAGTGGCAGCGCTTGTGGCGGTAGTCGCGGTTCTGCTCGCCGTATTTTGGTATCACACAGCGCAGCGCAGCGCAGGCGAAGCACTGCCAGAGCTTGCGAACCGAAAAGAGACAATTCATTTATGGTACACAGATGATGCGCTGACGGATTATTTAAATAGTAAGACACTGGAATTTTATAATAATACCGATATCAGGGTAAATGTGCAGTTGGTGTCGGGCCTTGAGTATCTGGAAGCCGTCAATGCGGCGAGTCTGGACGAGGAGGCGGACACGCCGGACCTCTATATACTGAGCAATGATTCACTGGAAAAGGCATATTTGGCAGGGCTTGCCACACAACTGCCTGACAGCGCCCCCATCTATGATGAGCAGTTGTTTCACCAAGCGGCGCGCAATGCGGTCTTGTATGATGGAAAATATGTGGCATGCCCGCTGTATTTTGAGACGAGTGCACTGCTCTATAACAAGACTTATCTGCAACAGATCGCGGACGAGGCAAACGGGGCAGGGAGTGATGAGTCGGAGGATAGCGGAGAGAATCCTGAGGAGACGGCGGGACAGAGTGTGACAGCAGACCAGCTCATTCCCACGTCGATTGTGGATATACTCACCTTTGCAGACCAGTATTCGACGCCGGAGAATGTGGAGTATTTCTTCCGCTGGGATGTATCGGATATCTTTTATAATTATTTTTTCATCGGAAATTATATCTCGGTGGGCGGTGATGCGGGGGACGACAAGACGTTGATTGATATCTACAATACGGAGTCTGTCTCGAGCCTGAAAGTTTATCAGGAGCTCAATCAATTCTTCTCCATTGATACCAAAGAAACGAATTATGATACGATTTTACAGGAGTTTCAGGAGGGAAGGACAATTTATACCATCGCGACAAGCGACTGTATCAGAAAGCTGGATGAGGCAGCCAAAAACGGAGAATTTGGGTATGAGTACGGTGTTGCCAAACTTCCTGATATCAATCAGGAACTTACGACAAAGGGCATGTCCGTGACGAACGCACTGGTCCTTAATGGCTACTCTGAGCATAAAGAGTCCGCCGGGCGTCTGATGGAGTATCTGGTTCGGGACGCAAGCACAGATTTGTACAGTATGACAGGGAAGCTTTCTTCTGTGACACAGAGTGTAAACGGAAATGAGCACGCAGCAGTTTTTATGGACAATTATCAGGAGTCTGTTCCCATGCCAAAGATGCTGGAGACTGGAAATTTCTGGGTAGAGCTTGAAATCTGCTTTGCAAAGGTCTGGGGCGGGGAAGATGCGAACACACAGCTTCGACAGCTCTCGGAACAGATCAAGACACAGCTTGCAGGGGAGCCTGTGACGGAAGCGTCCATCGAGGACCCGCATGTAGAACTATTGCCTGCTGTAGAATATGAGGAAGGTACTGGAGAGCTGGATGTCACACCTGAGACACCAAGTTCGCCGGAATAGCTGAATTTCTTTGTAAATAGCAGGAATAAATTTTTTAAATAATCCAATGATAATTGTAAACTGGCAGGTTAAAACCGTCAGTTCTTGATTGTGAAAATAGTAGTGATTCGTTATAATTGCTGTCAAGATGAAAATGGAGGTTAACAATTATGATTGGATTTTTGATTGCGCTGATCTCAGGCGCATTGATGAGTGTACAGGGAGTGTTCAACACAAAAGTGACAGAGGCTTCGAGCATGTGGGCGGCAAATGCGTTTGTACAGTTTACAGCGTTTCTTGTGTGCATTGTGGCATGGCTGTTTGCGGATAGAACATCTTTTCGAGAGGTGCTCGCTGTGGAGCCAAAATATTTTTTGCTCGGCGGGGCGATGGGCGCATTTATCACGTTGACAGTCATCAAGAGCATGGACGCTTTGGGACCGGCAAAGGCGGTGATGCTGATCGTGATAGCACAGTTGATCATTGCGTACTTGATAGAGCTCTTTGGCATGTTCGGCGTGGAGAAGCAGCCTTTTAGCTGGCGCAAGGTCATCGGTGCACTGATAGCGATAGGGGGATTTGTGCTGTTTAAATGGAAGTAGGAAAGGTTTCAGATCTCTCGTTGTGGAAAGTGCAAAAATCGTGTATAGTAGTATATAGCAGAAGGAATAGAGAATGGAGGTGGAATGCATGAAACGCAGTTTTAATGTGACAGGGTCCTGCAATCCACAGAGACATTACATGGTCAGGCTCGACGACAGGCTGGAGAAGATCAGAGAAGATTATGTTGAAGGCGGCAGTTACTTTGTCATCAACAGAGGCAGACAATACGGAAAGACAACTACTTTGGCCGCATTGGAAGAGGCGTTAAAAGATGATTATGTTGTGTTGTCTATAGACTTTCAGCAGATGGGAACGGAGGATTTTGCGAATGCTTCGACGTTTGCCCATGCGTTTGCAAATATGCTGATCGAATCTCTGGAGATGAATGGCTTGGGCGGCAGAGCAGAATTGACGCAACCGCTGACAGAGGTTCTTGACAGAGACAGCAACAGCTTGAAGGAGCTGTTTATGCGTCTGAGCAGAATGTGCAAAAACAGCACACAGCCTGTCATATTGATGATTGATGAGGTGGACAGTGCGTCGAATAATCAGGTTTTTGTCGATTTTTTGGCACAGCTTCGGGGGTATTATCTAAAGAGAGATAAGATGCCGATTTTTCATTCTGTGATTCTTGCTGGTGTGTACAGTATCAAGAACCTGAAGTTGAAATTGCGCGCTGAGTCGCAACATCAATACAACAGTCCGTGGAATATTGCGGCTGAGTTTGAGATTGAGATGCGTTTTTCGTCCAGTCAGATTGCTGCAATGCTGACGGAGTATGAAGCAGATCATCATACGGGAATGAATACAGGTCTTGTGGCGGAAGAAATCTACGCATATACATCAGGATATCCAGTGCTTGTCTCATCAATCTGCAAACGTATTGATGAGACGCTATGCGGTACAGAGGGTTTTGAAACCCCACAAATAGCATGGACAAAGGACGGTGTCGCCGAGGCGGTAAAAAGGATGCTAAAGGTCAGCACACCGTTGTTTGAGAGTATGGTAAAGCAGCTTGACAGTTACACAGAGCTGCGCGCCATAATCGAAAGTATTATTTATCAGGGGATGAAAATACCATTTAGCCCAGATGAAAAGGCGGTCAGTATGGGGGTGATGTTTGGATTTTTGACAGAGAAAAATGGACAGGTGGCGATTGCGAACCGTATTTTTGAGATGTATCTTATGAACTATCTGATGGCGGAAGAGGCTGTTCAGAGTGAAGTCTATGCGAAAGGTGGAAGTGATAGAATCAGATTTATCAAGAATCATCGTCTTGACATGGATCTGGTCATGACAAAATTTGTAGAGTATTTTAGTGAGATTTGTGTTGATAAAGATCAAGTATTTATAGAGAAATTTGGCAGAAAATTCTTTTTATTATACTTGAAGCCTATTATCAATGGAACGGGAAATTATTACATAGAAGCGCAGACAAGAGACGAGAGGCGCACAGATGTGATCGTGGATTACCTTGGTGAGCAGTTTATTGTGGAACTGAAAATCTGGCATGGCAGCGAATACAACGAACGTGGTGAAAGGCAGCTAACAGAGTATCTTGAATATTTTCATCTGGATAAGGGATATATGCTTAGTTTTAATTTTAACCGGAAGAAGGAAGTTGGCGTGAAGGAGATCAAGGTAGGCACAAAGACGATTGTGGAGGCAGTCGTGTAGCGTAAAAGGGAAAAATTTTTAAGGACGGAGGAACGAGTAATGAGTGGAAACCAAATGGCAAATGGAACGAGACGTAAGGGATTTATGCGGCTTGGGGTGAAAATCGGTTGTGTGATGGCAGTCATGCAGATTTTTTTTGTTGTGATGGCGGTGACAATATGTGTATATATGTTTCGCAATCTGATTACAGGAATGCAGGAGGAGAGCTGTGTCAATGGTACAAATATGCTGGCGTATGGACTTAGCATGTTGTCGGGCAGCGAGGATATGAATCAGATCTTGGATGAGATGAAGCAGAAAATGGGTTGTGAATTTACCATTTTTGAGGGAGATACCCGCAAGTACAGCACGGTAATGCAAAATGGTGAGCGTGTGGTGGGGACGCAGTTGTCCGCAGATCTGAAACAAATCGTGCTGGAGCAAGGGCAAAGTTATGTGGGCGAGGCGGATATATTAGGGATCAATTATCTGTGTTCTTATGTACCCACAAAAGACGAGAATGGGAATGTCAACGGCTTGATTTTTGCGGGGCTTCCAACAACGGATGCGGAGCAGGGGACAGCCCATGTGATCAATGTCATCTCTGTGATGAGCCTTATTACCGTTACAGTCTGTGTGCTGTTTCTGGCGGTATATCTGACAAAACGGATTACCAAACCTCTGCGGGAGATTACCCAGATGGCACTGCGTTTGGAACAAGGTGATCTGGGACTTGCAAGTCAGGAGGAGATACGAGTGAGTGTTCACTCCAATGACGAGATTGGTATTCTGGGACAGATTTTTGAGAAGACAATACGGCAGATGCAGGTATATATCGGTGAGATTTCAGATGTATTGGGGGCAATTGCACAGGGAGATCTAACACTGAATGCCAGGCAGGATTACACAGGAGATTTCCAATCAATCAGGCAGTCGCTCGACAGCATTCATACTGCGTTAAACAGCACCATGAGAAAGATTGTCACAAGCAGCGGGCAGGTTTCCGCAGGTGCAGATCAGATGGCGGGCACTGCGCAGTCGCTTGCACAAGGCACCTCCCAGCAGGCGAGTGCAGTCGAGGAGGTTTCGGCTACGGTTGCGGATATTTCTGAGAGTGCCAGACAGACTTCCTCCGCTGCGAGGGAAGCAGGGGAGTATGTCGGTCAGGTTAGCGCTAAGCTGGGTGTCAGCATGGATTATGTCAAGGATTTGAACGAAGCAATGGTGGATATTTCAGATTCTTCGGAGAAAATCAGCACGATTGTTTCCACGATCGAGAGTATTGCTTTTCAGATTAATATTCTGGCATTGAATGCCGCTGTGGAGGCTGCGCGGGCGGGCACTGCCGGCAAGGGCTTTGCTGTGGTTGCGGAGGAAGTCAGGAGTCTGGCGGGCAAGTCCGACGAGGCGGCCAAGGCAACCAAGGAACTGATCGAGGGGTCTATTGCAACGGTCGATAAAGGCAGTCATGCGATGAACAGGGTGACGCAGGCTTTGGAACAGACAAATCAGATCGCAGACGGCGTGACGACGAAGATGGCGACGGTCGTGGAGGCTGTGGAGAAGCAGAATGTGGCAATAGCGCAGGTCAATATAGGAATCGAGCAGATCTCTGCCGTAGTGCAGGCAAACTCCGCTACCGGCGAAGAGTGCGCCGCTGTCAGCGAGGAGTTGTCATCTCACGCAAGTCTGCTGAGAAACCTGATGGATTCTTTCCATTTAAAGACATGATTTCACTAAAGGGGAAAACGTCATGAAACTTATACATATCTCAGATCTTCATATCGGAAAACGGGTCAACGAGTTTCCGATGCTGGAAGATCAGAAATACATTTTGCGGCAAATCCTTGCAATTGCAGATGCCCAGCAGGCGGACGGCATCATGATTGCGGGGGATATCTACGACAAGCCAGTGCCGTCCGCCGAGGCGGTGCAGGTGTTTGACTGGTTTCTGACAGAGCTTGCAGACCGCAAAAAACAGGTCTATGCGGTCAGCGGCAATCATGACTCTGCGGAGCGCATTGCGTTTGGCGCACAGCTTATGAGCGGCAGGGGCGTTTTTGTCTCCCCTGTTTACCGCGGAGACACTGCCAAATTTACCATGACTGATTCCTATGGGGAGTTGTGTCTGTATCTGCTGCCGTTTGTCAAGCCGGCAGTGGTGCGTCATGCCTTGCAGGAGATGTCAGACAGGGAGGAGACTCCAATGCCGGAGAGCTACCATGAGGCGGTAAAGCTTGCGGTGGCGCGCATGAATGTGGATACCTCAAAGCGCAATATTCTGATCGCACACCAATTTGTGACCGGTGCGGGGCGCTGTGATTCCGAGGAGGTGTCTGTCGGCGGTTTGGACAATGTTGACGCAGATGTCTTTGATGAGTTTGACTATGTGGCATTGGGGCATATCCACAGCCCGCAATCGTTAAAGCGGGAGACTGTGCGCTATTGCGGCACGCCCTTAAAGTATTCCTTCTCGGAGGCTGCGCAGGAAAAATCAGTCACTGTGGTAGAATTTCGGGAAAAAGGAAACATCGCACTTTCGACAGTCCCGTTGGTTCCGCTTCACGATCTGCGCAAAATCCGGGGGACTTATTTGGAGGTGACAGCGAAATCTTTTTATCAGGATACGGACACCCAAGATTATGTGCAGATTACGCTGACTGACGAGGAGGATATCCCAGATGGCTTACAGAAGCTGCGGGTTATTTATCCCAATCTGATGCGGCTGGAATACGACAACAGCAGGACGAGGCACAGCCGCGTGGTCGAGCGCGCAGAGGAGATCGAACAGAAAACAGAGCTGGAATTGTTTGCGGAGTTTTATGAGATGCAGAATAACCAGCCGATGAGCGAGGAACAGTCTGCGTTCGTAACACGATTGATCGAGGAGAGCAGATAAAACACACTTTGTCTGCATAAACGCTGTATACAGTGCGCCGGATCGAACGATGCAAAGCCAACCATCAAAATATAATATCAAAAGAGTATCGGAGAAAATTCAGAAAAGAAATCATAGTAACGAGGGGAGAAAGCATAAATGAAGCCAGTAAAGCTGATTATGAGTGCATTTGGACCATATGCGGAAAATACAGAGATTGATTTTGAGCGTCTGGGTAGTCAAGGTCTGTATCTGATCACCGGAGATACCGGCGCCGGAAAAACGACGATTTTTGACGCGATCGTGTTTGCCCTGTATGGAGAGGCGAGCGGTGATGTGCGCAGGGCGGATATGTTTCGCAGCAAATATGCGAAGGACGAAGTGCCGACCTTTGTGACGTTTATGTTTGACTATCGCGGGAAGCGTTATCAGGTAAAGCGCAATCCTGAGTATCAGCGTCCCAAGGGGAGAGGGACAGGCTTCACAACGCAGAAGGCAGAGGCGGAGCTGGTCTATCCAGATAATAGGACGCCTGTCACCAAATCCAAAGAGGTGACAAAGGCGGTGACGGAACTCATCGGATTGGACCGGAGACAGTTCACCCAGATTGCAATGATTGCGCAGGGGGATTTTCAGAAGCTTCTGCTGGCTGGCACAGAGGAGCGGGGCAATATTTTCCGGCAGATTTTCAAGACAGGGCTTTATCAGACCCTACAGGGAAAGCTCAAGGAGGCGGTGAAGGCACAAGGGGCGGAATATACGGAATTAAAGCGCAGCATCAGTCAATATATGGAAAGCATTGTGTGCACGCAAGATACGCCCGCCGCAGAGAAGATGCGCCAGCTCTTGAAGGAAAAATTTGACGGCAGAGTCGGTGAGGGCTTGGAATTACTCAGACAATTGTGCGATGAGGACAGTGCTGTTTTGATGGACTTAGATCAACAGATGAAAACGCTGGATACGAAGATTGAAGGCGAGAACCAGCTCATTGGAAATATCCACAAAATTCGGGAGCAGCAGAAGGCGCTTGAAGAAAATCAGAAATTGCTGGCAGAGCTTGCGCCCAAAATGCAGCAGGCAGAGGCACAGTATCGGCAAGCGGAACAAGACGCGGCACACTGCGAACAACTTACACTTGATATAGAAGAACTGCGAAAGAGCCTTGATTTATTTGACAAATTACAACAGAAGCAGACAGAATTGGAAACAGCACAGCGGACAATCACACAGCAAAGCGATGATAAAAACAAGCTGACAGCGCAAAAAGAAATATGCAAACAAACACTTGATACAGACGAACAGGAATTAAGAGAGCTTGCTTTTGTTGGAGAAGAAAAAGAACGGCTGGAAAATAGTAAGGAGAAAATCCAGCAGCAGCTTCAAAGCCTTCGTCAGCAGAAAAATGCTTGGGAGGAGGAGACGCAACATCTGCAAGAGACGCAAGAAAGCATTGCAGCCAAACAGGAACAGGCGGCAGTACTTGCCGAGCAGTCTAAGAAGCTAAAAGAACAGATTGCGCAGTATGCAGACCGGGAGACACTGCTGTCACTGACAAAATCGCTACAGAGCCAACTGACAGATCGGGAACAGCTCTTACAGCAGGCACAGACAGAATACGAAGAATACCGGCATCAGTTGGACCGAATCGCAGAGGCCATCAAGGAACTGGACAGGCAGAAAGCAGCGCTTTGCGAGGAGGAAATACAGCGTAAGACAGAACTGGACCGATTAAAAAATGCAGGCGAGTTAGAGCTTCAATGGAAGCATAGGACAGAGACAGCACAGGAACAGCTTAGCACGTTTCAGACGCAGCGGGATAGCTTGCAAGAACAGCAGAAGGAAGCCGCAAGGCAGGAGGAAGCATACCAAAAAGCGCAGGAACAGGCAGACGCGCACCAAAGGCAGCAGGAATTTTTGCACAGCGAGTGGGAGGAAGTAAAGGACGCAGAAACCCGCAGTTTACAATGCAGGCAGACGCAAAAAGAATTGGCAGAGCAAAGACAGGACTGTACAAAACTTGTGGAAGAAATCCGCGTTTTGGAAGAATTGAAGGCACAGTTGTGCGCAGCGCAGGAAGAGTATGTAAGTGCGGCAGCAGAAAAAGACCAGATTTTCGCAGACTGTAGAGATACAGAACAGCGGTTTCTGGACGCACAGGCTGGAATGCTGGCGCGTACACTGGAGGAGGGAACACAGTGCCCTGTCTGCGGTGCTACGCACCACCCAAGACCGGCACAAATGCCAGAAACGGCGCCAGAAAAAAAGGAAGTGGACCGGAAAAAGGCACAGCTTACTGAGGCGGAAAAAAAGACAGCACATCTAAGTGCCACCGCAGGCAATTTGATCGACCGTTTGAAACAGCAAAAACAGGCGATCTGGGAACAGGCAGAACGTATCTGGGGCGAGAGCGCTGAGTCACAAAAAGCGTTGGCAGCGCATAAAAACAATGAAGATTTTCCCAAACTACGGGAATGGATTGCAGCGAAGGAGCATCAGTTAAGAGAACAAGAGCAAGAGCTTTCCTTGTCCGTGAAAAAAACTGAGAAAGACCAGCTACGAAAAACGCAGTTAGCGCAACAGCTCAAAGACAGTGAGGAAGAGCAGCGAGATATCAATAAGATGTTGCAGCAGGAAAATAAAGCGTTCGCAGCGGCTCAAGCCAAGCTGGAGGAGAAACAAAAACAGTGGAAACAAATGCTTTCAGAACAAATATTTTCAGAACGGCAGTTTTCTGAAGCTGTAAGCGGCGATACAGACGCCATGGAAAATTATCTGCGTCAACGTTTTCAAGAATGCCAGTCACAGTTCAAGCAGGCAGAAACAGAGAAAAAGCGCCAAGCGCAATTGCTCGAAGAAGCAGAGCAGGCAGAGAATAAAAAACAGCAGCTTCAAGCGCAGCTGACGGAGGAGACAACCAGAAGGGCAGAGCAGGAGGGACAAAAAAAGAAACTGTATGGACAGACTGTGATCGAATTGGAGAAAATCAAAATACTCTGCACAGAAGCACAAATGCATCTTGCGCAGTGTGGACATGCAGGAGGTGATTTGAGGGGAGTTTCTTTTGAAATCCCAGCAAACGAGGCTGAAACAGAAGCAGTGAAAGAAGAAAGGATACGGCAGACATTACAGAGCGCCATATCCATGATACAAGATTTAAAAAAGCAGCTTCAAGAATGTGTCGATATCTTCGAAAAGGCGATTGCAGAACGCATGGAATTAGAACAAAAGCAGCAGGAGACAGAGAGCGTATTATCACAGGAACAGACAGCGCTTATAGAGTTAGAAAAAGCACTGGAGGGAAGCAAGAGATTGCAGCATGACAAGGCACAACAGCTTTTTGCAAGCCTTTGTGTGCAGTCACCGCAGCTTGGAGAGATTTATTTGCAGGCAGACGAAACGCCGGCAGAAGTCCTGCGTGATACGTTCAGCCGTATAGAAGCAGATGGTCAAGAACAGTTCAATGCGTTTTTGGAGGCGCTGGCACAGAATGCCAAGAAACAATCCAGAAAACAGGAGTTAGACCAGCAGATTTCAGAGACAAAGAAGCAGCTTGAGCAGCTTGCGCAACAGCTTCAGAGAGCGGAAATTTCACTGGAGAGACTCGCAACAGAGCAGGATTCTAGGACAAAGGAACTGAATGATTTGCAGCAACAGCTCGGGAGTGCCTCAAAAGAAGCCGTTGAAAAACATATTGACGAATTGAAACAGCAGAAGCAGGCGTTGGAAACAGCACTGAAAACGGCAAAAGAACAGTGTGAGAAGTGTAAAACAGAGGAAACGCAGCGATTAGCTTCGATTCAAACACTGCAATCACAGCTTGACGCAGCAGGCGAGGCAGCCACTCTGCAAGAGGAAGAGGTGCTTGCAAGAAAAAGCAGATGGCAACAGGAAAAACAGCAGTTGAGCGGACAGCGGGACCAGACGAAGACTGCCGTTTCTGCGAATCAGGAAATTTATCAAAAAGTCACTGCAAAACAGGAGAATATCTTAGCGGTTGAAAAGAAATACATTTGGATGAAAGCGCTGTCTGACACTGCAAATGGAATGCTCACTGGAAAACAGAAGGTAGAGCTAGAAACCTATATTCAGATGACATATTTTGACCGCATACTGCGGCGCGCGAATCTGCGTCTCATGACAATGAGCAGCGGGCAGTATGAGCTAAAGCGCGAGACTGACAGCGAAAATCGCAGGGAAAAGGCAGGCTTGGAGTTGTGTGTCATTGATCATTACAATGCCACAGAGCGCAGTGTAAAGACTTTGTCCGGCGGCGAGACGTTTGAGGCATCTCTGTCGCTCGCATTAGGTTTGTCCGATGAAATCCAGTCCTATGCAGGAGGAATCCAGATGGATTCGATGTTTGTGGACGAGGGCTTTGGCTCGCTGGATGAGGAGGCGCTGGGGCAGGCGATGAAGGCGCTTATTCATCTGACAGAAGGCAATCGTCTGGTTGGCGTGATCTCGCATGTCTCGGAATTAAAGGACAAAATCGAACGAAAACTGGTCGTGACCAAGAACCGCGGTAGAGATGGCGTGAGCAGCAGCGTGCGGGTGGAATAAAACAAACTAAGATGCAAAAATGATTTACAGATGCGTGATAAGCAAAGAAGAAAGGTTGTGTAACGGAGACGGAGGGATTCGAACCCTCGTATCAGTATAGCACCGATAAACTGATTTCGAGTCAGTCCCGTTATGGCCTCTTCGGTACGTCTCCATATGAGTCCATCATACATGAAAGCCATTGATTTTTCAAGTGTTTTTGGAAAATTGATGGCTTTTATGATTTGAGTATTTTTATGATTTGAGTTTCTTTTTCATAATAATGGAAATTATTGTAGCTTTTTTCGATGCTATATTGTATTTCTTATGAAGGAGGTACAAAATGGATTCAATGCGCAGAGAAAAAATAGTAGAAAATTTAGAGCCACAGAATGTATATTCCTCGTATGAGGAGATCATCCGAAGAAATTCAGATATGGTATACAGGCTGGCGTTCTCACTCGTCAAAACCCGTTCTGACGCTGAGGATATTTATCAGGAGGTTTTTCTGCGGTATATGCAGAAGGAGCCAGCGTTTCAGAATGCGGAGCATGAAAAGGCATGGTTTCTGCGGGTGACGATCAACTGCTGCAAAAACTTTTGGAAATCGCCGTGGATGCAAAGAAGGGTTGCGATGGAGAGCGGAGAGGTAGAGGATGCCGCGGAGAACAAGAAAGAGGCAGTGTATGAGCTAGATCACGACAAAGCAGCTTTGATTGACGCCGTGAAGCGCTTGCCAGCAAAATATCGTGTTGTCATTCACTTATTTTATTATGAGGAATTGACCGTCGAGGAAATCGGCAGGATTACCAAAGCGAAAGCTTCGACGGTGCGCACGAGGCTGACGAGGGCGAGAAGACAGCTTGGAAGTTTGTTGAAAGCGCCTTTGGCGCATAACGGCGGAGGAAGTAGAAAGTGAGAAAGGAGAGGATTTGATGTTTGAGAGCAGATACAAGGAAGCATATGATGCCATTGAACCGCCACGAGCGCTTGTGGAAGATCTGATTGGGCAGGCGAGGGCAGTAAAAAATGCAGGCGGGAGGAAGCGGAAAAACCGGTTTGTACCAAAGGCGGCTTTTGCAGCGGCCGCAGCAGTGGTGTGTCTTGTGACAGCAGTTCCGGTCTGCGCAGCGCATATCCCAGCATTTTATATGGTTGTGGAATATCTTTCGCCTGCGCTGGCAGACCAGCTGGTCCCGATTGAGAAGAGCAGTACGAGCCAGGGAATTACGATGCAGGTGGAAGCCGTTCATTTAGAGGGAAACGAGGCGAAAGTAATTCTTTCGATGCGGGATGCGGACGGAAGCACACAGGATTTGGTGCATGGAGAGATGGACTTGTTTGACAGTTATAGATTGTCTGATTATGCCAGTGATCATGTAGTCGGCGGGTGTCATTTTCTGACTTATGATGCGGCGGAGGACAAGGCTTATTTTCAGGTGGATCTCCAATCTGACAAGGCGTATCGAGCCGATAAGCTTGAGTTTGGGGTGCGCGCTGTTCTATGCGATAAATTTAAGGACACCAGAGATGTTGACCTGTCGGAGATTGTCAGCTCGGCGGATACCAAACAGGTGATGCTGAGCGGAAGCAGCGGTGTTATGCCCATGGAGATGCTGCCCGATGCACTGCGGAGCACTTCCAACACAGCAGACGACCCACGGCCCACGGCGAAGGTGTTGGAAGGGATAAATGCTACAGACTGCGCGGCGGATGATTTTACAGTGACAGCCATCGCCTATATGGATGGTGTACTGCGCGTTCAGATGTGTATGGGGGACAACTCGAAATCAGACAGACATGTCCAGTTGTTTTTGAGAGATGCGGACAAAGCTGAGCGGCATAGTGATCGCAGTGTGAGTTGGCATGAGGACGTTGGTGACACGCGCTATCAGTTTTATGAGTTTTGGTTTATTGAGGAGATCGAGAATCTCGAGGCGTATTCAATGTACGGTATTTTTCATAACTCGGGAAATCTCATAGAAGGGGATTGGAAGGTGACATTTCGTTTGCAATGAGTGATTGACATCTATATCAGGAACATGATAAAATAAAATATATTTTTGAAGGGAGGGCGCAGCATGAACGGACTTGGTTATGTACCAATTTGCAGCAGCAGTGCGATGTCAAAAACGTACAGAAAATTGCGTTTACGGGATTACTGCGCCTTTTTTTACGAAAATCTATAAGCATTTGTGTAGAGAATGATATAGCCGCAGTGATTCCAGAACAGTTTAACCGAAAAAGTTGAGCTGTTTTTTGTTTGTCTGAGTTTCAGCATACATGCTTTAGCACAAAAGAACAGCATGATTAGAAGGAAGAGAGGAATTACAGATGGTTTTTCATACAAAATATAAGACAAAGACGAAAAGCGACAAAAAAGCAGTCAGCCTGAGTGAAGTTCAGCGAAAAAACAGATTGCTGCGCAATGTTGCATTGGACTATATCAATACATTCATAACAAATCTCAATATGCAGAGCTCTATATGGGTGCTTTATCTTGCATACTGCGGATTGAACCTGGCACAAATCGGCGTTGTAGAGGGGATTTATCACGCGACGGGCATTCTGTTTGAGATTCCGTCCGGCGCAGTGGCAGATTTGCTTGGCAGGAAGCGGAGTATGGTTCTGAGCAAACTATGTATCGCCGTTTCCTGTATTATTATGCTTTTTGCGAGGAGCTTCTGGTTCTTTGCTTTGAGCTTTGCGGTGCAGGCGTTAGGAAACAACCTTAATTCAGGATCGGAGGAGGCGCTCGTATATGACAGCATGAAATATGCAGGACAGGAGGAGCGCTATATAGGTGTGTGCAGCAGGCTCAACATGATCATTGAAGTGTCGCAGGGCATAGCGACAGTTGTGGGCGGCATCCTCGCGGAGTATTCGTATTTCTGGTGTTACACTGCTTGTCTAGTGATTGCAGTGCTTGCACTGGTTCCAGTCGTTTTGATGACAGAGGCGCCGTATGCCGATACACAGAACAGTCGGCGGTCTGTCAGAGATACAGTGGTAGGACACTTTAGAACATGTTATGAGATTTTGCGTTTGGATCGTCGGATTCTGAAATTAATTATCTATTATTCGGTTCTTTTTGCGTCGGAAACGCTGCTGTTTTTTTACAGCCAGCAGTATTATTATGACTTGGGATACAATAAGATTCAGATTAGTCTCATACTGCTGGTGATGGGCGGCGTCTCCTGCATTGGAGCAGTGCTAAGCGGACGGCTTTATGCAATACTTGGCAATAAGACGGCTTCGATTGGAGCGTGTGTCATCGCGGCAGCGTTTCTTGTATATGGATTTCAAAATCTGTTTGTGTCGATCATCGCATTTGCAGTAGCCGGATTTTTTAACGCGGCGCTCTATCCGATTCAATCCGAGCAGCTCAACAGCCTGATTCCGTCGGGACAGCGTGCCACACTCATCTCTGTGAACAGCATGTTTTTCTCTATTGCGATGATATTGCTGTTTCCACTCGCCGGAATTTTGGCAGACAGGTGGGGACTCGTTCGAGTTCTTGTGGGAATTGGGGGGATGCTGATCGCGTTTCTGGTCTTGTGGCAGTATTTTATAAGAACGTGCAGATTGAGTAAGCTGTGGGATAAGTAAAATGGAACCAGTTGACGCAGGACCAGATGTAGCAGGTGTGTATACAAGATCGGTATCGTATCGATAACATTTGACATTTCACGGCAATCGCTTTATGATGAATATACTAGTACAGTATTGCACGAATAACAGTGAATACAGGTCCGCTATTTGCGCCAGTACAGCGTTGTCGTCAGTCAACATTGTCACTGCATTGCTGTGCTAGGTATTCAAGAAAGAGGAGAATCCAAATGAAAAAAGTATTTATTGATGGAAGTGAAGGGACGACGGGATTGCGCATTTTTGAGCGGTTTGAGGGAAGGAACGATATTGAAATCTTAAAGATTCCTTCAGAACTGCGCAAGGACCCGGCGGAAATCAAAAAATATATCAACGCGTCGGACATTACATTTCTCTGCCTGCCGGATGCGGCGGCGCGGGAGGCGGTGGCGATGGTTGAGAATGACAATACCATTATCATTGACACATCGACGGCACACCGCACAGAGCCTGGCTGGGCATATGGCTACCCAGAGCTTTCTAAGGCGCACCGCGACGCGGTCAGAACCGGAAAGCGCATTGCGGTTCCAGGCTGCTATGCGACAGGCTTTATCACAATTGCCTATCCGATGGTGGCGGAGGGAATCCTGCCAAAGGATTATCCAGTCGCAGCCTTTGCCATGTCGGGCTACAGCGGTGCAGGCAAGAAAACGATCGCGGTGTACGAGGCGGATGAGCGCGACAAGGAGCTTGACGCGCCGCGGGAGTATGCGCTGAGCCAGAATCACAAACATTTGAAAGAAATGCAGGCAGTGACAGGGCTTGATCAAATGCCGCTGTTCTCGCCGCTCATCTGTGACTATTACAGCGGCATGGTGGTGACGCTGCAATTTTACACGGAGCTGTTGAGAGACAAGCCATCACCCGAGAAGGTGCATGCGATGTTTGCAGATTATTTTGGGGGAGAGCCGTTTGTGAAGGTGATGCCGTTTGGCAAGGAAGCTGATTATAACGGCTTCTTAGCTGGGAATGCATGTTCTGGTTGGGACGGCATTGAACTCTATGTGACGGGAAATGCGGACAGGCTGCTCGTCAGCACACGCTTTGACAATCTTGGAAAAGGGGCATCAGGTGCGGCAGTGCAGTGTCTCAATATCATACTTGGCTGTGATGAGCGCAAAGGATTGGTATTGTAATGATAGCGGTTATGTGGCGGTTTATGGACGGCTGATTGACAGCGCGGAGGAAAGGTATTGTTATGACACAGTTACCACAAGATTTTATGTGTAGGATGCAGGATATGCTAAAGGAGGCGTATCCTGCTTTCCTGCGTAGTTACGAGCAAGGCAGGTTTCAGGCGCTTCGTGTCAATGCGATAAAGGGCACGAAAGACGAATTTTTGGAAAAAGCGCCTTTTTTTGATTTAAGAGGTGTTTTGTGGGAGCAAAATGGATTTTACTATGATGGAACCAGCGATTGCGCGCCCGGAAAACATCCATTTCATGAGGCGGGCGTGTACTATATACAGGAACCTAGCGCGATGGCGCCGGCGGCGTATTTGGAGGCGGCGCCGGGTGAGCACGTTCTTGACCTGTGTGCGGCACCGGGCGGAAAGACGACGCAGATTGCTTCCTATATGCAGAATCAGGGCCTTCTTGTGTGCAATGAAATCCACTGTGCACGCGCAAAAATACTTTCGGAAAATGTGGAGCGCATGGGAATCCGCAATGCCCTTGTGACCAACGAGGCACCACAGCATCTGGCGGAGGTGTTTGATGGATATTTTGACCGCATTTTAGTGGATGCACCTTGTTCCGGCGAGGGCATGTTTCGGAAAAATGAGGAGGCGTGCAGCGAGTGGAGTCTCGCCAATGTGCAGATGTGTGCGGACAGGCAGGATGAGATCCTAGATTGTGCCGACAAGATGCTGCGCCCTGGCGGACGGCTGATCTATGCGACTTGTACATTTGCGCCAGCCGAGAATGAGGGGAGTATTGCGCGGTTTTTAGATCGCCATTCGGCGTATCAGATTTTGGAGGTCAAGAAATTTCATGGTATGTCCGAGGGTGTTCCAGCGTGGGCGCATTATGACACGCGCAGTTCTGGTGACAGTATGACAGCGGTGTGCGGGGAGGATTATGACAGCAGTGTCGGAACTCATTTGGACGGGCAGAGAGAAAGCCATGACAGTATCCGGCACACGATACGTTTATTTCCGCATCTGGTTCAGGGAGAAGGGCACTATCTTGCGGTATTGCAGAAACAGGGAGACATGCCGGAAGGATACCAGGCATTTCCGTCAAATGGCTTGCAAAGGGGTTTGAATGCAAAAGATGCCAAAGAATTTTTGCAGTTTCAACAGGAAGCGCTGCGAGTGGACCTGCTGGAAAATATGCAAGACCGTCTGTTGAAATTTGGTGAACAGCTTTATCTGATGCCAGAGGACATGCCGTCCATAAAAAGGCTGAAGGTTCTGCGTGCGGGACTACACCTTGGCACCCTCAAAAAAAATCGTTTTGAGCCGTCACACGCGCTGGCGCTCGCTTTAAAAAAGGAGGATGTAAAGCGGTCAATGGAGCTTGGGACAGAAGAGACTGCAAGGGCATATCTGGGTGGAATGACCTTGAACCACGACGGCGAAAAGGGATGGTATCTCATGACCTATCAAGGATACAGCATCGGCTGGGGGAAACTTGCCGGTCAGGTTATGAAGAACCATTATCCAAAAGGACTAAGACTCTGTAGGAAAGTGTGAAGTAGATGAAAAACGCAAAAACTGCATTAAATCTCACCGAGGGCAGACCCATGAAGTTAATTTTATTGTTTGCCATTCCGGTATTTCTGGGCAATCTGTTTCAGATTTGTTATAGCCTTGTCGATACGAAGATCGTGGGCAGAATCCTAGGAGAGACGGCGCTGGCTGCCGTAGGCAGTGTGTCGGTCTTGTATACACTGCTCACAGGGTTTTTTAATGGCCTGAGTCTTGGATTCAGTGTGCTGACAGCACGGTATTACGGGAGCGGTGAGGAGCGGAAATTAAAAGAGAACGTGGCGGGTGCAATTCTGCTGGGCTTTCTGACAGCAGGTGTTCTCATCACCGGAATCGCTATGTTTATTCGACCGATCCTGACACTTTTGAATGTGCCGCCTCAGCAGATAGATATGGCGTTATCGTACATAACGCTTTTGGTGTGGGGAATGTTTATCACACTGGCGTACAATCTTTGCGCCAACACGCTGCGCGCGATTGGCGATTCGATTACACCGCTGATTTTTCTGGTGATTGCGGCGGTGACAAACGTCGTGCTGGATTATCTGTTCATCCTTGTTTTTCACATGGGGGTGCGGGGTGCCGCGGTGGCGACGCTGCTTTCACAAATGTTGTCAGTGGTGCTCTGCCTGTTTCGAATCCGGCAGGGATTTCCGATACTGCATCTTGCCAAAGAGCATTTTGCACTCTCAAAAGACCAGGTGGTTTCCTTATATAAGAGCGGTCTGTCTATGGGATTGATGTCAAGCCTTGTGAATTTCGGATCGTTGGTGTTGCAGAGCGGTATCAATCAGCTTGGGACAAATATTATCGTGGCACACACCGCAGCGCGCAAGGTATTTGAGATCTGGGGGCTGCCTGTGAGCGTACTTGGCTCCTCGATGGCGACATACTGCGGGCAGAATTACGGTGCAGGCAGGTATGACAGGATTCGCCAGGGCATGAAAAGCGTGCTGATCTTAGGCGCTGTGTGGGACATAATTGTCTTTGTCCTCGCACACACGGTTTCCTCCTATCTGATTCGTTTTATCACAAGTTCTGAGAATGAGGAAATTATTTATTGGGGCACGCTCTATCTCAGGGTGGATATGTCCTTTTTGCTGGTATGCCTGTTTATCGTGATACTGCGAAATTGTATGCAGGGCTTTGGCGATTACAGGACACCGATTTTATCCAGCTTTATTGAGCTTGTGGGAAAATTGGTGTTTACCTTCGTGTTTGTGCGGTTGTTTGGGTACTGGGGAATCATCTGGACAGAGCCGGTTATCTGGTTTTTGATGGTTATACCGCTGATCGTCATGACGCTCAAAAATCCTGTGATCAGGATGCGGCAGCCGAAAGCGCAGAATAGAATTTCAGGGAGGGGTTCACATGAACAAGAAATATGAGATTGATATGTGCAGCGGATCTGTATTTGGCAAAATGCTTCTCTTCGCACTGCCGTTGATGTGCTCTAGCATTTTGCAACTGTTGTTTAACGCCGCAGATATTGTGGTGGTAGGGCGGTTTGCAGGGGATAATGCGCTCGCGGCGGTGGGGTCAAACACGGCGCTCATCAATCTGCTCACCAATCTGTTTGTGGGGCTGTCAGTGGGCACTAATGTGCTGACAGCACAGTATTATGGGGCAAAGCGGGAGCGCGATTTAAAGGAGACGGTACATACTTCGATGCTGTTGAGTCTGTACAGCGGTCTGCTGCTCATGGTGGTCGGATTGATCGGTGCGCCGAAGCTTTTGGCGCTGATGCAGGCGCCGCCGGAGGTGTTGGATCTCGCGGTACTGTATCTGCGCATTTATTTCCTCGGAATGGCGTCCATGATGGTGTACAATTTTGGCAGTGCGATTCTTAGAGCTGTCGGAGACACAAAGAGACCGCTCTATTATTTGCTGGGAGCCGGAATTGTGAATGTGGTGTTGAACTTGATTTTTGTCATTGTCTGTCATTTAGGTGTGGCGGGGGTGGCGATGGCGACTGTGATCTCACAGACGATCTCGGCTTTTTTGGTGGTGCGCTGTCTTGTGAGAGAACAGGGCGGTATCCATCTGGAGTTAAAGGAGCTCTGCATCACGCGGGAAAAACTTGGCAAAATTATGCAGATTGGGCTTCCGGCAGGATTTCAGGGAACTGTATTTTCACTGTCCAATGTCGTGATTCAGTCGGCTGTCAATTCCTTTGGCAATATCGCGGTCGCCGGCAATTCTGCGGCTGCGAATATTGAGGGTTTTGTCTATATGGCGATGAACGCATTTCACCAGGCGACCATCTCTTTTACCAGTCAAAATTACGGTGCGAGAGCGTATAAACGCATTTATAAAATTTTATTTGCAGGGGAGCTTTCTGTGATTGTGACTGGATTGGTACTCGGAAATTTGGCAGTATTTTTTGGGGAGGCACTGCTGAGAATTTATTCTCCGAGTGCAGATGTCATCGCGGCGGGGATGACACGACTCCAGATCATCTGCACACTGTATGCGCTGTGCGGTGTCATGGATGTGCTGGTGGGCGCGCTGCGGGGAATCGGGTATTCTATTATTCCGATGATTGTATCGCTGGTAGGCGCCTGCGGGCTGCGGCTTTTGTGGATTGCGACGGTGTTTCAGATCCCGAAGTACCACAGTCTGAGAACGGTCTATCTATCATATCCGATCACATGGACGATCACGCTCACAGTGCATGCGATTACCTTTGCATTGGCAGCGCGCAAGGTGCTTGTACACCAGGAGAGCAAGCATATTTGAGTTATCATGTAAATTTTCATTCATTTGTTGTTGGCTGGAATAAAATAATTACCTAAAAAGACCATATATGACCATACGCCCGAATACGAATTTTGTAAGATGGAACAATACAAGAGATACCATCGTTTTGCAAAATTAGTATTGGGGTGAAGTGCGTGAAGACACAGGAAGCTGTAGTGACAAGGATCAAAGGATTATGTACGGAGAGGGATATGAGAATTTCTCAGTTGGCATATGTTGCCGGGATGCCGCCCTCGACGCTCAAAAATATCATGAAAGGAAACAGCAAAAATACAGGAATCGTTACGATCAAAATGATCTGTGACGGATTAAATGTATCACTGGATGAGTTTTTTCATTGTGGATTATTTGAGAATTTGGAGCAGGAGATTGATTGAACACAGGAGCCTTATGGGCTCCTGTGTTGCTTTTATGCACATGTTTCCTTGAGGTCCCCATAGCTTACCAATAGGAAGATTTCAGTTGAAGTTTGAAAAAAGAGAATGTTTATGGTAATATAGTTTCAAAGATCATTAGGAAACGAGACATATTTATTGAGCAGTCAAGGCAAGGAGTGAAAAACAAAACATGACACAAGTGTCAGAAAGTGAAAAGGATTATCTGGAGATAGAACAGGATCTGCGCAAGCGGTATCGGAAAAATCTCTGGTGCAGGTTTACGAAGGCAATACGGGAGTACGATCTGGTACAGGAGGGGGATAAAATCGCAGTCTGCATCTCAGGCGGCAAAGATTCGATGTTGATGGCAAAGCTTTTTCAGGAGTTGAAACGGCATAATAAATTTGAGTTTGATGTGAAATTTCTGGTCATGGACCCAGGCTACAAAGCAGAGAACAGACAATTAATCGAAAGGAATGCCAGGCGTCTGAACATTCCGATAGATATTTTTGAATCCGATATTTTTGAGTCCGTATTTCATATAGAAAGTTCGCCCTGCTATCTGTGTGCGAGAATGCGCCGCGGTCATCTGTACAGCAGGGCAAGGGAATTAGGCTGCAATAAGATCGCGCTGGGACACCACTATGATGATGTGATCGAGACGATTCTGATGGGAATGCTGTATGGAGCACAGGTGCAGACCATGATGCCTAAGCTGCACAGCACAAATTTTGAAGGGATGGAACTGATCCGCCCGATGTATCTGATACGGGAGGAGCATATCGAGGCATGGCGGGATTACAACAATCTGCATTTTCTGCAATGTGCCTGCAAGTTTACGGAAAACAGTACCTTTTGCGGTGATCTGGAAAACACCTCAAAGCGCCGTGAAATCAAACAGTTGATTCGGCAGTTAAGGCGCATCAATCCTTTTGTGGAAAATAATATCTTTAAGAGTGTAGAAAATGTGAATTTGAGTACCGTCATTGCCTACAAACAGGATGGGGTACGGCATCATTTTCTGGAGACGTACGAGACAGTATCCTGTGTGAAATCGCAGGAAATAAAACAACAGGACGCGCATCAGGACAATACTGCCAAGACGGTCGAGACGCAGGAGGAAACGTCCGAGAAGCTTATGCGGTTAAAACAGTATTTACAGGCGCTTGACAGTGCCGCGGTGGCATTCTCAGGCGGGGTGGACTCGACTTTGTTACTAAAAGCAGCGCACGAGGTTCTCGGAGATCGGGCGGTGGCAGTCATAGCAAAAGCCTGTGTGTTTCCCGATCGAGAACTGGCGGAGGCGGAGGCATTCTGCCAGCAGGAGGAGATCACGTACTATATCTTTGAGGCGGATGTGCTTGCTGTGGATGGATTTATGGACAATCCGCCCGACCGCTGTTATCACTGCAAAAAGGCGCTTTTCCAAGAAATTCAGAACATTGCGCAGGCACACGGAATTGTCCATGTGCTTGAAGGCTCAAACATGGATGATCTGGGGGATTACCGTCCTGGGATGCAGGCGGTTGCGGAGCTTGGAATCAAAAGCCCGCTCAGAGAGGCAGGGCTTTATAAGCAGGAGATCAGGGAGCTGTCGCGGGCGTATGGTCTAAAGACCTGGGAGAAGCCGTCGTATGCCTGCCTTGCATCGCGCTTTGTGTATGGGGAGAAGATCACAGAGGAAAAGCTGTGGATGGTCGGACAGGCGGAGCAGCGCTTGATGGAGAAGGGCTTTCGTCAGATGCGTGTGCGCGTTCATGGCACGCTTGCACGCATTGAGGTGCCGCAAAAGGAGTTTGAACGCATTATGCAAGATGCGGTCAGAAGTGAAATTCTCACAGAATTTAGGGCATATGGTTTTGACTATGTGACATTTGACTTGCAGGGATATCGCACAGGGAGCATGAATCAAACAATAGAGGGTATAGAGCATGAATCAATTTTCAAGGACAGCGCTTTTGGTGGGGACAAAGGGCATTGACAAGTTAAGAGATGCCCGCGTAGCCGTGTTTGGAATCGGCGGCGTGGGGGGGTATGTGGTGGAGGCACTCGCGCGCAGCGGTGTCGGGACATTCGATTTGATCGACAATGACAGGGTATGCCTGACGAATTTAAACCGCCAGATCATCGCCACACACAGTACAATTGGGGAATATAAAGTAGACGCGGCAAAAAGACGAGTCTTAGACATCAATCCAGAGGCGGTAGTGCATACATACAAGACCTTTTTTCTGCCAGAAACGGCATCAAACTTTACTTTTTCGGCATATGATTATGTGGTGGATGCCATCGATACAGTGACCGGAAAAATCCAGCTCGTCCTGGAGGCGCACAGCGCGCGCACGCCTATCATCAGTTCCATGGGTGCTGGAAACAAGATGGACCCGACCGCGTTTCGGGTGGCAGACCTCTATCAGACAAAGGTCTGTCCTCTTGCCAAGGTGATGCGCCGTGAGCTGAAAAAGCGGGGAATAGAACAACTAAAAGTCGTCTACTCTGAGGAAGTTCCAATGACGCCCTGTGACGATGCAGCAGTGCGCCAGGAGCTGCTGGAAGAAAATAAAGAAATGGATGTCGTCAAGACACGCATTCCAGGGAGCAATGCGTTTGTTCCGTCAGTGGCAGGTCTGATTATAGCGGGTGAGGTGGTCCGGGATTTGATCCAGATGTGAGGGAGGGATGAACGTCAATTATGGCATATGAAAAGCTTCTAAATGAAATATATGCGGTGGTTTCCTTAAAGTATCTCTGGCGGGAATATCAGCCGTCTTTTGTGAAGAGTGAATCACCGGATTGGATTAATGAGACGATGAATCTGGGGCTGGAGGTCAGCCAGGCGCTGCTGCCAGATGACGGTCAGACCAAGAATTTTATTGATCAGTATTTGGGCTGCCGCAAGGAGGAGTTGCCGTCGGCTGCGCTGGAGCGCTATGGGGAGCGGCTGAATTTTTATAATGGAAGGTTCTGGGCAGTATTGCCAGATGATATAGCGCATCAGGATTATCTGTATAAGGCAGTGTACCGGTTTGATAAAAAGCTGGAGAAATTAAACACAAGCTATCAGCAGAAACGCTATAATGGTCTGTATTTGTTCTTGCATCCAATGGATGAATCCGCGATCGATGTGGAGCGTTTGTTTGAATCCATGGGGCAGCACCAGAGCCATTGCGCACAGCATTTTGACTGGGTCTTTCTAAATTGTGTGAAAGTGATCTATGTCTGCAATTATACAACTAATTCGATAGAGCCGATTGTATTGCCGCCGAACGCTGAAACTTTCCTGAGTACAGAGGCGGAATATTTGCGCTACTGCGGAGAGTGGGAGGACGGTGTGTCCTTAGAGGAAGTCACAGATTTGTTTGGACATGGAGACGGAGTGCGGCTGTGAGCGAGCAAGGTCTGCTTAGCAGGCTTTCTGAGACGATTTATCAATATGGGGAGGATGATAATTTATGTACCGTGAGATTGCGAAACTAATTATGTATGGGGATATGGACAGGGCGTGTATTCTGTATCAGTTTGGGGAGATTTTCAGGCGCTTTGATGAGAAGTCCAGCTCAAAGCCAGAGCTCATCAAAGATATTTATACACAGTTGAAGCGCCTTCTGATCGTCGCTACAGATTATGGCTTCAACCATAATCTCTGGCACAATTATCTCACCTTTTTTATCGTGACAAATGAGAATCCGTTTAGCCTTACGTGCGAAAAAGTGGGGGCAAATGACGGCAGTGTCAATCATTTTGCAAAAAATGATTTCAGGGTGTTCAAAAATCTGTTTGATTTTGATTTCTCTGCGATTGAGGAGGACTTAGGAATAGACTGTTTTTCGCAGTTGTCAAACTACAGGGCGATCGGCAAAAAAGAGCTGATGTACAATAAAAATGTTAGTGAAAAGATCATTGCCCTGAGTGCACAGCTCGAACAGGCGGCAGATGAACATGCGTTTTTTGACTGCGTGACGGCATTTTACAGGGATTTTGGCGTCGGAATGTTTGGGCTGAACAAGGCATTCCGCATTCGTGAGCAGGCACAGGGCACGATCGAATTTCTGCCGATCAACAATATGGACAAGGTGATGCTCGACGACCTTGTCGGTTATGAGCTCCAGAAAAAGAAGCTTGTCGATAACACAAGGGCGTTTGTGGAGGGCAGAAAAGCCAATAATGTATTGCTGTTCGGGGACAGCGGCACGGGCAAATCCACCAGTATCAAGGCGATTGTGAATGCCTTTTATCCGCAGGGCTTGCGCATGATCGAGATCTACAAGCATCAGTTCAAGGATTTGTCAAATGTCATTGCACAGATTAAGAACAGGAATTATAAGTTTGTGATCTATATGGACGATCTATCCTTTGAGGAGTTTGAGGTGGAGTATAAATTCTTAAAGGCGGTCATTGAGGGCGGTGTGGAGACAAAGCCGGAAAATATTTTAATCTATGCGACCTCCAACCGCAGGCATCTGATCAAGGAGACATGGAATGACAGAGGCGACATCGAGGTTGACAATGGAATGCACCGTTCCGACACCATGGAGGAGAAGCTGTCATTGGTGAACCGTTTTGGTGTCACGATCAATTATGCGAAACCTTCTCAGAAGGAGTATTTTCATATTGTGCTTGAGCTTGCGCACAGGCAGGGGATTGCGATGTCTGACGAGGAGTTAAAAGCTGAGGCAAACAAGTGGGAGCTGAGTCATGGAGGGATTTCAGGGCGCACCGCACAGCAGTTTGTCAATTATCTGGACGGGCAGCAGTTTTAACAGAATCGAATCGGGCTTTACACTTTTTACAGAATCTGCTATGATTAAGACGAGGAAACATCATAAATCTTATAAGAGAAGGAATGTAACTGTTCAGAATATAAAACGATGATAGAAAGCATTGTTAGAATTTTATATAGAACGATTACGAAGGATGAATATTGACATGGGGATAACATCAATTTTATCGTTACTTAGCGGCGTGGCGCTCTTCCTGTTTGGCATGTCTCTCATGGGGGACGGTCTGAAAAAAGCAGCAGGGGAAAAACTGGAGCTGATCTTGTACAAGCTCACCAATACACCGATCAAGGGGGTTTTGCTGGGAACGGCAGTGACGGCAATCATACAGTCCTCCTCCGCCACAACGGTCATGGTCGTCGGCTTTGTGAACTCCGGCATGATGAAGGTCGCGCAGGCGATCGGTATCATTATGGGGGCAAATATCGGTACGAGTATCACGGGCTGGATTTTGTGTCTTTCATATATTGAGGGATCAAACGGCATCGCACAGCTTTTGTCTACCACGACAATCTCAGCGGTGGTCTCAATCATCGGTATTTTGTTTAAGATGATTTCCAAGAAGAGTACATATAAAAACGTCGGCGATATCATGCTTGGATTTTCCATACTGATGTTTGGTATGCAGAGCATGAGCGGGGCGGTCTCGCCATTGAAGGAAAATCCGCACTTTGTCAATACACTGACCATGTTTTCCAATCCGTTTATGGGTATCTTGGTCGGCATTGCGTTCACGGCAGTGCTGCAAAGTGCGTCGGCTTCCATCGGTATTTTGCAGGCGCTGTCGGTGACAGGTGCAATCACATTTGCGTCAGCGTTTCCGATCACGCTCGGTATCGGTGTGGGCGCTGCCTGCCCGGTTCTGCTGTCCTCTATCGGAACGAACAAGAACGGTAAGAGAACTGCGCTGATTTATCTGATGAACGATTTGTTCGGCATGATATTCTGGGCAGTGATGTTTTATTCGGTTCACGCCATTGTCCACTTTGACTTTATGGAGATGACCATGAGCCCGATCGCGATCGCGATTCTCAATACGGTGTTCCGGCTGGCAACGGTAGTGATCTTATTCCCATTTATCAAGTGGATTGAAAAGCTGGTGTTCACGCTTGTGAAGGACACCGAGGAGGACAGGGAGGAACAAGCGGATTTCGACTTGCTAGAAGAACGCTTCTTAAAATATCCGGCGCTTGCCATCGGTCAGAGCCACACTGCCATCAACGGCATGGCGAGGAAGGCGAGAAAGAATATTGGGCGTGCGATGGGACTTTTTGACAATTATACGGAGGAGCGCTACAACAAGGTTCAGGAGAAAGAGAATCTGATTGACAAGTATGAGGATAAGCTGGGCACGTATCTGATGCAGCTGACGGGGCACGATATGACGGAAAACCAGTCGAAACAGATATCCATTTTCTTACATACAATCAGTGATTTTGAGCGTCTTGGCGATCATGCGGTAAACCTGTCAAAGTCGGCAAATGAGCTCTATGAAAAGAAAATCTCGTTCTCGGACGAGGCGACGTATGAGCTGTCTGTACTGGGGGGCGCGGTGAGAGAGATTCTTGAGATTACCGTCAACGCCTTCTCGGAGGACGATGTCGATCTGGCAATCCATGTGGAACCGCTGCGCGAGCTGATCAATGTGCTCTGCAATGAGCTGAAATCCAGACATATCACAAGACTTCGCAATGGAAAGTGTGAGCTGAAACAGGGCTTTGCGTTCAACAATATCTTGACGGATTTTGAGCGGATTGGCGCGCACTGCTCGAATGTCGCGGTGGCGCTGCTCGAATCTGAGGCGGAGGATTTTGATACCCATGAGTATCAGAAGAGCATTCGCGAGATGAACAATGTGATGTACCGTGAGATTTTTGAGGCGTATGAGATGAAGTATGATCTTGGCAAGGTGAAGAAGACGAAGAAGAGTAAAGAAAGTAAATAACAGTGTTGGTAGAGGGACTGTCGAAAGTAAATCTTATTTCGACAGTCCTTTTATGATCGATTGGACTTTTGGGACTTTTGGGACTTGAATGCAGCAGGCGCATAGGAGAGACGATGGCCTGTTTTTGCTAGACATCCCAAAGATATAATGCTAAAATGGGCTTATGATGTTTTGACAGGATGGAGATAGGAAGAAATTGAAGCACAATCAAAAGAAAAAACGATACGAAAAACTGGACGGCGTCCGCGGCATAGCGCTGCTTCATATGATCGCATATCACATGATTTGGGATTTGGTCTATCTTTATCAGCTTGACTGGAACTGGTATCAATCGAAGGGGGCGTATGTCTGGCAGCAGGGAATTTGCTGGACGTTTATCTTTTTGTCCGGTTTTTGCTGGTCGCTTGGCAGCCGCGCGCGCAGGCGGGGAATCATTGTATTTCTGGGCGGTGCGGTGATCACGCTGGTGACGTTGGCGGTGATGCCGCAGAGCAGAGTTGTCTTTGGCGTACTGACGCTCATAGGCTCCTGTATGCTGTTGATGCAGGTGTTTGACAGATGGCTGCAAAGGCTTCCGGCGGCGGTGGGAATAGCTGGCAGCTTCGGGCTGTTTTTTTTGACGAGGAACCTTAACGATGGCTGGCTTGGATTTGAGGATTGGAATATTGTGGCGCTTCCGGCGGGACTGTATCGGAATATTTTGATGACATATCTTGGATTTACACAGCCGGGCTTTTATTCGACGGACTATTTTTCGCTGTTTCCATGGCTGTTTTTGTTTCTGGCGGGATATTTTACATATCGTCTGCTTGCGGATAAAAAGGCGATGCAGCTTATGGAAAAAGGCGCTTTGCGTCCAGTGGAATGGCTGGGCAGGCATTCTTTTGAGATCTATATGATACACCAGCCTGCGATCTATGCCATTTTGGAGGTGCTGCACAGGCTGGGTGTTTTTTGAGCGCTGAGTAGTAAGCGAAGTGGCATGGTTTTAATGCCAGAGCTGTTGTACAGCGATGGGATTTTGGGGATTGAGAGGTTTTTGCAATGGCATATTTTCCTTTTTTTGTGGATATAGGCGGAAAAAATGGACTGATCGCAGGCGGCGGCAGAGTCGCGCTGCATAAGCTGCAAAAACTGCTGCCTTACGGGGCAAAGCTGCAAATTGTGGCGCCGGAGGTGTCAGAGGCGATGGAGCGGACAGCGCTGGAAAATGACATTTGTGTCATAAAGAGAGCGTTTGAGCCATCGGATATGAACGAGATGTTCTTTGTCATCGCGGCGTCAGATGATGCGAAAGTCAATGCGGAGATTGGCAGGCTTTGCAGGGAGCGTGGCATTCTTGTCAATGTGGTGGATGACAAGGAGGCATGCAGCTTTTTGTTTCCGTCGCTTGTGAAGGAAGGAAATCTCAGTATCGGCATCTCGACGGAGGGGACAAGTCCAGAGGTGGCAGCGGAATTAAGAAGCAGGGTCGTGTCCATGATACCCGCCGATATGGATGCGATTCTTGCGTATCTGGGCAGCCTCAGGCCCTTGGCAAAGTCGCATGTGAAGGATACGGGCAGACGTGCTGCATTTCTAAAGGATACGGCGCGGGTGTGCATGGACACGAATGCGGTATTTGACGAGTGGGAGACTATGCGCAGACTGGAAGCTTATGCGCACGGTGAGGAGGCGGGCCATATAGAAGGCGTGCTGCTGGTCGGTGCGGGCTGCGGCAGCTTTGACCTGATTACCGTGCGGGGACTGCGCGCGATACGGCAGGCGCGGGTGCTTGTGTATGATGACTTGATAGATCAGAGACTTCTGGCGTATGCCTCCGAGCGCTGTGAGCGGATTTATGTGGGAAAGCGCAGCGGCAGGCACAGCATGGCGCAGGAGCAGATTCAAAAGCTCTTGATTCAGAAGGCGCGGGAGGGCGGTCTGGTCGTGCGGCTAAAGGGGGGCGACCCGTTTGTGTTTGGCAGAGGCATGGAGGAGATGATGGCGCTTCGAAGCGAAGGGATTCCCGCGGCGTATGTTCCGGGTGTTACCTCCTGTGTCGCGATTCCGGCGTTTGCGGGGATTCCGGTGACGCACAGGGAGATTAGCAGGAGTTTTCATGTGATTACGGGACATTTGGCAGGACAGGCAGCAGATCTGTGTTCGAAGCTTGATTTTGCGTCACTTGCCCGCCTTGAAGGAACGCTGGTATTTCTGATGGGATTTGGGCAGCTTCGCCAGATTGCGGACGGGTTGATTCATGCTGGCAAAGAAGCAGCAACTCCGGCAGCAGTGGTTCATGGAACCTTTGATGCGTCGGTGACGGTGGTGCGCGGAACCCTCGCTGACATTGCAGAGAAGGCCGCAGAAGCAGCAATGCAGGCGCCAGCGGTCATTATTGTAGGGAGGGTTGCGGCGCTCGGCGGTGCGCATGAAGGCTGTATGGAGGAAAATACTATTTGAAAAAGTTTTCGCGCATGATATAATATAACAAGATATTTTGTTCAGAGCGTGCAGTTTTCAACTCGGACATGCGCTGAAATAGTATGTTAGTTGATAGGCGTGTTGCGGCATGCAAGGGGTATAACGATGGATTACAAACGAAAAAGATTGATAAAAAGCTGGACTGGGCTGCTGTGTGCGGTCATGCTGCTGTTTGTGTGTGTTGGCAGCGTGGGTGGATTATTTGGCGTACCGCAGGTACAGGGAGCGCAGAAGCGCGTTGTAAAAGTTGGATTTTTTCCGATGGATGGCTTTCACGAGAAGAATAAGGACGGCATGTATTATGGCATGGATGTCGAATATCTGGAGACATTGTGTGATTATGTCAGTTGGGAGATTGAGTATGTGGAGTGTGAGAGCTGGGATGCTGCGTTGCAGCTTTTGGCGGACAAAGAGATTGATTTAGTCGGTTCGGCACAGTATTCCAGCAAGCGGGCTGAAATCTATCAATACGCGAATCTGGCAAGCGGGTACACCTTTGGCACGATCGCAGTGAACCGCGGAAGTGCGCTGCCTTATGAGGATTTTGGCGCGATGGAGAAGGCGGCGTTTGGCGTGGTGAAAACGTATGTCAGAAAAGAAGAATTTTATGAGTATCTTGCAGATCATGGCGTGCACAATCCCAAGGTCAAGGAATACGACAGCACGGCGGAACTCCACGCGGCACTTGATGCGGGCGAGATTGACGCGATGGTGCATTCCCTCACGGAAATCAGAGACGGGCAGCGTATTGTCGGCAGGTTCGCGCCGATGCCGATTTACTACATCTCCTATAAGGGCAATGATGAGGTGATGCGGGAATTAAATCAAGGCATTGCGGATATCAAGATGAAACGTCCTGACTTGGAGAATGAGCTGATCACCAAGTATTATGACAGCAGGCTGGATCAGACGATCTTGCTGACAAATGATGAGAAGGAATACATTGAGGCGAAGAAGGACATTACAGTGGGGTATTTTGATGGGTATTATCCGTTTTCGTATGAGAATGAGGGGGCTTATCATGGATTGACCAAGCAGGTACTGGATGAGATTTCAGTGCTTACAGGACTGAATTTTACCTATGTCAAGATGGCAAATATGGAGGTGGCAAAGCAGGCGTTGGCTGATGGCAGCATTGATCTGTTGAATTACTGCGGAGATACACCTAAAAGTATGCGCAATGCTGGGATTGCTGTGACCAAAGCGTATGCGAAAGTGCCGCATGTCATTATCATGGACCGCGACAGCAAGGCAAATGAGATTGGCACACTGGCTGCTGTCAAAAATGGAAATGAGGAGGAGAACATTGCGTCGCTGGTGAATGAGGACGCCGAGATTTTATTCTTTGACTCACAACTGGAATGTCTGCGCGCTGTCAATCAGGGCAAGGCGGATGCGGCGATCTGCGACGGCTATCTGTCAGAGTATCTCCTCGGCTCGAATCTGCGCTTGAATAAACTGGAAATACGGAGTGTGTTAAATGACACACATGTCATTTATATGGCGGTGAAGGCGGATACGGCTGCGCCGTTACTAGGCATTCTGAACAAAGAGCTTTTGGAAGTGAGCGACAAGATGGTGAGTGATTATATGCTAAAGGATAATCTCTTTGCCAAAAACAGCGTGGAAAGTTTTATCAGGGCGCACAGTGTGTTGATTATCATCATTATCGTGTTGATTGCGGCGGCGATTGTCCTCGTGATGCTGCACATGCTGCGCGACAGCAGGCGCATACAGAAGCTGATGTATAAAGATGCAGAGCTCAATATCTGGAATTTGAATTATCTGAAATACCGTGCACAGCTTCGGCTTACATCGGACAAGAATCAAAAATATGCGCTTGCCTATATGGATATCTGTCAATTCCGGCGTTACAATACGCTCTACGGCTGGTATGCAGGGCAGAAAATTCTTGAACTGATGGTTCAGGTTTTATCGGAGAACATTGACGGCGACAAAGAGCTTTACGCGAGAAGCCACGGCGATAATTTCGTGTTATTTGTGGCATATGACACGTTAGAACAGCTTGAATCGCGGCTTGCAAAACTGGAGGACCAGATTGCACAGCGTATATTCGAGGCGGCAGATATGCGTATGCCGGTTACGATGGGCGTCTGCTGTATCACGCCGGGGAGCAATGATATACAGGTGTCTATTTCCTATGCGATACAGGCGTCAGATTTGCTGAAAAACAGCTACAGCAATGAGATTCGGATTTACGATGAAAATCTGCGCGTACAGTTAAAGGAACATCACGACAGGGAGAAGCTTCTCGAGGCGGTGGAGATCAATAAGGACTTTGTGGCGTTCTATCAGCCTAAGGTCGATATCAGGAGTGAACAGATTGTGGGGGCGGAGGCGCTGGTTCGCTTTAAAGACCCGACAGACAACGGTGCGATCAAGGCGCCGGGGTATTTTGTTCCCTACTATGAGCAGACAGGGCGCATCACAGAGATTGATTTCTTTGTCATGGAATGTGCATGTAAGCTTCTGCGCCGGCGAATGGACGCTGGGAAAAAGGTAGTTCCTATCTCCTGTAATTTTTCAAGAATCCATTTTATTAAAGACAATTTCCCAGAACAGTTCGAGGCGATGATGGACAAATACCGGATTCCCAAGGAGTACATAGAAGTCGAGATCACGGAGACGCTCGTTGTGGAGGAACTCCAGCAGCACAAGGTCAAGGAGACGGTAGAGCTTCTGCGCAAAAAGGGGATTCGGCTCTCAATTGATGACTTTGGCTCTGGCTATTCATCGCTGGGTGTATTTGAGCAGATTCCGGCATCTGTCATTAAACTGGACCGCTCGTTTCTGTTAAATAATGAGAACCGTGTGCGTCAGGTTAAGATTATGAAAAATATTGTCAATCTCGCGCAGGACTTGGATGCGCAGGTGGTGTGCGAAGGTGTTGAGAATGAGAATGACACAGAGCTCATGATGGAGATTGGCGCGTATGTGGCACAGGGATACAGATATAGCAAACCCGTGCCGGAGGAAGTATTTGAGGAAAAATTAGATAAAATTATTTAGAAAAGAAGAGGAAGCATAAGAGATGAAATTAGATACAATACTATTGAAAAATGATGTGACACTGTCCTTCGAGGTCTTTCCGCCGAAGGTGACAGCAAACTATGAATCTGTGAAAGAGGCGGCCTACGGTGTCGCAAAACGAAAGCCCAGCTACATGAGCGTGACTTACGGGGCAGGCGGGAGTACAGGCGGCAATACCTTAAAACTTGCCAAGGGAATACAGGAAGAATACGGTGTCACAACGATTGCGCATCTAACTTGTGTCGGGGCGACGAAAGAGGGAATCCGTCAGGCACTCACGCAGATGAGGGAGGCGGGCATAGAGAATGTGCTGGCACTGCGCGGCGACAGACCAAAGGATTTTGAGGGGGACCCTTTTACAGAATATCACTATGCGTCGGAGCTGGTGGAGGATATTCAGGCATTTGGCGGCATGTGCATCGGCGGGGCGTGTTATCCTGAGGGGCATGTCGAGTCGGAGAATACGCAGGAGGATATTTTAAATCTCAAGAAAAAGGTCGATGCAGGCTGTGCATACCTGACGACGCAGATGTTTTTTGACAATAATATTTTCTATAATTTTCTCTGCCGGGTGCGCGAGGCGGGGATTGGAGTTCCGGTGATTCCGGGCATCATGCCGATTACCAGACCTTCGCAGCTCCAAAGTGCGGTGAGGTTGTCTGGATGTAATGTGCCGATGCGTTTTCGGAGTATTGTGGACTGTTTTGGCAAGAATCCAGAGGCGATGCAGCAGGCGGGCATCATCTATGCCACAGATCAGATTATTGATTTGATTGCCAATGGAATCAAGCATATCCATGTGTATTCTATGAATAAGCCAGAGGTCGTAAAGGGGATTCAGGAGAGTCTGTGCAAGATTATTTATACTGGCGGTCAAAAAGACTGACCGCTCAGTATAAAGTTATGCACACAGCCGCATAAGGAAATAAGCCGCTTCGCGGCTGCGGCTGGCGCGATACTCATGTCAGATTTCATCTGTCGTGAGTATAAATGTATGATTCGCTGATTGCCGGCATAGATTATAGAAATACAAGGATTGATGGAAACAGGAATCTATGAGAAATATTTATGTTGGCGATGTAGGTGTTGCGGTGCAGTATTTACAGTTGGCGCTGAAACGGGCAGGCTATTTGAAGGAGATCAGCGGGCAGTTCAACAGGGAGACCTGCAACGCGCTAAAAGCATTTATGGGGGAGGGCGTTGGCTGCTATGTGGACAGGGCAGTGTGGGCGAGGCTGACGCCTTATCTTTCCGGTTATACGACGCATGTGATTACTGCGGGGGAAACCTTGTGGGGAATTGCCGATACATACGATACACTGGTGTCAGCTATACTGACGGCAAATCCGTCTCTTGATGCCATGAATTTACAGATAGGAACGCGGATTTACGTTCCTTTTTCTTTTGCGCTTGTGGATGAGCAGGTGCCGTACACGTCAAGTCTTACAGATTTGATCTTGGAGGGCTTAAAGGTGCGCTATCCGTTTTTGATTTCGGGGTGTATAGGAAAGAGCGTCATGGGCAGGGAAGTGTGTTATCTGCAATTTGGCGAGGGGAAGACACAGGCCTGTTACAATGCCTGCTTTCATGCAAACGAGTGGATAACGACACCGATTTTATTAAAGTTTGCGGAGGCGTATGCCAAAGCGTATGCGGAGGGAGAGGACCTCTACGGGGAGGATACCAAGGAGCTGTTTCAGCAATATAGTCTGTTTTTGATTCCGATGGTCAATCCAGATGGTGCAGATCTTGTGAATGGCATGATACGCAGTGAGGAGTATCTCGAACAGACGATGGCAATTGCATCAAATTATCCGACAATTCCGTACCCTGATGGCTGGAAGGCAAATATAAACGGCGTGGATTTGAACTTACAGTTTCCGGCGGGCTGGGAGAATGCAAGGGATATTAAGTTTGCGCAGGGGTATACGTCGCCGGCGCCGAGGGATTTTGTCGGAGAAGCGCCGCTCTCAGCGGTGGAGAGCATCAACATGTATCATTTTACGACGGCCCATGATTTTCAATTGATTCTGGCGTATCATACGCAGGGTGAGGTGATATATTGGAAATATCTTGACTATGAACCAGCGCGCTCGAGGCGTATCGCGGAATATTTTGGAAAGGTGAGCGGTTATCAGGTGGAGGAGACACCCTACGCGTCAGGTTATGCGGGGTACAAGGATTGGTTTATCGAGACGTACAACCGTCCCGGCTACACGATTGAGGCAGGGCGCGGCACGAACCCGCTGAGCATGAGCCAGTTTCCTGAAATATATGACGATAACAGGCTGATATTAGTAGGGGGAATGACGCAGTTGTTTTAGCGCGTAGAAAAAAGAAAAATCCATAAAATTCCAAGGTCTGTTTCGTATCTTTAATAGAAGCGATGAGGCAGACCTTTTTGTTTTGCAGAAATCTATCGTCGCATGGTTGCGAGTTGACAGGTGCTAATCGAAACACTTGACTTTACGGAATAAGAAACGGGTGTTTTGGAACAAATGTAAGGGATGGGAAACATATGGAAAAGAAAAAAGTTTGTGTACTGTTGAGTTTAATTATGACAACTGTGTCACTTTATGGATGCGGGGGAGGCTCGGGCGGTATGAACGACCAAGCGGCGAATGCACCGCAGACGGATTCACCGTCAAAGAACGTCATACAAAGTGATATAGTGACGAATGACGCAGCATTGGATATGAGTGGTGCGGCTGGCGGGATACAGGCTGCGGAGGAGGGACAGTTCTACGAGATGGAGGGCTGCGCATCTGCTGATATTGCACTCGATTCAAGTGACATGCAGATGCCGGACTGGAATACGGAGGAGTACAGTGCGGTGGAGGAGCCGGGATTTAAAGCGGTGGCAAATGACCCGCTCTCCACATTTTCGGCGGATGTTGACACGGCGTCGTACAGCAATCTTCGCCGCATGATTGAGAGCGGGTATTCGCTTGAGGAGATTCCAGAGGGTGCTGTCCGCATCGAGGAAATGCTCAATTATTTTTCTTATGATTATAAGCTGCCAAGGAAAGGGGAGCCGTTTGGCGTCACGACTGTGCTCGGAGACTGTCCTTGGAATGCGGATGCAAAACTTTTGCAGATTGGGTTAAAGACAAAAGAGATTGATTTTAGCGAGGCACCGGACTCAAACCTTGTATTTTTGCTGGATGTATCAGGGTCCATGTACACGGACGACAAGCTGCCGCTTTTGCAGAAGTCTTTTACCATGCTGGCGCGCGAGCTTGGGAAGAAGGATACCGTGTCGATTGTGACGTATGCAGGTGCGGACTGTGTGGTGCTGGAGGGCGAGAGCGGGGACAATCAGGAAGCAATCATCGCGGCGGTCAGTGCGCTGGAGGCGGGAGGCTCGACCAATGGTGCAAGCGGCATAGAGACGGCATATGCGCTTGCAGAAGATTATTTTATCGAGGGCGGGAACAACCGCGTGATTCTTGCAACAGACGGTGATTTGAATGTAGGACCAAGCAGTGAGAGCGAGCTGGATACACTGATTACCGAGAAGAAGGAGTCTGGAATCTACTTGACGGTACTTGGATTTGGGACAGGAAATATTAAGGATAATAAGATGGAAACTTTGGCAGACCACGGCAACGGCAATTATGCGTATATTGATTCTGTTGGAGAGGCCAAAAAAGTGCTTGTGGAGCAGATGGGGGCGACGCTTGTCACAGTTGCCAAGGATGTAAAATTACAAGTTGAATTTAATCCTGCATATATCAAGGGATACCGCCTGCTGGGATATGAGAACAGAACGCTCGCAACACAGGATTTTGATGACGACACAAAAGATGCCGGAGAGATCGGTGCGGGGCATATGGTGACGGCGCTCTATGAGATTGTTCCAGTGGATTCCAAGCAGGTAATACCAGAGAGCACGCTAAAGTATCAGGATAATAAAAATGACACAGGTGTCAAAAATGGAGAGTGGCTGAATCTGAAAATACGTTACAAGGAGCCGGAGGAGGAAGAGAGTATCTTGAAAGAATATCCCGTAAAAGAGGAGGATTATGTAAAAGAGCCGTCAGAGGATTTCTATTTTGCAGCGGCAGTTGCAGAGTTTGGGCTGATCGTGAGAGACAGCGCGTACAAGGGGGAGGCTTCTTTTGAAAATGTCCGCAAATTGCTGGGGAGGGTGGATACCGACGAGGATGACTACAAGGATGAATTTGTCTATCTGGTGAAAAAATTACAGCGGACAATGCCGTGAGAAGGAAATGCGCATGCGAGCAGGGGAAAGATTTTTCCCCTGCTCGATTGTATGGAGGTTTTATACAAAGGGCACCAGAGACAGATAGCTGAGCGTTCCGGGTGCGACCTCCGTCCCTTTTTCAAGCAAGGAAATGAGTCCCTTCAACGTCTCCTCCGTCTCTTTGGGCGTGGAGGGCAGCAGGGAGTTGTCCAGCTTGACAGCAATCACGATCAGCACAATTTCTGCAAGGGCAGCAGGGTAGTCGAAATGGATTTCACCATTTTGGATGCCCTGCTTGATAATTTCTGTCAAATCAGGCTTTAGCTCCGACACGACATGCGACAGATATTTATGATGTAAAAAAGCGAGATCCTGCGCGCTGGCAGTATCTGATGAACTGCCGTTTTGCTGAATAAATGCCGCGGAGGAATTTTGGCATGCCTGAAACAGCATTGCCATGCGCACAAAGGGCGAAACTTCTGTCTGCGCGGCAAGATTCTGGGCAGTGAGGAGTGGTTTCTCGTAGCTGCGTTCTATGAGTGCGTCCAGTATGGCGTCTTTGGAGGGGAAATAGTAGTAGATGCTCCCCTTTCCAATCCCTGCCTTCTGTGCAATTTCACTGACAGAGATACTCTGTATTTTCTTATCTTCGAGAAGCTGCTGGAGTGCGTCCAGTATCAGGTCGTATTTTTTTTCATTCTTTTTTGTGTCAGGCATGGACGATGCCACCTTTCTCTCTATGATGATGTAGATGATATACGGGTCAACTTATATGGAACAGGAAGTACGTGAGCGGCATGCTCAGATATAAGGGTAATTAAAATAAGTATAGCACGTTTCCTGCGGGGGAACAATTGTAAATATTATCACAAAAAAGAGTAAGAAACGGCGTCAAATTTTGGGGGAAATATACTTGACCGATGGTCGAAAAATGTGATAGGATAGAAGAAACATAAATCGACTGCGGGTCGGAAAACGTCGAGAGATGGTTTTTGCTGTCGGCAGTCCGCATAAAGTTTACCAATATTTAGAATGAAAGTAGTGGAGGAAAGATCATGACATACGCAGATTTTTTTTATGAGATTAAGGGCAAATTTATGGGAGCAGATGTGAGCGATATTCAGGAGCATCTCGCTTATCAGTTCAATATCGAGGACGAGGAAGCAGGCGGTGCGTTTTACGTGGAAGTAAAAGACGGCGTGCTCTTTGTGGAGCCATATGAGTTTTACGACAGAGATGCGATGTTTATCAGTACACCAGAGGTATTTCGAAAGATTGCGGAGGGTGAGATGGACCCTGTTTGGGCGTTCACGACACAGAAACTCAGAGTTGAGGGAAATATTGATAAGGCATTAAAGCTCAACGACATTATCCAGCGCAAGAAAAAAGAGGCGAAGAAGGAAGCCAAGGAGGCGAAAAAGGAAGCAAAGAAGGAAGCCAAGGAGGCGAAAAAAGAAGCGAAGAAGGAAGCGGCTGGCGAAAAGGCTGAATAACCAAGTGGAGGCGTAAATAATGGGAATACTCAAAAATACAATGACCTGTCTGGGGGTTCTTGCAGCGGCAGGTGTGGGTGAGACAGCATATTTTTACAGAAGGACAATGAAGCGCAACAACGCCAAAGTTGAGCGGACGATGAAGATGGCAGGGACGGACTGGAACCAGTATGCGCCGCTTTTGCAGGAGAGAAAAGCATTTATGCTGGCGCAGGACCACAGAGAGGTATCGCAGATGTCATTCGACAATCTGAAGCTTCATGCGACCTTTTTTCCGGCACTGGAGGAATATGTGGACAAGACGGAGATGGCAGCCGGCAAGAAAAAAGCAGTAATCTGTTTTCACGGCTATACGAGCAAAGGAATGTCAGACTATATTGGCTTGTCGGACTACTATCTCAAGAGAGGGTATGCGATGCTGCTGCCAGACGCGAGAGCACATGGCGAGAGCGAGGGGGAGTACATTGGATTTGGCTGTCTTGACAGGAAAGATGCGCTTGTGTGGATTCACTGGTTGATTCAGGAGGTTGGAGAGGACGTTGAGATTGTTCTCCACGGAACTTCGATGGGAGGTGCGACAGTTTTGATGACAAGCGGACTCGAGCTGCCGGCACAGGTGAAGGGCATTGTCTCTGACTGCGGCTTCACATCACCCAAGGAGGTGTTTACGCATGTGCTCAATTCAATGTATCATCTGCCAGCATTTCCGGTGATTCAGGGAGCAGACATCATGAACAAGAAACTTGCAGGCTACGGTATGGATGAGTGCAACGCAAAGCGTGAGGTGGCACATGCAAAGGTTCCTATTTTGTTTATTCACGGCTCGAACGACACCTTTGTACCTACGCACATGTGCAATGAGATTTATGACTGCTGTGCATCACCAAAGAAAAAGCTGATTGTGGAGGGCGCTGCGCACGCGGAGAGTTATTATAAAGACACTGAGAAATATGAGCAGGCATTAAATGAGTTTTTTGATGAAATCATGTAGTGAATGATGATGAGTCATATAGTTCCAGAAAAGGAGAAATGAATGAAAACAAGAAAAGGATTTAAGACATATCCGTTGACAGCCGCACAGAAGTATCATTTTTACTATGCAGACTACTGTCCGGGGAAGGAGATTCTCAATGTCGGCAGCAGTCTCACCATCGAGTTTGAGCTGAATGTTGATGAGCTGCGCAAGGCAATCTACAAGGCGTATGAACGCTGTGAGTCCATGCGTGCCAGACTTGTTTACGACGAGAAGGAGAAGCAGTGGTATCAGTATATCGTGGACAAGGAGGACCGTGAGATTGAGTACGTGGATTTCACGGGCAAGACCATGGAGGAGGCAGAAGCCGAGATGACAGCGTGGACGCGCGTTCCGTTTGGACAGGACGAGCCGATGAACAAGATTGTCATCATCAAGACGCCGGACGGTTTTCAGGGAATGTACATTGTGGGCGACCACAGATTCCTTGACGCGCAGTCTTTGATCGGATTTATGAAGGATGTCATAGAGCTGTACTGCAATGCAAACTTTGAGAATGTGCCATATCCTGCCGACATGCGTTCCTATGTAGAGCAGATCGAGAAGGATTTTGCCTATGAGGCGGGCAGTAAAGCATCAGTGCGCGATCGGGAGTATTTCCACAAATTGTTTGAGGCGCCTGAGCCAATTTACAATGGTATTGAGGGAAGAAAACGGCTAGATGATGCGAGACGTAAATTAAAGAATCCCAATCTCAGGGCGGCACCTACAGGATCAGACAGCTTTGTGGCGGATATTGATATTTTTCATCTGGAGGGAGAGCCGACAGAGCGGTTGATGAAATTCTGTGAGGAGCAGCACATTTCATTGCAGTGTCTGCTCATTATGGGTATCCGCACGTACTTGCAGAAGATGAACAGTTGTGATGATGTTTCCATGATGGTTGCGTATGCGCGCAGGGCAACGCTTCTTGAGAAGAAATCCGGCGGTACACGTATCCACAGTTTTCCGTTTCGGACAATTATCCCTGAGGATAAGACCTTTTTGGAGGGAATTCATGAAATCAGGGACAAGCAGAATGAGGTGTTCCGCTACGTGAATTTTGACCCGGTGGAGTGCATGAACTATAAGAGGGAGGTCTATCAAACGCCTCTTGGAATGGGGTATGAGACGGTGGCACTCACATACCAGCCTGCGACGCTGCGCGAAAAGGGTCTGGTTGATTTGGGCGATATCCGTTACAAGACGAAGAGATATGGAAACGGATACTATGCGGATGGTCTCTATCTGACTGTGATGCACAGACCGGAGGACAATGGTCTGGACTTTAGCTTTGAGCATCAGGTAAAGGCGTACAGCAGAGAGACGCTTGAGCTGTTTTATTACTATATGTGCAAGATTATGTTCAAGGGAATCGAGAATCCGAACTTGACAATTGGCGCTGTGATTAAACTGATTTAGGAATGTAGTGAAATACAATCGCATTTATGATAAACTGGAACAGAGCGGTGAATGGATGATGAAGTGGTATAGAAAGGCAGGGATTGGCAATGTTTGATAAGGTAGCAGGTATCATCACAAATTATGTAGAAGTGAAAAGAGAGGATATTAAACCGGATTCTCGTTTTATGGAGGATTTAGGGTTTAGCTCTTTTGACTTTATGAGTATGCTCGGCGAGCTTGAGGAAGAGCTTGAATTGGAAATAGAAGTTGAGGAGGCGGCAAATATCCGCACAGTGCAGGAAGCAGTAGAGTATCTGGAGAGAATTTCCTAAGGAACTGTTAAGGAATAACTTTTTAATAGTGCGCAGGATTTTTCTTCGAGAGTGCCGCTCAAAAATCAGGCGCATA
>ERZ808054.304-NODE-304-length-54246-cov-6.911038_pt1 | contig 54246 bp, 41 predicted proteins | sample MGYA00380201_ERZ808054 | MGnify/ENA primary metagenome ERZ808054 (study PRJEB31490, sample SAMN06133419) | mouse gut metagenome | isolation source: Z5_2 | host: mice | place: China: Chengdu | collected 2015-05 ... | reverse complement strand
GGCGAAGTAGCTCAGTTGGCTAGAGCACGCGGTTCATACCCGCGGTGTCGAGGGTTCGAATCCCCCCTTCGCTATTTTTTATTGGTCAAATTATTTCCTGCGTCTGTCAGCTTCTGCTGACATTGTTCTTTTGGACGCCCGTGTGCATAAAAGAAGGACTGACCTTAGCCAGTCCCCAAACGCTATTTGATCTCGTTTATCTTTGGCAGCGCTGCCAGACTCTTGGCAAGCTCTTCATCTGTCGGGACGTAATCCTGCATTTCCCCATCATTAAATCGCTGATAGGCAACCATGTCAAAATATCCTGTCCCCGTCAAACCAAAGACTATATTTTTCTCTTCGCCAGTCTCCTTACACTTTAATGCCTCATCGATCGCAACCCGGATCGCATGACTGCTCTCTGGCGCCGGAAGGATTCCCTCCACCCTTGCAAATGTCTGGGCTGCCTGGAACACCTCTGTCTGCTCTACACTTCTAGCCGATATGATTCCATCATCATATAACTGTGACACAATAGAACTCATCCCGTGATAGCGCAGTCCTCCTGCATGGTTTGCCGACGGGATAAAACCACTTCCAAGTGTATACATTTTCGCCAGCGGACAAATTTTTCCTGTGTCACAATAATCATAGGCATAGACACCCCTTGTCAGACTTGGACACGATGCTGGCTCTACCGCTATAATCTCATAGTCTGCCTCACCTCGAAGCATCTCGCCCGCAAAAGGAGAAATCAATCCGCCCAGATTCGACCCACCGCCCGCGCAGCCAATGATCATATCTGCCTTGATGCCATATTTGTCCAACGCAGATTTGGTCTCTAGTCCAATGATCGTCTGATGCAAGAGCACCTGAGACAGAACCGAGCCCAGCACATAGCGATATCCCTCTTGTGCTGTGGCAGCCTCTACTGCCTCCGAGATCGCACAGCCAAGGCTTCCTGTCGTACCCGGAAACTCCTCATTGATCTTTCTCCCCACCTTGGTGAGCGTGGACGGTGACGGCGTGACCTTCGCACCATACGTGCGCATCACTTCACGTCTGAAAGGCTTCTGTTCATAGGATACCTTAACCATATATACCTGACAATCCAAATCAAAATAGGAGCACGCCATAGACAGCGCTGTTCCCCATTGACCTGCCCCAGTCTCCGTCGTGACACCCTTGAGTCCCTGTTGCTTTGCATAGTATGCCTGGGCGATTGCAGAATTGAGTTTATGACTTCCCGATGTATTGTTTCCCTCAAATTTATAATATATATGTGCCGGTGTATCTAGCTTTTTCTCAAGACAGTACGCCCTCGTGAGCGGCGACGGACGATACATCTTATAAAAATCCCGTATCTCTTGTGGTATGTCGAAATACGCGGTGGTATCATCCAACTCCTGTCTTGCAAGCTCCTCACAGAAGATCGGTGACAACTCCTCCACTGTGACCGGCTTCATCGTTGCTGGATTGAGTATCGGCGCAGGCTTATTTTTCATATCTGCCCTCACATTGTACCACTGCCTAGGCATCTCACTTTCTTCCAGATAAATCTTGTATGGTATTTTATTGCTCATGTTCTCGTCTCTCTTTCCTCGTTTTATTGATATGCAACACTTAGATTATACGCTTTCTTTCCATGAACTTCAACCATCAAATCACCTAGAACGATTTCATTATAACGCGTTGATTCTGTCAAATTTGTCGTGGAGCTCTGACGCCACCTGTCCGATCATCGTCGCTGACGCTGCAATCTCCTCCGTGCTCGCCGCAAGATTCGTGATCCGCTCATTCACATTATCTACTACCTTCATCAGATTTTCAGAACTCTCCATCAGCCTTGTCATCGCCCTCACAATCTGATCTTTGTTCTTGCTGCTGTCATCAGCAGCTCCCCTGCTGACATCGCTGAGCGTCTTAATTTCCTGTGCTACAACTGCAAATCCTTTCCCGACCTCCCCTGCCCGGGCTGCCTCGATGGAGGCATTCAGCGACAACAGATTGGTCTTCGCCGCAACCTTGGTGATATTTTCATTGTTGCCCCCAAGCTGCTCTAAGAGCGCCGTAATCTCACCAAAAGATTTCTTCATGTCATCACAGAAATCCACAACCTCTACCATCGCCATGCTGATATTGGTACTCTCCTCGGCATTGTTATTATTGCCGTCGATCATCTCATCAATAGAGACATTCAATGTATTAAATTCACCGTTTGCCTCCATTACCATAGCACTGATCGTCTCATTTTTCTGTGCCATCTGTGCATTCTTCATCTCCACTTCGTAAGAGATTTCCTGTATATGTTCCTTCTCTTCCTCTGCCAAGTTCTTGATATAATGAACACAACTGTTCTTGTCATTACAGCCATTATAAATTGCCGCAGCCATATCTGTACAAGTATTATAGCCGCATGCACTGCAATTGATATGCTGTTGTATTGTACTCTTTTTATTCATATCCATAAAGATGTCATTAAGTTCAGACAACGATGGTTTCTGTATCGCATTTCCCTTCGACTTATCTGTATATTCTCGCATAAAATCATGAATGTCAAGATGCGCAAACTGCCTGTTGAGATGGTGTAACCGCTGGGCTGGCGTCGCTTTCCGCGCCCACGCACTACTCCTTCTGTGAGATTTGCTTGCCTCTTTAATGGACTGAAGTTCATAAAGGATATCATCTGTCTTGGCTTTGGCGTGCTCGATGCCTGTGCCATAGATGCACCCCTGCGCACAGTTGAGCGCATCGACCATAAACGGAAGCTTCTTGCCTCCTAGAACTCTTTCCTTATAATCATCCAGAAAACGATATGCATGTTTCTCCCCTTCGATCTGTCGGATAAACACATCCTCGCCGCAGAACCAATACACGTTTTCCTTAAGCCCGCCAGGCATAGGATAGATAGAGCCTAAGCCATACTCAATCTCGTCGGGCGCCGGGTCTGCCTTTATATTGTGTGTTTTGGCATATTCAGCCAAGTGATCAAAGGTTACATTGTAGCTCACATAACCTTTATTTTTCGGGTCATTGATCTCATCCTTCTTCGCAATACAGGGGCTGATAAAAGCAAGCTTGTCTGAAATCTTTAAATATTTTTTGGCGTAGATGGCAGCACACATCAACGGACTCTGTACTGGAACAAGCTTGGGGATCAGTTCAGGTATGTAATGCTCAATATAGTTGACAATTGCCGGACATGGCTGAGAGACTCCTCCCTGAAAATTATGCTCCGTAATATATTTGATATATCCCCAGGTCGTGATATCGGCGCCAAAGCTCACGCTGATAATACGGTTGACACCAAGCTTCTTCAAACCTCCAAGTATTTTTTTGTATTCATTTGGATAGTTCGCCGCAAATGCTGGCGCCCATAGAACAGACAATTTCTCCCCTTTTGAGAGTGCTGTAAAAAACTCCTCTGTATCATCCACAAATTCCCTTGCATTGTGTTCACATGCATCAAAACAAGCCCCACAAGCAATACACCTCTCACCGTCCACCTCGATCCGCTGTAATCCTTCCTCTGTTTTGACAGCCCTGTTTGCAGTGATAACCGGACAGACAGAAATGCACTTATTACAGCCTATACATTTATCGTTTGTAAAGATTAGCCCCTTCTGATTTCCGTACATAATGCACACTTCCTCCCATTTTTCATTTTAAATTTTTATTTATTTTATCATATAGTTGGTCTCTTGTACATAATTCTTAGAATTTTATGTTTGTCTGACCAATATTTTATGATTTTTATACATAATTAATACGCAGTCATTGCCTTAAACGCTCATATATAAAGCTTTATACTCCTACTATAAATGCATTATTTGCATATTTTTATTACATTCTAAATCTATCACAGGTGTTTTTGCTATATTTCCATCAGATATATCTATACTTTGTTCGCAAAACAAAAAGAACCCAACTCTACTTTGTCAGGTTCTTTGATTGTACTACATTCTCTCCGGCGCCGAAAAACCGAGCAGATCTATTGAAGTTTCAAGCACATCTCTCGTGAGTGCAAGAAGTGCAATCCATCCTGCCTTCCTGTCCGCATCCTCCTCTGCAAGAATCTTTGTCTCATGATAAAAATGATTAAATGCGTTTGCAAGATCATAGATATATGCACATATTTTGTGCGGTGCATACTCATCACATGCCGCCTCAATGCTTGCATTATACTTTGCAAGCGCCATCATCAACTGCTTCTCACTGACGTTGACAGGCGCTTTGATCTCAGACAATGCTGCCTGTACATCCCCGCCGTTCTCCGCATATTTTGCAAGGATAGATTTAATGCGCACAATTGTATAGAGAATATAAGGTCCTGTATCGCCCTCCGACGACGTAAAGCGGTCGATATCAAAAATGTAATCCTTGCTCGCCTGATTGGACAAATCACCATATTTCAACGCGGCAAGCCCTACCACCTGCGCTGTCGCTGCGGCCTCCTCGTCTGAGGTCTCACGGCTTTCTTTGATTTTGCGAAGCATCTCATCATTGATTTCCTGAATCAGATTTTCCAGACGCATGACACCGCCCTCACGCGTCTTAAAGGGCTTCCCATCTGCCCCATTCATTGTGCCGTTACCAATATGCACCAGCTTCGTTTCTGGTTTGACCAGTTTTGTTTTTCTCGCACATCGAAACACCTGCTCGAAATAAAGCTCCTGACGTTTATCTGTCACATAGATTATTTCGTCTGGTTTATTCTGTTCCATACGCATCATAATCGTTGCGAGATCAGTGGTATTATACAGATATGCACCATCTGATTTTAATATCATGCACGGCGGGACTTCCTTGGTATCTGTCTCCTCTTTCACATCAACCACAAGCGCACCTTCGCTGATATAGGCATAATTGCCCTTTTTCATAAAATCAACCATTTCTGATATCCGGTCATGCACGGTGGACTCACCGTTCCACAAATCAAACGATACACCCAAGATCTCGTAGACCTTCTTTAAATCCGACACAGAGACATCCACAATATGCCGCCAAAGCGCACGATATCCCCTCACGCCATTTTGCAGTTTAAATGTACACGCCATTGCATCGGCTTTGTACGCCTCATCTTCCTTAGACCGCTTGCTTGCAAAAGGATAAATCTCCTCCAATTCTGAAATCGTAAAGGGCGGCTCTGCGGGATATTCTCCTGTATAATTCTCATCAAAATACACAAGGTCCGGCTTACGCACTTTCAACTCGTTAATCACAAGCCCCATCGGCTGCCCCCAATCGCCCAAATGCACATCCCCTACAACATGATGTCCCATGTATCGCGCAATGCGCTTTACGCTCTCGCCAATAATTGCCGGACGCAGATGTCCTACATGAAGCGGCTTTGCAATATTGGGTCCACCATAATCAATTACGATTTCGCGCGGATTCTTTGCTGTCTCCAATCCAAACTTCTGTTCTTCACGCATTCCCTTTACATAATCACCTACAAAAGTCTCTGTCAACACCAAATTTAAAAAACCGGGCGCCACTGCTTCCGCTTTTGCAAAAACTGTACTGTCTGCAAGCTTTGCCGCCACATCATTTGCAATCATAATCGGTGCCTTTTTGTACTGTTTTGCGCCAGCCATCGCACCATTACACTGATATTCGCACAGGTCAGGGCGGTTTGAGAGCGTCACCCTGCCAAGTGCGCGGTCATAGCCTGCCTGCTCAAATGCCTGCATCATTTCATCGGATATCAACTCTAATATTTTTTTCATTGTTCCCTTCCTTTCGAATACACACACCCACAATAATTCTGCCGGTAAAGCACATACTCCGCCGACAGCTCAATCGACCGCTTATACCCATTTTTCTTCTTAAAATCCGATGGAAGCCATGAAATCTGGTATGCCGCTGCCAGACGTTCTCCAATTTCATTTAATTTGACAGCATTCTTTAACGGACTGATGGTGAGGGTCGTCGCAAAATAATCATATGCTTGTTTTTTTGCAAGTTCTGCCGTCTTTTTAAGCCGAAGCTCATAACAGGCAAAACAGCGCTCACCGCCCTCCGGGCACTGTTCCAGCCCTTTTGCAGCCGCATAAAAAACTTCTGGCTCATACGCTCCTTCTATGACAGAAATCGGATAACCGCTGTCTGGCAGTTGATTATAAGCGTCGATCAGGCGCTTCTGTTCCTCAACACGCTTTTGATACTCTGCTTCCATCGAGATATTCGGATTATAATAAAAGACGGTAATCCGAAAATACTGCCTCAGATACTCAAGTACATAGCTGCTGCACGGCGCACAGCAGCTATGCAGCAAAAGGCGCGGCGCTTCTGTGAGCTGATCAAGCAGCTTGTCCAGCTCGCGCTGGTAATTTCTTGCATTTACTGTCTGTTGTTTTTGTGTTGTCATATCACTTTTCACAACTCTTTTCATAATAACACTCACAGCTCGGCAATATTGACCAGCGTCAACGGATTGTCATTTTTATTTTCAAGGCTCGTCGCGAGCGCCTTTGCGGTATCGAGTGCCGTGATGCAGTTCACACCTGTCTCGATTGAGGTTCGCCGTATCAAAAAACCGTCTCTTGACTTATCGCGCCCCTGTGTCGGCGTGTCAATCACAAGGTCAATCTTATGTCCCAAAATCAAATCCATGACAGTTGGTGACTCTTGTTGAAGCTTATTGACTTTGTTTGCCTTAACCCCTGCGTCATTCAGCGCTTTTGCTGTGCTGCGCGTCGCATAGATCGTGTATCCCAGCTTGGAAAAACGTCTTCCAATCTCGATTGCCTCTCCCTTGTCCGCATCCTTCACTGTAATAATCATCCGCTTATGTTTGGGCAAGTCGATTCCCGCTCCCAAAAATGCCTTATACAATGCCTCATTAAAGGTTTTGGCAATGCCGAGACACTCGCCTGTGGATTTCATCTCCGGCCCAAGACTGATTTCTGCCCCTCTTATTTTTTCAAAGGAAAATACCGGCATCTTCACTGCCACATACTCCGCTTCTCTCTGTAAGCCGGGCTCATAACCCAGTTCGCGGATAGTCTTGCCGATAATCACCTCCGTCGCGAGGTCCACAATCGGAATGCCTGTCACTTTGCTGATGTACGGAACTGTTCTCGAAGAGCGAGGATTGACCTCAATCACAAACACTTCCTCACCGACTGCAATAAACTGAATGTTAATCAAGCCCTTCACATGCAGCGCTTTTGCCAGCCGCCTTGTGTATTCCGCGATCGTCTCTTTTACCTGCGGCGTAATCGTGTGTGCTGGATAGACAGAAATCGAGTCGCCGGAATGAACTCCCGTTCTTTCTATATGCTCCATAATTCCCGGAATCAAGATGTCTGTACCGTCACACACCGCATCAACCTCAAGTTCTTTGCCCTGCAAGTACTTGTCAACAAGAATCGGATGATCCTGCGCGATGCGGTTGATGATTTCCATAAACTCCTCAATCTCCTCGTCAGAAATCGCAATCTGCATTCCCTGTCCGCCAAGCACATACGAAGGTCTGACAAGCACTGGATAACCCAGACGGTTTGCAACCTCTTTTGCCTCCTCTGCCGTGTAGACTGTGCCGCCCGCCGCGCGCGGAATCTGCGTCTCCTCCAGAATCTTGTCAAAAAGTTCTCTGTCCTCTGCGGCGTCCACGTCCTCCGCCTTCGTTCCCAGAATTGGCACGCCCATCTTCATCAGACTCTCTGTGAGCTTGATTGCCGTCTGGCCGCCAAACTGCACCACTGCGCCGTCCGGCTTCTCAATGTTGACAATGTTCTCCACGTCCTCCGGCGTCAGCGGCTCAAAATAGAGCTTGTCAGCAATATCAAAATCTGTGCTGACTGTCTCAGGATTATTATTGACAATGATTGTCTCATATCCCGCTTTTGAAAATGCCCATGTCGCGTGGACAGAACAGTAGTCAAACTCAATTCCCTGCCCGATGCGAATTGGTCCTGAGCCAAGCACAAGCACTTTTTTCGGCGGCTTCGTCTCCACTGCCTCGTTAATCCCGTCATAACAAGAATAATAATACGGCGTACTTGCCTCAAACTCTGCTGCGCAGGTATCGACCATCTTATACGAAGCCGTGATATGGTTCGCATAGCGCATCTGTTTCACGGCCGACTCCTCCATGCCGGCAAGCCGCGCAATCACGCTGTCAGGAAACTCCAGCCGCTTCGCTTCTTTTAACAGCTCCAGCGAAAGAGGCTGCGTCTCCAGCGCATGTTCCATCTCCACCAAAATGGCAATTTTGTCAATAAACCATCTGTCAATTTTCGTGATCTCATAGATCGTATTGTAATCAATCCCTTTTCTGAGGGCTTCAGCGATGACATAGATCCGCTGGTCATCGACCTTCTGCATCCGCCGCAATAATGCTTCCGAATCAAGCGCTGAAAAGTCATAGCTTCTAAGACAATCCACATGCTGTTCGAGCGAGCGGATTGCCTTCATGAGCGCCCCCTCAAAGTTAGTGCAGATGCTCATGACCTCGCCCGTCGCTTTCATCTGTGTCGTGAGCGTTCTCTTTGCGGTGATAAACTTGTCAAACGGAAGTCTTGGCATCTTGACAACACAGTAGTCGAGTGTCGGCTCAAAACTGGCATACGTCTTGCCTGTGATGGCATTTTTGATCTCATCGAGTGTGTAGCCGAGTGCGATCTTTGCCGCAACCTTGGCGATCGGATACCCCGTCGCCTTGGAGGCTAGCGCAGAGGAACGGCTCACACGGGGATTCACCTCGATCACACAGTACTCAAAACTCGTCGGATGAAGTGCAAACTGCACATTGCAACCGCCTGTGATGTTTAATTCGGATATGATATTGAGTGCCGAGGTGCGCAGCATCTGATACTCCTTGTCACTCAACGTCTGTGAGGGTGCTACCACAATACTGTCACCGGTGTGAACACCGACGGGATCAATATTCTCCATATTACATACCGTAATGCAGTTTCCGGCGCCGTCGCGCATCACTTCGTACTCGATCTCCTTCCAGCCGGCAATACAGCGCTCAACCAATACCTGTCCCACGCGGGAAAGCCTCAGACCGTTTTCAAGGATTTCTTCCAATTCAAGCTGATTGTGCGCGATACCGCCGCCGCTGCCGCCGAGTGTATACGCAGGGCGAAGCACTACTGGATAGCCAATTGTGTTGGTGAACGCCACACCATCCTCTACATTCTCCACGACTAAGGATGCCGCACAGGGTTCGCCAATCCTCTCCATCGTATCTTTAAATTCCTGCCTGTCCTCCGCCTTTCGGATGGTGGCAGCCGTCGTGCCGAGCAGTCTTACATTGTGCGAAGCCAAAAATCCGCTCTCCTCGAGCTCCATACCTAGGTTTAACCCTGCCTGTCCCCCCAACGTCGGCAGGATCGAATCTGGCTGTTCCTTCTCGATAATCTGCTCTAAAACCTTTGTCGTCAAAGGTTCGATATAGACTTTGTCCGCGATGTCCCTGTCTGTCATGATGGTTGCCGGATTGGAGTTTACGAGCACAACCTCGATTCCCTCCTCTTTGAGCGAACGGCACGCCTGCGTACCTGCATAGTCAAACTCAGCTGCCTGTCCGATGACTATCGGTCCTGAGCCAATCACCATTACTTTTTTCACATTTGGATTCTTCGGCATTATCTTGTCACCTCCGCTTTCGCATCCTTCATCATATCTATAAACCGGTCAAACAAAAAACCGGAGTCCTGCGGACCACAGCACGCTTCCGGGTGGAACTGAACGGTGAAAATATTTTTTCCGGTGTAATTCAATCCCTCATTTGTCCCGTCATTGACATTGACAAACGCCGGTGTAGCCACGCTAGGGTCCAGCCTGTCCATATCCACCACATAACCGTGATTCTGTGAGGAGATGTACACTCTGCCTGTCGCGAGATCCTTGACCGGATGGTTGCCGCCTCTGTGTCCGTACTTCATTTTGTACGTATCTGCCCCTGTAGCCAGCGCCATTAACTGATGCCCCAAACAGATTGCAAAAATTGGAATCTCTGTATCGTATAGCTTCTTGATCTCCTCAATGATCGCAGCACACTCTTTGGGATCGCCTGGTCCATTCGAAAGCATGATACCATCAGGATTCGCTGTGATGATCTCCGATGCAGGTGTTGTCGCCGGGTAGACAGAGACATTGCAGCCTCTTATTTTAAGAGAGTAAGCGATATTATCCTTCATGCCAAAATCAAGGAGCGCAACCTGCATGCCAGCGCCATTGAGTGCTTTGACAAGCGACGGCTTTCTCTCCCTTTTTCCGGCTTCATAATCTGTCGGCACAAATCTTGCACGCCCGGAAATCGCACCGTTTTCGGAAAGATCGCTGGAACCTTTTATCTCATACTTCTCTTTACAGGTAACTTTCTCAACCACTTTGCCTGTTGTGTAGGCTTTTAATTTAGGAAGCACCTCATCGAGTTTGTAGTGCGCATCTGTTGTGATCATGCCGTTCATTGTACCTTTTTCCCGCAAAATCTTGGTGAGTGCTCTGGTGTCAATGCCCGCAATACCTGGTACGTTATTCTCTTCTAAAAACTGCTGAATGGAAAAATCTGCTCTGAAATTGCTGAAATTTCTAGATAATTCCCGAACAATGAATCCGTCGGGCCAAGGTTTCTTAGACTCCATGTCATCTTTGCAGATGCCATAGTTTCCGATCAAAGGATATGTCATGCACACTGTCTGTCCTGCATAGGACGGGTCAGTGAGCACTTCAAGATATCCTGCCATAGAGGTATTAAAAACGATTTCGCTGACTACTTCCCTGTCGGCGCCGATCTGAATCCCCTCAAATACGGTGCCATCCTCCAAAATTAAAAACGCCTTCATCTTATCACCTGTGCTTTCTTTCTCATAATCGGTTTATTATATCACAAGAAATTATGGCATTCAACAATTTCTTTTACATCATACCTTTGAACTGCGCAAACAAGTCTAAGTCACTCTGGGTAATCTTCATGTTTGTGTTGTACTCCTTCCCTTCTGGACTCGTTACCTTGACCTCGATGATCGTCCCATCTGCGATTGCTTCCTGACCCACTGCCTGCATAAACGGTACAAACTTCGGATGATTTTTGGTAAAGGTATCCCATGCTCCTTTAAATTTCATAATTGCTGTAAAGTCCATCATAATCTCCATCTCCTTTTGCTTTGCTAAATACTACATTACAAAAATACAGTAAAAAAGCACCACACTGGGGTGATACTTCTCTCCTATGTACTATATCAGGTAATTAACACTCTTCTCGTCCAGATTCTGCGTCGTCATGGCAGCCTTTGCTTCCTCCGTCTGAAATCTGTTAATATAGAAGGAATATTTCATTCTGCACTCAAAATGCCCTTTCTTCATCTCCCTCACTTTATCAACTTTGATCAGATACGAAACACCCTGATTTAAAAAGGCTTTTTCAATGGTTTTCTTTACTTTCTCATCATAAGTTTCTGCAAAAGCGACTTCCCGCCCCTGATTTTTCTCTGCCATTCCCGTCACATCCTTTATACTGATATATTATTATAGTATAGACCGAAATGGAAAAAAAGTACAGTTGACATATTCACTAATAAATATTATAATATTGATTTATTTTTTGTAACAATATTGTTATTACTTGTAATCATACTTTACACCCGCTTTTAAGGCCAGAATTTTTTTATTTTTTTCCGTTTAAGGGTTGCAATTCGCCTAGCTTTCATGGTATACTAAATTTGCTTTGCAGGATTAGTACATCGGTAGTACATCGGCTTCCCAAGCCGAGGAGGCGGGTTCGACTCCCGTATCCTGCTTTTTTTATGCCTTTTTCTCACATCTACTTCTTTCGTGATTCCTCCTGAAGTTTGTCAAACTCCGCCATGCACTCATCTACAGTGGCACCATTTAATAATTTCCGCACAATGATACAAGTATTTCCCCACTGTTCCAGCTTCATTCCCGCATTAGAACCAAGAACAAATACATTTTCGTTAATTCTGTCATTCAGCGGCTTTAATGCCGGGATACAATCCACAGATACATTCTTGGAAGGTGAAATAACCTTGTTGGTCTCTGCATATACCCGAAGAGCCTCATCAGACACCATGACATTCAGCGTGTTCATCGCATCTTCAGCATGTTTGGCATTGATTCCTACAGCGATTCCTGTCATCGACATAACCGGCATTTGTCCCCGACTGCTCGGAAAACCGATGACCAGCATATTAAAATCCGGGTTCCCGTATGCAGTCTCTGAATTAGCAGCACTCCAATACGCCATGACAATCGGTGTCTTTCCTGCCAAAAAATCTGCTCCTTCCCCCTCAATTGCCTCGCTCATATATGCCTTTTTTGCATCAATATATCCTCTGTCGATCATTTCCTGCAAAAACTCAAAGCCCGGCCGCATGTAGGCACTATATTTTGCTTCACCACTGTTGAGCGCAGCAATCTCCGCTTCGGTATTCCCACCGTTATACAGGTCTGCATACGCCTGCGCGAGAACAAAAGTCTCCAGCCACCAACGGTTTGCGCCGACGGGCGTCTCTATGCCATTCTCTTTGAACACTCTACAGCACTCCAAGAAGTCTTCCGGCGTATCTGGCAGCTCCAGATGATACTGATCAAACAAGTCCTTATTGACAAACAAACCATATGCGACCACTTCCTGTGGAATGGCCACCAGCTTGCCATCCATCTCATTTGCGGACTTCACCACATCTCGCAGGTTCTTCGCATTCTCAAGGTCTGATAAGTCCATCAGCTTGTTCTCCTCCGCCAGCTTCTGAATGACATCTGGATTGAGCAGGTACAGATCATCCATATCATTGCGCGCCCTGTCTAACGCTATATCATCATAAGTTTTATCCTGATAATCTTCTGCTGTGTATGTGATATAATCCACTGCCACACCAAGTTTTTCCTCCGCCATGATAACTGTTTTTTCCGATGCGCTTCTCGCCACATTGTCAACGTCTGGCAGTGTTTTCTCCATCGGGCTAAACAGCGTCACAACTCTCTCGCTTTCCTTCTCAAAAGTGATCACACTGTCATTCGGCAGTGCACTCCCACAGGCTGCCAACGCCAGCACTGTGATGCCTGCCAGACAACACATCGTTTTCTTTTTCATGCATTCGTTCCTTCCTTTCTGAACACATATTGATATATAACTTTCTTTAAAAGCTCCACATCAATTGGCTTCGCCAGATGAACATTCATTCCGGCTGCCAACGCCTCCTTCTCGTCCTCCGCAAAGGCATTTGCCGTCATAGCGATAATTGGGATATCCCTAGCGTCCATTCGGTCTAACGCCCGAATCGCCCTCGTCGCGTCATATCCATTCATGACTGGCATCTGAACATCCATCAAGATCGCATCAAACTCTTTCATCGCAGCATTTGTGAATCGCTCCACTGCCAACTGCCCATTCTCGACAATCTCACAGTCCGCCCCCTCCATCAACAAGATCTCCCGCAAAATTTCAGAATTGATCTCATTGTCCTCTGCTGCGAGGAAATGCAGTCCCTTCAGACTGCAACGATCTGCGGCTGTCTCTGGTTGATCTTCATTATGTTCTGTCCTAAGTTCCAGTATCTTTTCCTGAAATGCACTTACGAAAAACGGTTTTGTCAGCACTTTTGTATTTTTCACACTAAGTGCCTCCTCGATCCCCACTGTGTCGCAGTCGGCAAGCAACAGAATTGGTATACTCTCCGGCACACGCTCGCGAATATCTTTTATTTTCTCGATCCCTTCTGCATCCACAATATTCCAGTCTATCAAAAGCAACTGATAAACGTCCTCAATCGAAGCGATTTCACACAATCTCTGTATTGCCTGCCCTGCGCTTGAAACCATATCGGCGACAACGCCGGTATCGATCATGAGCATATGAATATTCTCGCAGATCACTTCATCATTATCCACCGCCAGAATCCTAGAGATCCCATTCTCTTCCCAGAACCGCTTGTTCGACTGACGCTCTGGTATCCTTAATTCTAATTCTACGCGAAACAGCGTTCCCTTGTTCACCTCACTCGAAACATCAATACTTCCTCCCATCAGCTCGACGATATTTTTTGTGATCGCCATGCCTAACCCTGTACCCTGTACTTTGTTTGTGGTACTGTTCTCCGCTCTCGTAAAGGCATCAAATATAATTTTTAAGTACTCAGGCGTCATGCCATATCCATCATCCTGCACCTCGATTCGGATATGTTCAAACTGCGGCGAACGCTGTTTCATGCCAATCATGCGAAACCATATATTCCCGCCTTCCTGTGTATACTTTACAGCGTTGGAGAGCAAATTGATCAAGATCTGGTTGATTCTGGTCTCATCCCCCATCAAATATTCATGTTTCACGCCCTTCACCTCGACATGAAACTTCTGATCTCTTGCCGCTGCCATCGGACGAATGATTGCATCCACAGAGGATACCAGATCATTTAATGTAAATTCCTCCACTGTCAACACGACTTTTCCGCTCTCTATCTTAGAGACATCTAGTATATCGTTGATCAGGCTCAGCAGATGCTGTCCAGAAGCCATGATCTTCTTGGTATACTCCCTTACCTTCTCTGGATTCTCAGCATCCTTTGCAAGCAGCGTCGTAAAACCAATCACAGCATTCATCGGCGTTCGGATATCATGCGACATATTGGAGAGAAACGTCGTCTTGGAATTGCTTGCAATCTGTGCTGCCTGCAATGCCTCCGCAAGCTGCTTGTTGTGTATCTCCCGCTCTTTCTCGCGCTCTTTTCTGATTTTAATCTGTTGACGCTGATTTAAATAATACAGAAGACAGCAAATGAAGAATGCAACGAGCATCACCCCGACAACGATTAAAATATTCTGATTTACTGACTTTCCTTCCTGCTGGATGGCATTGATTGGCACATAACCTATCAGATACAGCGACCCGTCGTTGACTGACCACATATAGATCAGCGAACGTTTTCCACGAATATTGTGATTAAACATAATATTTTTGCCATCCTTGACACTCTCAAGGACTTCTCCGCGAAGCTCTTTGTCCAAAATGTCGTTTGCCCTGAAAAAATCCTCTAAGTTGAGATGCCCTGCACTTCGCTCCCCCATCCCTTTTGGTTTCAGCACCATGCGTTCACTTTCTGCATCCATAATATACAGCATAGCCCTCTTGTTGTAAAATCCGCTTGGCAGCGATTTATCAAGCGAATCATAAACATATTCCACATAGAGCGATGCAATCGTCTTCCCATCCCTCATGACAGGACATTTCATTGTATATGCCCACGTCCCCATATAATTCATATAGGATTCAGAAACCGCCACTCCATTTATCGATCTACCAGCAGAAAAATCTAAATCTGCCTCCGAAAATGGTTCGCCGGTATTGGAAATCCCCTCTACCTTGCCCTCCCGTATCAGAGATACTCTTACCATCGTATCGTTTTTCTGATACGTACAGATATAGCCCTCCTGATCTGTCATCTGTGCGATATCCTGTGCCAACACCTGCTGAAATTCTGCTTCTTTATTCAAAATGGCCTCGATCGTACTCTCAATCAAATCCAGACTTTCACTGAGATTTTGAATAGCGGACGCCGACATCTCCACAGAAATCTTGCGCGCGACAGAAAAAACAACTGCCCCTAAGATACTAAATACCACAATAATAGAAAGCAGCAGCGAACCACTCCCATCTATTTTGCTTTTGAACTGTCTTTTTTTCATATGTTCTCTCCGACCTACAACAACTAGGACCTGTGAAACAGTTCCTAAGAACCAAAAGTATCATTGTAAGATATTATACGCGATTCCTAGTTTTTGGTCAATAAATATTGTGATCTGTGTCAAGCCAACATCGATGGAGATATGTTTCACATACACAATAAGAGCCAGGACAAACCTGGCTCTTATCGTATATTTTCTTATGAGGGGGGAGATAGTGAGTGTTTCAACTATCTGACTATTACTATACCCAATAAATGTGTCAAAAATGTGTTTAAATCATAAAAACTAAATAAACGAATGAATTTGTTTTGAGCATCAAAAAAAGCTGCTAACCGGAATCGAACCGGTGACCTCAACACTACCAATGTTGCGCACTACCGACTGTGCTATAGCAGCTTGTTCATAGCATTCCTCCGCTATGTCCGAAAAATATGATATCATAAACATCATTTCATGTCAACACACAAATTTATTTTTCTCAAATTTCAAAATTATTTTGGTGAACAAGTAAACACTTTGTTACAATATTGTTAATAACTTGTTAGAATTATAATTTTAAACTGTGATTTCTTGCCAATTGAAACCGCATGGGATATACTGTTTCTAATATTTGATATCCATGCTGCCCGTTTTGGTGCAAATGCCGCATGATGAAAACTTACTTTACGCATAAAACCGAGGTGACATCTATGAAAAAAACGACAATCAATACAATCTTACTATGTATCATAACCATTATGTCCATATCAATCTGTTTTCTTATATTTTGTATTGTTACCAGACCGCGCTATGTGATCGTCAATGAGCCTGAAACTGCTGTAATCACAGAAGTTGTCAGCATCATGGAAGAAACACAGCCGGAAGAAAATCCTTCACCTTCAAGTGAAGCAACGCAGCCAGAGGAGGACCACACAAACATGATGCATGGCAAAACCTCCACAAGAGTCAATATCCGCAACGCAGCCTCAGAAGATGCGAAAGTGCTGAATACTGTTGATGAGGGGACAACCTTTGACATTGTCGAGGTGCAGGACAACGGCTGGACCAAAATTCTCTACGAAGGTTCCGAAGCCTATATTTCGTCGAGCTTTGTCATTATCACAAACGATTAATCCCTTCTCACACATCCTTCTTCTCCGCAGTCCTTCTCCTTGCCCTGAGCCGGATCACCGTCCCTCGCTGCCCTAACAGTTCACCATGGTATTTATTCTTATAATACTCGTATGCTCTCTTGTAGTTGTAGCCATACTCTGCAAATTTGCGAAGGACAACATTGATCTCCGCTCCCACAAACACGATATTCATCGTGCCATACAACCATAATATAAAGATTACCACCGCCGCAAGGCTTCCATATGTAACTGAATAATTTGCATAATTACTGATATAAAAAGAAAACGCCCACGAGTATGCCAGCCACGCAATCGTAGAAAAAAGTGCGCCAAAAAACTCATAGCGTATCTTTGATCTCCTGTTTGGTACGTTCATATAAACCAGAAGAAAAAAGAGAATCAAAAACACCAACATACACAGATACTTCCCATATCGGAACAGACTGTCAAATGCAATCATGCCTGGTATAAACTGGAGCAGCCAGTTAAATATATTGTTCCCCAATACAATCAAAATCATCATCAGTCCAATTGCGGCAAAGAAAATCACCACATAGGCAGCAGCAAGTGCATATAACAGCATGGTTCCACGCGTCTCCCGAATGCCGTAGACTGCATTCATACCAATGATCACTGCGTACACCCCTTTGGATGCACAAAAAAGCATCACAATCATCGTAAAAGAGGTCATCATGGTCGTGCTCTCCGCATAGGCTTCCGCGAGAATCTGATTGACCAGCGGCAGAGACCCTTCTGGTATGATTGTCAGTAGATACTGTGTTAACCGCCCCATATCGATTGGCAGATAACTAAAAATGGAGATGCAAAACATCGCCATCGGAAATATGGACATCAGCAAAAATAAAGCCGCGTGCCCTGCAAAGGAGGACACGTGGTCAAATTTTACTTTTCTGACAAAACTATAAGCAATCTCGTAGACCGCTCTGATTTCTTTTCTTGTGATTCGTTTCTTTGTGTGCATTCGTTACTGCTTTTCCTTTTCTTTTGCCTTCTTGATGAGGAACAAGTCGCTGATCGCCTTTCCGAGATTATGCGGATATAATTGCACAACGGGGCTGTCTATGATATCTCCGATCTTCATCTTAAATCCAACCTTTACAAACTTGTCGTCATCTGGAAATTCATATGCCAGATATTCGCCGTCCTCCATAAATTTTGTATCCGGTGTTGATATATCCGTCTTTCGCTCCAGCATGACACTCATAGATGTCGCCGCAGCTCCCATCATCTGATTCATCGCCTCCGACACCGCACTCAGATGCAGATCACTAAGATCCATCTTGGCAAAATCCCCTTTGCCATCACTGCCCATCATCAAGTCCGCGATCGCCTTGGCATCCTGCTCCTCCAGCATCAAAATACTACAGCCTTTCACACCCTCCACATAATTGACCTTCACAAAGACTTTCTTAGAAGATACATTCTTTGTATATTCGCTCTTTTCAACAATCTCAACTCTTGGCGGCGTGATATCTACGGTCTGACGCACCAACATACTCAGCGTCGATGCCGAGCTTCCCAGACAAATATTTGAAATCTCCCCTATCGCGTCTATTTCCATTTCAGAAAACATATAAGTCCCCATTTACATACCTCCAAAATTATCTTCTACTGCATCAATGTTTCCGGTTCGCATTCCAAAGCCTTTGCCAGCTTTCTTACAAGCTTTTCCGGCTGTCTGGTCAAATCGCAGAAAGAAACCTCACAGTTGCGCACCGCAGCCACACTATACCCCATCCGCTCCGCAATCTGCTGCCTCGTTTTTCCCAACTCCAGACGCCGCATTTTTATCGGGGATACCTTGGCAAACCGAATATACATTTTCCTTCCGTCATAGTTCACTGTATTTACCAGCTGTACAATCTCCCCTCCATTTCCCATCGTATCTTTATCCACTTTATAGACGGATACGATTGCCGTCATCAACTTTTTCATGATCGTCTCATCATCATAATGGCAAATCTCTTCCATTGGTATGTACAAATCCATATAGAGTGCTTTCAGTTCGTTGACCCGTTCCTCATCCATCTTTAAGACATAATTGTTTTCCTTCGCTTCATTATACAAAGATAGTATTTTGAGCCAGAAGGCATTTTTATCAAATCCTGCCATTGTTCTCCTCCATCACGTAACTATTATACTAGATAATTATACGCCTCATGCAAAATGCTGTCAATTAATTTCATCCCTGCTGCTTAAATGCATTCCGATACTGAATAGGTGTTTTCCCAGTCGCCTTTTTAAATGCCTGCGAAAAATAGGACTGCGAAGAAAACCCGAGCGTGCCCGAAATCTGAGAAATCGAATACGATGTGGATTCAAGCAGCGATTTTCCCTCCTGAATCCGCTTCTGAAGAAGATACGTGATCGGAGAAATCCCAATATACTTCGTGAAGGCATGTACCATATAATATTTGTTCATATGCGAGAGCGACGCCAGCATATCCAGCGTTATATTCTCTGCATAATTTGCATCCAGATAATTCTTGATCTGTGTACACTCCCTGTTTACAAGTGCATTGCTGCTCTGCACAATCGACAGATTATTGTTCCTGAGCATACAGATCATAATCACCTCAAGAAGATTCTGGCACACGGTCTCGTAGTTCGCCGCCTTCTTGTTAATCTCCTCAAGCAGAATATTCAAATACGCATAGATATTCGAGTTCTGAGTGTTATATTTGTATACATTCCCGAACGCAGTCTGCATAAATACACCCTCCTGTGTGGCAGCAATCTCCTCAAAGGAAAAGGAGAGCCCCTCTATTCCCAACACAATGTATTCGAGCGGCATTGTAGACAGCGACTTCTCTGTATGCTGCACATTGGGATTGATAATGACCATATCATTCTTCCCCACAGAAAATTCCATGCCCTCTGTGATGAAGGAGCCGCTGCCCTGCACGACATAAAACAGTTCGCTGAACGCATGTGAATGCAGTATGCTCTGCCAGTCTCCTTCGTACTTTGAGGTAGAAACATATAAAAGCTTTATGTTGTCAAAACAGGACAATTTATTGTCCTCGATACAATGCCTTGTATTTCCCATATCCTCTCTCCTTTCCATAATAGTGTGGTGAACACCTTCCTTATTAAAATATAACAGAATTTATATATTTTGTCCACTTCGATAGTCTTCTTAAAATTTCTAAAAATTTCGCAATTATTTTATTGTGAATAGCGTACATATTATTTTCACTGTTTATTCGAATTTATTTTTCTTCTATAAATATTGCATAAAATATTTTTGCATAAACTCTTTTTTGATGTATCACTTACACAATTAATTATTTTTATATGCAAAAATTTTAAATATTTTTCAACAAAAAGCAATATTTCTAAAATATCTAGCAATAATCAGATTGAAACCTAAAAATGATTTCGCTATACTTAAGTCATACTTAAAACTACTTAATGCAATGCATTAATTTTTCTTCGAGACAGTTCGAAAGGGAGGGATTTTTATGAAATCAAAAAAAGTTATTTCATCCTTATTAGTAGCTGCTATGGCTACAACGCTTCTTGCTGGATGCGGTGGTTCCAACGATAAGCCAGCGGCACCCGCAGACAACACGCCAGCGGACAACACCGCATCCAACGACGCGGCGGACACACCAGCTGCAGATACGCCAGACACAACACCGGCAGAGGACTCCGCGGACGATGCGCCAGTCGAGGAGCAGACTTTGAAAGTAGCAGCTTTTGAGGGCGGCTACGGCGCAGAGATGTGGGCTGAGGTTGCGGCAGCTTTTGAGGATTCCCATCCTGGCGTAACGATCGAGCTGACCATCGACAAGAAACTGGAGGATGTCATCAGCCCTGCAATGAAAGCTGGGGACTATCCAGATGTTGTACACCTCGCAACCGGACGTGAGGCAGCGCTGACGGAGACACTGACTAAGGAAAAAGCACTTCTTCCGCTGACAGATGTCCTTGAGATGACTGTTCCCGGCGAGAGTGTAAAGGTAAAAGATAAGATTATCCCTGGTTTCCTTGACACATTGGCAACCAATCCATATGGAGATGGCGTGACCTATTATGCACCGATGTTCTACAGCCCATGCGGACTCTTTTACAACGCAGGACTTTTCAAAGAAAAAGGCTGGGACGTTCCTACGACATGGGAAGAAATGTGGACTTTGGGTGACACCGCAAAAGCAGATGGCATCGCACTCTTTACATATCCCACAACGGGTTACTTTGACGCATTCACTTACGCTACACTGTCCTCAGCAGGCGGTCCTGAATTTTTCGACAGTTGTATGACCTATGAGGACGGAATCTGGGAAAGTGAGAATGCAACGAAGGTATTTGAGCTGATCGCAAAGCTTGGCACATACACAGAGGGCACTACTGTTGCCAACGCCAACAATGACAACTTCACAAAGAATCAGCAGTTGATTCTCGACAACAAGGCAATCTTCTGTCCAAACGGCACATGGCTGCCGGGCGAGATGGCTGAGGCACCGCGCGCAGACGGCTTTGAGTGGGGATTTATGGCAATACCGGCAGTCAACGCTGGCGGTGAAGGATGCTCTTTCTGCTGGTTTGAGCAGATGTGGATTCCGGCAGCGGCACAGAATCAGGATATGGCAAAGGAATTTGTAGCATATATGTACTCCGACGAGGCAGCACAGATATTTGCAAAATCAACTGCAATCCAGCCAATCACAGGCGTCAGCGACTCTCTCGAAGGCGACAACAAGATGTTCTACAGCATCTATGACAACGGCGCTACCGCAGTTATGGGCGGATTCGCTTCCACTGCACCGGTTGAGGGCGTAAACATGCTCGACACTCTTTGCGGCACAGTCAACAGTATCGTTAGCGGCGACAAGACCGTTGCGGACTGGCAGGCTGCTGTAGAGGAAGCAAGCGATAAATTGAGAGCGGCAATGGAATAAGGTATTAGGAGCGCTCCGAAGGTTTCCGCCTTTGGAGCGTTTTTGTTACAGAAAATGGAGGTATGAGTGTGAAAAAAGTCAGAGAAAAAACAATTTTCATAACCCTATGCGTAGCTCCGGCAGTCATATTGTTTATTATTTTTATGCTGATTCCCACCTTTAACGTCTTTAAGATGTCACTGTACAAGTGGGGAGGCTACTCCAACAACAAACAGTTTGTCGGGCTGAACAATTTTAAAATTCTGATGGAAGACACGAACTTTTTCCGTTCCTTCCAGAATACAGTCTTGTTAATTGCCTGCGTGACCATCGTCACGATGGCACTTTCCTTGATTTTTGCGGCGATTCTCTCCCGCGAAAAAATCAAAGGGCAAAATATTTTCCGTGTGATATTTTACATCCCCAACATTTTGTCTGTTGTCGTCATCTCGGCAATCTTTTCAGCAATCTATGACCCAAACAGCGGACTTTTAAACAGTATCATTGGTATTTTCAGAGGGACTGAAAAGACTCCGATTCTCTGGCTGGGCGATCAGAAACTCGTCATCTACAGTCTTGTGATCGCAATGATCTGGCAGGCGATCGGCTACTACATGGTTATGTACATGGCAAGTATGGCAAGCGTTCCCGAAAGTCTGTATGAGTCTGCCAATCTCGAGGGCGCCAGCAAAATCCGCCAGTTCTTCTCCATCACGCTCCCGCTGATCTGGACGAACATCAGAACGACTTTGACCTTCTTTGTCATCAGTTCTATCAATATTAGCTTCCTGATCGTGAAGGCACTGACAAACGGCGGACCTGACGGAGCGACTGAAGTATTCTTGAGCTATATGTACAAACAGGCATATACCAATTCCTCTTATGGGTATGGTATGGCAATCGGCGTAGTCGTATTCTTATTCTCCTTTGGACTGTCGGCACTCATCAACTTTGTCACCAAGAGAGAACCCTTGGAATTTTAGAGGAGGGAGAAGAAATGAGTACAAGCAAGCTGTATAAAATTTTTATTTATGTTGCCCTGTTGACACTCGCTGTCAGTATTGTGATTCCGGTAGGCTGGGTATTTCTGGCATCTGTCAAGGAAAACTCGGAGTTTTATGGAAATCCCTGGACGCTGCCAAAGGGCTTCTATTTTCAGAACTTTATTGATGCCTTTGAGAAAGCAAAGATGGGCGAGTACTTCCTTAATTCTATCCTTGTGACAGGACTGGCGCTCATCATCCTGCTGGTCGTGGCGCTGCCTGCCGCCTATGTGCTTGCACGCTACCGCTTCTTTGGCAGCAAGCTCATCAATATCATGTTCATGGGCGGACTGTTCATCAATGTAAATTATATCGTTGTGCCAATATTCCTCATGTTTGTGGATGCCGATAAATTCCTGCGGCTTCTGGGAACGGACGGCTTTTTCCTCAACAATCTCTTTGTCGTGGCGCTTGTCTACGCCTCCACTGCACTGCCGTTTACGATCTATCTGCTCTCCGGCTTCTTTGTCACGATACCGCGTGATTATGAGGAGGCAGCTTACATGGATGGCAGCGGATATTTCCGAACCATGGTACAGATTATGATGCCAATGGCACTGCCGAGCATTATCACGGTCATTTTGTTCAATTTCCTGTCCTTCTGGAACGAGTACATCATCTCCATGACACTGCTCACCAAGGATTCCAAAACGCTGCCCGTCGGTCTGATGCAGTTGATGCAGGCGCAGAAAGCAGCGGCAAACTATGGGCAGCTTTACGCGGGACTTGTGATTGTAATGCTCCCGACGCTGATCCTGTACATCTTAGTGCAAAAGAAATTGACACAGGGCATGAGCCTTGGCGGATTAAAAGGTTAGTCTGGAGGTGTGGATATGAAATATATTATCTGGTTACTATATTTGCTGGTATTCATCGCCAGCATGGCACTGATTGTCACAGGGCAGCGCAATATCGGTCCCAGCGGACTTGGTACAATGCTCGTCGGACTCGCGGGAATCTTGGTACTGCTCTACCTCTACAACAAAAAATACCAATAAATATTTATAAGAAAATATTCAAAATTAAATGCCAAGAAATACAGATTAAAAGCATACTATAAAAGAATTGCAATAAGGAGGTGTCCCACAATGAGTACAGAAAACACAGGCAGGCTCACACTGCCTACAGATGTGGACATGGTTGACGAAACCATACGCCTGAAAAATATGCTGGGCGCAGATGCGCTGCGGGACTGTGACGGAACAACCATGCCCGATGCATTATTGAATCAGGGCGCCAAAATCTACGCGACATACTACACCACCAGAAAAGATAATGACTGGGCGATGCAGCATCCTGAGGAAATTCAGCAGGAGTACCTGATCAGCGACCGCATCACCGCAAAGGGTGAAAGTCTGCGCATCAAACTGATGAAAGGTTTTCATACAGAGCAGCTCAAAGTCAACACCATCGATTCCCCTAAGCGCTGGTGGGAAGTTATTGACAGAACTACCGGCGAGATCGTTCCGACAGCGCATTGGGAATACGATGAGTCATCGGGCGAGGTTGTCATTGATACCGTTCCGTATCATCAGTACACTGTCAGCTTCCTCGCATTCCTGATCTGGGACCCTGTACATATGTATAATTTTATCACAAACGACTGGAAGGACGCACCGCATCAGCTCACTTACGATGTGCGGCAGCCCAAAACGCAGGCTTATGTCAAAGAAAAACTAAAAAAATGGTGTGAGGATAATCCCAATGTCAATGTAGTGCGCTTTACCACCTTTTTCCACCAGTTTACTCTGACCTTTGATGATCAGAAGCGTGAAAAATATGTGGAGTGGTTTGGCTACAGCGCCAGCGTCAGCCCTTACATCTTAGAACAATTTGAAAAGTGGGCTGGCTATCCGTTCCGTCCAGAATATATTGTCGATCAGGGTTATCACAACTCCACATTTCGAGTGCCCTCCAAACAATTCCGCGATTTTATCGAGTTTCAGCAGATTGAAGTCTCCAAGCTTGCAAAAGAGCTGGTGGACATCGTGCACAGCTACGGCAAAGAGGCAATGATGTTTTTGGGCGATCACTGGATTGGTACAGAACCCTTCGGCAGCTACTTCCAAAATATCGGACTTGATGCTGTTGTCGGTTCTGTTGGAGATGGCGTCACACTGCGCATGATTTCGGATATCAAGGGTGTGAAATACACGGAGGGACGTCTGCTGCCCTACTTTTTCCCTGATGTGTTCACCGAGGGCGGCGACCCGATCGGCGAGGCGCAGGACAACTGGCTCAAGGCGCGCAGAGCAATCCTTCGCTCCCCGCTTGACCGCATCGGATACGGCGGATATCTCAAGCTGGCAGCACAGTGGCCAGGCTTTATTGACCAGATTCAGCGCGTCGTTGACGAGTTTCGGCAAATCCACCAAAACATGCAGGGGACAAAAGCGCACACAGCCCCTTTTAAGGTAGCGATTCTAAACTGCTGGGGCGGCATCCGGCGCTGGATGTCCAATCAGGTACACCACGCGTTATGGTACAGAGAAATCTATTCGTATGTAGGCGTTATCGAGTGTCTGAGCGGAATGCCAATCGACGTTGAATTTATTGACTTTGATCAAATCAGAAATGGCATCGATCCCGAAATCCGCGTGATCATCAATGCCGGGGACGCCTACACTTCATGGAGCGGCGCCGAGAATTGGAAGGACGAGAAGGTTGTCTGCGCTCTCCGCCGTTTTGTCGATGAGGGCGGCGGTTTCATCGGCGTGGGCGAACCGAGTGCGTGCCAGTATCAGGGACGTTATTTCCAGCTCAGCGATGTGCTGGGTGTTGACAGAGAGCTTGGCTTCTCCATGAGCACAGACAAATATAATACTATGGACAGCAAACACTTTATCTTGGAGGATATCCCCGGCGAAATTGATTTTGGCGAGGGCAAGAGTCGTATCTATGCGCAGGGTGCGCACTACCAAATCCTGAATATGGACGGAAAATACAGCCGTCTGGTCGTCAACGAATACGGCAAAGGCAGAAGCGTCTACTTCACAGGACTTCCGTACTCTCCTCAGAACTGCCGCATCCTGCTGCGCGCAATTTATTTTGCTGCACACCAGGAAGAGGAGATGAAGAAATACTATGTCACCAACGTGGACACAGAGCTCGCCGCATTTGAGCAGACCAGAAAAATTGCTGTCATCAACAACTCAAAGGAGCCGCAGACAACTGATTTGTATGTGCAGGGTACACGCTTTGCACAATTAGACTTAGCACCGATGGAATTGCGGTGGATTCAGATCAATGAGAAGGAGAAACAATGAATACAGAACATCCAGCTTGTGCCAAAATCGATGAGGCGATCGCCGCATTCCCCATAGAGACTGCCCAAAACGGCAGTCTCGTGGAGAGACGCCCTTATGGAAATGGGCATATCAACGACACCTTCCTGCTGCGCTGCACATCCCCCGATCAAAACGAGACGAAGTTTATCCTACAGCGCATGAACCACGATATTTTCAAAAACCCGCCACAGTTGATGGAGAATGTGGTCCAGGTCACACAACACCTGCGCCGTACCATCCTCTCCCAAGGCGGTGATCCAAACAGAGAGACCTTGAATGTACTGCAAACGAGAAACGGTGCAGACTGGTATCAGGACAGCATTCAAAATTACTGGCGTGTCTTTCCGTATATAGAGCGCTCTGTATGCCTTGAAAAAGTGGAGAGCGAAAAGGATTTTTATGACAGTGCTGTCGCTTTCGGAAATTTTCAGAGACAGCTTGCAGACTTTCCTGTCAGGAAACTGCATGAAACCATTCCTAATTTTCACAATACTTCCTCCCGTTTTGAGGATTTCCAGAAGGCTATTCAGGAGGGCGACAAATCGCGGGCTGCGCTTGCACAGGCAGAGCTTGCCTTCGCCCTCGACCGCAAACAGGATACAGCAGTCCTGACAAATCTGCTCGCCGAAGGCAAGCTGCCGCTGCGGGTGACACACAACGATACCAAGCTCAACAACATCCTGTTCGATGCGGACACCCACAAAGCACTGTGTATCATTGACCTTGATACGGTCATGCCCGGACTTTCTCTGTACGACTTTGGAGATTCTATTCGATTTGGTGCAAACACCGGTGCAGAGGACGAGACTGATCTATCAAAAGTAGAACTGGATCTATCGTTGTTTGAAGCCTTCACAAAAGGCTATCTGGAGGGCTGCGCCGGAAGCCTTGCGCCAAAGGAGATCGAGATGCTCCCCATGGGCGCAAAACTGATGACATACGAGTGCGGCATCCGGTTTCTGGCGGATTTCCTGACAGGAGACCACTATTTCAAGACTCACCGTGAGCATCATAATTTAGACCGTGCAAGAACACAGTTCAAACTCGTAGCCGATATGGAAGCCAAGTGGCACGACATGACTGCCATTGTAAAAAAATATGAGAACCCCGCCAAATAAGGGGTTCTTTTTACATGATTTGGCTTTGTCATTCATACTATTAGGTAATAGATAACTTTCGAAAGGATCTTGATTCGATGCAGATTTATGTCGTCAAAGAACATGACAGCTTGGACAGTATCGCAGACGCGTACATGGTCAATGCGGAGGAAATTGCCTATGCGAACCAGATTTCTGCGCCATATCCCCTAGCGGTAGGTCAGGCGCTGCTGATTCCAACACAGGAGGAAAACTACCAGAAACGGGAGGTCTATGTCAACGGTTATGCCTATCCGTATATACGCAGCGAAGTACTGACAGAAACCTTGCCCTATCTGACCACGCTATCAGTGTTCTCCTATGGCTTCACACCAAATGGAACACTGATTCCGCCCCAAGTGGATGACAGCCGGATGATTCATGAAGCATGGTCGAAGGGCGTCGCACCCATTCTGGTATTAACGCCCTTTGACCAGACAGGAATGTTCAACAATTATCTGATCAGTGAAATTACCCACAATATGACAGCCCAGCAGAACCTCATCGATCAAATGCTCCTGCTGATGGAGGAAAAGGGGTTTGCCGGAATCGACCTCGACTTTGAGTACATTCTGCCAGAGGACCGAGTGGCCTATGCAGATTTTGTCGCAAATGTCAGAGCGCAGGCATCATTAAAGGGCTATACCGTCTCTGTGGCGCTCGCGCCGAAAACTTCTGCAAATCAAAAGGGACTTTTATATGAAGGAAAAGATTATAAGCTGCTCGGCGCGGCGGCAGACAGTGTCCTGCTCATGACCTATGAATGGGGCTATACCTACGGGCCTCCCATGGCTGTCGCACCGATCAACAAAGTGCGCGAGGTTGTGGAGTATGCGGTCACAGAAATTCCAACGGAAAAAATAGACCTAGGCATTCCCAATTACGGTTATGACTGGACACTGCCCTTTGTCCAAGGCACCTCCAAGGCGCGCACGATTGGCAATGTCGAAGCCGTGCAGCTTGCCATTGAAAATGATGCGGTAATACAGTTTGACCAGACGGCAATGTCCCCCTACTTTCACTATGAAAAAAACGGGCTACAACATGAAGTCTGGTTCGAGGATGTGCGAAGCATGAAGGAGAAATTCCATCTTATCACAGAATATGGTCTTCGTGGAATGGGATACTGGCAGATCATGCGGCTGTTTCGCGCAAATTGGCTGCTGCTCGACGATACCTTTGAGATTCACCGGATATAAAGCTCAGCCGCCCGCCAGCGCCCTCTGCACGCACAATGCCCCCCATCCAATTCTGCTGTCCGGGCGGTCTGACACACCAGAAAGCGGCTGCGCCCCACGAATCAGACTCGCCTTCAAACGCTCTCCATAGAGAAATCTGTCATTGCCGCGCACAATTCCCCATTCCATCAACAACGCCGCTGCGCCAGTGACAAATGGTGTCGCAAAGGAAGTTCCCGATACCTGCTCATATCCTCCGTTTGGCATCGGCACTGTGATATTGACACCCGGCGCAGTCAGATCAGGCTTCACATCCGCAATAATCTGCTGGCCGCCTGCCGTGTCCGTCCTGCCGTCATTGTAACGGTATACGTACCCTCTGCCTGAAAAATCCGCATAGCTTTTGCGCGATATATCATAAGCGCCGACTGTGACTGCCCTTCTAGCTGTCGAAGGAATGGTGATTGTCATCTCTGGCGTTGGCAGAAAAAATCCTGTTGTCGCAGTTCTGGCGGCATAGCTTGGCAGATAAAAGCGGTACTCCCCTGTCACCAACGACACCGGAATCAGCTCCAGACGCCATACGCCGCTATTGATATAACTTCCGCTCGGAATCATATCGATAAAAATTTCCTGTTGTACATTGTAGGGCAGCGGCTTTCCGAGATAACATAAAAGCTGCGTCTGCTCCAGTGTCCGCCGCTGTGCCTGTGCCTCTCTAAGCCTGGAAAGTTCGAGCGTAGTCTGCTCCCCTCCGGGCGATGTGATGCTCAGCTCAAAGACATCCTGATAAAATTTCCACAACTGTATGCTCAGCCCTGTCTCATAATCACCCACCGCAAGCTCCACTGTACGGCGTTCCTGCTGTATAATCCCTGCCGTGTGCCCTCTTGATGTCCCTTCATTCCCGCTCCCAATGACAAGCACACTCCTTCCCACCTCTGAGGCATTATCGATAAAGCGTTCCAGCAGTGAATTGCCCTGATGATCTCCATAAGTGTTGCCAAAGCTGATATTGACAGCCACTGGTCTGTTTAAGGTTACACCCAGGTTGACTGCATAATTAACGCCTCGCATGAGCTGTGTCGTTCTGGGAAACGAATCGGCCTGCGGATGCCCCAGCCTGATAATCAATAAATCCGCTTTTGGCGCAACACCCATGCCCGTGCCTGCCGCCACGCCTGCCACCGCAGTCCCATGTCCCGACAAATCAAAAACGGGCACTAGCTTTTGACCGTTCTCACGTCCCAAAGCCAGTGCCTCGTTTATCATTTCTCTTGTATACAGCACACCCTCCCGATATCCCGACGGAGGCAGTCTTCCCTGCTTCTCGTCTGGCTGTTGCGTCTGGTCCCAGATTGCCAAAATGCGCGTCTGTCCGTCAGCACCGCGAAATTCCGGCAGAAAGTAATCGATTCCGCTGTCAAGTACGGCAATGATCACATTTTCACCTGTCAGATATGGTTCTTGCTGTGTTACCTGTGCGACACAGGACTGTGTTTTTTCCAAATCATTCATAAAACAACCACATCATTTCTCATTCATAACGTTCTATTTTCTATCATATGCCACTGTGACAATCTGTGTTCTGTTTTTAAATCTTAAATTTGCTGATCATATCTACCATGGACTCCACTTGCGCTTTCTGCTGCTCACTGACAGCCGCTGTCTCCTCTGAGGTCGCGGAGTTATTATCTACTATGCCGGCTACGACGCCGATACTCTCATTGATATGTCCTATACTCTCAACTTCGAGTTTCAGCTTATCCACAATACCGTTAATACGGCCTGTCGTCTCCTCCGCGCCCATCTGCACTTCTTCCATGTTTGCGGCAGCCTCACGCGAAATACGCGTGCCAACTTCAACCGACTCGACCGTCCGCTTGATCAGCTCAGACGTCTGACCCACTGCATTCTGAGACGCCTCTGCGAGCTTCTTCACCTGTTCTGCCACGACTGCAAAGCCTCTGCCAGCCTCACCAGCTCTTGCAGACTCTATGGACGCATTCAGTGAAAGCAGATCGATCTCCTCCCCTATATCTGAAATCGCTGAGATGACTGCAATAATCTGCTCCGAGCATTGATTGATGTCTCTCATGGCAGCTCTGAGTTCTTTCATTTTCTGTGCACCTACCACCAGCGTAGAGCTTGCCAAGTTGGATATCTTTACAGCCTCCTCCGCCTCTTTTTCATTATATGCAATGCTGTTGCCAAGCTCTGTGAGCAGCATCATAAGATCTGAAACCTCTGTCGCCTGCCCTGTACACGCTGTCGCAAGATCATCTGCGGCATAGGCAAGCTGCCCAGAGCCGCTGTCAATCTCTCTGGCCACATCCTGTATCATGCTCACTGTATTGCGCATATCACTGACAATCTGGTTCAAGGAATCCTTAATTCTTACATAATCTCCAACATAATTCTGCTGCACTGTCACAATGTAATTCCCCTGCCCCATCTGTTCCAGAATAGAAGAAATTTCATCAATGATAGCGCTCATATTATCCTTCATAAAATGTATGGCAGCAACCATGTTGCCCACCTCGCTGTCATCCTCTTTCAAGTCAAATTCCGCATGAAGATTACCGTCTGCAAGCAGTGCCATCTGGTCTGCTACCTTGATGATCGGAGTGAGTAACTCTGTCTGCGAGAATTTGATCGTCCGCAGGCACTGCTGTGCAAGTCTGATAAAGCCTGCCAAAAAAGCGACAGCACATATGATCTGAATCATCAGGAGCATTTTTTTGGAGGAATCCAGTCTGTCTTGAATCTTGTTGATAACCTCATCTGTCAGAGAATTAATCTTCTGAATCGTATTGCTGTACTCCTCGCCAAACACAAACTCCGTCGCTGACACCACATCTCCTGCCGCGACTGCCGCCATAGCCTCCTCCTCAAGCGGTACCAGATTATCAGAAAGCGCAGCGATTTCCCGAAGCTCCGCCCACTCATGTTCCTTGATATCATTCGCCTCAAGACCTGACCAAGCGATATCTCTATTCTTATCAGTCTTTAACTCCTTCATATAGGCATCATAATACAACTGATCCGCAGAAACCGCATACGACTGCACTGCAGTTGTCAGTGCCTTTGACCCCAGACGATACTGGTTCAAATACATCGTACTCTCAAGCTGATCATTCGACACCACCGCGTAGCCAACACTGGAAAAAAATAGCAGCAACAGCAGGACAACGCCTAACACCAGCGAGCCTTTTGTCTGCTTCACAATCTTTCTCAGCCGCGCCACCTGACTGTTCTTTCCCAATACTTCACCTGTAGATACATGTCTCGTCTTCTCCATACCTGCAACCATATCCTTTCGACTAACATTACGCTTTATTTGTTAAAAATACCATGTTTTCAGTAAAAAAGCATTAGAAATTATCTAAAATTTACAATCCACTACGTGATATTCTTGGCAAATATTTACCATAATTATACTCGAAAATCAACAATCGGTCAACAAATATTACAAAAAAACAATACGAATCCTTAGCCCTTTCTATCTTTGCATGTCACAACAAGCCCAACGGCCATCAGGACAATTGCAATCACCTGTACGCATACTTTGACAGGCTGTGCTGCTGCTTCATCAATCAAAATCGCAAAAGAGTTTAACAATAAACCGACCACCACCAAAGCAGAAACGGTCCTGCACCGCTTTACACTGCCCATGCCATTTTGTTGTTCCTGCAACTGTCCAATCCTAACATTCAGCCGAGTCAATATATTCACGCATCCAACAAAAATAGCGCCAATCAACAGTGCGAAGGCAATTCCCAAGCTGCTGCCTCCGACAAGCCCTACATACAATTCTATAAACAGACAAATCAGCTCTATGATTGTCACCACCTTAAACATCCTGCGGATTTTCTTGTAATGCGCCAAGCTTGAAGAGACATCTGTATACAGATCAAACGCTCCCTCTGAGGCTTTCTTTCGAAGAATAATCCAATATCCCCACGTCTGAACAATCTCAATCCCTGCTTCCTCCATAAATTCCCTGTAATCTTCACTGACAGCAAATAGTTTGCTGCCAAAATCAATCTGGTAGACATACGCGCCCTTCTCACACGCCTCAAACTGAAAAAGCCCTGCAAAAAAGCTTTTTACCGCCCACCCCTGCGCGGACATCTCATTTAGCCACGCTGTCTCTTTGTCCTTGTCAAAATATAAACGAAATTTTTTCATACTAATCCCCCATTAATTCTGCATTTCTTAACAATTCCTCCAACCGCATACGCTCCGCCTCAAAAGCGTCTCTTCCAAGCGCTGTGATCACATACTCCTTCTTTTTTCTGGATGCGGTATCAACGCTGTAGATCTCAATCCATGTCTTTTTCTGAAGCGTCTGTATTGCACCATACAATGTACCTGCTCCCAGCACCACGCGCCCGCTCGTCAGCCGCTCAACCTCCTGGATGATACCATAGCCATGATTGGGTTTCCTGAGTGCCAGCAGAATATAGTAGACAGCCTCTGTCACTAAACCTCACCTCCTTTTGCTGCTGTTCACAAACAACAAGTCAAATAACTTGAATTCCTTGTTGACAGTTCTTTTTTATATCACGTAATGATATACCGCTTAGAAATATATCGTGAGATGATATATTATATTTTAAATATATCATCTCACGATATATTTGTCAATAAAAATTTGCCAATTTTTCAATCACATTCTATGTTCAAAAGAATATAGTATAAAAATGCTGCTATCAAACGCTGTCAGCACGTCAAAAAAGGAGACTCCCTCATATGCCAAACGCAAAACTCGAAAATCTCCTCAATCTCGCCCTCTCCGCAACAGAAGCAGAAATACAAAAATCCCATGTTCTCGGAACAGGGTACAGCCCTGCCTCAAAAACATGGGAATTGATCGTCAAATATCACGGACCACTCGAACGCCTCGAATCGGAAGTCATCCACATCGAACCGCTGATCAACGGTTACGCCATCGCAACCGTTCGGGAGGATTTCATAGACGCCTTCGCAGACCTCGATGAAGTCGAGTTTGTCGAAAAGCCCAAACGACTATATTTTGAATAGTTGGAAATAGGTTTAACGATATACCACTGCATTCCATCTCAGCTCATTCTTAAATGTCCTGATATCCGTATTCTTGTCGATGACAACTGCCTCGATGCCCATCGCATCTGCCCAGTCAACCATCTGTTCTACGGACAGATCATAAGAAAATGCTGTGTGGTGTGCACCGCCTGCCAGAATCCATGCCTCTGCACCTACCGTAAGGTTCGGCTCCGGTGTCCAGAACGCTGTCGCAACTGGTAGCTTCGGCATCGGCTTCTCTACCTTCTTGCAGTCAACTGCATTGATGATCAGGCGGAAACGATTGCCAAGATCAATCAGTGATGTCGCGACAGCAGCACCCGTCTTCGATGTAAATACAAGCCTTGCCGGATCCTCTCTGTTGCCCATAGACAGCGGACATACTTTGATCGAAATATCACCCTCTGAAATACTCGGACATACCTCCAGCATATGCGCCTGCAAAATGCCTTCCTTGCCCGGAACAAAATTATAAGTATAATCCTCCATAAAGGATGTACCCTTCGCATCCTTGACATTCGACGCCATAATCTTCATCAGGCGGACCATCGCTGCGGTTTTCCAGTCTCCCTCACCGCCAAAGCCATAGCCTTTCTCCATTAGGCGCTGAATCGCAAGACCTGGAAGCTGCTTCAAACCGCCAAGCATCCCAAAGTGTGTGACAATCGCATGATAATCTCTCTCCTCAAGGAACTTCTCCATTCCAATCTCGATGCCTGCCTGCACCTCTACATGCCTTCTGAACTCTGCATCATCCCTGCCTTCTGTCAGAATCTTGTATCTGCTGTAGTATTCGTCTGTCAGGTTCTTGATCTCTGTATCTGAAACCGCATCGACATACGCTACCAAATCATTGACATTGTAATGATCGATCTCCCAGCCAAACTTAATTTGAGCCTCGACCTTGTCCCCCTCTGTAACAGCAACATTGTTCATGTTGTCTCCAAAACGGCACACTCTGATATGAGAGGACTCCATCACACCTACAGCAGTCACCATCCACTGCGCAATCTTCTTAATCACGTCTGTGTTCTGCCAATGTCCCACTACAATCTTACGCTCGATTCCCATACGGCTCACGATATGACCATACTCGCGGTCTCCATGCGCAGACTGATTCTCATTCATGAAATCCATATCAATCGTATCATATGGAATCTCCTCATTAAACTGTGTATGGAAATGCATCAAAGGCTTTCTGTACTCCTGCAAGCCAAGAATCCATGACTTTGCCGGTGAGAACGTATGCATCCATGTGATGACGCCTGCACACTCCTCGTCAGCGTTCGCCTCGTTAAAGGTCTTTCTGATCACTGCATTTGTGATCAGCGTCGGCTTCCAGACAACCTCATACGGCAATAGTCCTGAGTTATTGAGTCCTTCCACAATTTTCTTTGAGTGCTCTGCCACATTCCTAAGACACTCATCACCATATAGATCCTGTGAACCTGTTGCAAACCAAAACTTATAATTTTTTCCTGTTTTCATGAATACCCTCCAAATCTGTGATTATTGTTATTATATTTTTACCACAAAAAGAAACAGAAAACAAGATTTATTTTATCCAAAATTAAAATATTTTATTATGCATTAAATACAAAAAACAAGAACACCCTTATGGGTGTCCCTGATCAGTGAACTTCCTCACTTGCCGCAAGCTGCTGGATATCATATAGAACTCTCATTTCCTTCTTCCCCACTTCCATACGATATTTCCCAAGAATCCTGTTGACGACTACGTCCGCGTTGTCCCCGTTCACATCCATCAACAGTGCCAATATCTGTGAAGAACTGTACTTTGTTGTCACATCCCCTTTCCTCAGCGAAGAAACTACAGCATGCTGCAAATATGCCAATTGTTCTTGAAGTATTGCTTCATCTATCCCCGCATAATCATCTAAAGTGAATAGCACACATTGTACTTCCCGGTGCTCGCGAATCAGATTTCTCTCCATAAAACGATATATCTTTTCAAAGTCATTGTAAGCTACTTCGTAAGAACCTTCCATTTTCCTCTCCTTCAATCTTCTGGTAATCTCCTTTAGGGAACTGTGTGGTCTGGCATCCTCAAAACATCTGCTTTCTGACGCACTGATATCCGAAAAAAACCGATATCCATTCTTTCCCTCATTCTTTACATTATAAAGCGCCTTATCCGAATTTCCATACAACGCCTCATAATCTGTCCCGTCCAACGGTGCACTGGCAATCCCCATTGACACCGTGACTCGCAATAACCTGCCTGGCGCCACCAGTTCCCGTTCAATCTGCCGAATAATGCGCTGGGCTTTTGCTCTCAGCTCATCTTTGCCGTAATACCCTGGTGTAAAAACCACAAATTCATCCCCACCGAGCCTAGCCACAATATCATTGACATCCACAGCCTTGTTGAGTCCCTTTGCAAATCTGACCAGTACTCTGTCTCCTTCCATATGCCCATATGTATCATTGACATCTTTAAAGTTGTCCATATCCATGATAAAGAAAGTCCCTTTGCAATCCGTCTTTAACAAAGCGTTAATCTTCTCTGCAATTCCCTGGCGGCTCCTGAGTCCTGTGAGTGTATCCCTCTTTGCCAGGTCAATCATTTCCTGCTGCCTTTGTACCGTCTTCGCCATTTCCTGTAGCTGAATCTCCAGACTTCTTTTCATCATTTCAAGTTCTGACACTCTTTGGTTCTCACTGACTACGATTTTTGGCTGAAAAATTGTATGCATATCCATCCCTTCTACTTCTCTTGTACAATCTATATCCCTCCTGTTACTTCCCCCGAAAAATTGTTCAAAAATGCGATAAAATGAACAGACTCATTATACCGCAAACCTGATATGATTACTATTATTTTTTTATAAAAATATCTATACTATTTTTTACAATTATGTATAATATAACCATACAAACAAAAACGATAGGAGACGCGTTTTTCTGCAACTATTTATCAAATATGAGACAATCAGCACATTAGAAAGAGGTGAACATACCATGGAACCCGATTTTTATACCAAACGCACACAGAAACTTTTGCTCAGCGGCTATCCCGTGAACGTTAACACGATAGACTGCTCCTCTCCCAATGCCCCTATCATCCATTGGCATTGGCATGAGGAAATTGAATTTCAATACATTCAAAAAGGTCAGGCATACATAACCTGTGAGGAGGACAATATTTCTGTATCAGAAGGCGATATTTTCTTTATCAACCAGGCAGTCAGGCACTTCATCACACCCTCTGGTCCTGATGGCGTCATTTACAACTCCATTATCGTACATCCATCTTTTATATTGGGATTTGGTCAATTGGAACTAGAGAGTAAATACATCAATCCCATTATCGCAAACTGCACCTTCACCCATCTGCACATCACGCGCAGCGACAGCATATACGAATCATTCTTGACATTTTTAAAACAGTTGATCACACTCAACGAAACGCGGACTTCCTGCTATGAGCTTCTGTCCAAAGCAGTCATCCTTCAACTGTGGAAGCTGCTCTACGACCGGCTCCCTGACAGAACTGCCACTCCTTATAAAATTACTGCGCGCATTGCCAATCAGGATGCCGAGCGGGTGAAACAGGCAATGGTCTTCATTCAGGAACATTATATGGAACCCATCACGTTAAATGACATCGCAGACTCCATCCTCGTCAGCAAAAGTGAATGCTGCCGCTGTTTCAAGCGCTCTACAGGTCTGTCTCCCTTCGAGTACCTGATGAAATACCGCATCACAGAATCCGCCAAATTTATGCACCGCAAATCACATGATTCCATCTCCGAAATTGCAGGTGCTGTCGGTTTTAACAACACAAGTTATTTTAATAAAGTATTCAAAAAATTTATGGGCTGTACCCCAACAGAATACCGCCAATCCCTCCGAAGAGAACTGCCAAAGCTGACCTGAAACCGTCACTTCCCGCGCAGTGGTTTCAGATTCAGCAGCCAAAGCCCTCCCGCAAGACATACGGCTCCTGCGAGCGCTATGACCCCCATCGAGGCAGCACTATAGCTCTCGCCGAACAGAAACGGCAGCATCTGTTCCATCGTCTCTGGATAAAACATCACAACCACAGCAACCGCATTGTTCAAGAAATGCATCAAGGCAGTCAGAAAAATGCTTCCAGTGCGGTACACCACATAGCAGAACAAAATACCCAGAAGCCCCGTAGTAAAAAACTTGACAACACTCAGATGATATATGCCAAATACCGCGCCGCTGATCAAGATCGCTGCTGCTGGACGCAGACGCTTTTTGGCTGCTGCCAGAAAATATCCCCGAAACAGCGCTTCCTCGCACACTGCCGGCGCCAATGCGATAATCAACAGCGCCTGAACAACATTGGACCCGTCTAAAATATAGTTCATGGTATCATTCACTGCCTGTACATCCTGTTCAAACACACTGCTCAGCAATGTCGAGAGCAGAATCACTATCAGATAACATCCAATCTCTGCAAATACTGCTCCCAGCACCCAGACTGGCTTGGGCGCATGGAGTGAAAATGTCTCTTTCATATCTTTCTTGGTATAGCATGATGCCAAAAGCGGAACGCCTATGATGAACAACTGTGTCATCAAAAGTCCCCACAGCAAAAATCTGGCTTGAACAATCGTCCCCACATAGAGCAGCAGCAAAAGCGCCGTCGCAAGTACCAGCACTGCATCTGACAGCGTTGGCACACCGCCGTATTTGAGTGTTCCACGCCCTGCAAATATCTGAATGCTTGTACCTTCCTCCCCAAACATTAAATCCTCGCTATTGTACAGACGAATGAGCAGAAGAATCGCAAGCGCTGCATAGACTATATTTGTCACCAACACAATCATAATGATCGAGAAATTGTACTCAAATACCAAAATATCACTGATCAAAAGACTGATATTCACAATAGGCACCGCTGCCAGCATTGCTGTAAATTCAATATTGGGCACAAACGCCACAAAACTGGCAAACATCACCACCAGCATAAGCGGCGTCGCATAGTTGTTTGCTTCCTTGAAAGACTTGGCAAAAGTTGTAACACACATTGTCACCGCACTGATAAAGAGTGCAAATGCAATGGTGCACAAAACGACAATCAACAATGCCGGAATAAAATCTGTTAATTCTACCTGGAGAGTCTGCGCATCATCACTCTGCATCACTGCATAAAAATAGATACTCATAAACAGCATAGAAACCAAGTTGAGCACCGCTGACGCTACGGCAACCGTTGAAACGGCAAGAAATTTCCCAATGATCAGCTCATCATTGCCGACAGGAAGTGTGAGCAGTGTCTCGAGCGTCCCACGCTCCTTCTCCCCGGCAGTCGTGTCCACCGCCGGATAAAATGCCCCCAGCAGAATACTAGAAATCATCAAAAACGGCAGAATTGTTCCAAGTATACTGCCAACTCGCTCCTCATTTGCCGAACTATCGCTGCGTGAGATTGTGACAGGTTTCATCAGCAGCTCCGGCTCAAGTCCGAGCTCTGTGAGAAGCTGTCTGCTCAACTGCTCCCTGTAGTACTCCAATTTATCCTCGATCATATTTGCCGCTGTAGAAGATGTCGTTTTGGAAGATAGATAATGAATCGTAAAAACATTCTTTCTGCCATCTTTTGTTTTTTGTGTTTCAACCTCGATATAGGCGTCAATCTCCTCGGTGCTAAGCGCCTCCTTGCAGGATTCCGGCGAAATTTCTTTGATTATCAGATGATATTCTAAATCGTCCTCTGTATCAGTCAGCAATGCCCTGAGCGCATCACCGTCATATCCATTCACACCCTTTTGCGCCTTGTCATCCACAACTGTGATCTGGTATTCATCGGATTGAAGGCTGCTCGCAATCGCCGACCCCATCAACAGAGACCCCATCATAATCAAAGGATAGATTACAAGCGGCACCACCAACATCAGAATCAATGTTTTCTTGTCCCTTATTAAGTCCATCATTTCCTTCTTGTATATCGCCCTTATTTTTGTCATTTTTACCGACGTTCTCATGATAATCCTCCCTGTGTCTCTTCCTCAATCAGCTTCAAAAAAGTATCTCTGAGATTGGTTGTATGCGTCTGCTCCCTCAACTCCTCCGGCGTTCCCCTTGCAATCACATGCCCTTGATAAATCATGACAATTCTGTCGCAAAGAAATTCGGCTTCCTCCATATAATGAGTGGAATACAGCACCGTCTTGCCCTGTTCCTTCTCCTGCTTCATAAAATCAATGATTGCACGGCTGCTAATGATGTCAAGCCCCAATGTCGGCTCATCAAAAATATAGACCTGCGGACTGTGCAACAGACATCGGGCAATGGACACGCGCTGCGACTGTCCTGTCGAAAGCCGTTCAATGCGGTTATCAACAAACGCACCAAGGTCCAAAATCCTGACAATCTCCTCAATCCTATTTCCTGCTTCCAATTTGGTCATTCCATAGATTTCTCCAAGCAGCAATAGCATCTCCCGCGCCGAAAACCGTTTATATAACTTTGTATTTCCCGACAGATACCCGATGCTCTGTTTAATCTCGATCTCCTGTGTCAGTTCCCTGCCGTTTCCGTCTGTGATGATGACGCTCCCCTCTGTAGGGCTCATCAACTTACCAAGCATACGCAGAAGCGTCGTCTTGCCCGCCCCATTCGGTCCCAGCACGCCGAGAATCTCCCCGTCCACTGCCTCGATTGATATACCGTCCACTGCATTGAACTCGACCCGCTTATTTTTCTTTTCTGTTCTTGCGAACGTTTTGATAAGATTATCTGCCTTTATCATCTCGTGCCTCCTGATTCTGTTATGAACATATATGTGCAATTCCTGTTCATCATAACGTAAATGCACACTTTTGTCAATCCAAATCAGAATAGGTGTTCTTAAATAAGTGCGGACTATCTATTCACATGCCAAATTGGTCTAAAAAAGAAGGCGCCACAAACTGACACCTTCTTTTTCTTTCATGATAGAATCCTCTTTACCTATTTCTACTTACCGTTAATTCAATTTGAGATATACGACGCCTGCTTCCCCGTTAAACACATCGACCGAATCCACCACATACCCTTGATACCGATTATTACCTGACTGTAACAATCCGCCAGTGATCTTCTGCCATGTCATGCCAGTAACTATAGACCGTATTCTGTATGTACCACTGAAGTCGTAATGAACCTGATATATATCAAATACAGGCACGCTTACTTGCATTGTCCAGTGATATTTATCTCTGTTAAGCGGATGGTCCCTTGTAAGTGTCTCCATTGGAACCCAACTTCCATTTTGGAGTTTATCAATCTGTGATGTAAAATGCTCTTGTGTCTTTTCTATATTAAATGAAGTCGGCGCTAACCGAAATACGAAATGCCGTCCGCCATTATTCCAGTCACCAGCATTATTCTTTATTGCAAACGGGTTCGCCTGGCTGCCTATCGTCTGCGTCCTCTCAGCGATCGTCTCATAGATCGTCCACGCATCACTCGTTTTTTCGACCCTTTCAAAGAATATTTCTGATCGAGGAATCTGATATTTGTATGATGCTGCCGGTATGCCTTTTACCGCCTCGTAAATCTCACTGGACGTCTGCCCATATCCTCCCCACGTGCCGTCCCACAGAGAGAATCCTTCCTCTTTCCATCCTTTTCCCGGTTCGAGCAGACTTGGGTCCTGTGGCCAATATATATATTTATTGCCATTATTGGCATTTTCACTATATACTACATTTATGATCTCCAGCTCATATGACTTATCTGGCAGGAATAACCGTGAGCCAAAGTTTCCTGAGAAGAACGCATCACGCTCTCCCTCGCTGTCCATCATGCGGTATTGCGAATTGGATGCATTCCACTCTGTTCCAAGTTCCTTATATCGGAAAAAAGTACGCTGCTTTGAGTTATATACCCAATCACTAAAATACGTCATACGTAAAGCAGGAATGGAGGAACTATTGCCATCCGAATATTTCTTGCCAGATGCAAAATCCCAGTCATCCGCTCGCTGGAAACCGTCTGCCGAAATCAAACTGTCACCAAACTCAATTTCCCCATACTGCTTTCCATACTCCTGATTCGATTTATTACACTTTTTTTCGCTAACGATCCCCAAGGTATGCAATGCCGTTGCACGGATGATTGTTCCGCCTGGCAGTGCTTTTTTCAGCTTGAACTTGATCACATTTATATAGTTCTCTTCATTCTCTTGTATTGATATCGTACCAGCTTCAATATAGTCAGTACACTGTTCAATAGGGCGCTCACTTCCATTGATTATAAGGGACCATTTCATCGGCAGAGGAGATTTGTATTCGCCCTCATTCCCCTCCTTGTTAGACTCCCAACGGCAGATTTCTCCCTGCTGATTTTTGCCAAAATAATATTTACCATCTGACGTAAATTTCTGGATACCATAGTACTCTGTGCCATCTTTACCAAATCCAGTCGGATATGCCTCCAATGTAACTACGTTCCCTGCCTTATTGACATCTTTAATGTCTATGTCCTGACCATCAGAATCCTTTGCTACTTTCAACTCCACCTGCTCCACACGTCTCACAGCAAGCTGTAAATTCGCTGTAGATATCAATTGATCGCCTGAGCCATATGCAGAAATCTGCACATCGATAAGTCCAGTATGATTTTTTCCAGTTTCTTCTTTCCCAATCTCTAACCCCATATACCATGAACTACTACCTTCAGGATCATTGTAAGGATTCGCATTTTCAGGTCCATAATACGACAATCTAGTATCTTTACTGCTATTTCCTGATATTGTAGCTAATACCTTCTCCGCCCCTGGCACTGTGATTGGAATAACAACCTCTGTTCTGGTAGATGTTAGCTGTGAATCCGCATTCAATCCTTGCCCAGGTTCCACTACAACAAGATTTGTCGGCAGCTCAATAGCCTGCGTACCCTTTATTTCATAAACTGCCTTGACTCCAGACTTATATTCCAACCCTGTGTTATTATATGCGATACTCTCAACTGTTCCCAACGGATGCAGCGGCTCCATCGTAATGCGGATGGTCTGGTTTGCCCGCACGCCATTGGGTGTATCCGCCAGCGGCTTTATATCAAGCTCTGGTGTCTGCCTTAAATCCCATTTTCCAGCAGCATCATGCCAGATTCGCCCGGGTTTTAGATTTACGATCTTGTAGTAATCCTTTCCGTCCTTTGATACAGTTTGTGTATATGGTCCCACAACACCAGCATTCTCTACATTTTTATCCCTGTTTTCACTCGCATATCCTCTGAACAGGATTGACTGCGTAGATATTGGCGCATTAGGCGTTTTATTATTAAATACCTCTATGGTAAGCCGCGTTGTCAGTGCATTTATGGCTGCCGTTTCTTCATTAAACAGATACTGTATCGCCCCACTTGTTTCCCTTGTATCATTATACCGCAACAGCAAATCAAGTGTTTTAGGGTCCTGGGCATTAGGACGGTCATTGAAATTCACTTCATCGATACGGCGCACATGTACTGTAATCGTAGCCCCTGCCGCCGCAGAACCGTCTGGATGCACCTCTATATAAAATGTATAATTAGAAGTACCGCCAGTAGCGCTATAACCTGACCCTGCTTCATTCTGCCCTAAGCTAATCTTCACTTTTCCAAAGTCTGCATGGGTTTTATCGGAAATATATTCCGCATGAGTAGACGAATCACTGTTTCCCCGAATCACACAATCTGCGCTGCCTGCGACACCACCAAACATATTCAAATCTACTACTCCTGATTCATTTGGTTCCAGTGTGATCTCCGCATCTTGTATCACCGTAGCACGCGGTGTGATGACATCGATTCCCTGAATCAGTGTCACATCATCAGGATATCGGGAGTTTGCCTTATTTTTACCGAGCGCATGTCGTGAGGTCGCTATGACTGTAAGTTCAAAATCCGAAGGCATATTCTGCATCAGTTTCATCACTATAGACGGTCGGTCAACATTCTCCTGAAACGACTCAATCTTGACATAGGACTCCATTCCTGCCTGATTATCATAACTGTGTGACTCCTCGGCAAAATCACAGGTAAAATTATATGTATTTCCGCCAGCACGCAAATTCACTGTCCAGTATGCAGCCTGTGCCTTCTGATATCCGCTGTCAAAAGATGCACCGGAGACTCTTGGCAGATTCGCGCCACTGACATTTGCCGTAAACGTATATACCGCATTCTTCCCTTCCAGTGTACCGTGTTCAACGGTGGAGCTGTTCACTGTATGGCTGACTTCTATATTCTTGGCTCTCCTGATCTTGATATCGGCGGATTTGATATCTTTGTAGCTGCCATCACTTTTCTTATCCTTTGTACGGATTGTCACCTTTGCTGTATCTGCTGTGGTATCCCTCGGAACTGTCACCTCCACCTGGTCAAGCGTCAGGGCGCCAATCACCGCATTCTCTGCGCTGTCCGGTTCCAGACCATCCGTCAAATTTCCAAGTACCATAATTGGAATATAATAGGTCTCTCCCGGCACCATGACAATATCCGTCTCCATAAATATAATAGTAACCTCATCGGACGTAGCGAGGAATTTCATGCCCGGCACAACATCATTGCGGGACTTCATCGTGTATTCGAGAGGAATCGTCCTGCCCGAATCCGTATCTTTCACTTCCACCGCAATATTGACTGTCCTTGACTCCTGAAAATCTGTGGTATCTGCCTCAAACTTCGTAACATCACTCGCAATCACCTGCTGTGTCGTGACAGCATTTCCCGTATTGACATCAAATTCCTGATACTGAAGCATCTGTGTCAACTCGACATATGTAATAGAATACTGCTTATTTTCATTGGTGATAATGGATAATTCCTTGCAGGTTCCCTCGAAATCTTCTGGTGTCTCCTCGCCGTTGAGCCAGATTTTTTCTCCGGGTTCTCCATATTTTACACTACAAGCATCTTTGATAATATTTCCAATATTATTGATGGCAAGCTGTGCTTCCTGCTGTATGCCTGTCTCTGTCAATCCTTTCTGATAGGACTTCGTACTCATGACTAAGATCCCGCCGATCGTCGCCGACAGGATGCCCAGAATCGCCACTGCACACACGACTTCCACAAGACTGAATCCCCTATTGTGTTTTTGATTACATGCTCTCTCTCTCATATAATACTCCTTCAATAACCTTTTGCATTCTTACGGTTATGGCACCACTGGTTTCTTTGTCGTTGCCGTAATCCTGCCCGTAAGCGTCTCTATCACTACATAATACGTCTTGTCTGCCTTAGAAATCTCAAAGCTTGTATAATATCCGTCCGTACTCGTCGTTTTCTTGAGTGCTCCGCTGCCAGAATCAAACCGCAGCGTAATGTCGCCTGCCAAATCTGTGTAAGTGCCGGAATTGTCCGTCTCGTACTTGACGGTCACACCCTTCGCGCCCACGATATGCTCGCGGTGTCCTGTGACCTCTGTATCGTCATCCTCTATCCGTATCAAATACTCTTCACTCACAATCAGGCGGCCATCTGAATCCCTCTTGACTGTGATCACATTCCTGTACTTTCCCATCGTCGCTGTGCGTGCGTGCTGCAAGGCACCTGCGAGTTTTCGTGCGCACTGTTCTGCCGGTTTGCCGCTGACAAGCGACACACCATATCCCGTCACACCAATGAGCGCTGCCAAAATTGCAACCGTTATGATTAGCTCCACCAAGGAAAATCCCCTGTTATTTATATTTCGTTTTCCCATAAGGAACTCATCCCCCTCACTTTTTTGTTCCGATTTCAATTCTATATTCTTCATCATAATCCGCTTTGCGCCAGTTCATATACACGACACTATCTGTAAATGCGATTGTCTCCCGCTCTTTGGCATCTTCTGTAGATGGCGTATAGCTTCGGGCCGAGAGATCAATAGCAGGTGGTTCTAAACATATATCTGTATAAATAAAGGACGTGTAATTCCCCACTGTGTACTTGACTTGAACTCCCCTGAGCGCAAACTTATCCGACACCATCGTCACAGTCCCGCCATGGCCATCATCCTCAAGCGCTGTCCCTTCATAAACACCAAAATCCATGACTTTATAGACACTTTTTACCTGTTCGCTGTCACAGCCGCCAGCAGTCATCACCCCCTGAACAGCATGAAGAATATCACCGTCACTGTTCACGCGCTTCTTCCACTTCTCCGTTAGCTCTTTGGTAAATTTAGCTTGATAGTACTCCTTTACATCTTCCCCTGCTACCGAAATCTTCAGGAAATTTTGCATCGTATCGCTGTATGCAGTCAGATATGCCTCCTCCACATCAGCCACCAAGACAGCTTTCAGTTCATCAAGCGCCTTCTCAGCGCCATAAAAGCTCTGTTTATTCTGGTAATCCGTCAGTTTCATCTGGTAATTCTGTGCCGCCACAAAAAGCATCGTCGTCGCGATGATCGTCATAAATGTACAGACCACCAGCACAGAAACCAGCGCGGACCCTCTATTGTCAGCCAATTTATATTTTCTGATCAGAGACTTCATTAATCCACCACACCCTCGCTTGTTTTAATCTTCTCATTGACTGTGCTCTCCAACTCTGTCACAATCCCACCGCCAACGGCATTTGTCACGACAATCTTCACTTGATAAGAAAGCACTTCCTTCTGCGCAAACATAGCAGGATCTATATACCCGGACTCCGTGCAGGTGGACGGCATACTAGGCGCAGTATGTGAGCTTCCACCGCCGATATTTTCATTGAAATTATGAAAAATCTTGAATCCCAGTGCAGAATTAACAAGCTCTACTGTAGCACTGTAATGATTTTCTTCAATTTTAATGCGGTTCATGCTGATATCCTCAGCAACCTGCTTGATGATATAGCACTGAAAATCTGGTATTCCTGCATCATTTTTGATCTCGATAATATCCTTTCCAATCCCGACATCATACTGAGGGTAATAATATACAAACAGCCTGTTCAGCTTTGCGGCCTGCGGATTCTCATAGATCTTATAAATTTTATTATCATCTGTATAGTCCGCTGCCTGATCATAGGAAATCGGCGGAACTACCAAATCTACTGTATAATACAGATACTCATCTACATCGCCTTCGCCCTTGGGATAATGATCAATATGCGCCAGTGCCCCCACAAAAGGACGCTGGTTACTATTGCTACTGGATGGTGGTTCTGTTCCGCCGCTGGCACCAGGATACTCGTCTGGTACAGGAGGCGGATATACCGCCATATAATAAGGATAATTCTCGATCGAATAGCTGTAGATCATCTGTGCCGTCACGACATAGTTTCCATCTCCGTCATCCATCGTGACAAAGCGAAGCCTTCGGTCATGTATTTCAATATAGTCTGTGATACTGCCATTGGTTCCGTCACCAGTATAAATAATGTCAACATTGTCCTTAATCAATACATTATCCGCATTCAGCGCATCAATTGCATCTCCTGTCGTCTCATCCTTAAGGGTAATAAAAAAGTCCTTCAAAGCCGCCTTATTGGCAGCGGACGAAAAATCCTCCGCTGCATTCTTAACAGCATTTTTGTCATAATCCCTCGTGCTGACAAAAATAGCATCACGTGCTGTATCCATGTTCTTCATCTCAAAAACATCTTTCGTCACACCCGGATTCACGGTGATATCCACATTGTATAGCTTGCCATCTCCCACATCCAGCCCGTCAATGCCAAAATCTAGCTGCGAAGTATGGTCCTCAACCAAGGTGAGATCAGGCGCAGTATACCCTGCACAGGTGATTCCGGCTACACCGCTTCCTGTCTCAAACATCTGATGAACGCTTTTGATATCATATCCATTAAAAGTTTCCATAATGGTCTCCGCCGTAAGCGTGAGTTTCTGACGCGCGCGCGCTTTCGCATTGTAGGTCATTGAAGTCGTCAGCGCGTGCAGCACCGGAACAGCAATGATCCCGAGTATTGTCACTGCGATGATGACCTCCACAAGGGACATTCCGCGATCATCGACTTTTTTGTGCCATTGCTGTTTATTCCACTGTCTCCTCATTTCCCTCAGCTCCGTCTCCTTCTATGGCTTCCCCGCCTTCCATACCTTCTGCGCCTTCCATCTCCAGCGGAATATTTTTAGCTTTTACTTTATCTGATTTAAACAAGTCACTTGTACCAGACAAATACGCGGCGATATCAGGTGCCTCATATTCTTTATCAGTCCCTGCAAGACTGTAAAAATAGATGTCTATATTTCCTTCGAGTGTACCGTTTTCCTCGTCTTTGGCATATGCAATATTATCAATGCCAATCCGGTTATCAGATAGGTAAACCTGTTCAACGATGCTTTTCAAATTATCATAATTGGTCGCATTGACATACACCGCATGCTTCTGTGCAAATACAAGCTCCTCATCAAGACCTTCGATTGCTGCTGCCTTCACCAAATCGCCGGGAATACTGTAGGTTCCCTCCCGCTCTTCCATATTAATCGCATCATAAGCAATCACATTTTGCTCCTGAAGTTCTACTGCCAGCATGACAATATCCTCTTCACGGGCATCTGCGGGATACTCGGCTACGGTCTGTTCAATCTGCTGCCTCATTCCTTCGATCTCTTCTTTGTAGTCCTCAATGTTATCAGAATACTGTTGAAGCTCGTCCACAACTCTTTTCAGTTCTCCATTCGATGTGGTCAGTTCCTCTGTTTTCTGAGTATAATCCATATAAACAAATACATAAATCACGACTAGAACCAGCATTCCTGCCAGTGTTATTCCGAGAAAGGTACTTTGATTAAAAATCTTTTTCAAGCCGCCCTTGCTCTTTTTTTCTTTCTTGTCCTTTATCTTATTCTTACTCAACGCGATCGCCCCCTATTCTGCTTGTGCATTCACCGCCGCAGCTTCCTGTGCTGCCGTAACTGGCGCAACAGGCGGTTCCACTCTATAAATACATGTAACTGTAAAGCTTATTGTTGTCTTTCTGTTTTCGATCGTCCCTTCCACATCCGCGTCAAGTTCCTCCTCGATAATACTTTCCACAATCACATTGTCCACAGACTCAAACGCACGCAGATTTTTGATAATCCCCGCTGCTGTTTCTTTATCCTCCACCCGCATTGTCATAACGCCCTCTGTATCATTCGATGAAAAATCTGTCATTTCCACTTCCGATGGCATTTTCTCCTCCAGCTCAGCAAGGAAGTCAAGAATCCCATCATTAAAATGTTCCGTGAGCTTATGTCCATATTGTATTTGGTTATTCAAATCACGCATCCCGATATATTGATCATGGACAATCCGCGCAGGTTCTAACTGCTGTTGTCTATTCTGTAAATCTTTCTGTTCCAAAAGCGCAGTATTATATGGAACCAGCGAAAAGGACAGCAATGCCGCAGCCACCACAATAAAAAGCAGTATCATCAAGATCGAAGCAGACACATAGTTCGTCTCATGCCGCTCTTTCTCCTTCTCCGCATCAAAACCGACACTCTTGATACCCGCACCAATCGCTGACGCATAGAGATTGACAGCCGCATCGTCAGCCTTTTTGCCAAAAATCACACCGCGCACATTCTCAAGTACACGGCAGGGAAGTTGTGTCTGCTCTGCCAGCATATCAAGAACTCTCGACTCCTTAGAGCCTGCGCCCATGAGATAAATCTGTTCGATTCTGCTCTCTTCATTATTCGATATGTAAAAATCCATCACACGCATGACAGTGCCCACAAGCACTCTCAGCGCGTCCTCAGGTTCAACCGGCTCGTCAGGCTGACGTCCGATATTGTAGTTTACCGTGCGCTGCATGACAAGAATCCCCTGCTTGATGATCGTGACAAGGGCATTCTCCTCCTCAACCTTGATCGCCATGATTGCCTCTGCACCAGCATTTTGCTTCGTCGCCTGATATACACTGTTTCCTGCATAATCAATATCGACGATATTCAGTCCTGCCTCCTCTGCAAGCTTTTCATAACCCTCCAGCAGCGCCTTCTCCGCCGCAATGACAAGAACCTTATGTTTTCCTACATTCTCCCCCTCTCGAAACGTTGAGATATGCATATGGGTAATCTTGTAGTCGCTCAACTCAACCGGGAAATATTCTGTAACGTTTGACTCGATAATTGCATTGATCTGATGTTCTTTTACACCGGGAAGCACGATTTCACGCGAAATAATTTTGCCAGAAAAAATTGTGAAAAGAACGCGCTTTGTTCTGATTTTATTTGTCTTTAGTGCACTCTTCACTGCATCCTTGAGACGATCCCTCTTCGCGGGATCTAGGTAGCCGTCCCTGACAGCGCCCTCGGGCGTTTCCACCTCCACACACTTGTACACCTTTGGTTTCTTCGCCTGATAGTCCATCTCTACGATTCGGGTCATAGAACGGCCAATCTCAACGCTCAGCATTTTTGCCATTTGTTTATCATCCTCTCTCTCTAAGTATTGGGTGAAGCCTTTTTATCTATATAAAGATAAATACCATTCAAGCATCTGCGTCCCCCACAAGGCACAAATATAGATGCCAATGGACAGATAAGGTCCCATAGCTAATACATGGTTTGCTTTCGTCAAACGCATCCGCAGTAGATGAACCGCGGAGCCAATGATGCATCCCATGATAAATGCAAGTATATTGCACTGCCATCCAAGCAGAAGACCGCTCGCCGCCATCAGCTTGATGTCGCCTCCTCCAATCCCTCTGCCCTTTGTAATGATATAAATCATGTAAAGTGGTACACTTATCACAAAAAAGCCAACCGCATACTCCTTCCAATTCGGCAAATCCGTAAGTACACGTACCAGCCCCAACCCTGCTATAAAGATATTAAATCCTACCGGAATCTCAAAAGTCCTGAAATCAATCACACTCAGCGCCAACAATGCGCTTGCCATCAAACAATATAACAGCGTCTCAACACACACGCCACAGCGCCAGAATATAATCAAATACAACACCCCATTCAACGCCTCGATCACGGGATATTGGACAGAAATGTTTGTCTTGCAGCTGCGGCATTTTCCTCCCAGTGCCAGCCAGCTAAACAGCGGAATCAAATCGTACCATCGCAGCTGATACCCGCAATGCATACAATGACTTCTCGTCGTCACGATATTTTCTTTCTTCGGCAGTCGGTATATACATACATTCAAAAAACTGCCAATGATAATTCCATAGAGAACTAGTATGACTGCAAATCCTATTGAGTAAAACATATGTCGCTTTTTCTCCATTCTTCCTTTATCTAGTCGTACATATTATAAATTTTACACCTGTGCATAGTAATTTGCAAGAACTTCACATGTATTTTGTCCTATTTTCACGGCATTTGTATGTTGAATGTCTCTCTGTTGCTACAATACAGAAAGGTTCAACCCAAGCGCATATTTGTGAAATCATAATAAATTACACTTGTTTTTTAATCTTGCACGAGCACATTGCAAACATATTTTCTACGAAATGTAAAAAATCGCACTTGTTTTCGTATTTTCATATTGGTAAAATATCCTTATGCCTATTCAAGAATTGTACAGAAGATTTCTTCACAGTTCCTTCATGGCAGATTTGTACAAATCTTATTGATTCAAATGACGATATCGCCTTTATAACCACTTGAACATCATTACAATACTTTGTATAATAAAGGAAAACAAATGGCAAAATTAAAACAAACACTCAGGAAATTATTCAAAACAGTCAACATATAATCCAAACATGCCCATCCGCGGCGTTCTCTACTTCGCAAGATTGTATGAAGCGCATATCAAGAAGCAAAACCTTGACATATACAAAGGCACCCTCATTCCACTGCCCGAACCAAAGTACATTGTATTTTACAATGGAACCGACCATCAACCAGACTGCCGGCGGTTCAGACTCTCGGATGCTTTTGTCAAAAACGGCAGTATTCTTCCTGATGAACCAGCACTAGAATGCGTCGCTACAATGTTGAACATCAACTACGGTCACAACCAAAAGCTAATGGACAATTGCCGGCGGCTGCACGATTATTCTTTATTTATCGCCATCGTCAGACAAAACCTAGAACATGGGGTCTCCACCAAATCAGCCATCAAAGCCGCTATGGACCAATGCATCGAGAACCATATCCTTGAGGATATTCTCTTAAAACAGAAAAGTGAGGTATATCATATGTTATTGAATGAATTTGATCTTGAAAAATATGGACGCACTAAACAACAAGAAGGACGTGAGGAAGTACAAAATAGAATGGTGCTGATTCTCAACAATTATCAGAAAGCCATCGACGAAAAGGACTACGCTCTCGCGCAGAAGGACCGTGCTCTTATTGAGATGGATAACGCTCTCGCGCAGCAAAAAGCTGAAATTGAACGGTTACTTGAAGAAAACAGGAAATTAAAAGAATGGCATGAGAACCTGATCAAAGATTAAGCAGCTTAACGCACCTATAATCATTTAAATTTAGCAGAACTGGGGGTACGCCCAGTTCTGCTTTATCCTTCTCCTAGACCATGTGGCAGCCAAAGCTTCTCTCGATGGACACTATTACCAAATAACATATCATAACTAATCACATTCATATGCCGAACCATCTCCAACTGCTCATCATTATACGTTCTTATTTGCAGTCCCTCTGCATCCTCAACAAATCTTCTGACATCAGCCCGAAACATTTCTTTTTCACTTCTAAGGATTTGTGTCATATCTGACTCTGGCAGTCCTGCATACGCCAATAACATCTGTGACAGGTAACTAATATTCTCCCCCGAAAACAGTATCTTTTCATGATTAAAATTACTCCACATCAGCACTGGAACTGAATACAGGCGTTTTTGTATTTCAAAATCACGTCCGCTTAACTTCATTGCATCCAATATCTCTGCGCCAAAAAACGGAATATGATCTCCGTACATCACTACCACCACAGGTTTTTCCTCCTGTTCAAAATAGTCCACAAGCTGCTCAAATGCCTTATTTGCCAGATAAATACCATTTATCGTATTGACAAAATCACTGTAGTCTGTTTCTGACAGCTCCGCATTTTCAACTACTACCTCTATCGGATAAGGATAATTCTCCATAACACCCGTTTTATAATTCAGCGCTCTATCATGATTCGCTATAGAGACTGCAAATATAAATTTCTTTTTATCATTGCTGTCCTCCTCATATTCTTTAATAATCTGTCTGACAAGACTCTCGTCAGAAATATATCTCGTATAAATATCCGTATAATCCATGTGATCTTCAAATATTACCTTGTCAAACCCCATCAATGAATAAATTTTATCTCTACTATAAAAGTTTTTATAATACGGATGAATCGCTGTCGTATGATAATCTAATGCATGAAAATAGTCAACAAGTGACGGCACCTTATGTTCGCGTATCGTGGTATATACACCAACATCCGACAGCAAATATTTGGTATTGATACCAGTCAGGAACTCCGTCTCTGAACTAATCGTTCCACCACCAAATATATTGGACGAAAGATTTCCTGACGAACATTTTTCTTTAAGCTGATGATAGGGTTCCATCGGATCTGTTGAAAATGAAATCCCATTACTCATAATATTGTCTGTATTCCACCAGGATTCATTCATAATCACAATAACCGAAGGCTGCTGTCCCTTTGTATAGTGTGAAAGCTGATTTCCTTCCCTATCCTGAAAATATACATAACTTTTCTCTATATCGTCTGTTGTTATATCTACACTTTTCTCATTTTTCAGAAAATTATAGAGAACAAATCTGTCATATCCCTCATTGGTGATCTGATTGCCAGACACCGCCATTGCATTCTGAGTAGAACGCATAAAATAATGCCCATAAACAAGCATCACGACTATACAAATACCACTCATTAATACACTTAGTACCTTTGGAATTTGTCTCGATTTGTTTTTATTCAAAGACATGTCAAATTTCCTGCACAAAATATCCGCAAGAATACCACAAAAACCAAATCCCCCTACAACAACAATTACCATAACACGTGTATAGGAAATCGGAACTTCTAAAAAATTAACTGCCATTCCTGCTGCCTCTGTCAGTTTCAAATCATCAAGCCTAAAAAGTTCATTACGCGCAGGAAACTTGATACTCCCAGCATAAGCAAGAAGCATCATTGGTATACTTGTAACTAAAATTGATATACTAATTCTGCCAGTACTGCATAATATGGCGATTACAGACAAGGAAATGATGATGATTTCGAAAATATAGAATCTGTTATCGATATAGTGAAAATAAAATTCTCCAAAAGACATTTCTGGGTCAAGTAAAAAGAAGTCAGCTAGATATGGTATTAGAAATACATATAATAGTAAAAATACCTCTGAAAAGGAACAACAGATTATTCCTATACAACTATTTTTTTCAATATGTATATATATTTTATTCATAGACCTTACTTTCTTAATATATTATCTCTTTTAATTTGTCCTTTTACATTATTCGCTACATACATTTAATACATATAAGATAGCTATAAAACATAACTCAAAGTCAAAAATGCAGGAGAAAGTTAAATTTTCTCCTGCATTTTAAGTTTTACAACACTTACACTAGCGTATGTATACGCCTTTGAAATTACTCACAATACATCTAATTATACTTATAGATCATGCATATAATATTAATTACCGTCCTAAACCTGCTTTAAGCTCAGCACCATCTTCACCAGTAATCTTGATTCCCTCTGAACCAAACTCTATATCCCATGTCGCATACTCTTTACTTTTTGTTGTTGTCGTTGATGTAATCGTAATACCCGCATCTGTTAATGCTGCTGTTACCTGAGAATCTGCTGTAATTTTATTATTATTACATTTAAGATGATCACTCACTATTTGATGCTCTGGGTCTGCGGAATATATCTCAACTGCTGAAACCATTGAATCAATCAAATCAAGATCGGCTGACTTTCTCGACTTCTCCACATACTTCAAATACTGCGGTGCCAGCACACCAATCAATACTGCCATAATCGCAATAACAATA
>ERZ808054.303-NODE-303-length-54319-cov-22.269256_pt1 | contig 54319 bp, 49 predicted proteins | sample MGYA00380201_ERZ808054 | MGnify/ENA primary metagenome ERZ808054 (study PRJEB31490, sample SAMN06133419) | mouse gut metagenome | isolation source: Z5_2 | host: mice | place: China: Chengdu | collected 2015-05 ... | reverse complement strand
TTTCCGCCAAGCGGGAAATCGCCAACTGTTTTCTGCTCACCACCGATGACATCATCGTGTGCGACCCGGAATCGGAGTACGCGCCCCTTGTGGAGCGGCTGCATGGGCAGGTTATCAAGATTTCGCCCACCTCCGGGGACTACATTAACCCGATGGACCTAAACCTGGACTACTCGGACGATGAAAGCCCGCTGTCTTTGAAATCCGACTTCATTCTGTCGCTGTGCGAGCTGATCGTGGGCGGCAAGGAGGGCTTGCAGCCGGTCCAGAAAACCATCATCGACCGTTGTGTACGGCTGGTCTACCATGATTACCTGAACGACCCCAGGCCGGAGAATATGCCGGTATTGGAGGATTTGTATAACCTCCTGCTGACCCAGGAGGAAAAAGAGGCGCAGTACATCGCTACGGCGCTGGAAATCTATGTTTCCGGCTCCCTGAATGTGTTCAACCACCGGACCAATGTAAACATCGACAACCGCATTGTCTGCTATGACATCAAGGAGTTAGGCAAGCAGCTGAAAAAAATCGGTATGCTGGTGGTACAGGACCAGGTATGGAACCGCGTCACCATCAACCGCGCCGCCCACAAGTCCACCCGTTACTACATTGACGAGATGCACCTTCTGCTCAAAGAGGACCAGACCGCCGCCTATACCATTGAAATCTGGAAACGCTTTCGGAAATGGGGCGGGATTCCCACCGGCATCACACAGAACATCAAGGACCTGCTTGCCAGCCGGGAAATCGAGAACATCTTTGAGAACTCGGACTTTGTATATATGCTCAACCAGGCAAGCGGCGACCGGCAGATTCTGGCAAGGCAGCTGGGCATCTCCCCGCACCAGCTGTCCTATGTGACCCACTCCGGCGAGGGCGAAGGGCTGCTGTTCTACGGCAACATCATCCTGCCCTTTATCGACCGGTTCCCCAAGGATACCGAGCTATACCGCATCATGACCACAAAATTACAGGAATTAAAGGAGGGAAAGCAATCATGACTGCACAGAAAATCAAACACAATCCCCGGCTGTTTTTGAAGCGGGCGATGGACATTCAGCGCCGCCAGCTGCTTCTGGCGATGGCGGACGCGGTAAGCGAGTGCCGTACTGCGGAGAGCATGGCGGCGGAACTGAACCGTGACGGGGAAACGGGCCTGCTCCGCCTTGCGGAAATCTGGTGCTGCCTCTCCCCTGACACTGGCGGCAGGATTATGGAGGGCCGGGGCGCGGAGCTTCTGGCCGATGTGCTGGCACAGGTCTATGCCTGCCTGATCCTCCGTCCTTTACACACCCCGGCTGGCATGGGCCTCTATGTGGAACTGCTCTATATGATGGAGGCGCTGATGCTGGGGGAATGGTTTGATTAAGGAGCCACGCCTGCGCTTTACGAGGGAGGAACAGACCGCCCCGGCGCTGGAAAAGCCGATCCGCCGCGCACAGAAAGCAGCTGTCCGGGCAGACAAGGCGCAGGCCAGGATACCCAAAAAGAAGGTCCGGCAGACCGTTATTGACCCCGATACCGGAAAGAAAACAACGAAACTGACCTTTGAGGAACAGGCAAAGCCGCCCTCCAAGCTGTCCCATGCGGTACGGGGCGCTCCGGCCAACGCGCTGCTTGCCGGGGCGCATAAGGAAATCCGCAAGTCCGAACAGGACAATGTGGGCGTGGAGGGGGCGCACAAGACCGAGCAGGCTGTTGAAGTCAGCGCGCGGCTGGTGCGGGAGGGATACCGCAGCCATAAGCTGAAACCCTACCGCGAAGCGGCAAGGGCGGAGCAAAAGCTGGAAAAAGCAAACATCAACGCCCTGTACCAAAAGTCCCTGGCGGAGAACCCCCAGCTTGCCAGCAACCCCCTTTCCCGCTGGCAGCAAAAGCAGGCCATCAAAAAGGAATATGCCGCCGCCAAACGCGCCGGTCAAACGGCTGGGCATACGGCACAGGCCGCAGGCCATACTGCCAAGACCGCGCAAAAGACCGGCAAGGCGGCAAAGTCCGTCAAAGAAAAAGCGGAACAGGCAGGCCGCTTTGTCATGCGGCACAAGAAGGGATTCCTGATTGCACTGGCGCTGTTTCTGCTGGTCTGCCTGCTGATGAATACCCTGTCCTCCTGCTCCATGCTGGCCCAGAGCATCGGCTCGGCGGTGTCCGGTTCCACCTATCCCTCCAATGACGAGGATATGCTGGGGACCGAAGCGGACTATGCGGCAAAGGAGGCGGAACTGCAAGCCAAACTGGACAACATGGAGAGCCTGCACCCAGGCTATGACGAGTACCGGTACAATCTGGACCCTATCGGCCACAATCCCCATGAGCTGGCGGCTTATTTAAGCGCCCTGCTCCATGAGTACACGCCCCAGAGCGCGGCGGCACAGTTACAGCGGGTCTTTGACCTCCAATATGTCCTGACGCTGACCGAGGAGGTGGAAATCCGCTACCGCACCGAAACCAGCACCGACCCGGAAACCGGGGAAACGACCAGCGAGGAAGTCCCTTATGAATACTACATCCTCCATGTGGAGCTTGTGAACACCCAGATTGCCGCCCTTGCGCCGGAGCTTCTCACCCCGGATGAATATGAGATGTACCAGGTCTATATCGCCACCAGGGGCAACAAGCCGCTGCTGTTTGGCGGCGGTTCCCCGGATATGGGAAATTCCGAGGATTTGAGCGGCGTGGAGTTTATAAACGGGACCCGCCCCGGCAATCCGGGACTGGTGGATCTGGCGAAGCGTCAGGTGGGAAACGTGGGCGGCTATCCGTATTGGAGCTGGTACGGCTTTAACAGCCGGGTGGAATGGTGCGCCTGCTTCGTGAGCTGGTGCTATAACCAGGCCGGGAAAAGCGAACCGCGCTTTGCGGGCTGCCAGTCCCAGGGCGTACCCTGGTTCCAGTCGCATGGACAATGGGGCGGGCGCGGATATGCCAACATCGCCCCCGGCGACGCCATTTTCTTTGACTGGGATTTGGACGGTTCCGCCGACCATGTTGGCATTGTGATCGGCACAGACGGGAGCCGGGTCTATACGGTGGAGGGCAATTCCGGCGACGCCTGCAAAATCAAAAGCTATGACCTGAATTACCAGTGCATCAAGGGCTACGGCCTGATGAACTGGAACTAAACCATATGGGAAGGAGTGTTTACAGATGGCAACGAACAAAATCGACCGGATTGACCGGGAGATCGCAAAGACCCGCGAAAAGCTGGCGGAATACCAGAACAAGCTGCGGGAATTGGAGGCGCAGAAAACCGAGGCGGAGAACCTGCAAATCGTCCAGCTGGTGCGGGCGGTCCGCATGACCCCGCAGGAGCTGAACGCGCTGCTGTCCGGCGGCGGGATTCCTGGCGTGGGAACGCCTGCGCCAGACGCCCAGGAAAAGGAGGAAAATCACGATGAAATCTAAAAAACTATTGCGGACACTGACCGCGCTTTGCACCGCCCTGGTTCTTATGGGCGGTTTTTCTGTCCCCGCCTACGCGGGCGGCGGCGGGGAACCGGCTGATGAAACCAACGATTCCAACGTACAGGTGGAGCAGCCGGAGGAAACGCCGCCCCTCACCCCGGATGGCAATGCCACCCTGGTGGACGATTACGGCGGGAACAAACAGCTGATTACCGTTACCACCAAAAACGGCAACTACTTCTACATCCTGGTGGACCGGGATGACGAGGGGGAAAACACCGTCCATTTTCTCAACCAGGTAGACGAAGCTGACCTGATGGCGCTGATGGAGGACGGGGACAGCGAGGAGCCTCCCGCTGTTTGCAGCTGCACCGAGAAATGTCAGGCAGGCGCAATCAACCGGAACTGCCCGGTCTGCGCCTTTACCATGACAAGCTGCACCGGCAAGGCGGCGGAACCGGAGGAGCCGCCTGCAATGGAGCCGGAACCGGAGAAAAAATCCGGCATGAATCCGGCTGTCCTGCTTTTGGTTGTGGCCCTGTTAGGCGGCGGGGGCGCGCTCTACTACTTCAAGTTTATGAAGAACAAGCCGAAAACCAAAGGCCCGGACAATCTGGACGATTACGACTACGGCGATGAGGAAGATGAGCTGTGGGAATCCGAGGAGGGCGCGGAGGAGGAACCGGAGGAAAGTGAGGAAGAACCGGAATGACCCGCTTCACCGACAGCCCCTTTGAGCGCATGATGACACAGAAACCGGAGGGCAGGAAGAAAACTTCCAGCCCTCCTTCTTTACCCAAAAGCCACCCCTGCTATGGCTGCGGCAACTACGGGAGGCCCTGTGTGGGATTCTGCCACCGGGAACTGGAAAAGCAGCTGAAAGAAAGGAGAGATCGGAAATGAAGTATCTTATTTTATTTATCAAAATCATCGCTGTTTTTGACCTGTGCTGTCTGGCGGTGTATCTGGGCGGCGACATTGTTTCTGCCCTGATACGCAAACTTCGGAAAAAGCCTGCACAGAGCGATGACTTCTATGACTTTTCTATGGATGGCGACACAACTGCCCCGCTGTCCATAGATTCCATCCGCCAGCTGTACTCCGGCGATGTGGAAACTTTTGTAGGGGAAAGGCTTCTGCCGGACGCCGCAAAGACGATGGAGGCTTTAACGGAACGGGAACAGACAGCGGCCCGCCTGCTTTTATGCGCCCTGATCGGCTATCTGAAAGAAGAAGCCCGCATGGACGAGCAGAGCTTTCCGATGGTGATGGAACTGCTGAAATATATGGAGGGGGAAAAAGAGGAAGGCTGCCAGGACCCGGTGGACTGGCTGCTGGAGGACGCCAACAGCCGCGCGCACCGGCAGGAGTCCTATTACAGCGATTATCAACGCTACCAGCTGATGCAGGTGGATAAAAAACGTGTCATTCTGGCCTGCCGTATCCTCATCAATGATCTGGTAGGAAAACTGTACCGATATGATTACCGGTTCGGCTATGACCTGATGCTGACAGAGGACAACAGCATTGAGGAAAAGCTGCGTACATCTATGCGGGAAGAATGGGAGGATGAAGATTATGCGCCTTGTGATTGCTGAAAAACCGTCGGTGGCCCAAAGCCTGGCTGCTGTGATCGGAGCCAATGCCCGCAAGGACGGGTATCTGGAAGGGAACGGCTGGCGGGTCAGCTGGTGTGTGGGCCATCTGGCCGGGCTTGCCGATGCGGACAGCTATGACCCCAAGTACGCCAAGTGGCGCTATGACGATCTGCCGATCCTGCCCTCGGACTGGAAAATGAGCGTGGGCCAGGACAAGAAGAAACAGTTTGATATTCTCAAAAAGCTGCTGTGCGCCCCGGATGTGACGGAGGTGGTAAACGCCTGTGACGCGGGACGGGAGGGCGAACTGATTTTCCGCAACGTCTATGAGCTGACGGGCTGCAAAAAGCCCATGAAGCGGCTCTGGATTTCCAGCATGGAGGATTCGGCAATCCGGGAGGGCTTTGAAAACCTCCGCCCCGGCGCGGACTATGACGGTCTGCATCAGGCGGCGCTCTGCCGCGCCAAAGCCGACTGGCTGGTGGGCATCAACGCTACCCGGCTGTTTTCGGTGCTGTACCGCCGGACCCTCAACATCGGGCGGGTCATGTCCCCGACACTGGCCCTTATCGTCCAGCGGGAAGCAGAGATTGAAGCCTTCCAGCCGGAGCCGTTCTATACGGTGGCGCTGGAACTGCCCGGATTTACCGCTGTGGGGGCGCGGATGAAAGACAAAACCGCCGCGAAAGAGCTGCAAACCGCCTGCCGGGGCGGTTCTGCGGTGGTGAAACAGGCGCAGCGGAAAGAGAAGTCCGAAAAGCCGCCCGCCCTTTATGACCTGACCACCTTACAGCGGGACGCCAACCGCCTGCTGGGGTTTACCGCCCAGCAAACGCTGGACTATCTGCAAGACCTCTATGAGAAAAAGCTGTGTACTTATCCCCGGACGGACAGCCGGTATCTGACCTCGGATATGGCGGAGGGCCTGCCGGTGCTGGTCAACCTCACCGCCAACGCCATGCTGTTCCGAAAGGGGATCGGCATTACCTGCAACCCGGAGGCGGTCATCAACGATAAGAAAGTGACCGACCACCATGCGGTGATCCCCACCCGCAATCTTCGGGATGCGGATTTGTCCGCCCTCCCTGTGGGGGAAAAAGCAGTGCTGGAGCTGGTGTCCGCAAGGCTGCTGTGCGCGGTGGCGGAACCCCATCTCTACGAGGAAACCGCCGCCACGCTGGTCTGCGCCGGTCAGGAGTTTGCCGCAAAAGGGAAAACCATTCAGCGCCCCGGCTGGCGCAGGCTGGATGCCGCTTATCACGCCGGTCTGAAAAATGCCCCGGAGCCGGAGGAAAGACCAGAGGAAAAGACGCTGCCGGAACTCTCCGAGGGACAATCTTTGTCCGTTTCCAATGCCTCCGTCAAGGAGGGGAAAACCAGCCCGCCAAAACATTTCACCGAAGATACTCTGCTGTCGGCTATGGAGAACGCCGGTAAAGAAGATATGCCGGATACTGCCGAGCGCAAGGGATTGGGTACGCCCGCCACCCGCGCCGGGATTCTGGAAAAGCTGGCCTCCACCGGGTTTCTGGAACGGAAAAAGAGCAAAAAAACGGTTCAGCTGATGCCCTCCCGCGACGCGCGTTCCCTCATTACCGTTCTGCCGGAACAGCTGCAATCCCCGCTTCTCACCGCCGAGTGGGAGTACCGGCTGGGCGAGATTGAGCGCGGCGAGCTTTCCCCGGAGGAGTTTCTGTCCGGGATTTACGCCATGCTGCGGGAGCTGGCGGCAACCTATCAGGTGGTTAAGGGGACCGAGTACCTGTTCTCCCCGCCCCGCGAAGCGGTGGGCAGATGCCCCCGTTGCGGCGGTGATGTTACAGAATCGAAAAAGGGATTTTTCTGCCAAAGCGAAACTTGCAGATTTGCCATCTGGAAAGACAGCAAGTGGTGGAGCGCCAAGAAAAAACAGCCCACCAAGTCCATTGTCGCGGCCCTCTTAAAAGACGGGCGGGCAAGGCTCACCGGCTGCTACTCGGAAAAAACCGGAAAAACCTATGACGCGGATGTGCTTTTGGAGGATACCGGCGAGTATGTGAACTTCAAGCTGGACTTTGGCCAGCGGAAAGGAGGCTCGTGATGAAATTGTCGCTGTTGGAACAGGAAACCATCCTCCTCTACAACCAGGCGGAGCCTGCCGCCCAAGTCTATACCCATGACCCAAAGCTGATGAAAAAACTGAACTGCCTTGCCGGTAAACACCCGGAGCAGATCATCAAGAAGGACGACCACAACTTCATTGTCCCCAAACGCTGCGTATCGGTCCGGGCGCCGTACAGCGAAAAGCGGCGCAAAGCCGCCAGTGAACGCGCCAGGGCCGCAGGCTATAAGCCGCCGTTGAAATCCTCCTCCGGTCAATAAGCATGGGCGGGAATGTCTTTGAAACGGTAAAGCAGTCCATCACCACCAGAGAAGCGGCGGAACACTATGGAATCGAGGTAAAGCGGAACGGTATGGCCTGCTGTCCCTTTCACGATGACAGGACGCCCAGCATGAAATTAGACCGCCGCTTTCACTGTTTCGGCTGCGGGGCGGACGGTGATGTGATCGACTTTGCCGCCAGACTGTATAACCTCTCCCCCAAAGAGGCTGCGGAAAAACTGGCCCAGGATTTTGGACTGCTCTATGACAGCCAAGCGCCCCCGAAGAAAACCTATGTCCGTCAAAAGTCAGAAGCGCAGAAATTCCGGGAATCAAAGCAGCGGTGTTTCCGCGCGCTGGCAGACTACGCCCATCTGCTGCGGGGCTGGGAAACCGGCCTTGCGCCCCTGACCCCGGAGGATCGACCATGCAAAACCGCCCCAGCCCGCGCTGGAAGAATTGCTGGAACAATACAAGCCGGTTGTGACCGCCGCCATCATGGAGGATACATATTCTGTTAAGTGGAGATTCTACTTCTGGTTTCATGGTGAGAAGTAGCGTTGCATAAGCAGGGATTTTTTTAACTGGCTTCCTGCCATTCCCCGATATGCTATGTATAAGTCAAATCTGCGTTGCATGAGCAGATGGATAACTGCCCGAAAAAAGGACATAAAAAAATCCCTCCAAACTTTAAAACAGGTCTGGAGAGTATTTGTTAAGTCTTTTCGGGCGTAGCAAATCAGCCCACCATAACACCGTTTTTTTATATGGCGGGATGAATAGAACCCTTTAGTACAAATTTTTTTATTCGCTAACAGTATATTAAAATTTACCTGCCCACTTAATAATGCTTCAGCGGGCAGGTATGCAGCAAAATAGGACACTATCTTTTTACGGAACACCAAATATACATCTATATAACTTATTGAAAAACAGCACCTATTTCCTGCACAATGGACTTTACATCAAATCAACGGCATTGTTATGCTTCTTTAGTCGCTGATTGTTGCAATATCATTAGGATTGTAGGATGCCATTCCTTCACTGTCGCCGCCTACAGATTTAGAAACAAGCACACCGTTCTTAATATCTTCAAGAATCCGCTCATTCTCTGCAACAATTTCATCCGTCATTTCCTGTGTCCACACAACAGTGCCTTCGCTGGTTTCCACAACAGCTTTTTCATCAGCCATTTTCTGCATATCAGCCTTTTCCTGCTCTGCCCATGCCTTGTACTCATCGTAAGTCCACCATTCAATAGCCGAAACTGGGTTTTCTTTCTCATAATCGGATGCAGACATCCATGTTTCCCCATTGTTTTCACTGCACCAGATGTTGCCGTTGTCATCCGTGTATGACATTACGCCATCTGATTCAGCATCAATGATAGTTTCAACACTTTTGGCATTTGCCGCAGCCACGCTTACCACACTGCCTCCCACAAGGGCTGTTACAGCAAGCGCTCCTAACCATTTTGCTTTGAACATTTTTCTACCTCGCTTTCATTAAAAATAGTCGCTCCATTGGAACGACTACATTTTACTAAGGCTATTTGGATTCTTGTTGGAATTTATATGGATTTCTTGTGGATTTTTGACGCTGTAAGGCAAAACTGGAATTTTACACCTTTATCCGTATTACAGATTTCATAGGAAGCGTCATGGTTTTCTAATAATGTCTTTATAATATACATGCCTAATCCGTTTCCACCATTCTCTTTGCTCCGTGAAGCATCAACACGGTAAAATGGCTCAAACAGATAGGGTAGTGAATCATTTGGAATAACAACGCCTGTATTTTCTATTCCAAATGTTATGTCTGCATTTCGGTCTTGTGACATAGATATGGCTATGCTCCCCTTAGCAGGCGAATATTTAACGGCATTTTCTAAAAGATTTTTTATTACACGCTCCATCATGCCACTATCAAACCAACAGATAGCCCTATCTGGAATATCAACAGATAACTGCTGTCCTTTATCTTCAATCAAACAGGACATTTCCCCCACGCTGCGCCGAACCAGCTCTGCTAAATCTGACTTTTCAAACACTGGCGTAACTGTTCCATTTTCTACATAAGCGATAAACAGTAGGGACTGTACCAATTGATTCATCTGTTCCGCTATTGCAATCGAACGCTCTATATATGGTTTTGCGTTCTTATAATCTCCAACGCCATCCAGAATCCCATTTAAATGTCCTATCAAAATAGCAATCGGCGTTTTAAGGTCATGGGATGCGGACGCAAAGAAATTCCGTTGTTTTTGCTCAAGCTCCTTCTCTTTTCTAATCTCACTTTCCAGCTCATGCAATGTCTTTTCAAGATTCCCCGAAAGGGCGTTTAGGCTTTCCGACAAAACGCCTACCTCGTCATTCCTTTTCAAATCACTTTTCATGCTAAAATCAAGCCCTGCCATCCGCTCTGACACTTTGCTTATTTCTATAATTGGATTTGTTATATAATGCGAATAAAAAAGGGAACATAAGATAGACAATATAAAAATCCCTGTCAATATAGTGGGCAGTGTTTCTTGTATTGCGGACGCTGCTTGATTTATTGGTGAGGATTTTCCATGCACTTCCAAAATATACCCTTCACCTGTGTTTTTTATTGTGAACGGAAACATGATTCCTGATAATAGTTCATCCTCTATAGCCTGGCTGTGTTCATCTTCATCTTTCATAATTGCAACTGTGTCATTTGACATATCTATCTTCCCACCCGCTTCTGGATAAATTAGATACCCTTCTTGGTCATTGATGGAAACTCGTGCATTCATTTCCAGCGAAAAGGAATCCACTAATGTATAGCAATCTTCAAGACTGGTACATTCACCTAACTCTTGGGCTAACTCTTGGGCTTCGTTCTGTAAACGCTCAGACAATTGACTGCCATAGGTTTCTGGAATGTACTTTGCCATGCACAAAACGGAGATGCTGCAAGCTGCAACCAACAGAGCCATTGTTATCAAAAATATTTTCACTGTAAGGCTTGATTTATTTTTCCTCATCAATCCGATACCCCACTCCCCTTATTGTTTTGATATAACTGCCGCTTAATTTCTTTCTCAGGTTTTTCAGATGGCTGTCCACAATCCGTTCCTCCACATAAGCGTCAATCCCCCATATCCTGTCTAACAGCATTTGCCGAGTGAATACCTTGCCCTTGTTTTCAAGCATAATTTTCAGCAATTCAAATTCTTTTTGTGTCAAAACAACCTCCGTTCCATCACAAAACACATGATGACCAGTCAAATCCATTTTCAAATTTTTGTAAATCAATTGCTCCCCTTCATCCGAAGCACATCTGCGCCGCAAGATGGCTTCCATTTTACAAAGCAATATTTTAGCCGAAAATGGCTTTGGAATATAATCGTCAATTTTTCCTGCATATCCCTTTAACTGGTTTTTTTCATCTGCCAATGCCGTAAGCATAATGATTGGGACATCTGACTTGCTCCGTATCACTTCGCAAACACCAAACCCGTCAATTTTAGGAAGCATGATGTCCAAAATTACCAAACTTATTTTTTCGTTAAACCGTGCAATTCCCTCTACGCCATCTGCGGCAAAAACCAACTGATACCCCGCATCTTCCAGATAGTTTTTCAATATTGACTGAATATCAAAATCATCCTCAACAATTAATATTTTCTCGTTCATAACCATGCACCTCACAAGACATATATTCTTCTCAATTTTAGCACTCAAAAATGGAGATTACATGAATTTTTCAATATTTCTTCATTTTCCTTTTTTATCTCTCTACATAGAGTTTGACAATAAGTATATTATCTTTTCGTCTGTATTCCTATTTTATAAAAACGACAGGGCTTTTACACCCTGCCGTCTTATCGCTTATATATAAATAATTTCGTCGTTCACAATCTCTCTCGCACACGCCCTTATGTTACCTAGCCGCCCTGTCCATTCTAGGGCATTTTCTTCCTTTAGACGTTCCGTTATGCCCTGTGCCTGTTTCATGCCCTCTATGAGCCTTTCAAAGCGTTCCTGTGCCTGCCTGTCGATGTCGGCAAGGTAAGTGTTCAGTCTGCCGCTTGTGAGAAGATTGGTATATGTAACCCTGCGGTACTGCTTCAGATAGTCCAGATGCCGCTGTCCCCATGTGCCTATCGGCTGTTCTTCTTCGGCGGGTAAAGCTATACATGGGATTAAATAGTCACCTTGCCTTTCGTATTTGCCGCCCAGTTCCTCAAAAATCGTCTTTGCCATTGTCTGTTACCTCCACATTCTTTTTTATTTTGAATGTCCGCAAAATCCGTCCTACATCTGTGGAATAGAACGGTCTATTCCCGGAAAACTGATAATTCGGATCAATTCGGGCTCAATCTCAATCATAATTGACTGATAAGAAAGATAATCCCTGTGATAAAATGCATTTACAACTGCTTCTTCCAACGCCTGATATGGATAGTTAAATTTGCGTATCGCTTCCATTTGGTAATTCACTTTCGTGACCATCTCTTCAATCACCAAGTCCTGCAGTGTCTGCATGGTACGTCTGATCATCATTGGCACTGAACCCTTAATGACCGGATATTCCTTGAAATTATTCGGATTTTTGATACTTCCATCCGGGAAACGCACAATTTCTACCTGTGCATAGGGGAAAAATTTATCCAGGTGCTCACAGAACATCATTAATGCCGCATTAGAAATATACTGCTGTTCCGGTGGACCAACCAATAATTGCATATCATTCAATACAGCCATTACTCCACGTTCCGTCACTTGTTTTGCCAGTTTGCTTTTTGTCTCATTAAGATGGTCTATCAGCAATGCAACCGAAATATCATCCTCTGTCGCATCAAAATTTGGTCTGGCATCCAGCGGAACATAATTGGTCATATTTATCAACTCGCGCTCCTGTTCCGGATTAGCATGCACAGAATTGGAAGCATAACGAATATAGTAGTAATGCTTTTTCTCTTTATTTTGCAGTTACATGCTCCGGTACTTTATATGGTCTCTGGATTCCGGTTGTTACCCACAATACTACAATCATCTTCGCATCTACTTGTTCTATAATTACTTTTGGAAAATATGCCGGAACAATAGTGTTATTATAGCCAAGAATCTCTTTTTGAATCTTATCAATCTCCTGTTCCTCTACTCCTTTTACTGGACGAACTGCTATACCGTTCTTTTCCTCCACACCAATGAGAATATATCCGCCGCCCACATTATCAAAATCATTTGCAAAGGCACCTACACTATGATAAATATCATCAGGATTCCATCCTGCTTTAAATTCAATTCTGTCGGATTCTACACGACGTTTGTTTAATAAATCTTCAATGCTGATTTCCAGTTCCATATATAGCTGACCCTTTCAAAATGATTAAGTTACGTCTTCATTATCTATGCTAAAGTTCTTTTCTGCCCTATAATATTCCTTTTTTATAATTTTATCATTGTTAATAAAAATAGATTGGCAAACTCTTCCGTCTGAATCACGCACTTTTATAGTAACTTCTTTACCACCCTGAATAAAATCTTTCTTATCAACATCATAAATATTTCCATTATCATCATATATTTTTATTTTAATTTTAGATTTTTCTGATACCAAAAAAAACTGTTCCTACATCTAATATAGACGGAATGATAACTCCTAAGATAGCAATAACTGCCAATATCCACACACCTTTATTTGCCGCACTCAAAAAGCAATAAAATAATATATAAAAGGATGAACCTGGTAAAACTGCTAAGATAGCTTTCCTACAACTAAAATTATCTTCTTTCATTATTATTGCCACATTCTGGCAAACAGTTAATGCAAATAATGGTATTGAATACATAATAAATAAAAATGGTTGATTAGTATAATCATTATGCATATAATTGGAATACGATAGTATGATTTCTGTAAGAATAAATACAGGAGCAAACATACCAAGCATTTTCCTTAAATATCTGCGATTAACCCTTAAAAATTCTCTATCTGGATAAATATTTCTGGAAACATGCTTTTTATATGAATTAATACATATTATAACTAAAATGCCAACCAAAATTACTACACTAAATGCTTTAGGCGTATTTATAAATTTATCAACTGCAATTAGAAATAACTCCATATGAAATTTCTCCAATATATATGTAGTTCTACATAATTCAATTATCCATAAGTTTCTCTTCAACTAAGTACTTTCTGCTGCTCTGCAATTTCATCCGATGTCAACTGCATAATCTTTTCTCCCTCAATTCTTTCTATTATAGTTTATTTAATGTCCAATTTTCAGGACTTTAATTTCTTCATTATCTTTTTTGCTTCATCTGTCAGGACATACCTGCCCTTTGTATTGTTATAAATTTGAGCATAACCATTGTCGATCAACTCATTTAGTACCATATTTACCTTTGCCTTGCTGCATCCAAGACCATCTGCTATCTCCTGCTGTGTAATAGGGCATATTTCCGCATTATTAATCTCTATCTGATGTTCATATAATGTTTTCAATATCAAATATCTATCATTTGTAAAAAATTCTATTTTGTTCATTTCCATCACCTTTTATGTTCAAAATTTTATCCCATGATATTATTATAATAATTCACTATCAAATTGCAACCAATTTTGAAGCTCATATTTAATCTTCAACTGCGCCAATTAACTCTCCTTAGTCCTTTTTCCTTAGTCGTCTCTAATCGACAGGTTTTCTGCCGTTTCTTTTACAGGAATATAGTCAGGCAATTATCTAAAAATCTGTCCTTCCCTGCATAGCAGGGGAATTTTTACTGTAACATAAAAAGAGCACATCCGCTGTTGTTTCCACAACAACGCATACACTCTTTCCAGTCTCTGCGGCTGCTGCTGTTCAGCATCCGTCCCTTTATTCTGCCAACAGTCCCTTTGTCACCAGAAACTGCCTTGCCACTTCCTTATCTTCTTTGCCGTTTACTTCCACCTCATAATTCAGCTGCTGCATCTCGTCTTCCGAGATCAGGCCGTTTAACTTCTCCAGTACGCCCTGCAGCTTTGGATATTTCTCCAGCGCGTCTTTCCTCACGATCGTGCCTGCATCAAAGCGCTCGAAGAAACTGCCGTCGTCTATGAGCAGCACTAAATTATTGGCGGCAAGCTGCGCATCTGTCGTAAAGGCATTGATCACGTCCACTTCACCGTTCTTTAAAGCCTCATATTTTAAGGCGATCTCCATCTGCTTCACATCCTGAAACTGCATTTGATAAGCCTCGCAGAGTCTGGGATAACCGGTCTCCAGCTCGATATAGTCAGGATTACCGCCGAAGGTAAGCTCTCCGGAAGCCGCCGCCAGATCGGAGTAGGTAGCCAGGCCGTACTGGTCCGCCGTCTCCTGCCTGAGCGCCAGGCCATACGTATTGGAAAAGCCGTAAAGGCCGGTCCAGGTCAGCCCCAGCGCATCATACTCTTCCTGCAGCTGCGCATAGAGTTTGTCGTCGTCCTTCTCCATCTCCTCCTTCTTTAAGACATTCAGCCAGGCCGTCCTCGTGTATTCCGGATACAGGTCAAACTCTCCCTTGACCAGCGCCGGATGGATATTGGTCGTGCCGCCGCCTACGCCCTTGGTGATCTCCGTCTCATAATCCGTCTCAGCCTCGATCAGCTGTGCAATGATCTCTGTCAGGATATACTGCTCCGTCATGGGCTTGGAAGCAATATGGATCACTTTCTTCGCTCCACAGCCACACAGCCCGGACATCATCGCCATCACCATAAGCAATACAAACATCCTTTTCAAATTTCTTTTTCCCTGTTTCATTTTCATCATTCCCCTTTCATCCTGCCTGTTTCCATAATAATATCCAATTCCACAGCAATATTCAGCCGGAGCATCATTTCAGCGGTTCAGCAGCTTCCTCACGAACACATCCCGCGGCGCCTCCGTCAGTTCTCCGGCCGTGCCTTCCTGCCAGATACAGCCTTCCTTCATGATCAGGATACGGCTGCCCAGCTTAAACGCCTCGTCAATATCATGTGTGATGAACACGATGGTGACACCGGTCTTCTCCTGCAGAGAGAGCAGCTCCTCCTGCAGCCCCTTTCTGGTAATCTCATCCACTGCACCAAAAGGCTCGTCCATAAGCAAAATCCCGGCATCCGCCGCCATGGCTCTGGCGATTCCCACCCGCTGCTGCTGGCCGCCCGAAAGCTGCCGCGGAAAGCGCCCGGCCAGATGTGCCGGCAGCTGCACCATCTCCAGCATCCGCCCGGCCAGATGCTGTTTCTCTTCTGCCGTCATCTTCTTCTCCAGACCGGGAACGTAACAGATATTGTCCCGGACCGTCATATGCGGAAAAAGTTTCGCCCCCTGCACCGCATAGCCGATCTGCCGGCGCAGAGCCACCAGATCGCAGCTGGCCAGCGCTTCTCCGTTGACAATTACTTCTCCTTCTGTCGGCGTTACGATACCGTTGATCATCTTGAGCAGCGTCGTCTTCCCGCAGCCGGAAGGGCCGATGATCACCACCAGCTCCCCCTGCTCTATCGTTAGGGAAACCTTATGCAGCACGGCATTCTCCCCGTAAGCTGCCGAACATTCCCGTATCTCTATCACCTTATTCAATGCCGTACCTCCTGTTAACCGCCTTCTCCGCCAGAGAAAGCAGGCGGTCGCTGACAAGAGCCAGCAGCGCGATCAGTATGGATCCTGCCGCCGTCAGCGTCATATTGTAGGTTGTGATCCCCCGGTAGATCGCGACGCCCAGGCCGCCGGCCCCGATAAAGGACGCAATGCCGCCCATAGCAATGATCATCACCACCATATTGCGGAAACCGCTTATGATCACCGGCAGCGCCAGCGGAAACCGGATCCGGAACATCATCTGCCTGCCGTCCGAGCCAAGCCCTTCCGCCACCTCCAGGATCGTGGCATCCACCGTTGTCAGACCCGTGTATGTGTTCCTGACAATCGGCAAAAGGCCATAGACCGTCAGGGCTATGATCGCCGTCCGGTTGCCGATCCCGGTAAGCGGGATCAAAAATCCCAGCAGGGAGATCGATGGAATGGTATAGATCACATTGACGATTCCCAGCACCACCCCTGCCGCCTTCTTATGCCTGCTGATCAGGATTCCAGTCAGGATACCGAGTATCCCCGCACACAACACCGCCGTCAGCGATATTCGGATATGCTCCAGCAGACAGGTTATAAAAAGCTCCCGCCTGTCCCAAAATATCTGTAAAATCTGCATAACTTCCACCCCTCACCGTAGAACAAACGTTCTGCTAATTAAGAATAGAACATTTGTCAGATTCTGTCAATCCTTTTTTGAAGTTATAGTAAACGAAATGTAACAGTTCAGCCCAGGACTTTGCATTTACTGCAAAGTCCGTGAGAACAGGTATATTGGGCCAAAAGAATCTGCCCCTCGCCGAAGGCGACTTGGAATGGGCAGATTCTGTAACAGGAAAGCCGAAGGCTGAACTGTTACAACGAAATTTCTAATGTCGTTAACTATATATAAAATAAGCTGCCCCTTTTACCGGGCAGCTTAGCGTATCTTTACTGACAGGCAGATATTCAGATCCCCGGTCTGTCATACAGCGGTTCAAAACCACAGACCGCAGATCAATAGTTCTCTGCCTTGATCTCAAAATATGCCTGCGGATGCGTACAAACCGGACAGATCTCAGGTGCGTTACAGCCCACCACGACATGTCCGCAGTTGCGGCACTCCCATACTTTGACTTCGCTCTTCCTGAACACTTCCTGCATCTCTACATTCCGCAGCAGCGCACGGTAGCGTTCCTCATGCTGTTTCTCGATGTCAGCCACCTGACGGAACTTCGCTGCCAGCTCTGTAAAACCTTCCTTTTCCGCAGTCTCCGCAAAGCCAACATACATTTCCGTCCATTCATAATTCTCGCCCGCCGCTGCCGCTGCCAGATTCTCAGCCGTAGTGCCGATCCCGTAACGCTCCTTATACCAGATTCTGGCATGTTCTTTCTCGTTATCCGCAGTCTCCTGAAAGATCGCCGCGATCTGCTCGAAACCTTCTTTCTTCGCCTTGGATGCAAAGAACGTATAATTATTTCTCGCCACCGATTCGCCTGCGATCGCCGCCTCCAGATTCTTCTCTGTCTGCGTCCCCGCGTATTTGCTGTTTCCTGCTGCTTGTGCCATAGTCTCCTCCATTCCGCATGATAATCTACATGATAACTCACAATTTTTATCTGCCCGTATCTTCCCGCCTGCTGCTCCTGCCGTTCTCATATCAGATAGCAGTATCGTATTTTAAAATACCATTCTGTAAAAGTATCTCCCATACTTTGGGTTCTTATGCAGATACATTCCATGTACACAAGCACAAAAAATCTGTCCCGTAAGCGTGATCAGTTCTCCCTTTCCTGCGGGTATACGATTCCCGGGCTGCCGCCACAGGCATTCTTTTCACGCTTCTGCTACTCTATCCGCGCCGTCATTTCACGCAGCCATCCCCGCTCTTCCTCCTCCAGACAGGGCGATAAGGTCTCGTACACCTTCTGGTGATAGGCATTGAGCCACGCCAGTTCTTTCTCCGACATCAGTTCCGGCAGGATTGCTTCCCTGTCAAAAGGCACCATCGTCAAAGGTTCCAGATACAGGAACTGGCCGTATTCGTTCTTCTCTCCCCTGCGGCACAGCACCAGATTCTCCAGCCGGATGCCGAAACGCCTTTCCAGATACAACCCCGGCTCATCGGAGACGATCATGCCTTCCTCCAGAGGAACGCTCTTCGTGCCCGGTGCGGTGCGCCAGTGGAACCGCTGCGGCCCTTCATGCACGCCAAGAATATAGCCTACCCCGTGGCCGGTCCCGTGGTTGTAATCCATGCCCATCTCCCACAGAGGCGTTCTCGCCAGAACATCCAGATTCTGTCCGCTTACCCCTTCTACGAATTTTGCCGCGCTCAGCGTCAGATTCCCCCGCAGCACCGCCGTATAATACCGCTTCTCTTCTTCCGTCAGTTCCCCCAGCGCTATGGTACGGGTGATATCCGTAGTGCCGTCCTGATAATGGCCGCCCACATCCGCCAGACAGAAGCTCTCCGCCTTCATCTCCACATCTGATTCCTGCGTCGGCGCATAGTGCACGATCGCACCGTGAGGGCCATAGGCGATGATCGAGGAAAAGCTGGGTTCCAGATAGCCTTCCATCTGTGACCGAAAAGTCTCCAGTTTCCGGGCAGCGCCCACTTCCGTGACCGGCCCGCGGCTCACGGATGTCTTGAGCCAGTGGATAAATCTCGTCACCGCAACGCCGTCCTTCACATGGGCGGCACGCATATGTTCCATCTCCTCCGGCGATTTGACCGCCTTCATAAGCACGATCGGGCTTTCCTGATCCAGGATCTCCACCGTCTCCGGCACGCTCTCTGTCAGCCGGTAATTCACGGCGCCGCTGTCCAGCCACACCTTCGTGCCCGCCGGCATACTGCCCACCGCCTGTCCGATCTCCTCATAAGGTCTTATCGTCACGCCTTCCTGCCCCAGCTTTTCCAGTAACTGCGCGGAAAAGATCTCCCTGTGAACAAAGAGTGTGATCTGCTCTTTCGTTAAAAGCAGATAAGACAAAAAGACCGGCGTATAAGCGATATCTCCTCCGCGCAGATTAAAAAGCCACGCTATTTCGTCCAGCGCGGTCACCAGCAGCTGATCCGCCTTCTCTTCCTGCATTTTCTCCCGCACTTCCCGGATCTTCTGCGCCCGGCTCCTGCCCGCGTATTTCACGTCCAGTTCCCAGACCTGCTCTTTCGACAGGGGCGGACGATCCGTCCAGATCCGGTTCACCAGATCCTTACTGCCGTCAAAAGTAATCTGCTTCCCGTCCGTCTTCTCCCGAATGGTCTCAAGAAAACGTTTCGTGACCGTGCGGCCGTCAAATCCGATCACCGCCTTGTCCGGCAGATTCTCATACAGGTATTCTTCTATTTTCGGCACATCCGGCTGCCCGGAACGCATCAGCTCGATTGTGCTGCCTTTAAGCTGCTCCCCAGCCTGAAGAAAATATCTGCCGTCCGTCCACAGCGCCGCCTTATCCGGCAAAACCACCAGCGTACCCGCGGAGCCTGTAAATCCCGACATATATTCCCGCGCCTTAAAGTACCGGCCCACATATTCCGAGCTGTGAAAATCGTCGCTCGGAATGATATAAGCATAAAACGCCTTCTCCTTCATCAGTGCGCGCAGCTGTGTCAATTTCTCGTCTGTCCTCATCGCTTCCTCCTCTTAAATCCGGACAAGCTCATACTGATCCGTGCCAAGTCCGATCTTCACCGCATGGGCGATGCAGCTTTTCCATTCCGTATCCGGATGCGTCATATGGAAATGGTCATGGCCTTCCTCGTTGCCGTGCTTTTTCAGGTTCTCTCCCAGAATACTGCTCTCCACCGGCGCCATCTGGTTGCACAGATCCGCGCAGGCCTGATCCAGCGCCACCGGGTCAAAGGAAGCCAGCATTCCCACATTGGGAATGATCGGAATATCATTCTCTGCATGGCAGTCACAGTTGGGCGATACATCGCAGATCAACGACACATGGAAGCAGGGCCGGTCCTTGCACACCGCCAGGCTGTACTCCGCCATTCTGTAATTGAGCACCGCAACGGAGTCCTCGAAATCCGCCGCGATCGCATCCTTCGGACAGACCGCCAGACACCGGCCGCATCCCACACATTTATCATGATCGATCTGTGCCTTGCCGTTCTCGATCACCGGTGCTCCGTGGGCACATATTCTGTCGCAGGCGCCGCATCCTATACAGGCCGAAGGGTTCACGCTCGGCTTGCCGTCGCAGTGCTGTTCCATCTTACCCGCTCTGGAACCGCAGCCCATACCGATATTTTTCAAGGTGCCGCCGAAACCTGCCATCTCATGCCCCTTAAAATGCGTCAGCGAAATAAACACATCCGCATCCATGATCGCATGGCCGATTTTGGCCTCCTTCACATACTCCCCGTCAATCGGAACCAGCGTCTCGTCCGTCCCTTTCAGACCGTCGCCGATGATCACATGGCATCCCGTCTGATAAGGAGAAAAACCGTTTATGTAGGCTGTCTCCAGGTGATCGAGCGCATTCTTCCTGCTTCCCACATACAGCGTATTACAGTCCGTCAAAAACGGCTTACCGCCAAGCTCCTTCACATAGTCCGCAACCACTCTCGCATAGTTGGGCCGCAGGAATGCCAGATTGCCGTACTCTCCGAAATGAATCTTGATTGCCGCGTACTTGTCCGTGAAATCGATCTTCTCAAACCCCGCCGTCTTCATCAGACGATGCAGCTTCTGCAGCAGGTTCTCATGCTCCGTCGCCTTAAAGGTTGTAAAATATACATTTGCTTTCTCCATAATGCTCTGCCTCCGTTTTTTCCTTATAATTTACATTTCTGTCTGAATCCCCTACTGTTGACAATGTAAAAATTCTATCACACCGGAGCCGTTCCCGCTACCCATCTGTCCAAAATTTTCCGATAATTTTTCTTTATTTTCTGTTCATTTTCCGATATCTCATTTTCCGCTTCTTACGTTACGGCTCACGTCCTGACCGGCTGCAAACTGCAACACATTTTTCCAGTTGCCAAACATACGTTCGTATGTTATACTCATTGTATCGTTAACGACATAACTACTGACCCATTGACGACGGAGGTTTTTCATGAAACAGCGCACCTACCTGTGTATCGACCTGAAATCTTTTTATGCTTCGGTGGAATGTGTTGCCAGGGGCATGGATCCAATGACCGAGAATCTGGTCGTGGCCGACCCGGAACGGACCGAGAAGACCATCTGTCTGGCCATCACCCCGGCCATGAAGGCTCTCGGTATCAGGAACCGCTGCCGCATTTTCGAGATTCCGAAGCATGTGCGGTACACGGTGGCCCCGCCCCGTATGCAGAAGTACATCGACACCGCCGCCGATATCTACAGCATCTACCTGCAGTATATCGCCAGGGAAGATATTCATGTCTACTCCATCGACGAAGCCTTTATGGATGTGACTGACTATCTGACGCTTTACCATCTGTCCGCCCGCGAGCTGGGTCAGCAGATCATGACCGAAATCTTCCGTTCCACCGGAATCCGCGCCACCTGCGGCGTGGGCAGCAACCTGTATCTGGCCAAGATCGCTCTGGATATCACCGCCAAACACGCAGAAGATTTTATCGGGGAACTGAACGAAGACAGCTACCGCACACAACTGTGGGATCACCGGCCGCTCACCGATTTCTGGCGGATCGGTTCCGGCACCGCCAGACGTCTGGAACCATACGGCATCCGCACCATGCGGGACATCGCCGAAGCAGACGAAGACTTCCTCTACCACCTGTTCGGCATCGACGCCGAACTTTTGATCGACCATGCCTTTGGCCGGGAGACCGTCACCATGGCTGACATCAAGTCCTACAGATCCCACACCAACTGTCTGGGCAGCGGTCAGGTGCTGGGCAGCGATTACTCTTTTGACAAGGGGCTGCTCGTCGTCAAGGAGATGATGGATCTGCTGTGCCTGGACCTGGTGGAGAAGAATCTGATCACCGGCTCCGTCACACTCCATGTGGGGTATGCCAACCGTTTCAATGTAACTTCCGCCCATGGCACCACCTCCACGGACGTCGAGACGAATTCGGACCTGCTGCTCATCCCGGCAGTGACAGACCTTTACAGACGGATCGTCAATCCGGCCTACCCGATCCACCGCATCAACATCACCTGCAACAATGTCATGCCCGAAGAATACCACCAGTACAATTTCTTTCTGGACGGTGCGGAGCTTGAACGCAGCCGCCGGATGCAGCAGGCCGTCATCAGCATCAAGAACCGCTTCGGCAAGGACGCCATCCTAAAAGGGATGAATCTGGAAGAAGGCGCCACCACCAGAGAACGGAATCACCAGATCGGAGGACACAAAAGTGGCTTGTAAACCCAAACACAAAATGCCCGTCGAAGACAGGGCCAAACAGTTCATGCCCTTTGCGGCGCTGAAAGGCCTGCCGGATGCGCTGGCCGCCAGAGAACGGATCATCGTGCCCAAAACAGAACTATCCGAGGAAATGGCGCAGGAACTGGACCGCCGGATGCACAGCCTGTCCAAAGGAAAAATTGCTTCCGTCGTCTATTTTCACAGGGATGAATACATTAAAATAACCGGCATGGTCGCCAGGATCGACGAAACCAGCCGGATCTTACAGATCGTTAACACGAAGATCGATTTTGATGATATCGTAGAGATTTCAGACTGCCCGGAGCATGATGACCCCGGAATATGTTGAGACCGCCTGCCTGTCCGCGTCAGATATCCAGCTGCAGCTGTACCTCAGACTCGGCCTGCTGTTTGAATTCCTCGATCTGCACCGCATTCAACTCCGGCAGATCCTCGATGGACTTCACGCCGAAGCTCCGCAGGAACTGCTCCGTCGTCCCGAATAACAGCGGGCGTCCCGGCGCGTCCAGACGGCCTACCTCCGTGATCAGGTCATATTCCAGCAGCTTGTTCACCGCGTGGTCACAGCTGACGCCCCTGACCCGCTCGATCTCCAGTCTGGTCACCGGCTGCTTGTAGGCGATGATGGACAGCGTCTCCAGCAGAGTGTCCGTCAGCACGAACTTCTTCGGCGCCTTGGCTATCTTGATCAGATACTCATACAGCTCGCCTTTGGTGCACATCTGCACCGCGTCCTCCAGCATCGTCAGGCCGATGCCTTTATCCTCCGCGCTGTAATTCTGCATCATCTCTTCCAGAATCTCTCTGGTGGTCTTCTTATCCTCCTCGATCACCGAAGCCAGGCTATCTATGCCCACAGAATCCCCCATCGTAAATAAAATTGCCTCTAAGACTGCTTTTGCCTTCGTTCTTTCCATGGCTTTCTTCCTCTATATATAAAATACTCCTATCCTACAGACGTAAGCTGCAGCGGTTCATTGCTGCTCACATCCTTCGTTGTAATAATGATATCCGCAAAAATATCTTCCTGTTCGATACCGATCCGGCCTGTTTTGATCATCTCCAGAATCACAAGAAAGGTGACGATCACTTCCATCTTGCTGCTCTGCTTCTCCAGCAGTCTGCGGAAGCTGAAAGTCTTGTGGCTGCGCACATAGGCTTCTACATAAGTAGTCTTCAGATCCATGTCGATCTCGTCCTTCTCGATATTGCCGAAGGTACTTCTGACCGGATCGATCTTATCCTCCTGCCGTTTCATCACCTGCTTAAATATCTCGTGCAGCTTCTGCAGCGTCATGTCACCGATCAGTTCCTCGTAATCAACCGGCTGTCTGTAATCTGCCACCTCTTTTGGCAGTGTCGGCGGCTTATAGAAACTGCGTTCCGCGTCGATCATGCGGTCCCGCAGTTCATAGGACATATATTTGCACATCTTATATTCCAGCAGCTTCTCTACCAGTTCCGCCCGCGGATCTTCCTCTTCCCCTTCTTCATTTACCTCTTTTGGCAGGAGCATCTTACATTTTATGTCGATCAGCGTAGCCGCCATCACGAGAAACTCACTGACCACGTTCATGTCTTCCGTCTCCATCTGTCTGATATAATCCAGATATTGTTCCGTGATCTCCACGATCGGTATATCATAGATATCTACTTTATTTTTATCGATCAGATGCAGGAGCAGGTCCAACGGCCCCTCAAACACCTCTAACTTCACAGGAATCGCCATAAAAGCCTGTCCTTTCCGTAATCCTGTCTCATACTCTATACCTTTTTAAAATCCAGCACCACCAGCTCCGCCGGATTAAAAATACGCAGCGGGATCGTATGGGTCCCGATCCCTCTGCTCAGGATCATGACCGCCTTTCCCAGTTCAAACCTGCCGCCGTCATACTTCGGAAAAAGGCTTAAATTGGGGGACAGTACACCGCCCAGCACCGGCAGGCGCATGATACCGCCGTGCACATGTCCGGAAACTACCACATCGGCTCCCCAGGCCGCATATTCCTCAAAATACAGCGGATTATGGGCAATCAGTATCTGACAGGCATCCGCCCGCGGCTCCCCGAGGATCTTCGGCAGATAATCGGCTCTCATCGGATACTTGCGAAACCGCCTGTAATATTCCCGCCCGATCCGGGAACCGCAGATAGCTATATTGTAGACCGGCAGATCCGTGTTCTGGTTGATCAGCGGATCGATTCCCGCCGCTTTAAGGCCGGCCACATATTTTTCATAGGCGTCACCGTACTGCTCCGGATACAGCTCCAGACGGTATTCGTGATTGCCCATGCCATAATAGATCGGATATTTCGCCGCCAGCCGCTGCATCAGCGAAAGCGCATTGTCAAAAGGTTGTCCCTTCACGGCCGTCAGCATATCCCCTGCCACCAGAACCGCGTCAGGGGATAGGTTTTCGATCTGTCTGATCAGCTTCTCATTCTCTTTGCCATAGGTTTTATTGTGCTGGTCGGAAAGAAGAATGAACCTGCAGGACTTCGCGATCTTATCAGACACGATCTCATATTTCACCGTGATAAATCTGTTGCCGTCCCACACCGCCACAAGCAGGCACAGGGCAACAACCGCCCCTGCCAGGATCATAATTCCTTCCAACATAGATATTCCTCTTTATTTTTACAAATGCCTTTTTGTTTATAGCCGTTCTTCGGCCGCAGAACATTTCCCTGCTGTACACCGAACCCGTACAGTATACCACAGACTGGCAGCGTCCTGCAATCCGCGAACGCCCGTTCTCTACCTTTTCATCAGATACAGGATCCACACCTTCTTCCAGTAATCCCTGTACCCGGCCTTCTCCACACCTTTTGCCGCCAGAATGGAAACGCTCCCGATCCTCGTGCCGTTCAGCTTATAGACCGCCTCACCGACGGCATCGCCTTCCGCGACCGGCGCCTGCACCACGTCCGGCAGGCTGATCTCCTTCTGGATCTCGCTTAAGTTGCTGCCCGCCGTATCCAGATACTCAAAAGGCCCTTCATAAGTCAGATGCAGCACATCTTCAATACCGCCCTCGATTTTCTGGTCCGGCAGCGGATCCTTGTTTTCATCCGTATACATCTGGCTCACGCTGTATCCGTAATTCAAAAGCGTGATGGCATCCTGAAACCGGGTCTTGGGATCCGGCGCCGCCATCACCACCGCGATCAGCTCCATGCCCTCCTTCTCGGCCGTCGCCGACAGACAATACAGCGCCTTCGAAGTAGAACCGGTCTTAAGCCCCGTAGTCCATTCGTACTGTTTCAACAGCTTATTGGTACTGGAGAGGGTAAAAGACGAAGTGCCCTGCGCCGTCTTATGCTCGATATCCTCCATCCAGATCTTCGTATATTCAAACACCTCCGGATATTTCGTGATCAGTTCCCGGGACATAATGGCCACATCCCTGGCCGAAGAATAATGTCCGTCTGAATCCGTCAGACCGCAGCAATCCTCAAAATGAGTATTCTGCATCCCCAGCGCTTCGGCCTTCTCATTCATCAGCTTGACGAACTCCCCTTCACTGCCCGCTATGTACTCCGCCACCGCCACACTGGCGTCATTTCCCGACGACACGGTGATACACTTGATCATCGTGTCCAACGTCTGCATCTCTCCCTCCTCCAGAAAGACCTGCGAGCCGCCCATGGACTTTGCATAGGCACTCGTTATGACCTGGTCGTCCAAATGGATCCTTCCGCTCTTTATGTGCTCAAAAATGATCAGTAATGTCATGATCTTGGTAATGCTTGCCGGACTCCTTCTCGTATCCGCATCCTGCTCACAGATCACCTGTCCGGTAGATGCCTCCATCACCACATAAGACGGTGTGTCCACCTCCGGCGCTGCCTGCACCGTCATCGACAGATGCAGGAACCCTGTATGCAGCAGGAGACCCCCCAGTAGAAACCATGCTGCGATCCGTTTTCTTATTCTTCTCAACGCTGTCACTCCCAATACACTATTCTGTATTATACATATTGTAGTGGGACAACAGATATGCCGATATCTCCCATGAAAAAAGCAGTCCATCCGTAAACAGACTGCCTTCTGCGGCGGTACAGACCTAAAAACAGGCCCGGAATCACTTCCGGGCCTGTCTCATGGTTTAATTGTATTTGCGCTTTCTTGCTGCTTCGGACTTCTTCTTGCGTCTTACGCTCGGCTTCTCGTAATGCTCTCTCTTACGAATCTCCTGCTGGATACCAGCCTTTGCACAGCTTCTCTTGAAACGACGCAATGCACTGTCCAATGTTTCGTTCTCTTTTACGATTACGTTCGACATTCCCGCACCTGACCTCCCTTCAGTCCCAGAGTATTTCGACTGATTGGGTTATTTACGTGTTCTCACACACTTAAAATTATACCACAATTTGGTTACCAGTCAACTATTATTTTTGTAAAATATGCTATGCCGTGATTTTTCTTATGCGATCTGTCCTTCCAGCACCTTCGCACTCTCCGCGATCGCCGCGTCGATCCCTGCCGGATTCCTGCCGCCGGCCTGTGCCATATTCGGCCGCCCGCCGCCGCCACCGCCTACAAGCGCCGCAATTCCCTTGATCAGATTGCCCGCGTGGGCGCCCTTGTCCATCGCACCCTGAGTTGCCATGGCAATCATGTTCACCTTGCCGTCCTTGTCGGAGATCAGCACCACGACGCCCTCGACCAGCTTCTCTTTTAACTGGTCGCCCAGCTCCCGCAGACCGTTCATATCCACTCCGACAACTTTAGATGCCAGCAGCTTCACACCCTTTACTTCCTGCACCTGATCCATCACATCGCCCAGCGCATCTTTGGCCGCCTTGCTCTTTAACGCCTCATTCTCGCTCTGCAGCGCCTTCATCTCCGCCATCAGATGTTCACACCGCTCCACCAGACTGGCGGGAGAAGTCTTAAGCACCCTGGCCGCCTCGTGCAGCTGCTCTTCCAGCTTCTGATAATAAGCCGTCACGTTAGCGCCCGTCACCGCCTCGATCCTGCGCACGCCCGCAGCCACGCCGGACTCGGACAGGATCTTGAAGGATCCGATCATGCCGGTGGCCTTCACATGGGTACCGCCGCAAAGCTCTTTGGAGAAATCGCCCATCTGCACGACTCTTACCGTCTCACCGTATTTCTCACCGAAAAGCGCCATGGCGCCGGACTGCTTCGCCTCCTCGATCGTCATCACCTTCGTCTCTACAGCCAGGTTCTCCGCGATCTTCTCATTGACGATCTGTTCCACGCGCCCAATCTCCTCCGCCGTCATCGCCGCAGAGTGGGAGAAATCAAAACGGGTTCTCTCCCCGTCCTGATAGGAACCGGCCTGCTCCACATGGCTGCCCAGCACTTCCCTGAGCGCCTTCTGCAGCAGATGCGTGGCACTGTGATTCTTACAGGTACTGCCCCTTCTTCCGGCATCTACGGACAGCGTCACGGTGTCGCCCACCTTGAACATACCGCTGGTCACTTTGCCCACATGGCCCACCTTGCCGCCCAGAAGCTTAATCGTATTCTCCACCTGGAACACACCGTCAGCCGTGGTGATGCTGCCGGTATCGCCTTCCTGTCCGCCCATGGTGGCATAGAAAGGCGTCCGCTCCACGATCACCGTACCAACTTCGCCGTCCGTCAGCGCTTCCACCAACTCCGTCTCCGTGGTCAGTACCGTCACCTTCGAGTCAAAAGTCAGATTATCATATCCCACAAATTCCGTTGTAACAGCCGGATCGATGGACTCATACACCGTCACGTCCGCCCCCATATAGTTGGTCGTCTTGCGGGCCTTGCGGGCCTTGTCCTTCTGCTCCTGCATACATGCCTTAAAGCCGTCCTCATCCACCGCAAAGCCCTTTTCCTCCAGGATCTCCCTTGTCAGATCCAGCGGGAATCCGTAAGTGTCATACAGTTTAAAGGCATCGGCGCCGCCAAGCACCTTGCCGTCACCGTCTCCCATGGCCTCTACCATCTCATTTAAAATGGTAAGCCCCTGATCGATGGTCTTATTGAATTTATTCTCCTCCTGCGTCAGCACGTTAAAGATGAAATCCTTCTTCTCCTCCAGTTCCGGATAGCCGTCCCGGGAGCCTTCAATGACCGTCCCTGCCAGATTGGACAGGAAGATTCCCTGAATGCCCAGCTTTCTTCCCTGACGCGCCGCCCGGCGGATGATCCTGCGCAGCACATACCCCCGACCCTCGTTAGAAGGCAGGATACCGTCGGAGATCATAAAGGTCGCCGAACGGATATGATCGGTGATGATACGTATGGAAACGTCCGTCTCATACTCCTTCTTATATTCCACACCGGCAATCTCACACACCCTCGTGCGCAGCGCCAGCACCGTGTCCACATCAAAAATAGAATCCACATCCTGCACCGCAGACGCCAGACGCTCCAGTCCCATGCCGGTATCAATATTCTTCTGTACAAGCTCCGTATAGTTGCCTTTGCCGTCATTGTCGAACTGGGTAAACACGTTGTTCCAGATCTCCATATAGCGGTCGCAGTCACAGCCTACCGTACAACCGGGCTGGCCGCAGCCATACTTCTCTCCACGGTCATAATAAATCTCTGAACAGGGGCCGCAGGGGCCGGAACCATGCTCCCAGAAATTATCTTCCTTGCCGAAACGGAAGATCCGCTCCGCCGGAATGCCCATCTCTTTATTCCAGATCTCGAAGGCTTCCTCATCCTTTTCATAGATGGAAGGATAGAGCCTGTCCGCATCCAGTCCCACCACCTCCGTAAGAAATTCCCAGCTCCACGCGATGGCCTCGCGCTTAAAGTAATCCCCGAACGAGAAATTTCCCAGCATCTCGAAAAAGGTGCCGTGTCTTGCCGTCTTACCTACATTCTCCAGATCCCCTGTACGGATACATTTCTGACAGGTGGTAACCCGCCTTCTGGGCGGAATCTCCTGTCCCGTAAAATAAGGCTTAAGCGGCGCCATACCGGAATTGATCAGCAAAAGGCTGTTGTCATTGTGCGGTACCAGCGAAAAGCTCTTCATCTTCAGATGTTCCTTGCTCTCGAAAAATTCCAGGAACATTCTTCGTAAATCATTTACACCATATGGTTTCATCGTCGTTCTCTGTCCTTTCTATCCCTGAGCTGTTTATTAAAAAGTAAATTTGTCCGCAAAGTAAGCATCCAGCTGGTCAATGGCCACCCGCTCCTGCTCCATGGAGTCACGCAGGCGCACGGTCACACAGCCGTCCGTCTCGGAATCGAAATCATATGTAACGCAGAAAGGCGTCCCAATCTCATCCTGTCTGCGATACCGCTTACCGATATTGCCTCTGTCGTCAAACTCACAGTTGTACTTCTTCGAAAGCTGTGCGAAAACCTTCTCCGCACCTTCGTTCAGCTTCTTCGAAAGAGGCAGCACGCCGATCTTCACAGGCGCCAGAGCCGGGTGGAAGTGCAGCACGGTACGCACATCGCCCTCGCCGATCTCTTCCTCGTCATAAGCGCCGCACAGCACCGCCAGGAAAAGTCTCTCCACACCCAGGGACGGCTCAATAACATAAGGAATATATTTCTCATTCTTCGAATCGTCGAAATAGGACATGTCCTCACCGGAGGTATTCTGATGCTGTGTCAGGTCATAGTTGGTTCTGTCAGCGATACCCCACAGCTCACCCCAGCCGAAGGGGAACAAAAACTCAATGTCCGTCGTCGCTTTGGAATAGAAGGAAAGCTCTTCCGGATCATGGTCGCGTACGCGCATCTCCTCTTCCTTCATGCCCAGGCTCTTTAAGAAGTCGATACAATACTGCTTCCAGTAAGCGAACCACTCCAGATCCGTATCCGGCTCACAGAAAAATTCCATCTCCATCTGCTCGAACTCCCGCACGCGGAAGATAAAGTTACCCGGCGTGATCTCATTCCGGAAAGACTTACCCACCTGACAGATACCGAAAGGAATCTTCTTGCGGGATGTCCGCTGTACATTCTTAAAGTTGACGAAGATACCCTGCGCCGTCTCCGGACGCAGATACACCGTATTCTTGGCGTCTTCCGTAACGCCCTGGAACGTCTTGAACATCAGGTTGAACTGTCTGATATCCGTAAAATTATGTTTGCCGCAGGTCGGACACGGTATATTATGTTCCTCGATAAAATCCTTCATCTCCTGCTGGCTCCAGCCGTCCACGGAGCTGTCCAACGTCATGCCCTGTTCCGCAACATAATCTTCGATGATCTTATCCGCGCGGAATCTCTCATGACATTCCTTACAGTCCATCAGCGGATCGGAGAAGCTGCCCAGATGGCCGCTGGCTACCCAGGTCTGCGGATTCATCAGGATCGCGCAGTCCACACCCACATTGTAGGGGCTCTCCATCACGAACTTCTGCCACCATGCCTTCTTGATATTATTCTTAAGTTCCACACCCAGATTGCCGAAATCCCACGTATTCGCCAACCCGCCGTAAATCTCGGAACCGGGGTACACAAACCCTCTCGCTTTCGATAACGCCACTATTTTTTCCATTGTCTTTTCCATCTTCTCTGTCCTTTCTATATTCCACCGCTCTCACTGCGGCTTGCTGTCTGTTTTGTCAAACCATATGCGCTCCTGATTTTCTGATCTCCTGACCGCCATAACAGCCGCTGTAAATAACGCCCGTAATAACATTTGTTATTCAAAAATGATATACGACAGCTCACTGTCCCCTGCCCCCGACTCTGCTGTCGGATAGGAAATATTGACGCCGCTTTTCCCGGCAAAGGATACATCCAGGTCGGTATGGGCGCTTTGGTTTACATAAAGTACCTTCCCGAAGGTCTTGACCAGCAGCTCTTCCGTCGGTTTCATGCCGATGATCATCACCTGCATCTTCTCCGGTTCTTCGATATCGCTGATCTCCATCGGCTGTCCCTTGGGCGAGGTAAAAGCGACATGATCCAGGTTATAGCCCTGTCCCTGCGCTTCCTCCAGCGTTCCCAGGAACAGCTCCCGCCCGTTAAAAGCGCTGTAGTCCGCACCGGACGCATAATCAAAATGAATCAGCACTTTGCCGTCCTGCTCGTCCACTTCTCCCAGCACCACGCTTCCCTCACCGTTGTCCGCGCAGTACTCCGCCACTCTCTCCTGTGCCAGTGACATAAGCCCGTCCTTTTCATAATATTCCTGCTCAAACTGCCCAACGATCTGATGGCTGACCTTCCCCTCCTTATCAATAGAAAGAGAACTTACCTCCGGCGTCTTTTCTCCACCGCATCCGGCAAGCATACAGGTCACTGTCAGAATAAGCATACTGATCTTTTCTCTTCGCATACGCTTTCCTCCCACATACTGCATTCCATTATATTAAAGATTATCCACAATTTCAAGACTTTTAAACGTCCTGTCCAGATATCGTCTCCGATAATCGTCCGCGATCGTCCGCAGCTCTGCCAGCACGTTTTCCTTAACCGTAAATGTATACAGCTTTTCTATACTCGAATTCATGATATATGACACCGTGTAAGCCGTGGATTCCTCCCACACGCCCCCCGCCGGCATCCCCGGAAATTCGCCGTTGACTGTCATCGCCTTCATCTCGAAAATACAGCGGATCAGCCGGTTCGGAATTCCCTTATGTAACACTGCCCGCAGCGACTGGTACACCAGTTTCAACATCTCCCGCTCGTCGTTGTTCTCTCTCGTATAGTAATCCGCCACCTCCAGAAAATACATGCCGTAGTAGGCTCCTTCAAAATCCTCCCGCAGGCCTTCGAAGTAATTGCTGATCGCGGCATCCATGACCGTGTAGGAATTTCTGCCCGCATACAGCTTAAATTCTCCGAATGAGAAGGGATTTGTCGCCGCCAGCAGCCTGCTGTTCGGTTTGCGGGCCCCTCTGGCAAAAGCAGATATCTTTCCCTTCTCTTTCGTCAGAATCACCACTCTTCTGTCGTATTCGCCCACCGGCTCAGCCTTTAAAACCATTCCCGTAATCTGTGTATATTCCTGCATGAGAATGCTCTTCCGATCCTTCCTTCCCTTCGTATTTCTCAGTCTTATCGTCCTGTGACGCATTTTTATATGCCAGAAAATCATCAATACTGCCTGTTATCATAAATTTATCCCAGTAATTTATCGCCTTCATCTTACGCCCCCTGACCCTGTACTGCGCAGGTATTCTTGTCCATAACAGGTGAGCCCCAGGCTTTCCTGTCACTTCTTTGCATAAAGATAGGGTTCGCAGATTTGCCTTTTTCTATTCCGGTTCTTTCGGGTTATAGCCGAAATTTTTCAACAGGTAATCGCTGTCCCGCCAGTCCTTCTTCACCTTCACCCAGAGCTTGAGATTGACCTGACATTCCACCAGCTCCTCAATATCCGGCCGGGCCAGGGAACCGATTTTCTTGAGCATACCGCCCTGTTTGCCGATGATGATGCCCTTGTGGGATTCCCGCTCGCAGACAATGGTCGCCTCGATATCCACGATACGTTTTCGGAATTTCATCATCTCGATGGTGACCGCAATCCCGTGGGGAATCTCGTCCTCCAGACACCGCAGCGCCTTCTCCCTGATCAGCTCCGATACGATCTGGCGCATGGGCTGGTCGGTCACGGTATCTTCATCATAGAAAGGTTCTCCGTAAGGCAGATATTTCATGATACACCCGATCAGTTCTTCCATGCCGTCCTTCTTCAAAGCGGACACCGGAACGATCTCTGCGAAGTCCAACTGCTTCCTGTAGGCATCTATATAAGTAAGGATCAACTCCTTCTGCACCGTATCAATCTTGTTGATCACTAGAATAATGGGTGTTTTTGTCTTTTTCAGCTGTTCTATGATATGCTGCTCCCCGGCGCCGATATAGTCCGTCGGCTCCACCAGCCAGAGGATCACGTCCACATCCGCCATAGTGCGCTCCGCCACATTGACCATATAGTTACCCAGCTTATTTTTTGCCTTATGGATGCCCGGCGTATCCATAAAGACGATCTGGCCTTCCTCCGAAGTATATACCGTCTGGATCCTGTTTCTGGTGGTCTGCGGCTTCTTCGACGTGATGGCGATCTTCTGCCCGATCAATGCGTTCATCAATGTGGATTTCCCCACATTGGGCCTGCCGATCAGTGTGGCAAACCCGGATCTGTATTGTCTGTTTTGATTTTCCTGCATATGCTTTACGTCTGTTTTCTCCATTTTATCTTCTCTTATCTTATCTGTTTCAGCGCTGCATCGCTCTCCTGCACAAAGCGTCCGCAGGCGACAGCTTCTCACTTATTCTCGTTGATTCTCATTTTTTTCATTGATTTCCATTTGTTCTTATTGCTTTTCATTCGTTCCGCGTCGTCTATCCATTCTGCCCTGGACGGTCAGTATCCGGCTTCTCCTGCCGGCCGCTCCCCGTACCCTGGACATTTGACATCCCATACGCATTCGGATCATATGGCGCATACGGATCACGTGGATCGCAGACAGAAGACCTCCTGCCCCGCCGCGCCGTCCGTTTCGCCGCCCGCTTCTTCCACACTTTTACAAAAATGCGCAGGATGATAATAACAATAACAATCGTTATTACCCAGACAATCCCATAGGGAATATTGATCACAAACCAGATTGCCGCATACTGGATCTCATAGAGGATATTCTCCACACTCTCCAGGAAGCCTCTGCGGATCCGCGCGCCTGTGGAAGCGCTCTCCGGCGGTGAATAACGCTCTACCTCATCTATACCGAGACAGACCGTACTGTAATCGATCTTATTGTCAAAAGTGCGCAGCTGCGCTTCCATACTCTCGATCTGATAACGCACCTCGGACAGACGGCTCTCGATCTTTATGATATCTTCCACGGATTCCGCCTGCTCCATCAGTTCAAGCAGCCTGTCCTGCTCCGTGAGAAGCGCTTTCTTATGACTCTCCAGATCCACATACTGCAGTGTCACATCCGTCACGCTCTCGGAGCGGCTCGTCACATTGGTCTGTTCCCCGATCTCCTGCAGAAAAACTTCCAGATTCTGCCGCGGTATCCGCACCGTCATACTGGCATAACGCAGGTATTTCGTGCCCTGATAGTCCTTGGAATATTGATCGCTCCTGCTGAAACTGGACATTTCTTCTATGTAACCGCCAAGCGCCGTAACCCGTTTCTCGATGGAAGGCAGAAGCGTGTCAAACTGCTCCGTCTCCACGTCCAGCGACACCTTCTTGATCAGTTTCCGCTCGGAGACAGCCTGCCCTGTTACTTCCGTTCCTTCCTGCGACACGCTCTCCTCCGCTGCCGCTTCGTTCACCACTTCGTCCGCATAGAAGCCGCCGTCGTAATCGTCTGCCGCCGCCTCAGCCGCCTCTCCTTCCGCATAGAAACCGCCGCCGGATTCCGCAGGCGCCGTATCTGCCGCGGACTCATAATAGCTGTTCATCGACTTGTTCCCTGCACTGCCGCAGCCGCTTAAGGCTGCTGCCAGCAGGATTGCCGGCAGCGTGCCGTACAAATACCGAAATCTCCTCTTTCTCATATGCCTCCCCTTCCGTCGTGTTACGCTTCCTCATTCCTCATACAGGACACTGTCCTGCATGGTGCACTTATCCTTCTATACTTCTTTCTGCCTGTATTATAGTTAACGACATTAGAAATTTCGTTTTCGGCCTTGCAGGAGCTACCGTATATGGCTCCTGCAAGAGCAGGAAACAGAAATTTGTTATGTCGTTTACTATAACTGCTAATGGAAAAGATACTCGATCTCTCCAAACCGCTGCGCATTCTCTTTGATCTTCTCTTCATTTCCCACAACGCACAGACAGTCGTCCTCCATAAAGGCCCGGATATACGCCGCCAGCCCCCGGATCGTATCCGCATCTGCCGCCAGCAGTTCGTCTCTGTTCTTCTGCACCTGCTCAAACGTATAATGTGTCATATATCCGCTGAGCGAATACAACCCCTTCGCCGAAGGCGTAAGCGGCATATCCATCTCGCTGACCGCGCCGATGATATACTGCGTCATCGTCCGCTCGTCCGCCTCAAAATGTTCTATATAGTCCGCAGCCTTCTCATAGGCATCTACGGTCTTCTCCAGATTCGGATCCCGGTAGGACACGAAATAACTGTCTCCGGACTTGCCGAAGTTGCACATACAGCCGTAGGCCCCGCCTTTGACACGCACCTGTGTCCACAGATAATCATACCCCAGCAGGACGCGAAGCACACGGAGCGCCCCGTTGTAAGGCAGTCCCTTTTTCTCAAAATTACCCGCGCGGCACACATACTGGATCTGCGCCGAGGACATAAAGCCCTCGTTCCTTTTCACAGGAACCGGATCGTATCCGGCCGTCTCCACAGGGTCCGTATACAACCCTTCCTTAAATTCCCCGATCAGCGCCTCGATGCCCGCAAGGCCTTCCTTCTGTGCCGTGTAGTCCACAAGCAGATTCTCCGGCCGGAAAATATACCGGATCACTTTCTGTAAGTTGGAGATCAGTTCTTCCTTCCTGTCTTCAAACTCCTTCTCCAGTCCTTCCAGCAGCCGGTAAAAGGGTATCCCGTTGATGTGCTCCAGCACCATCGCCGGTTTGGACAGATACGCCATCGCCCGGCCCGCCGCCAGCGTATGACCTGCCGACATCATACCTGCCTGCTTGCAGGAACGGGCCTCCGCCACCAGCTCAAAAAGACGTTTTGCATCCGTATAATCCGATCTTGTCAAAATCTCCGTTGCCAGTGCGAATGCCTGCGGCAGATTCTCATACAATACCTTAACTTTTAAATCCAGCGTCGCCGTATATTTCTGCAGATCCCGTGCGTCCGTATACGTATTTACCGCCGGGGCGATACCGCCCGTCTGCAGATTGATCTCATTGTACAGCTCACTGTAGCTGTAATGCTCCGTACTTACCAGACCAAGCACCGTCTTTAAGACGCCCACATAAGGGAACAGCTCTTCCGGCACCTGTCTTAAGTCAAACATAAACCGCAGATAACCGATGCCGTTTGTATAGATATCGTGATACAGAAGTACCGTATCGCCGACCTTCTTCTCCTCATTGACGTAAGGCATGGCTTCCTTCTTCATATCCGCCCGCGATAACAGCGGGATCTTCTCCAGATCTTCCTTCGCACTGGGCTCTTCCTGATACTGCAAAAGCGCCGCGCTCTCCTGCACGATCCGATCGATCTCCTCTTTGCTCATGGCTGCCTTGCGCTTTGCAAGCTCCTCAGCAAGCGCCTTCTCCTTCCGGCTCGTCAGCCCCTTCACCGGCTTTACGACTACCACGCTCTTATGCGGATTCCCGATCAGACACTCCCTGATCATATCTTCATAATAAGACGTCTCCACCGCTTTCTTCAGATCCCGATAGATATCCAGCAGCTCTATCTCTGCAAAGGGCCTGCTGTCGTCATACAGCCAGGTCTCCAGCATCTGCAGGCCGTACATAAGCCCTTTCGGATATGAGCCGAAATCCGCCTCCCTGTATTTGAACTCGCTGTTGTTCAGACTGGCGCTGAGAGACTTACGGTCAAGCCCTTTCTCCGCTATCTCCTGCAGCGTCTCCTCTATAATGCGGATAAAGTCCTCCTTCTGCTCTGCATTGGCATTCTTCGCGATCACGGAAAAATACGGCTGCTTCACACCCGTATCATACAGACAACTTAAATCCGTCCCGATGCCGGCGTCCAAAAGCGCCTGCTTGACCGGCGCACCCGGCATCGAGCAGAGCACATCCGCCAGCGCCGCGAACCCGTTGCAGAATTTCGGATCCGGCAGCTCGCCGAGAGAAACGTTGTAGGCCAGATAAGTATTGTCCTGCTCCGACTCGCTCTCCATAATGGAGTACTCCCGCTCTACATGCAGCATCTCATCAAAAGCAGGCTCCGTCGCCAGCGTGGAATCCACCGCCAGCGCATCATATTTCGACAGATATTCCTCGTCGATATACGTAAGCTTCTCCGCCATATCCATATCCCCGTACAAATAGATATAGCTGTTTGACGGATGATAATATCTCTGATGAAAAGCCAGAAAATCCTCATAAGTAAGCTCCGGTATCACGTCCGGATCCCCGCCCGACTCCACCGCATACGACGTATGCGGATAAAGCGAATTCATGATCTCCCGCTCCAGCACATCATCCGGCGAAGAATAGGCCCCTTTCATCTCACTGTATACCACACCGTTGATGGTCAGCGCGTCGTCCGCACTCTCCATCTCATAATGCCACGCCTCCTGCCGGAAGATCTTCTCCTCCCGGTAAATATTAGGATGCAGCACCGCATCCAGATAGACGTCCATCAGATTCTGGAAGTCCTTGTCGTTGCAGCTCGCCACAGGATACACCGTCTTGTCCGGATACGTCATGGCATTCAAAAAGGTGTTCAAAGAGCCCTTGGCCAGCTCAATAAACGGATCCTTCACCGGAAATTTGTCCGACCCGCAGAGCACCGTATGTTCCACGATATGCGCCACGCCCGTGCTGTCCTTCGGCGGCGTCCGGAATCCGATATAAAACACCTTATTCTCGTCATCATTCGACAAAAGCGCCACCCTGGCTCCCGTCTTATTATGTCTCAGCAAATAACCGACCGAATTTAAATCCCCGATCGTCTGCTTCTCGATCACTGTGTAAGCCTGTAACTGTTCTATCTGCATAATCTGTATAAACTCCTTTCGCTCCTGTATCCTTAACATCACATTTAATGTATAGTATACCACCCAAACTAAAATTTAGTAAAGTAAAAACCGCAGTTATCTATCCTGCGGTCCATCGATTCTCCCGTATACAACATACTTTCTTTATTTAAACACTGAAGGTCATCACCGCCAGCTTCGACAACACCAGCTCCTGTACCACGACCCCGCACTTTTTCTTCTGCGCCAGGTTCATCTTCACAAACTCCTCCAGCTTCATCACCTTACTCTCATAACGCACGCCGCTTCCGCCAGGAAACCGCTTCTTCTCCACCAGCATACTGACCTTGACTCTGGCTTTCAGCTGCTGATAGGTCCTATAGGAAAACTGTTCCGGCGTCATATAATAAAGCTGGCTCTCCAGCGTCGTCTCCGGATCGGTATCTTTGAGGATATAGTGCTCCACGATGCTCTTATATTTAAACGTGACCATCTCGTCTCCCAGAATCTCCGCGTAGCTGTACTTCGCTCCCAGATACAAAGACCCCGTATCCTGCATGAAATATTTAAAATCCCTGTTCTGTACTTCTTCTGTCCCGCTCATCTGTTTCTCCATCGCACCTGTCCTTACCGCTCTTCCTCAGTGAAGCAAAGCCTCGATCTTATCCCCGCTCATCCGGATGGCCTCCTCGATCGACCGTCTGCTCAGACCCGACTCCTGCATCACTTCCTCGATCGTCACCTTCCGGTGCAGCTCCGCATACAGCTCGTTGGCCGCCTTCGCCACCCTGTTGACCTTATCCAGAATCCGCTGGTCTTTCTTCACTTCTTCCGCGTTCTCCGCAATATATTCCTCCATGGCATCCATGATCATCTTCCCCAGCATCCCCTCAGCTTCAGAGGCATGTTCGAGCGCGCCCAGCATCGTGACTCCCGCTGCCACCGCCACATTGCCCTCTCCGATCAGATCCTCCAGGAAGACGCCCTGCCCTGCATAGAGCTTCGCAATCTCCGCCACCTCCGGAAGATACAGCTCCGTCAGCCTGCTTCGCGCGTCCCCGTCTCCGGCCATCGCCGACAGTGTGATCGCTTCCCGCTCTCCGGCAGACACCTGCGGCAGCGCCCGCAGCGTTTCCAGATAATGCTCCAGATAATCCTTCTCTTCCGGGGCCAGATATTCGTCCGGATCCACCGGCTCCCCGACCCCGATCTTACGCTGATGCAGATAGGCGTAGACCATATCCATCTGCTCTCCGCTTAAGGCCAGCGGCCCGAAGGCCTCCTCCACCTGCTGCGCCGAGATACAATTTCCCTGCTCCTTCGCCGTATTCTTCACCTGCTCTAAAGTCTTCGCAAATAAGATCTCTTTCTTCTCCGTACTCACGCCGCTACCATAATCCTTTACGCTTATTTCTGTTTCTGTCGTTATTTTCATTTATCATGCATTTTCACTACCACGCATTTCCATTATCATGCATTTTCGTGCCGGCCGGGCGTCTGTGCTTCCCGTCCCCTGCTTTTACGGTTTCTGGATATGCGTATGGGTATACAGATGTTCCTCGCAGTACTCATAATTGCCGTCGCACTTGGAGCAGAACCGGAACTGAAGATTGGGACTGTCCACCTCTGTCCTGCCGCAGATTGCGCATTTATGCTTGGTGATGCCCGTGTTTCGCCTTACATCCCGCTTAAACTCATGCCGTCTGTGGATCTGCTTCGGATTCAGATGCATCATATTGCGTGAGGTGAAAAAGAATACCACAAAATTGAGCAGCGATGCGCCGATCGCAAATTTGTGTTCCACCCCCGGCGACATAAAATCAAACAGCAGCATGACCGCATAAGCGACACCCATCCACTTGACCTTCACCGGTATGATAAACATCAGCAGAACCTGTACCTCCGGGAAAGTCGCCGCAAAGGCAAGGAAGATCGACATATTGATATAGTAGGTGCTGAAATATAACGAAGCGTACTGGAAATAGGACGCCGCTCCGCCTGCAAGTTGTGCGCCGTTAAACAGATAACGGTATCCCATCAAAAGGAAACTGCCTGCGATGGTAAACAGCATCCCCTGAAAAAGATATACATTATACCGGTATGTCCCCCATGTCCGTTCCAGCGTCGTGCCTATGGAACAGTAGAAATACAGCATGATGACCGTTAGAAAGATATTGCCGCTTGAAGGCGGGATCAGGATCCATGTGAACAGCCTCCACACCTGCCCGTGCAGCACCGCATAAGGATCCAGCGTAAGATAACCGTACAATATGCCCTGTCCGCCAAACATCTGCAGCACATATCCTACGGCATAGCACATCACCAGCACAAACGAAAGATTGCTGATCGCGTATTTTCCGAATTTACGTTCAAAAGGACTCATTTTCATTTTAACCACACGCCTTTCAAGTATTTTCATCTGCAAAATTGAATACATTTTATGGTACGAACTGCTACTATTCTATCATTCCTCTATTTAAAAGTAAACGATACAGCCTCCAAAAATACACAAGTCATAAAAATTTTATAAATACAACCGAAAATCTTAACACTTTACCAACAATTAGCCGATTGCTTTTTGCAAAATGGTGTCGTATAATGACAGAGTCCATCAGGCAGTCTTTCCTATTATAATGTGAACGTATGCAGAGAGCACATATTGTGAGAGCCGGCCTGACACAGTGTATCGTAAAGATATAGAATAGATATAGAAGGAGTGATATCTGAAATGAGTCAGATGCAGTATACCCTCGGTATTGATATCGGTTCCACGACCGTGAAGATCGCCGTTCTCGACCAACGGCAGCAGGTACTCTTTTCCGACTATCAAAGACACTTTGCCAACATAAAAGAAACCCTGTCCGATCTGCTGCAGAAAGCCTACAGCAGGCTGGGCAGTCTGACAGTACATCCCATGATCACCGGCTCCGGCGGTCTCACACTGGCCAACCATCTGGAAATTCCTTTCGTACAGGAAGTGATCGCCGTCTCCACCTCCCTGCAGACTTTCGCTCCGGTAACGGACGTGGCCATTGAGCTGGGCGGCGAGGACGCCAAGATCATCTACTTCGAAGGCGGCAACGTGGAGCAGCGCATGAACGGGATCTGTGCCGGCGGTACCGGTTCTTTCATCGACCAGATGGCCTCCCTGCTGCAGACGGATGCGCCGGGCCTCAACGAATATGCGAAAAATTACCATTCCCTGTACACCATCGCGGCACGGTGCGGCGTCTTCGCTAAATCCGATATCCAGCCGCTGATCAACGAAGGGGCCACAAAAGAAGACCTGTCGGCCTCCATTTTTCAGGCTGTGGTAAATCAGACCATCAGCGGTCTTGCCTGCGGCAAGCCGATCAGGGGACACGTGGCCTTTCTGGGCGGCCCGCTGCACTTTCTGTCGGAGTTGAAGCAGGCTTTTATCCGCACCCTGAAACTGGACGAAGAACATATCATCGACCTGGACGACTCCCATCTGTTCGCAGCCATCGGTTCCGCCCTGAATGCCAAAGAAGACGTCTCCTACACAATGGAGGAGATGGTTGGCAAACTCGCTTCCGACATCCATATGGAATTCGAAGTGGAGCGCATGGAGCCGCTTTTTGCCTCAACGCAGGAATACGAGACTTTCCGCCGCAGGCACGCCGTCCATCATGTGTCCACTGCCGACCTGTCTACCTACAAAGGTAACTGCTTCCTGGGGATCGACGCCGGTTCCACCACGACCAAGGTCGCTTTGGTGGGGGAAGACGGCTCCCTGCTCTACTCTTTTTACAGCAGCAATGACGGCAGCCCGCTAAAGACGGCTATCCGTTCCCTGAAAGAGATCCACGCCCTTCTGCCGGAGGGTGTCAAAATTGTGCGCTCCTGTTCCACCGGCTACGGCGAAGCGCTGATGAAAGCCGCCTTTCTTCTCGACGACGGCGAAGTGGAGACCGTCGCCCATTATTTTGCCGCCGCTTTCTTCGACCCGCAGGTGGATTGTATCCTGGATATCGGCGGACAGGACATGAAATGCATCAAGATCAAGAACCAGACGGTAGACAGCGTGCAGCTGAACGAGGCCTGTTCCTCCGGCTGCGGCTCCTTTATCGAGACCTTCGCCAAGTCGTTAAATTACAGTGTTGATGATTTTGCCAGAGCGGCCCTTTTTGCCGAACATCCCATCGACCTTGGCACCCGCTGTACCGTGTTCATGAATTCCAAAGTAAAACAGGCCCAGAAAGAGGGGGCTTCCGTCTCCGATATCTCCGCCGGCCTGGCCTATTCCGTGATCAAGAACGCACTGTTCAAAGTGATCAAGGTATCCGACGCCTCGGAACTGGGCCGCAATATCGTCGTGCAGGGCGGTACCTTTTACAATGACGCGGTGCTGCGAAGCTTCGAGAAAATAGCGGGCTGTGAGGCCATAAGACCCGATATCGCCGGTATCATGGGCGCTTTCGGCTCCGCCCTGATCGCCAGAGAACACTATCAGGACGGTTATAAGACTTCCATGCTCAGTATCGAGCAGATCATGAATCTGCAGTTTGAGACGAGTATGGCCAAATGCAAAGGCTGCACCAACAACTGCCGACTGACCATCAACAAATTTACGGGAGGCCGCCAGTACATTTCCGGCAACCGCTGCGAACGCGGCCTGGGCAAAACCAAAAACGAAAACGGTATGCCGAATCTTTACGACTATAAGCTCAAAAGGCTTTTTTCCTATGAACCGCTTTCTCCCGACAAGGCGCCCCGGGGCACTGTCGGCATTCCGCGCGTTCTGAATATGTACGAAAATTATCCGTTCTGGTTCACCTTCTTTACGAAGCTGGGCTACCGGGTGGTACTCTCCCCCGTCTCCAACCGCAGGATCTATGAGCTGGGAATCGAGTCCATCCCCAGCGAATCGGAATGCTACCCCGCGAAGCTGGCCCACGGCCATGTGGCCTGGCTGATCAGCCAGAAGGTGGATTTCATCTTCTATCCCGCCCTCTTTTACGAGCGGGATGAGTTTCATGAGGCCAACAACCACTACAACTGCCCGATCGTCACCTCCTACTCGGAAAACATCAAGAACAATGTGGATGAGATCTGCCGAGGTGAAGTGATACTGCGCAATCCTTTCATGTCCTTCCGTTCTCTGCAGACAGTGACTTCCGCCCTCACCAGAGAGTTTCAGGAGCTGCCTGTCACGGAAGTGATGAACGCCGCCGAGGCGGCCTGGGATGAGCTGGCCCGCGCACGTCAGGATATGCGGGACAAGGGAGAAGAAGTCCTGCGCTTCCTGGAGAAGAACCACAAACGGGGCATCGTCCTTGCCGGCAGGCCCTACCATATCGACCCGGAGATCAACCACGGGATTCCGGAGCTGATCAACTCCTACGATCTGGCCGTACTGACGGAGGATGCCATCTCCCACCTGGCCAAACCCGAGCGGCCGTTGATCGTGTCCGACCAGTGGATGTACCACTCCAGACTGTATGCTGCCGCAAGTTATGTGAAGACAAGGGACGACCTCGACCTGATCCAGCTCAATTCCTTCGGCTGCGGCCTGGATGCCGTCACTACGGATCAGGTCAACGATATCCTCTCCGGCTCCGGCAAGATCTACACCTGCCTCAAGATCGACGAAGTCAACAATCTCGGGGCCGCCAGGATCCGCATACGCTCCCTGCTCTCCGCCATCAAGGTACGGGAGCAGAAGCACAAGCAGCGCACGATCCGTTCCAGCGCCATCAACAAGGTGCCTTTCACCGAGGAGATGCGCAAAGACTATACGATCCTCTGTCCGCAGATGTCACCGATTCATTTCGAAATCCTGCAGGCCGGCTTCAAAGCCTGCGGCTATCACTTCGAAGTGCTGGACAACGCCAACCGGCACGCGGTGGATGTGGGACTGAAATATGTAAATAATGACGCGTGTTATCCTTCCCTGATCGTGGTAGGACAGATTATGGATGCCCTGCTTTCAGGGCGCTATGACTTGAATAAAGTGGCGGTCATCATGACCCAGACCGGCGGCGGATGCCGCGCCACCAACTATGTGGGCTTTATCAGGCGCGCCCTGGAAAAAGCCGGTATGCCGCAGATCCCCGTGATCTCCCTGAACCTGGCCGGCATCGAAACCAATCCCGGCTTTCATCTGAATGCCGAGCTGCTTCTTCGGGCGACCTACAGCGCACTCTTCGGAGACATTTTCATGCGCTGCGTCTACCGTATGCGCCCTTATGAGAAAGAACCGGGCTCCGTAGACCGGCTTCACCGCGAATGGGTTCAAAAATGCTGTACCTTCGTATCCGGCAAACACATGAATCACTTTACCTTCCGCAAAATGTGCCGCCAGATCATACGGGATTTTGACGCCGTTCCGATCCATGAAGAGATGTTAAAACCCAGAGTCGGTATCGTGGGCGAGATCCTTGTGAAATTCGCACCGGCCGCCAACAACCATCTGGTGGAGCTGTTAGAGACGGAAGGCGCCGAGGCTGTCGTGCCCGACCTGCTGGATTTCATGCTCTACTGCTTCTACAACCAGATATACAAAGCGGATTACCTGGGAACCTCCGGCAAAGCGGCGCTTATCTCGAGACTGGGCATCCGGGTAATCGAGAAGCTGCGCGCACCGGCCGCCAAAGCCTTTGAAAAGAGCCGGCACTTTACACCGCCGGTCAGCATCTACAAACTCGTGGAATATGCAGAACCGATCGTCAATATCGGCAACCAGACAGGTGAAGGCTGGTTCCTGACAGGCGAGATGGTAGAACTGATCCACAGCGGCGTCAACAATATTGTCTGCACCCAGCCCTTTGGCTGCCTGCCCAACCATGTGGTCGGCAAAGGCGTTATCAAGGAACTGCGCAGGCGCTTCCCTCTCTCCAATATCGTGGCCATCGACTACGATCCCGGAGCAAGCGAAGTCAACCAGCTGAACCGGATCAAGCTGATGCTGTCCACCGCTCAGAAAAATCTGAAACAAAAGGATATGCAATAAGATCGTTTGAAGACGGTGCGGAGCCTCCGTGGCAGGAATTAAAAATTCTAACGTTGGTAGCCATAAAAATCCCCGGGATGCAGGATCTTCCCAGATCCTGCATCCCGGGGATTCTATTAACATTCCTGTCGAACGACGCAGCAGCGAAACCTGCCGTTATGCTTACGCACATGCGCATCTGTCACATCTGCTTTCTCACCACCAGATATTCATTGTCCAGCTGATAAAAAGAACACGCAAAATTATCTCCGCGCAAAAAGCGGCTCATATCGTCCTCATCCAGATCTACCATACAGACATAGCACTCATAGTCTTCATCATACTGGTAATTGCTGCAAGTATCACAACTGCTCATCGTCCATCCTGCTTTCTAACCCGGCCGCTGCCGCTTAATAAAAAGTCTTGTCCACCCTGCGGTTCACAAACTTGATCTTATCCCTGATCTCCTCCGCCAGTTCCTGAATGGCGTCATCGGCCGTCTCCTTCTGCAGCTGGTTTACACAAAAAATGCAGGTGCCGAATTTGTCATTGGAAAAGAACTTCGGCTTCTCCCACTTTACAAAATAAGATACCCTGTGTTTGAGCAGTAACTTTTCAATCTTCTCCTTGGTCGCAAGATCGTTCACCTGACACCACTCCAGCTCGTTATGTACCTTCACTTTCTGATATGCAGTCTCCATGATCCCCTCCGTGTCTTTTACGGTCAAAGCCGTAGTACAATATGATTATAGCCTATTTTGAGCAAATGTGCAATTATTGCGTGCCTGCTTTTTTTATGATATAGTATAAAAAGGTAACAGTTCAGCCTTCGGCTTCCCTGTTACGGAATCTGCCCATTCCAAGTCGCCTACGGCGAGGGGCAGATTCTTTTGGCCCAATTTACATATTCTCACGGCCTTTGCAGTAAATGCAAAGGCCTGGACTGAACTGTTACATTTGGCCACAATGTGATACAATAGTTACTGCCTGACTCCAATGTCATGGTTTCAGGCCGTTCCACTATAAAATCATACCACAAGGAAAACAATCATGGATAATACACTGCGAATCAAATACCAGAGCAAACTCTACGACCTTCCCTACACCCTTATCCGCAGCAATCGCAAAAGCTGTTCGATCAGCATCACCCCCGACGGCCGGATCACGGTGCGGGTGCCCTTACGCATCAGCGACAGGGAAATACGCCATCTTCTGACAGACAGGCAGAACTGGATCATCACAAAATATCTGGAACAGCAGCAGAAACAGGCCCGGATGCCTGTCTCCGATCTGACCGACACCCAGCGTGCCGCCCTGACACAGCGCTATATCGCCGCTGCCAGAGAATACTTCCCGAAAAGAGCCGCCCACTTCCAGCAGTTCACCGGCGGCACCTACAACCGCATCACCATCCGCGACCAGAAGACCCGCTGGGGAAGCTGCAGCGCCAGAGGCACGCTGTCCTTCAACTGGCGGCTGATGCTGGCGCCGCCCGCCATTCTGGACTATGTCGTGGTCCACGAGCTGTGCCACCTGACGCACATGAACCATTCCCCCGCCTTCTGGCAGGCCGTAGAGGCCGTCTGTCCCGACTACCGGGACTCCCGCAGATGGCTGAAAGAACACGGGCAGGAGCTGGTACTGTGATCAGCCCTGCTTCTTTGTCTTCACGCGCAGTGAAGCATAATAGCCGTTTCTGCCCTCGGCGCGGAATTTTCCTCTGTCGTTCTTCCTGCTGTCTGTTCTGCCGTCGTATTCCCTGCCGCGGTCACTGCTCCGGCTCCGGCCGGAACGGGCATCCCCCCGGCGTTCATGCCCGTCATGTTTATGATAGCTGCTGCGTCCACTGTTTCCTTTGCCCCGGCTGCCCGGCCTCTTCTCAAAGAAAAACTTCTCCTGCCTGATATCCTCGATCTCGTCGCCAAGCTTCATCTGCATGAAGGCCGCCGCGATCTCCACCGCACTGTGCTCTCCAAGTGCGATCTCTTCCATAATATATTCCGTTGCCCGGCTGATGTCCTTCTGCTCCGCCACATGAACCGCTTCCTTTAAGATCTTGGACGCCTTCCTGGCCGTGATATCCGCTGCCCCCGGAATCTTCCGCTCTCTGATCTTCGTATGACAGACACGTTCGATATCCCGTATCTTATACGCCTCTCTTCCCACCACCAGCGTGAAGGAACGCCCGGTCTTGCCGGCGCGTCCGGTCCTGCCGATCCGGTGCACATAATATTCGATATCCTCCGGCACGTCATAGTTGTAAACGGCTTCCACGTCGTTGACGTCGATGCCTCTGGCCGCCACGTCCGTGGCGATCAGGATCCCGGCCCGGCCGCTCCGAAACAGGTTCATCACCGTATCACGCTGATGCTGTGACAGGTCTCCGTGCAGCCCTTCCGCCTCATAACCTCTCTCTTTCAGATGTTCCGTCAGCTCGTCCACCATACGCTTCGTATTGCAGAAGATCAACGCCCGCTTCGGATCATAATAGTCGATCAGACGGCACAGCACCTCTTCCTTATCCTGCCTGCGTACCTGATAGTAGGCCTGCTTGATCAGCGGGATGGTCACTTCCTTCGGCGTCATCTTCACATAGACGGCGTCCTTCTGGTAAGTCCTTGTCAGCTCCAGGATCGGCCCCGGCATGGTGGCGGAGAAAAGGCCCGTCTGCCGCTCTTCGGGCATCTGGTTCAGGATCGTCTCGATGTCCTCACGGAAGCCCATATTGAGCATCTCATCGGCCTCGTCCAGCACTACCGTGCGCACGTCCTCCATCTTCAGCGTATGCCTGCGCATATGATCCAGCACCCGGCCCGGCGTGCCGACGATGACCTGCGCGCCGCCTTTCAGGTTCCGGATCTGTCTGACGATGTCCTGCCCGCCGTAGATCGGAAGCACCTTGATTCCATGCATATATTTGGAAAACTTCCGCAGCTCCTCCGCAGCCTGCATGGCCAGCTCCCTGGTAGGGCATAAGATCACCGCCTGCAGGTTCCGGTTATCCGGATCGATCTTCTGCAGGATAGGAATGCCGAAAGCCGCCGTCTTACCCGTTCCGGTCTGCGCCTGCCCGATCATATCCTTTCCCGTCATAAAAAGAGGGATGGCCTGCTCCTGAATGGGCGTCATCTCCTCAAATCCCAGCTCTCTGACCGCACGCAGGATCCTCTCGTCGATCTGCGCGTCCTCGTACCGCATGTGGGTCTCTTCCGGCCGTACCGCCCCGGCGCCTTCGTCTCCGCTTTCCGCCTGCCTGCTCTCTTCATGTCCAATATAGTCCGGCATCTGTTTACCGTACAGCCTGTCGTACCGCTCCTGTGTCATGATCTCCTTTTTCAAAAACTCGTCAAATCCTTCTCTTTTTCTCTTCTTACCGCTCATGCTCTCTCCATTTCTTCTTTAATAAAATTAAACTGCAGCCGTTCTTCCCGGCCCGCTCCCTGTAATGGCCGCGGACACTGCACCTGACACAATAATTGCTGCCAGACCCGAAATTCCTGTCAGGTCTGGCAGCACATACTTACCCAATCCTACGATTCTGTTATTCTGTTCAGGCCAGATATATCCTGCGCAGCCTGCTCACTGCCCTGTCCGCGATCAGACACTCGCCATGCTCCTCCAGATACTGCATACGCTCCTCGGATACCGCGATCAGATTGGCGAACTCCACTCCCTGGGCGCTGATCTTATTGAATGTCTTATAGGACAGCCTGTTCTTCTCCAGCACCAGATAGTAGACGTCACCCTCTTTGTAAAGATGACTCTTCACCGAAAGGGTATTCGGAATGGACGCCGTATACTGCATGACCTGATAAAGCGATGCGAACACGAACATTCTCCTGTTCTCGTCGAAGACGCTCTCCTGCTCTCTGGCCGCCTCCTGTTCCTGTCTGCTGACCTCATCGCTGACACCCTGCAGCACATCCTTTAAGTGTTGAAGGATATCCTTAAATCCCATCGGACTTTCATCTGTAAAAGTGACCACCAGTCCCTTATCCTTCAGCGGCGTGATCTGCATGGCAATGTTCTCTCCGTTGATCTGGTATCCGATCTCGTCATGGGCCCGCTCGATAATATCGCGCAAAAACCCTTCCCCTTTCTCATTTCTCTCAAAAATATCCGCCAGTGTCAGACCATATTCCAGCATATCCTCCGCCGTAATAATACACTGTACTGTTGCATCATTGATCTTCTTATATTTCATATGACTTGTTATCCTCTGTTTTCTGCCTGCCTCATACTGCAATTCCGGCGAAAATACCGGAACCGACCGCTGCAGGTCTCTCCGTTATCTTCAGGTGCAGTATTATTCTACCACAAAAATACGCAATAAGAAAGAATCTTATCGCGTATTATTTTAAACTTCGCCATTTTCGTTACTTTTCCTATATTATTTATTTTTCCACCCGAAAAGCAGTCATATTTACCCAACTCTTCCGCTTAGAAAAATTCCCTCCACATAAGGATCCCCCAGCGTGATCTCCTGCTCCCCGAAAGTGCCGATATTTACAGGAAAAGAGATGAGCGGCAGCCCGCCGAAATGCGCCTCTGTATCGCCGGCTTCTTTCAGGCCGATGGCCTGAAGCAGTACGACCTTGCCGTCTTCCCCCAGTGCATAGCCGATGGATCCCTCATCCCACACGGCTTCTTCAACTTTGCCGCCGGCAAATTCCTGAATATCCAGGGTTCCCGCTTCCCTATCCCCTTCCAGCATGATCCGCACCTTCTTCGCCTCCTGATCCACCACAAGTTCGATCTGCTTCTCCTCCAGCAGCCTGCGGCACGTCTCCCCGTCGAGACCGGCAAGCTCGATCGTGCCGGTATCGTACCGGTCCGCCACGTACAGCTGCCATTTCTCCTCCGTGGAACTGTTGACCGTGATCATGGCATATACAAACCGCCGCGGCAGGCCGTTGTCTTCCTCCAGTATCTGCACCTTTACCGGGTGGAATGCGGGCAGCCAGATCTGGTCGAACGTATTCACATCGTCACCGATCCGGATCTTCACCCCTCTGAAACCATACGTTTCCGTATAGAGACCATAGAACTCGATCCCCGTCTCCTCCTGCGGGATCCGATACCACGTCCCGTCTTTCAGGGGAGCGTCAGCGCCATCATACTGAGAATTCATCCAGGCTTCATAATCCACTTCTTCCGCCTCTGTCAGTCCCGCATCCTCCATCCCAAACAGCATCTTTTCAAAAGCCGCCTGCTGCCCGGCTGCCGCCGTCTCTTCTGCAGACGCACCCGTCAGGTCCAATGCCGCATCCGGCTCACTGGTTTTTAGCTCATTGGCTTCCGGCTCCTGCGGTTTTTCTGCTGCTTCCGCTTCCTTCACCCCTGCCTTGTTCGTCAGCAGAATCTCCTTCCCGTTTCCGCCCGCTTCCTGCTGCCCGGCTCCGGCAAAAGCACAGCCGCACATAAGAACCGCCACTGCCAGCACCAGCGCCGTTATCATCCTGCTCTTCCTTCTTTGTCCCGCGATCATCGAAATCCTCTCCTTTACCTGATTCTTCCTGCCGTTCATAAGCAGTACCGCACCCGCATAACCGCCGTTCTTCTTCCCGGCAGGAAGAAGTGCCAGCAGCGTCCTCCCGTAGGCGAACCGTTCCGCCTCCCCCAGCAGCCCGATTGCCCTCTCGTCACAGGCCAGCTCACTGTCCTTCTTCGCCGTCCAGGCCGCGGCCCAGACCGGCGCATAGAACCAGTACACCGCACACAGCACGCTGCGCACCACAGCCCAGAAGGCATCCCCCTGCACGGCATGTCCATACTCATGTGCCAGAACATGCACCAGTCTGCTCTCATCTTCCAGAATCTCCGGCCCGATATAGATGTCCCGGCCGACCAGACAGGGACTGGGAAGCCCTGCGATCCGGTATACCCGCATCTGTCTTGCCATAAGCCGTCTGCCCCAGCCGGCCGGCAGCTGCCCGGACGGTACTTTCACCCTCCTGTCATGCAGCCGACGCACGAAACGTATCTGACAGACCAGCATATGACCCCCGACTGCCAGCATACCGGCCGCCCACAGGCATACAAGTATGGTGCGGATCCGTATCTTTTCCGCCGGACCATATGACCGGTCAGGAAGCGGACGGACCGCCTCTGCGGCATCCCCTGCAATAGAAGACTGTCGGATAGCGGTTTCGCTGTCAGCTGTAAGTTCTGCCCCGCCCACCGGTATATCACAGGATCCCTGACCGCTGCCTGCTTCTTGCGCCTCCTTCCGGACACCGGCTTTTTGTCCGGCAGCCCCGCTCCAAATACTGTCTTCCCGGATGTGCCCGGCCAGCACATCCTCCTCCAGCCGGCCGGCCAGATTCATCAGACTAAACTGACTGCTGCCAAAAGATACCGGCACGGCAAGCCGCAGCGCGACCAGCAGCCACAGCGCATATCTGAGCCTCATGCTGACCCTGCCCTTCGTCAGCAGACGCAGACACAGAATCACGATCATCAGAACCGTAGCACTCACCAAAATCTCAATCATAGCTTCCTTATCCCCCCTGACGCCTGTTCTCTTCCTCGGCTTTCCTCAAAATCTCGTACATCTCCGATATCTCTTCACCGGACAGCGCCTTCTTCTCCACCATCGTATTGAGCATCAGCCCCATTCTGCCCTCAAAAACTTTCTCCAGGAATTCTTCCGTCTCCTGCAGGATGGCCTTATCCCGTCCGATATCCGGGTAGTAAAGCCTGGCTTTCCCGCCCTCCTCATAGTGGATCGCCTTCTTATCCTCCATCCGCCGAAGAAACGTCATCACCGTATGTTTGCTCCAGCCCGTGCTTTCCCGGAAATGATTGGTGATCTGCATCATTGTCTTCGGCGCTTCCTCCCACAGCAGACACATCACCTTCCACTCCGCTTCCGATAATCTGACCACAGCTGTCTTTGATTGCTGCATATTCGTTCTGTTCATAACATCCTCCGTTCCAAAAAGGTTGACATATGACTACCTAAAATATAACAGTTTGGTAGTCATATGTCAACCTTTTTTGGATTTAAATTTTCAGATTATTTATTTATTTTTATAGAAATTAATAATTTTTACTGTTTTATATTTTTATTTTTTCTGTTAAAATAGTGTTAAGAAAACAAAATACCTGACGATATATATATTACAAAGGAAGCGTGTTTAGATAGAAGAGGAGGGATTACCGCAAACTATGCATTGGAAAAATCTTATAGAATCGAAGCGGTCAGGGCGATCACCCCGTTAAAGAGAGTTTCCTCTGAAAACCAAAATCGCCAGTCCGGACAGAACCCGTCCAAACCTTTTGAGACGATTCTTTTCTCCAAAGTTCTGGATGAGGCTTGTGAACAGGAGCGGGCGAAAACAATTCACGTCCGTACCAACGGCTACACGAAAGACGCCCTTCCCTGTCACATCTTGATAAATATGCGGGAATATGCTTAAAAGCACAACAGTACGAAGGAAAGCCGGTGCACCCTCAGTGCACCGGCTTTCCTGTTTTTCTCTACACTGCCGCGGGCTGTACGTCCGTATGGCAGCAACTCTTTCTGATTACTGCAACTGCTTCGCAAGGCTGAAGATCTCTTCCAGAATCTCTTTACATGCCTGCATGTTCTGTACTGTCGTCTCCGAATTCTTAAGACCCTCCATACTCGATGCCGCCACTTCCTCGCTGGCTGCGGACAACTGGGAGATATCATCCGAGATCGCATTCGTGCTGTCCAAAATGCTGGCGATCGTCACTTCGCTGTTCTGAACATGCTGTGTCAGGATCTGCACTTCCTCGTCCATCTTCTCGAACTTCTCTTCCGTAGCCTGGATCAGTTCATTCTGTCTGGCAACGGATTCCGCCGCACTGTTCACGCTCTCGGTCACGCTCTTCGTATCGTGGATCAGCTCGTTGATGATATTGGTGATATGGTTGGACGCTTCCTGTGTCTGCTCGGAAAGCTGACGGATCTCCTCTGCCACCACCGCAAATCCTCTGCCGGCCTCTCCTGCGCGCGCCGCCTCGATGGAAGCATTCAGCGCCAGCAGGTTCGTCTGGCTGGAAATATCAAAAATCGTATCCGCAATCGTCTTGACCGCGTCTGTGCGCTCCTGCAACTCCTTCATCGAAGCCGCGACTCCGGCATTTGTCTCACTGATTACCGCAGAATGTTTTTTCAGGTTGTCCATCATGTGCAGGCTGTCTGCGTTTAATTTTTCCGAATGCTTTGCAACCTGCACCATGCTTTCTGAATATTGCAGCGTCTGCTGAATCGATTCCTGGATATTTTGCGTCATGGCAGTCTGTGTCTGAATACTTTCCGCCGTGCTTTGCGTGCTCTCAGAAATATCCCGCACTGTGCCATCGACAATTCCCGCCGTCGTATTTAGCTCGCCGACCATATCCATAGCGCCCTCGGTTCCCCTGCGAACCTGGTTCGCCACGTCAAGCACATGGTCTGTCATTGTCTTTTGCTTTTCCTGTTCATGCATCAGGCTGTGCATGGAATGATAATTGAACAGCCTTGCCACGCTTGCCGCAAGGGAAGTGATCAGCATTAAAAACGCCACAGCAAACGAAGCAAAGATCTGGTCGCGAATCTCTTCCTTGGGATACATCTGCTGGATGTTTATATTGATAAAATTTACGGCAAAATTTACAATTGTGATCGCACATCCCGCCACTGCTATAAATTTGACGTCAAAAAATAAAATGCACGAAACGAGCGGAATACATGCCATAAATCGGATGTAATAATTATCAAACTCCACTCCTGTAACAAACGCAACGATCAAAAGCCCAATAAACGCTACATACCTGGTAAGCATCCCTGTGCTGTTTTTCAGAAAGGTAGCTAACGTAGCGATATAGCTTACCGCAACAATTGCAGTAACCAGCAGGCTCATCTGCAAGGATTGCAGCTTCATGGAAAAAGCGATCCACTGCGTCGCCAGCACGATGACATAAAACACCATATAGCTGATCTGTGCAAAACAATTTGCATATCGAAGCTGGTTCTCCTTTTTCGCATACATATACGTTTTCTCGTTTGGCTCCATTGTTTCTTCACTCCTTTTTATCTCTTTGTTTCTTCTGCCAAAACTATTCTGCTGTCACAGCACACTCTGTCGAATTGAAAAATGCCGCTCCAACGCCTCTAAATGTTCCTGACAGATGTTAACTCCTGGACAGCCAAGCCATATATTTTTCCCATTTTCAATACTTCTTCCCATATGTATATCCCAGTCACGCAAAATATCCATACCGGTCAATATATTACCTTTTCTTATGAAGCTCCTGCAATGTATATTTGCTTTCTGACACGATAGATACATCCCCTATTGCATAGCGCACTGTAATTATTTTAACATTCCTATTGCCAATAATCAACTAATTTCAGCAGATTGTCAGAATAAACGCATGAATGAAGATGAGAGCCTATGAGCCGTAAAAATTGTGCACAATGGCAAACTATTTGTCTGGGAAACAATTTCGGTCAAGTGGTGCGTTTTTGTGCATACAGGGACGCTGGGAGAGGGGATTGGCACTTCCTGG